>Ga0134126_10003130_pt1 | contig 20662 bp, 18 predicted proteins | sample KB31752_FD_96881 | JGI IMG/M metagenome (GOLD analysis project Ga0134126, IMG submission 96881) | Terrestrial soil microbial communities with excess Nitrogen fertilizer from Kellogg Biological Station, Michigan, USA - KB3-175-2 | ecosystem: Environmental > Terrestrial > Soil > Unclassified ... | reverse complement strand
AGGTGGCGCCCCAGTAGAGCGCCGGGTGGGCATTGAAGATCTGCAGCCCGCTCATCAGCATGATGGAGAGGGTGACGAAGTTCACCCAGTGGAAGACCCGTACCGCCGCCGTGTGTCGGTAGATGAAGACCTTGATCATGGGAGCAGCTTCTCCGGGCAGGCGGGCAGCAGGCGCACAGGCCTGCCTCCCTCCCAATACGTCGCGGTCCGCGGGACCGTTACAGCGACCCCGGGGGGAGAGTCTACCCTCCAGCCCAGCCCGCGAATCCATGCATTGAGTATATGGATACCTTATATTAATTGCAGTGGATACATGCCTTGAACCGTTCCATCATTGGTCATGCCGGTAAGGACCGTCGCTCGTACTACCTGCTACATGTGCGCCTGCCGTTGCGGCATCAAGGTGCACCTCGAGGACGGCAAGCTTCGCTATATCGAGGGTGACCGCGACCATCCGGTGAATCGCGGCGTTCTCTGCGCCAAGGGATCGGCGGGAATCATGACCGCGCTCTCCCCCGCGCGGCTCACCACCCCCTTGAAGCGCGTCGGTCCCCGCGGCTCAGGCAGTTTCGAGGCGATTTCATGGGAAGAGGCGCTGCGCATCGCCACCCAACGCCTGACGGCGATCCGCGCCACCGACCCCAACCGGCTCGCCTTCTACACCGGCCGCGATCAGTCGCAATCGCTCACGGGCTACTTCGCCCGGATGTTCGGCACGATCAACTACGCCGCCCACGGCGGATTCTGCTCGGTGAACATGGCGGCCGCCGGGCTTTATTCGGTGGGCGGCGCCTTCTGGGAGTTCGGCGAGCCCGATTGGGATCACGCCCGGCTCTTCCTCCTGTTCGGAGTCGCCGAGGATCACGACTCGAATCCGATCAAGCTCGGGCTCGGAAAGCTCAAGGAGCGCGGTGCCAAGATCATCTCGATCAACCCGGTGCGCACCGGCTACTCCGCCATTGCGGATGAGTTCGTCGCAATCACTCCGGGAACCGACGGGCTGCTGGTGCTCGCGCTCGTCCACTGCCTGCTCGAGGCGGGCGAGATCGACACCGAATTCCTGATTCGCTATACGAATGCGCATCAGTTGGTGATCGATGCGCCTGGCGAGGCCGACGACGGGCTCTTCGCGCGCGATGCCACCGGCCGGGAGCTCGCATTCGATCGTGGCGCGGGATCGCTGATCGCCGCCACCGCAACGGGCATCGATCCGGCGTTGACCGGCACCTTCGCACTTCCTGACGGGCGTCGCGGGCGTCCGGCCTTTGCGCTGCTCGCGGAGCGCTACCTGGACCCGCAATATTCTCCGGAGTCCGTTGCTGCCCGCTGTGGCGTCGATGCGCCGACGATCCGGCGTATCGCTGCGGAAATTGCCGCGGTCGCTTTCCGTCAGCCCGTGGTGCTCGATCAGGCCTGGACGGATAGCGCCGGCCGCCGCCATGCGAGCATGACCGGGCGACCCGTCGCGATGCACGCCATGCGCGGCATTTCAGCCCACTCGAATGGGTTTCACACCTGTCGTGCGATTCACCTGCTGCAGATGCTGCTCGGCGCGATCGATACTCCGGGATCGTGGCGCTACAAGTCGCCGTATCCGAAGCCGATTCCCGGCGGACGGCCGCCCGGCCGCCCGCGCGGACCCGGGCAAGCGCTCGATGCCAATCCGCTCGGTTACCCGCTCGAGCCCGGGGATCTGCTGGTGGATGAGGCGGGCGAGGCGCTGCGGCTCGACCGGGCGTTCTCCTGGGAGGCCCCGCTCGCCATACACGGGCTGATGCACATGGTGATCGCGCGCGCCTTCGAGGCAGGCCCGGAGAAGATCGATACGCTCTTTCTCTTCATGGCCAACATGGCGTGGAATTCAGCCATGAATCCCGGCGAGACCACGCGCATGTTGAGCGCATGCGACAGCGACGGCAACTACCGCATCCCGTTCGTCATCGTGGCCGACGCCTTCGCCTCCGAGACGGTGGCATACGCCGATCTGGTGCTTCCCGACACCACCTATCTCGAGCGTTACGACTGTATCTCGCTGCTCGACCGGCCGATCGGCTCCGCCCACGGGCCGGCGGATGCCATCCGGGTGCCGGTGCTGCAACCCGGCCGGGATGTCCGGCCGTTCCAGGACGTGTTGCTCGAGCTCGCGGGCCGGCTCGGCCTGCCGGCTTTCGGCGACGCCGAAGGCAAGCCGCTCTACACGTCTTACGCCGATTACATGGTGCGCCACGAGCGCAGGCCCGGAGTGGGGCCGCTCGCCGGGTTCCGCGGCGAGGATGGGGCATCTACGGCCAAGGGCGCGCCCAATCCGGACCAGCTTCGCCGCTATGTCGAAAACGGCGGGTTCTGGCAGCACCCTCTGCCGCCGGAGCAACTCTATTACAAACATGCGAACCGGGCTTATCTGGCCGGCGCCAAAGCCATGGGCTTCATCGACGACGACAGCCAGATCGTCCTGCAGCTTTACTGCGAGCCGCTGCAGCGTTTCCGGCTGGCCGCGCGGGGACACGGTGCCCACCGTCCGCCGCAGCGGTTGCGGGCCAGGATCGAGAGATTCTTCGATCCGCTGCCCATCTGGTACGTGCCGCTCGAGGAAGCCATGAGCGAGCGCGACCGGTTCCCTCTGCATGCGATCACGCAACGCCCCATGGCCATGTATCACTCGTGGGGCTCGCACAACGCCTGGCTGCGTCAGATCCTGCCCGAGAACCGGATCTATCTGCACGGCGATCGGGCGGCCGAGATCGGCGTCCGGGACGACGACTGGGTCTGGGTCCGCTCCCGCAACGGCAGCGTGAGATGTCAGGTGCGCACCATGACCGGTGTCAACCGCGATACGGTGTGGACCTGGAATGCCATCGGCAAGCGCGCCGGCGCCTGGGCGCTGAAACAGGGGGCACCGGAGTTCCGCCGGGCCTTCCTCCTCAATCACATCCTTTCCGAGTATCTGCCGAGGGTGGATGACGCGGCGCCGGATTCCAACTCCGACCCGGTCACCGGGCAGGCGGCCTGGTTCGACGTGACGGTGTCCCTCGAGCCTTGCGGTGCCGACTCGCCTGCGGAAATCGCGCCGCGGCCCGCGGCGAACCCGTTGCGGATCAGGAGGCTCCCGGAGGTCGCGCCATGACGATGTTGCCGAAGGCCGTCCCCGGGGCAAAGAAGCTGGGGTTGGTGGTCGATCTCGACACCTGCGTGGGCTGCCATGCCTGCGCGGTCAGCTGCAAGGAATGGAACACGGGAGGCGAGGCCGGCATCCTGCCGGACTACGACAGATACGGGCCCGAGCCCGACGGCGTGTGGCTCAATCGCGTTCATTCGTATGAGACCGGGGCAGGGGGCACCTGCAGGACCGTAAACCTGCCGCGCTCGTGCCTCCACTGCGAAGACGCTCTCTGCGTCACGGTGTGCCCTACCGGAGCTTCCTATAAGCGTGCCGAGGACGGGATCGTCCTGATCGATCCCGAGAAGTGCATCGGCTGCAAGCTCTGCTCCTGGGCCTGTCCCTATGGCGCGCGGGAATTCGACGAGGACGGTGGCGTGATGCGCAAGTGCACGCTCTGCATCGACCGCATCCACAACGAGGATCTGCCGGAGGCCGAGCGGGAGCCGGCCTGCGTGGCCAGTTGTCCGTCCCGGGCGCGTCATTTCGGCGACCTCGCCGATCCGCAGAGCAAGGTGTCGCAACTCGTCAAGGAGCGGGGCGGCGTGGACCTGATGGCAGAGCTCGGCTATCGGCCCACCAACAAGTACCTGCCGCCGCGCAAAGCGGCGATCCCGACCGGGCCGCGCGAGGCGCCCGCGCGCGATGCTTCCGGCATCGGCGGTGCGCTGTTGCGGCTCCTGGACCGGGCGCTCAGCCGGTGAGACCCGCGGCCTCCGTCCTCCTGCTCACGACCCTGACCGGCTTCGGCTACGGCCTGCTGGCCTGGGTGGGCGCCTATGCCGCCCTGGGGCTTCTGTCCACCAAGCCATGGTTTGCGCTCGGGGCGATCGCGCTCGCATTGCTCCTCGCCTCTCTCGGCCTCATCGCATCGACGCTGCACCTCGGCCGCAGGGAGCGCGCGTGGCGCGCGTTCAGTCAGTGGCGATCGTCCTGGCTCTCGCGCGAGGGGGTTGCCGCGGTTCTTACCTATCCGGTTGCGATAGCTTTCGCAGCCGCGGTCTACCGGGACGGTTCCGGCGTCGCCGCGCGAGCGCTCGGGATCGCTGCCGCCGCTGCATCGCTCATCACCGTGTTCTGCACTTCCATGATCTACGCGAGTTTGAAACCGATTCGCCAGTGGCATAACGCGCACACGGCGCCCGATTATCTGATCTACGCGCTATTCTCCGGCGCGGTGCTGCTGGCGCTGCTGCATGCGGCAGTGTTCGGCACGCCGGGCGCGGCCGCTGCCGCTTGCGTGGCTTGCGCGGCTGTCGCGCTGATCGCCAAAGGCCTATATTGGCGGCACATCGATGCGCAGACGACACTGGCAACGCTCGCGAGCGCCATTGGCCTGCCAAAGGGGACGGAGGCCAAGCCGCTCGACGCGCCGCACTTCACCGAGAACTATGTCCTGCGCGAGATGGGGTTCACCATCGCCCGGCGACATTCCGCGAAGCTGCGGCGGATCTCGCTCGTGACGGGCTTCGCCGCGCCTCTCGGCTTCAGCCTCATCGCCGGCCTGTCGTGGCTGCCGCGCACTGCCACGGCGGCGGCGCTCGCCTGCGCCGTCGTGGGCCTCTTCGCGGAACGATGGCTGTTTTTCGCCGAAGCGACCCATGTCGCGGCGCTCTATTATGGCCGCAGGATCTGAGAGCCCGTCACGCGCGAGCCCATGAATCTGCACCATCTCGCGATCTTTCACGCCGTGGCCGAGACCGGCAGCATCTCCGCCTGCGCCGAGCGCATGCACATCTCACAGCCGGCGATCTCCCGGCAGTTGAAGGCCTTCGAGCAGCGCATCGGCGTGGTTTTGTTCGAGCGGCTGCCCCGGGGCATGCGGCTCACCCAGCCGGGCGAGGTGCTGCGCGATTATGCGGCCCGTCTGTTCGCGATCGCGCGGACGGCCGAGGCGGCGGTGAAGGAAATGGCCGATGCGCGCCAAGGCCACCTCTCGATCGGCGCGAGCAACACCGTGGGCACGTACATCCTGCCCACCCTGCTGGCGCGCTTTCGGCGCGGTTATCCTGACGTGGGCATATCGATGTTCGTCGGCAACACGGAGCAGGTCTCGCAGGGAGTGGCCGACCTGCGTTTCATGATCGGCTTCATCGAGGGTCCGCTTCACGTCCCGGATCTGCGCGCCGACCGGTTCATCGACGATGAGATCCTGCCCGTCGCGGCGGCGGATCATCCGCTGAGCGGTAAGAAGCGGCTGCTCGCGGCCGATCTTTGCGGCCAGCCGCTCTTGATGCGCGAGCCTGGCTCCGGCACACGGGAGCTGATCGAGGCGCACCTGCAGCGGCACGGCATTCACCCGGGGAACATCGTGGAGTTCGGGAACACCGAGGCGATCAAGCAGGCCGCGGTCCATGGCGGTGGCATCGCCTGGCTGCCTCGCGTATGCATGCCTCGCGAGCTGGCGGCCCGCGAGCTGGTGAGACTGCCGGTGAAGCTACCCACCCTGCGCCGCCCGCTCAGTGTCATACGCCGGCCCGGCGGTTATACCGCGCCCGTGGCGGAAGCTTTCCTCGAGTTGCTCAACGTCCGCTCGGCCGGCGCCTGAACGGCATGCTACCCTAAATCGTGCGCTCATTACCCTTTGCCGTGTTGCTCGCCCTCGCCGCGCATTCGCGACAGCGGCCGAACCAGACAGGAGCACATCGTTGTGGGCACCGAGCTTCTCTTTCGCGATGACGCCTATCTCAGAACCGCGGCGGCCCGCGTGCTCGCGGTCCACCCGCGCGGGATCGAGCTCGATCGCACGATCTTCTATCCGCTGGGAGGCGGTCAGCCCGGCGACAGCGGCGTGCTCGTCCGGGAGAATGGCGAGCGGATTGCGATCGGCGATACCCGCAAGGGCGAGGCACCCGGGAGCATCCTCCACATTCCCGGGCCCGGCGCGTCGTCTCCCGAGCCCGGCGAGCGCCTCTCGCTGGAGCTGGACTGGCAGCGGCGTTACTCGCTCATGCGACTGCACACGGCGCTGCATCTGCTGTCCTGTGTCGTCGTCGCGCCGGTCTCGGGCGGCAATATCGCACCCGACAAGGCGCGCCTCGACTTCGATATCGACATGGGCCTCCTCGACGCCGAGCGCATCGCCCGCGAGACCAACTCCCTGATCGCCACGGCCGTCGCCACCGAGACCGTCTGGATCACGGATGAGGAGCTCGAAGCTCAGCCGGAGCTCGTGAAAACCATGAGCGTGCAACCGCCGCGCGGCGTCGGCCGGGTGCGGCTCCTGCGGATACCGGGCATCGATCTACAGCCGTGCGGTGGCACCCACGTACGCAACATCGCGGAGATCGGCGGCATTCGGGTCACGCGCATTCGCAACGAAGGCAAGCACAACAAGCGCGTGGAGATCGCGCTCGCGCCCTGACCGCCGCGGGATCGTCCCGCTACTAACGCGCCTGCTATCCGGGTGGCGTGCGGCGCAGACTGCGCAGGAACCCGTAGAGCCGCTCGTCGTCGGCGTAGGCGACGTTGAATCGCCAGTGGGCGGTGGGCTGGCCTTCCGGCCGAAAGACCTCTCCCGGGGCGAGAAGGATGCCCTGCGACCGCGCCAGCCGGCGGACCACGGCCGGGTCACCCCCCGGCAGCTCCGCCCACAGGAACATGCCGCCGGCGTGCGGCGGTACGGCGATGCCCGCGTCGCGGAACCGGCGGGTCAGTCGTGTCCGCGCTGCCGTCAAATGACCGCGGAGCCGCTCGAGATGAGTGCGGTAGCGGCCGGAGGTCAGGATCGCGAGCACGAGGTGCTCCATCAGCTCCGATGAGGAGAGTGAAGCCATGTTCTTTTGCATGGCCACCCGCTCGGCCCGATCCGCCCCGGCGGCGAGATAGCCGACGCGCAGGCTGGGAGCGATGGTCTTGGAGAAGCTGCCGATGTAGATCACCCGCTCCAGCCGATCGAGCGCGGCCAGCGGCGTGGCGGGCTCGGGCGGCAGCTCGGCGAAGATATCGTCCTCGATGATGGTCAGCTCGTGCAGCTCCGCGACGCGCAGCACCGCATGCGCGACCTGGAGAGAGGTCGTCGTGCCGGTCGGATTCTGGCAGGTGGTGTTGGTGATGAAGAGCCGCGCGCGCGTCTGAAGGGCAAGCGAGTCGAGCGCCTTCACGTCGGGTCCGTGATCCGTGCGCGGCACGCCCACCGGGTGCGCGCCGCAGGCGCGCAACATGGCGAGCACGTACGGATAGCCAGGATCCTCCACCAGCACGGTGTCCCCTGGACGCACGAAGGTGCGGATGGCGAGCTCGAGGGCCTGACTCGCGCCCTGGGTGAGGACGATCTGATCCTCGGCGCAATCGACTCCGCGCAGCGTGAGCTGGCGCGCGAGATGATGGCGCAAGGCGCGCAGGCCGTACGCACTGCCGTAGCGGCCGGCGTAGACCGCCGGCCTGCGGGCGACCTGTGTCAGAGCGGCGCGCACCCCCTCGCCGAACAGCCACTCCGGCGGCAGCCAGCCGCAGCCGGCATCGACCTGCACGGCGTGGCTGTCGTAGTCACGGCGGAGCGCCCAGATGGAATCGACGAGCGGCTCGGGGCGGGGGAGACCCGAGGCCCCGAAGGCTTCCGCGTCCCGCGCGACGTAGTAGCCGGAGCCGCGGCGCGCCTCGATGAGGCCTTCGGCGACCAGCAGCTCGTAGACCCTGGCGGCGGTGAAGGGGCTGACGTGGTGCGACCGCGCCAGCGCGCGCACCGATGGCAGGCGATCGCCCGCGCTCGAATGCCCGGCGAGAATCCGGCCTCGCAGGTGGGCCGATATCGCCGCGACGCGGGTGGATGCGGCGGCAGGCTGGGCGCTCATGATGTGCCGTATCGCAGTTATCGCCAGTACAGTCTGGCGGTCTATCTGCATGAGTGTAGCGCCGTGGGCGGCCTGGCGCCGCTCATATTGGCGCCATGAATACACCCGCAGACCTGGCTTCCTTCTGGATGCCGTTCACCGCCAACCGGCACTTCAAGCAACACCCCACGCTCGTCACCGGCGCGGAGGGCGCGTACTTCATCCGCCCGGATGGAGGCCGGCTGTTCGATTGCCTCTCGGGCTTGTGGTGCACCCCGCTCGGGCATGCCAGACCCGAGATCCTCGCCGCCGTCCGCGCGCAGGTCGGGGAGCTCGACTTCGCGCCGACCTTCCAGGTGGGACATCCCAAGGCCTTCGAGCTGGCGGCGCGCATCACCCAGTGCGCGCCGCGGGGACTGGACCGGGTCTTTTTCACCAATTCGGGCTCCGAGGCCGTGGACAGCAGCCTCAAGATCGCGCTGGCCTATCACCATGCGCGCGGAGAGTCGAGCAGGGTGCGCATCATCGGGCGCGAGCGCGCCTATCACGGCGTCGGTATCGGGGGCATCTCCGCCGGGGGCATCGCGGCCAATCGCAGAGTGTTTGGCGCCTTGAGCGCGCCCTTCGTGGACCATCTGCCGCATACTCACGACCTGGCACAGATGGCCTTTAGTCGCGGGCAGCCGGCGTGGGGCGCGCACCTGGCCGACGCGCTGGAGCGCCTGGTCGCGCTGCACGATGCATCGACGATCGCCGCGGTCATCGTCGAGCCCATGCAGGGCTCGACCGGTGTGATCGTGCCGCCGATCGGATACCTCGAGCGCCTGCGCGAGATCTGCACGCGTTACGGGATTCTCCTCATATTCGACGAAGTCATCACGGGATTCGGCCGCCTCGGGGCGAACTTCGCCGCGCAACGGCTCGGCGTCACCCCCGACATCATCGTGTTCGCCAAGGCCGTCACCAACGGCGTGATACCGCTCGGCGGCACGATCGTCGACCGGCGAATCTACGACACGCTGATGCGCGGCCCCGAGCAGGTGATCGAGCTCTTCCACGGCTACACCTACTCCGGGCACCCGATCGCCTGCGCCGCGGGGCTCGCGACGCTCGATGTGTTGGAAAGCGGGAATTGGGTCGGCCGCGCGGCGCAGCTCGCGCAGGTCCTCGAGGACGCCATGCATTCGCTGCGCGAGGAGCCGCACGTCATCGACATCCGCAACTTCGGTCTCGCCGCAGCCGTGGAGCTGCGGCCGCGCGAGGGACAGCCGGGCGCCCGCGGGCGGGAGGCGTTCGAGCGCGGCATCGATGCGGGATTGCTGCTGCGCTTCACTGCCGATACGATTGCCGTGGCGCCCCCCTTCATCTGCAGCGAGGAGGAGATCGTCAACATGATCGAATCCTTGCGCGGCGTGCTGCGCCGCATCGGGCGATGATCCCGCCGTGACGGTGGATCCGGCGATCGCCCTTGCCGCGCGGCTGCTCGGCGCCTCGGTATTCGCCGCTGCGGCCGCCGGCAAGATCAGGCACCGGCATGAGCTCGCGGGCGTGGTGGCGAACTATCGCCTGCTGCCGCAGCGGCTGGCGACGCCCGCCGCCTGGACGATCGTCGGCCTGGAGTGCCTGACCGTGCTGTCACTCGTCACGGGCCTGCGGCTGACGGCGGGGACCGCGCTCGCCATCGCGCTCCTCATCGGCTTCGCGCTCGCGATGGCGATCAACCTGGCGCGCGGGCGGCGGGAGATCGATTGCGGCTGCTTTCAATCGGGGCTGCGCCAGCGGCTGAGCCGGGCGCTGGTGGCGCGCAATCTCCTGCTCGCGATCTGCCTGACGCCGCTGCTCGCCGGCGTGAGGATGAGTGCCGCCCCGCTGCAGTGGATCGACGGGCTGGGCGCGGGCCTTTGCGCCTACGCGCTCTACCAGTTGTTCGGCGAGCTGGTCTCCCTCCACCGTCGGTCCGCGGAGCTTCGCCGGAGGTTCGCCTGATGTTGCTCGCCTCGCAGGTGATGTTGTGGATCGCCGTCATCGCGCTCGCGCTCGCGGTGTTGGCGCTGGCGCGCCAGGTGGGTGTGCTGCACGAGCGCATCGCGCCGGTGGGGGCACTCGCATTGGGGCGTGGGCCGCAGACGGGCGAGGCCGCCCCGCAGCTCACGGTGCGCACGCTCGCCGATACCTCGGCCGAGATCGGCGGGGCCGCGCCGGGCGGCGCGCTGCGGCTGCTCTTCTTCGTCTCGCCGACCTGTCCGATCTGCAAGTCGCTCCTGCCGACCGTCAAATCGTTCGCGGACAGCGAAGCGCTCGATCTCCTTCTGATCGGCGATGGCGAGCTTGATCAGCAGCGGCAGATGGCGCAGCGCCATGCGCTGCCGCTCGAGCGCTTCGCCAACGCTCCGGAGGCCGGCCGCGCATTCCAGGTCGCCAAGCTTCCCTACGCGGTGCTGGTCAACGAGGCCGGCATCATCGCGGCGCAGGGCCTCGTCAACAGCCGCGAGCACCTCGAGAGCCTGATGAGCGCGCACGAGCTCGGTCTGCGCTCCGTGCAGGAATACCTCGCCGGGCGCGTATCCCGCTCCGCCTGAGCCCCCCTTTGCCACGGCGCGGCGGCGCGTTTCGTTGACGCCCCTGCGAAGCTGGCCTATGCTGCCTCACATAGTTCGATTATATATTATCGATAATCAATACATGAGGCGGGGCGAATCCTCGGCGGCATCAGCGGCGGGCTCGCTCTGGGCAGCGAGCGCTGCGCCGTTGGTGTCCCTGTCGCCGCTTGCGGCGGATGCGCGCGCCGAAATCGTCGTGATCGGCGGCGGCTACACCGGCATGTCGGCCGCGTTGCACGCCGCGGCCGCGGGCCGCGACGTGGTGGTGCTGGAGGCCGGAGAGGTCGGGCAGGGCGGTTCGGGACTCAACGGCGGCCAGGTGATCGCGGGCCTGAAGCACGATCCCGAGGTTCTCGAATCCCTGTACGGCGAGCGCGTCGGCGGGCAGCTCATCGCCTGCTCGGGCGCGGCGCCCGACCTGGTCTTCGATCTCATCCGTCAGTACGCGATCGAATGCGATGCCGTGCGCACCGGCTGGCTGCAGCTCGCCGCCAGCGAGCGGCACCTCGAATCCCTCGAGCGGCGCGCCGCTCAGTGGCGGAGCCGCGGCGCCGATACCGCCGTGCTGTCGGAGCGCGAAGCCGCGAGGCTCACCGGTACGGAATGCTACCGCGGAGGTTGGATCGACCGGCGCGGCGGCACGGTGCAGCCGCTCGCCTACCTGCTCGGCCTGGCGCGCGCGGCCAAGGGGAGCGGTGCCCGGCTCTTCATCCGCAGCCCGGCCCGCGCCCTGTCGCGCTGCGGCGAAGACTGGCGCGTGGAGGCGTTGGGGCACTCCGTCACCGCGCGCACGGTCGTCGTGGCCACCGACGCCTACACCGGCCGGCCGTTCGATGCCTTGCGGCGCACGGTCGTCGCCGTGCCGTCGATCCAGGTTGCCACGGCACCGCTGCCGCAGGCTCTGCGCGACGGCGTCCTGCCCGCGGGGCAGTCGGTCTCCGACACCCGGCGGGTGTTGCGTTATTTCAGACTCGACGCCTCGGGACGCTTCGTGCTCGGCACGCGCGGCGCGTATGGCGATATCCCGGTCCCGACGAGCACCCGCGCGCACGAGTGCGCCGTATGCGAGCTGTACCCCCGGCTCGCGGGAGTACCGCTCGAGCATCGTTGGGGAGGGTTCGTGGCGATGACTCGTGACGGCATTCCGCACCTGCACGAGCCCGCTCCGGGGCTGCTCGCCGGCCTCGGTTACAACGGCCGCGGAGTCGCTATGGCGACCGTCATGGGCGGGCTATTGGCGCGCCGGGCCCTCGGGGAGAGCGCCGCGAGTCTCGGCTTTCCGGTCACACCGATACGGCCGATTCGCCTCCACGCGCTGAGCCGCACGGCTGCCCGGGCGACCATCCGCTACCTGCAGGCTCGGGACGCGCTCGAGCGCAGCCTGCGGCGGCCGCCTTCCGGGGCGCCCGCATGAGCGCCTCCAGGATCGGGCTCTTCGCGGCACTTGCGATCCTCGGCGCGCTGTTTCTGGCGCAATGGCTGAGCCTCGCGCGCCGCCGCGAGCTGCGCGAGCGCGCGACCTGGTCGGATCTGCTCATCGGGTTGGTGACGAATTTCGGCGACGGCCTCGGCATCGGCTCCTATGCCACGACGACCGCGCTCTACAAGTTTCGCGGCCGGCCGAGCGATGAGCTCATTCCCGGCACGCTGACCGTCGGCAGCGTCACGGTAGGCATCGCCGAGACGGTCATCTTCGTAACCCTGATCACTGTCGATCCGAAGCTGCTGCTCGCGATGGTGGCGAGCGCCAGCGCCGGGGCATGGCTCGGTGCGGGCATCGTGAGCCGAATGCAGCGCCGCGCGATCCAGCTCTTCATGGGCGCGGCGCTCCTGATCGCGGCGGTGTTCCTCGTCATGGGAAACCTGGGCACCTTTCCCGTGGGCGGCGCCGCCCTGTCGTTGAGCGGCTGGCGATTCGCGGCAGCCGTGGTGACCAATTTCATCTTCGGCGCACTGAGCACCATCGGCATCGGCTGGTACGCGCCGACGATGGTGGTGCTGGCGCTGCTCGGCTTCAATCTGCGCGCCGCCTTTCCGATCATGATGGGGTCGGGCGGAATCATGCTGCCGGTGGCCGGCCTGCGTTTCCTGCGCAGCCGCCGCTTTGCGTGGGGACCGTCGCTCGGGATAGCAACCGCCGGTGTGGTGGGTGTGCTGATCGCGGCATTCCTCGTGAAGAAGCTGCCGATGCGCACGCTGAGCTGGCTGGTCGCGGTGGTGGTGGCCTACGCCGCGATCGCGATGTTGCGGTCGGCGCGGAAGATATCTCATCCGGGGCAGATCAAGGGGGCCGAATATGAATCCCATCGCGCATAAAGCGGGCAGGGTGGCCGTCGGCGCCGCCGGGCTGCTGATGTCGATCGCCGCCGGGATCGGGGCACCCACCTGGGCGGCGCAACAACCGGCCGCTGCGGATGCGCCCCCGGTGTTGCAGAGCGAGACGGCAGGAGTGACGCCTTTTGCGGGACTGACGCCGCACGAGCTTTCATACAACACCCTGGACGGTCTGACCGGCGGCGGCATCCGTGTCATCGATGGAGACACGGCGAAGCTCATTGCGACGGTGTATTCCTCGCAATACGCGAATTTCGCCTGGGCGCCGGATCACCGCACCCTGTACGTCTCGGAGACGTACTGGACCCTGGGTAACCGCGGCCAGCGCGAGGACGTGCTGTCGATCTACGGCGGACCGGCTCTGAGCAACGAGGGAGAGATCCCGCTGCCGGGGCGTCTGATCTCGGATCCGAAGACCAACACCTTCGCGCTGAGCCCCGATGGGCGATACGCCTACGATTACACTTTCCAGCCGGCGCCCGGGGTCAGCGTGACCGATCTTAACGCCCGCAAGGTCGTCACGTCGGTGGAAATCCCCGGCTGCGGTCTGGTGTTTCCGTTCGGCAAGCGCGGTTTCGCCTCGCTCTGCGCCGACGGCTCCCTGGCCGTCGCCGACCTCGACCGCCAAGGGAAGTACTCCGTCCACCGGACGAAGCGCTTCTTCGACATCATGAAGGATCCCGTCATGGACGAGAGCGTTGCCGACCGCGGCAGCGGTCTCGCTCTCTTCATCACCAATGACGGTTGGGTCCATCCGGTGCAACTCGGCGATGCGCCCCGTTTCGACCCGGCCTGGTCGATCGAGGTGGCGGCGGGCCTCTCGCCCGCCACTTCGACCGTGGGCCAGATCACCTGGCGCCCGAGCGGTCAGGTGCCGTTCGCGTACGACGCTCCGCGCCGGCGGCTGTTCGCGCTGATGCGCGAGGACTCGCCGTGGAACAACGAGAAAGCGGGCTCGGAAATCTGGGTGCTCGATGCGCGCCATCATCGGCTGCTCCATCGTTGGCCGGTGCCGGAATCGGCCCTGCTGGTGGCCATTACGCCCGATGCGCACCCGTTGCTGTTCGCGCTCTCGCAGGAGTGGCTGTGGGTGATGGATCCGGACAGCGGCGCCGTGCTGCGGGCGACTGAGATCGTGACGCCGGGCCTCGTCAGGGTCAGAGGTGAATGACATGAAGCGACTCGACGTAGACAACCTGGGCGAGCGGCTGACTCGCCGTCTGGCCGGCCGGCTCTCGCGACGCAGCGCGCTGGCGCGGCTCGGGGCAGTGCTCGTGGCGGCTCCCGCCTTTCCCCTCTTACCGGTACAGCGCGCGCGGGCGGCCGATGCCGGTGCGGTCGCGCAACAGGGCACGGACTTCAGCCGCGCAGCGCAGACCCACGACGACACCGCATGCAATTACTGGCGCTACTGCGGCATCGACGGCAACCTGTGCTCCTGCTGTGGCGGCAGTACGCATTCCTGCCCGCCGGGATCGCAGCCTTCGCCGACCTCGTGGATCGGCAGCTGCGTCAATCCCGGCGATCAGCGGTCCTATCTGGTCGCCTATCGCGACTGCTGCGGGGCCAAGGAGTGCAACAAGTGCAGCTGTCTCAACACCGACCATGCGATGCCGATCTATCGGCCGCAGGCCAACAACCACATCATCTGGTGCTTCGGCACCCAGAGCTTCGAATACCATTGCTCGATGGCGGTGCTGGTGGGGTTGGCGGAATGAGCGCGCCCGCAGGCCGGCCATGAGTGCCCGCGTGGCGTTGAGGCTCGTGCTGTTCGGCCTGCTGGGAGTGGCGACCGCCGCCGCAGCCAACGAGCCGGGTGGACATCCGGTGAGCCAACTGATGCCGGTACAGGTCGCGTATCTCACTTCCTGCGGAGGATGTCACGGCATCGAGGGAATATCGGCGCCGCGGGCGGTACCGACCCTGAGGCATCTGACGGGCAGCTTCCTCTGCACGCCCGAGGGGCGGCAGTTCATCGTCCGCATACCGGATGTGGCCCTGAGCAACCTCTCGGATCAGATGCTGACCCGGGTGATGAACTGGGTGGTATTCGACCTCGGAGCGCCCGTGCCCGCCGGTAACGCGGCTCGGCGTTATACCGTGGCGGAGGTGGCGCGATTGCGCCGGGAACCGTTGACGCAGACGGGGCTGACGCCCTATCGCGAGCGGGTCGTCGCGCGCGTGCAGGCCCGCTGCGCAGCGGCTGCCGGGCTCAGCGTCTACGGTGCGGCGTACGGTCCCGGAGTAAAATCCGGTTCGCCCAAGAGCTGATCGGGGGGATCATGCCGCTCACACTGCGTATCAACGACCGCTCCGTGCCGGTGGAGGTGGCGGCGGATACGCCGCTTTTGTGGGTGCTGCGCGATGAGCTGGGGCTCACGGGCACCAAATTCGGCTGCGGCATGGGGCTCTGCGGCGCGTGTACGGTCCATGTGGCGGGCCGGCCGGTCCGCACCTGCATCACGCCGGCGTCCGCGGCGCAGGGCAAAGCGGTGACCACCATCGAAGGCGCCGGACACGATCGCATCGGCCGCGCCGTTCAGTCGGCGTGGCTCGCGCTCGGCGTGGCGCAATGCGGCTATTGCCAGGCCGGCCAGATCATGAGCGCCATCGCGCTCCTGCGCGATACGCCTCAGCCGACGGATGCCGACATCGATGCCGCCATGGCAGGCAACATCTGTCGCTGCGGCACATATCCCCGCATTCGCGCGGCCATACACCGCGCCGCGGAGCAACTTCGGGGTGCGGCGTGAGTGGGCTGACCCGCCGCGCGGTTTTGCAGGGCGCCGCGGCCCTTGGCGGCTTGGCGTTGTGTCTGCGCCAGTCAGGTCGGATCGTGTGGGCGAGTCAGCCCCCGATCTACGGAGCAGATGCCGACCCCGGTGGAGTGGTCGACAACCCCCTGGTGTTCGTCTCGATCCATCCGGACGATACCGTGCTGATCACCGTGCACCGCCCGGAGATGGGTCAGGGCATCCGCACCAGCCTCGCGCTGGTAGTCGCTGACGAGCTCGAGGCGCAATGGCCGCGGGTGCGCGTCATCCAGGCACCGGCGGATGAGACCCGGTACGGCAGCCAGGACACGGACGGCTCGCGCAGCATGCGGCACTTCTTCGAGCCCATGCGGCGGGTTGGCGCGGCGGCACGCATGATGCTCGAGGGTGCGGCCGCGGCCCACTGGGGGGTAGCGGTCGCTGAAGTCGTCGCCGAGCGACAGCAGGTGCTGCATCGCGGCACCGGACAGCGACTCGCCTATGGCGAGCTCGCCGAAGCGGCGATGCGCCAGCCCATTCCCGAGCCGGCGCAGGTGCGGCTGAAGGACCCGGCGCAGTTTCGCTACATCGGAAAATCGAGCACGCGCTCCGCCGACGGCGCCGACATCGTGGTGGGACGCGCCGTCTATGGGATCGATACGCGCCTCGACGGCATGCTGTACGCGGTCGTGGCGCGACCGGCCGTGTTGGGCGGGAAGCTCGCTCACTGCGATGCGCAGGCGGCGCTCGCCGTTCCCGGCGTGGTGCGGGTCGTGCAGATCCCATCGCATCCGCTGCCGGCGCAGTATTTCCCTCTGGGAGGCGTGGCCGTGCTGGCCAGCAACACGTGGGCCGCCATCAAGGGCCGGGAGGCGTTGCAGCTGCAGTGGGACGACGGTGCGAACCGAACGTACGACTCGCAGCGGTTCGAGACCGTGCTGGAGCGCGCCGTACGCCAGCCGGGCAAGGTGGTCCGTGATCAGGGCGATGCGATGACGGCTCTGCAGAAGGGGGGGAAGCGGCTCGAAGCCGAATACTACCTGCCGTTCCTGGCGCATGCCTCGATGGAGCCGCCGGCGGCGACCGCCCGCATCCGCGACGGCCGCTGCGAAGTATGGGCGCCGGTGCAGGCGCCGCAAGCCACGCGCGATCTGGTGACGAGCCTCCTTGGTATGAAGGAGGCAGATGTTACCGTGCACGTCACGCTGCTCGGCGGCGCGTTCGGGCGCAAGTCCCTGCCGGACTTCGCCGGGGAGGCGGCATTGCTGAGCCGGGCCATGCAGGGTAGGGCGGTGAGAGTCATGTGGACGCGCGAAGACGACATCCGCCACGACTACTACCAGGCGGTGGCCCTCGAGCGTCTCGAGGCCGTTCTCGGCCCCGATGGCATGCCCCTCGCCTGGCTGCACCGTTCCGCTTCTCCGACGGAGAACGCCACCTTCGAGGCCGGCGCCGAGGGAGAGGATCAGACCGAGTACGGCATGGGAATGATCAACATTCCTTTCCGGATTCCCAACATCAGGCTGGAGATCCCGCGGGTGCCGGCATACACGCGCATCGGCTGGTTCCGCTCCGTATACAACATCGCGCACGGCTTCGCGATCCAGAGCTTCCTCGACGAGCTGGCGCACGCCGCGGGACGCGATCCGCGAGCCTATCGATTGGAGCTCATCGGCGCGCCGCGACGGATCGATCCACGCTCGCTGTCGGACAACTGGAACTACGGTGAGTCGCCGGTTTTATACCCCCTGGACACCGCACGCCTGCGCGCGGTGATCGAGCGCGCGACGCGCGAGGCGGGATGGGGACGGCCGATGCCGAAGGGACGGGGCCTGGGGCTCGCCGCCACCTACAGCTTCATGAGCTATGCCGCCGCGGTGGTCGAGGCACGGGTGGGGGCGGACGGAGCGATTTCCATCCCGCGCGTCGACATCGCATTCGACTGCGGTGCGCAGGTCAATCCCGATCGCATTCGCGCGCAGCTGGAAGGCTCGTGCATCATGGGCCTCACGCTGGCGATGCACGGTGAGATCACATTCAAGGACGGGCGGGTGCAGCAGTCGAACTTCAATGATTTCCCGGTGTTGCGCATGCCGGCGGCGCCGCGCGAGATCCGGGTCCATCTGCAGCCCGCGAGCTTCGAGATCCCGCCGGGCGGCGTCGGGGAGCCCGGACTGCCGCCGATCGCCCCCGCGCTTTGCAACGCCATCTTCGCCGCCACGGGGCGCCGGCTGCGCCGGTTGCCGATCGGCAATCCGCTCTCGAGTCGGGCTTCCTAGAGGTCATTTCCGCAACCGTCCCCTCGAGTCAGGGTCGCGCCTTGCCGATCGCGGCCGCGCGAAGCTGGTGCACCTGCATCGGCGAGAGGGGCTTGCCCGCGCGCACGCCGGCGATGTCCGCCGGCTTGAAGAGCGCGCCCTTCCAGTGAAGGGTGCCTGAGGCATCCAGGCTGGTGATGTAATTGAGCGCTTCGGCGAGATCCTGGTCCGACAGCGAAGAGAACGAGGGCATGACACCGCCGGCGATCGCGGCGCCATCCACGGTGATGTTGCCCATCATGCCGAAGAGGACCGCTCGCTCGAGATAGCCTTTTCCGGCCGCCGTGGCGGCGATCCTGCCCGCTCGTCCGGCGAGGCGCGGGAACTGTCCGGGCACGCCCGCGGCGCCGAGCTGGTGGCACATCGAGCAGTTGGCGTCGAAGACGGCGCCGCGGTCGGCGGCTTGCGCCGCGGCCGGGCGCCAAAGTGCCGGGCCGCAGAGGAGGGCCACGCCGAGGAGCGGCAGCCCGCGCAATGGGCGGCGATTCGCCTGGAGGATGGGAGCCTGGGTCATGGGGGTTGCGTCTGAAATGATGAAAGCTAGCGGCGAGACTGCGGTACTGCGCTGCTCGAGATCGCGCGCGCGGTTTCCATCACGAGCGGAGCGAGCTTCGCACGCATCTCCTCGATGGTCCAACGGCTGGTGGGGGCAGAGATGTTGACTGCGCCGACCGGATGCCCGCCCTCGCCGATGACCGGCGCGGCGACGGTCACATCGCCCCGGTAGCATTCCTGATCGGAGCACGAGTAGCCATCGGCGTGGGCCGCCTCGATGAGCTCCAGGATCCGTCGCGGGTCCGTGATCGTCATCGGGGTGAGCGCCTGCAACGAGGATTGCCGCAGGATCTGCTGCGCCTCCACCGCAGGCAGGGCGCAGAGGTACGATCGCCCGGACGCGGTGCAGTACATCGGCAGCCGCCGGCCGATCGGCATGTGGATCAGGAATCGCTTGTGACTCGGAAACCGTGCCACGAACACCATGTCGGTTCCGTCCGGCTCCGAGAGGCTGACCGACTCGCCGCACGCGCGGTTGAGATCGACCAGGTGCTGCGTCGCCTGCTCGATGAGGTGATATCCCGAGAGATAGGCGTGGGCGAGCCCGAGCGCGCGCGGTGTCAGCACCCAGCCGGTGCTGCGCCGGTCGCGCCGCAAGTATCCCAACACCTCCAGCGTGTAAATGCAGCGCTGTGCGGACGCCTTGGTGATCCCGGCCACCTCCGCGGCTTCCGCGAGCTTCAGCACTCTTCGTCCGCGGCCGAACGCCTCGAGGACGGCGAGCGCCTTCTGCGCCGAATCGTTGAACAGCGGATTGTGGGCGCGTGCATGCAGGCCCGCCGGGCTGGCGGAGGCCTCCTTGCGCGGCTTCGCCCGGGATCGCCTGGCCGTGGGAATCTTGGCGATCGTCATGTTGATCAGCATACCATGGTATCGGTAACCGATAGTAGCATTTGACCCTCCCGCAAGCATCCGCTAGAGTGACCGATGTATAAGTATTGTTAATCGATACAACCAAGGGAGTCACCGGCGGCGGCCGCCGCGGTGATTGGGGCGGGCTCGGTACCGCGGCCGATCGGAGGGGTTTTCCTGAAGATTGCGGGGGAGTCAGGCGCATGCACGAACTTCGACACGGTATCCAGTCGCTCCATCGGCCGGCGCGCCGCGCATCACGCGGTGGCCTGATGATCCGCGCAGCCCTCGCCGCTGCCTTGCTGGTGCCGATCATGGCGACTGCGCAGTCCGCCGATCCTGCCGCTACGCAGCCCGACACCGGGCCGCAGCTGCAGCAGATCGTCGTCACCGCGACGCGGCGCGCCGAAGAGATCAGCAAGGTCCCGCTGAGCGTCACGGCGTTGACCCAGTCCAGCATGGACCTGCGTGGCATCAAGGACATCCAGGACGTCGCACGGTTCACCCCAGGTCTCTACATCGACAATTCCGGCACCAACAACATAGCCATCCGCGGCATCGCCTCCACCGGCGGAGCGGGTACGACGGGAATCTACATCGATGACACGCCGATCCAGATGCGCGCGCTGGCATTCGATCCCGACGAGGCCCTGCCACAGACCTTCGACTTGGAGCGCGTTGAAGTGCTGCGGGGCCCGCAGGGCACTCTGTTCGGCGCCGGCTCGGAAGGCGGCACGGTGCGCTACATCACCACGCCCCCCAGTCTGACTCACAGCAGCCTTTACAGTCGCGACGAGGTTTCGGACACGCAAGGCGGCGCGCCGAGCTACGAGGCCGGTGTCGCCGGAGGCATGCCGGTCATCGACGGCAAGCTCGGCGTTCGCGTCACCGTCTGGTATCGCCATGACGGCGGTTATATCGATCTGATCGATCCGGTGACGCTGGGGAGCGTGGAGCACAACGCGAACTTCGACAATTCCTATCTGGCGCGGCTGGATGCGATCTGGAAGGTGAGCGACCGCTGGCAGCTGCGGCCGGACTTCTATTACCAGAGCCGGGTCGAGAACAATACGGACGACTACTGGCCGCTCTACTCCGATCCGGGCCGGAGCCGCTTCGTGAGTGCCGATCCCGACCGGCGCGAGGAGCCGGACAAGTTCTATCTGCCGTCGCTCAAGATAACGGGTGAATTCGGCGCATTCGAGCTCATCTCCAACACCTCGTACTACCATCGCACCGATACCACCGGCTACGAAGGCACGATCTACAACCTCGGCTTCTACCAGTCCGGCGCGGTGTTCGCCTCCGTGGCCAGCGGCTT
>Ga0134126_10003128_pt1 | contig 20667 bp, 19 predicted proteins | sample KB31752_FD_96881 | JGI IMG/M metagenome (GOLD analysis project Ga0134126, IMG submission 96881) | Terrestrial soil microbial communities with excess Nitrogen fertilizer from Kellogg Biological Station, Michigan, USA - KB3-175-2 | ecosystem: Environmental > Terrestrial > Soil > Unclassified ... | reverse complement strand
TCGAAGACGAGTAGACAGAGAAGAACCCTCCGTGGCGGACATGCGAATCGCCGCATGTCTGGCACGCTCGGCATTCGGGGCGTATCAATACACCCGCGGTCTTTCACCTGCAACACCAACCTCTGGAGAAATCGCGCTCCGCAACATTAGTGGAACACCTTGTATCGGCGTACGATGCCTGCATCGCCGGCCGACACCCGCACCGGAGAGGACGGATATGGGCTCACGATCTGCAAGCTGGACAGGGGTGCTCGCCGCCGCGGCGGCCGCCGCATGTTTGACCTCGGGATCCGCAGGGGCTGACGGGCCTGCGCGCAACGACTATCCGACTTATGCGCGCGTGCAGTACGTTCAGGATTGCGCCGCGCGCGCCGGCGGCAGCCAGGCGGACGTGTACAAGTGCTCGTGTGTCATCGACAAGATCGCGGAACACCTGACTTACGACGACTTCGTGGAGGAATCGACCTTCGCGCACTACTCGACCCTGCCGGGCGAGGGCGGGGGCATCTTCCGGGATCCCAAGGAGGCCAAGGACGACACCCGGCATTTCAAATCGCTGGAAGCGGATGCGTACCGGGCGTGCGGCCTGAAACAGCCCGCTCCTCCCCGTTAGGTTAGTGACTTCAATCGCTTAGCGTTGCGGCGCTGCGCCGCGCCGGCCTCAACCGCCGGCGACCACTCCCCACGGCGAGGACCCGACAGGAACGGTCTTGATGACGGTCAAGCTCGCGGTATCGATGATGGAAACATCGTTGGAAGGGCCGTTGGCGCTATAGAGACGCCGCCCGTCGCGTGACAGAGCGATGCCCCACGGGCGCTTGCCCACCTCGATCTCTTTCAACAAACGCGGTCCCTGCAGGGCGATGACGGCGACCTTGCCCCCACGCCCCGTGCTGACATACAGGCGTTGGCGCGCTGCATCGAGGGCGAGGCCCATCGGACGGTCGTCTTTGCCCAGCTGCAGCAGCCGTTCCGAGCGCGTTCCCGGCAGCGCAGCACGATAGACCGCCGAGTCGAATTCCGCGGAAATATAGATAGTTGCGCTATCCGGAGTGAATGCAACATCGCGCGGCCGCTGGCCGACCCCGATCGTGTCGAGCACGGCGAACGAGCGGGCATCGACCAGCGTGATCGAATTGCCGGTCTCGTTGGTGACGACGACCCAACGCCCGTTGGGCGAAGCGCGTACGCCTTCCGGCTCGGTGCCCACGTGCACGGTCGCTTCGAGCGCTCCCGTGGCCACATTGAGCACCGACAGGGTCGAAGCATCCTCGTTGGCGATGAACAGTCGCCGGCCGTCCTCGCTCAGGTCGAACTGCTCGGGATCCGAGCCGGCCTTCAGCAGCTTCACCAGCTTCAGAGAAGCGGTGTCGATCACCGCAATTCCGTCGGCCTGCAGATCGTGTTTGAGCTTGGCACACTCCTCATCGGGTACCGTCGGCGGACACTTCGGCAGGCCGCTGACGGCCACGTAAAGCCGCGATCCGTCGTGACTCAACTTGATGCCGCGCGGCCGCTTGCCGACGGGAATGGTCGCTACGGTATTGCCGCTGTCGGCATCCAGGACCGTCACGGACTCGCCATCCTCGTTCGATACGTAGACACGCCCTGCCAAGGCGTTCAGGGGCAAGCAGAGCAGGCCGAAAGCGAGTGCCAGGCAATAGGGCCGCAGGCGCGCCGCGGAGGGAAACGTCAGTCGTGCCATGAGAAATCCGGGTTTGTCGCAAGACATGGGCCTTTAGACTCGCAGCCGCCGGCGGGGTGCCCTCTCGCGCTGCACAACACTACGGAGTGTTCCCAAATCGATACGGCCTGGACGCGCACCGGGCAGCCACAGTACCCGCCAGCGCCGGTTTTCCAGCGCTGCCGGAAGCGCTTCGGGGTGTTCCATCGGGCGCCTGCGGTGTTCCGCAAGCTGAACACATGCATTTCCACCGCGGACGGCGGGAGCGCCCGCAGGCGGCGGCGGGCCAATCCCTCGCGGAGCCTCGAGTCCGCTGCGGCCCCGTGCAAAGCGCGCGCGCTTCGCTCGACAACAGTGCAGTGGTTCTCAAAACCAACACCGATTCACGCCGTCGGCCGTCAAAAAACACGTCGCGCCACGTCCTGGCATTCGTTTTGCTCGTTCAAGGAGTAACTGACCGAGGCGACCAGAGGATTGACTCGATGTACCGCCCCACCTCCACCGCGGCCTTGATCGCGATGTCCTTGACGCTGGGCTGCGCGAGCACGCCGCGAGATGCTGCGACAACTCCCGCCGCCACGACCAACACTGACAACTCCACGGCAACCTCGCCATCCGCGCCGGCCAAGAGCTCGAGCTCCTCGCATGTACTGTCCGTGGCGCATACGACAGAAGTGCCTGTGGAGAAGAACGCACCCGCGGCGCAAGGCCATCCCATGACCGCGGTCGTGGTCACGCAATGCAACCTGATCGTTGCGGTGTATCTGACGATGCCGGATGGCCGGCTGCTACGGTTCGACAAGAGCGCCGCGATTCCTGCGGACCAGCTGCTCTCGATGGCCTACACCGCCACGCGCAGCGAACGCGTCGAGGTCTCGTGCGAAGACGCCGGTGCTGTCGGGTACGAGCACCACGAAGTTCTGTGACCGGCGCGTTCTGTGACCGGTGCGTGCCTCGCGCCCGCTACACGGAGGGGGCGCGCGTGCGCGATCCCCCTGAGGAGTTCGGGCGAAGCCCGTTTAGATTCCGCTGCCGCCGTCGATATCGAGGCAGCGTCCCGTGAAGAACTCGTTCTCGATGACGAACGCCGCCGCGTCGGCGATCTCCGCCGGCTCTGCGAGCCGCTTCAGCGGCACCGGCGCGATGAGCTTCTCGAGCATCTCCGGCCGCATCGTCGAGAGGATCTCCGTGCGGACTCCGCCGGGCGCGATGGCGGCGGCGCGAATACCGTGCCGGGCGAGCTCCTTGGCCCAGACGACGGCGAGCGCCGCGACTCCGGCTTTCGCCGCGCTATAGTTGGACTGCCCCACGTTGCCGTGTCGCGAGACGCTCGAGATGTTGATGATCACGCCCCCATGCCCGAGCTTGATCATTCTCTCCGCGGCTTCGCGGCCGCATAGAAAGACGCCCGTGAGATTGACGTCGAGCACCGCCCGCCACTGACCGAGAGACATCTTCCCGGCAATCACTCCCTCCTTGGCCTTGACCAGCAGGGCGTCGCGAATGATGCCTGCGTTGTTCACCAGGACATCCAGGCGGCCGAAGTCCCGCACCACCGCGTCCATGGCCTGGATTACGGCGGCTTCGGTCGCCACGTCCACGGTGTAGTCGCGGGCGACGATGCCCGCCGCCTCGAGGGCCTGCCGCGTAGCCCGCAAGTCCTCTGCGTTCACGTCCAGTAGCGCAATGTGACCGCCGTCACGCCCGAGGCGTTCGGCCAGCGCGCGCCCGATACCGCGGCCTGCGCCCGTGATCACGACTGTCTTTCCTGGTAGTTTCATTGGCTGGCCCCACTCACTTATATATAGGGTGCTTCCGGACGCCCGCGCGTGCGTACCACCGCGAGACGTTCGGCCCGCAAAAAGGTAGCAGACGTGCTACGTTACGCGCGCTCCAAACCCGTACAGGCATCGCATGACCCCTAGCACAGTTTCCCAGCCGGCCACGCCCCAGGAAGAGATTGCCCCGCGGTTGTGGACCACCACCCTGCTCTTCTCCATCACATTCCTGGCGGCCCTGGTGCTGGTGCCCTGGTATGGCCTGACCCATGGGTTTTCTACCGGCTCGTGGGTGTGCTATGCCTTCTTTCTGATCGCCAACGGCGTGTCCATCACGGGCGGCTACCATCGGCTCTGGGCCCATCGGACCTACGAGGCGCACTGGACGCTGCGCCTGTTCTTCATGATCTTCGGCACCATGTCGCTGCAGAACAGCGCCTTCGTCTGGTGCAGCGGCCATCGGGTCCATCATCTGAACGTGGACGACGTCGACCGCGACCCGTACTCGATCAAGCGCGGCTTCTGGTTCGCCCACCTCGGCTGGATGCTTCGCGACTACCCCAGCGGCAAGAAGGACTTCAGCAACATTCCCGACCTGCGGCGCGAGCCGCTGCTGCGGTTCCAGCACCGTTTTTATGTGCCCCTGGTACTGATCACGAACTTCGGATTTCCGCTGGCGGCCGGCTGGCTGGTCGGCGATGTCTGGGGCACGTTCATCCTGGCCGGCATTCTGCGGCTCGTCGTCAGCCAGCACGTCACGTTCTTCATCAATTCGCTGGCCCACATGTGGGGCTCGCGCCCCTACACCGACGAGAACACCGCGCGTGACAACCCGTTCCTGGCGTTCGTCACCTACGGCGAGGGATATCACAACTTCCACCACATCTTCGCGCACGACTATCGTAACGGCGTGCGGTGGTGGCAGTTCGATCCCACCAAATGGATCATTGCTTCGCTCAGTTACATCGGTGTAACGCGACGCCTGAAGCGCACCCCGCCGTTCCAGATCCAGCGCGCGCTGCTGGCGATGCAGTTCCGGCGTGCGCAGGAGAAGCTCGCCAAGCTTCATCAGCGCGGCGGGCACTCGCAGATCGAGCACCTGCGCCAGCGCATCGCCCACGAGTACGACACCTTCCTCGCGGCCATCGCCGACTGGGCCAAAGTGAAGGAACAGTGGCTCGAAGAGAAAAAGCGCGCCGTGATCGAGCACTGGGAGCACGCGAACTTCCAGAAGCGGCTGAAGGAAATCGAGCGCAGCCTGCGCATGCAGCGGCGCCGCATGCGGGTCCTGCACGCCGAGCTGGCGTAGTCTGACCCCAGGGCCGCGCAACCCGCGGCCCTGCGTAATACCGGCCCCGCGTCCCGCGCAACCCGCGGCGCTGCCCCCCCCGGGGCCGGGTGCGCCGGCCGCATAGCCCAACTCGTCACCCGCGTAGAACGGCCGGCGCTAGCCTTGCCATTCCTTCCGCTTTGGCTGCACCATTGACCCATGGGACGTATTTTCGAAGTCCGCAAGGCCACGATGTTCGCGCGCTGGAACCGCATGGCGAAGCAGTTCGCGCGCATCGCCAAAGACATCACCATGTCCGTGAAGTCCGGAGGCCCCGATCCCTCGTCCAATCCGACGCTGCGGCGGGTGATCCAGAACGCGCGCGCGGTCAACATGCCGAAGGACAAGATCGAATCGGCGATCAAGCGCGCCTCCGGGCGTGATGCCACTCATTACCAGGAAGTGATCTACGAGGGCTATGCGCCGCATGGCGTCGCGCTGCTCGTGGAGACGGCCACCGACAACCCCACGAGGACCGTGGCCGGTGTGCGCAACATCATCACCAAGGGCGGCGGCAATCTCGCCACCAACGGCAGCGTCAGCTTCCTGTTCAAGAAAATGGGCGTGTTCCGTCTCAATCCCCAGGGCATCGATCAGGACGACCTCGAGCTGTACCTGATCGACCACGGACTGGAGGAAATGGGCGAGAGCACCGGTGAGAAAGGGGAGCCGCAGCTGGTGATTCGCTGCGCATTCGGCGACTTCGGCAAGCTGCAGGTCGCGCTCGAGAGCCGCGGCATCACCCCGGTATCAGCCGAGCACGAGTACATCTGCACCGTGCCGACAGAGCTCCCGGAAGCCCAGGCCACGGAAGTCCTCGAAGTGATCGACAAGCTCGAGCAGGACGAGGACGTTCAGAAGGTCTTCCACACTCTGGCCTGAGACGTGGGCGACTACTCGCTGGAACTCGCCCGAGCAGCCGACGCAGCGCGTCTGGCAGACATGTCGCGCTCGCTGATCGAAGCCGGCCTGCGCCCAAGTTGGACGGCCTCGCGAATCGGCTGGCACATCCGTAATCCCGACAGCGTGGTGCTCACCGCGAAAGCGGGCACGGTTTCGTTTGGGGCCCCGCTGGTCGTCGGATTCGCCATCATGCGCTACGGCGAGGACGTTGCCCATTTGAACCTGCTCGCGGTCGAGCCGGTCCATCGGCGCCGCGGTGTCGCCCGTCAGCTCATCCGCTGGCTGGAGGAAACGGCGGAGACCGCCGGCACGTTCGTCATCAGCCTCGAGCTGCGCGCCTCGAACGAGAGCGCATTGCAGTTCTACAAGAAGCTCGGTTACCGCGAGCTCGATCGCGTGTCCGGCTACTACCAGGGAGTGGAACCGGCCATCCGCATGTCGCGCGATGTCCGTGTCGCTGCCCATCCGGCGCCTGCCAGTCCGCGCTGAGCGCCCCGCTTCTGCGCGGTCTCACTCCGGCATGAGCGTTACCTGGCCCGCCAGCGCATCCTCGAAACCGAAGTTGCGCAGATCGGCGATCCGCTGGGGATAAAGAATCCCGTCCAGGTGATCGACCTCGTGCTGCACGACGCGAGCGTGGAACCCTTCGACGGTGCGATCGAGCGGCTCACCATCGACACCCAACCCCTGATAGCGCAGGCGCCTGAATCGCGGCACGAGCCCTCGCATCCCCGGCACGGACAGGCAGCCTTCCCACCCTTCCTCCTGCTCGTCCCCCAGAGGTGTCAGAACCGGGTTGATGAGCTTGGTATAGGGCACGGGAGCGACCTGAGGATAGCGGGGATTCTCCCGCACCTCGAAGATCACCACCCGCAGGCTGACGCCAATCTGCGGAGCGGCAATTCCGGCACCGTTCAGCGCGCGCATCGTATCGTCCATGTCGGCTATCAATTCGCGCAGGGACTGATCGAATCGGGTCACCGGCGCGGCCACCTGGCGCAGCAGCGGATTCCCCATTCTCATGACGGGTCGGATAGCCATGTGCGCAGTCTACCAGCCGCGCCCGAGCGACGCCCCCCTCGAGGCACAGTGTCAGAAGGTGACCGGCCGGGCGAGGAAAGCTTCCGTACCGAAGAGCATCTCGAAGCCAACGCCGACGCCGAAGCTGGCGCCACGGTGTTGCGTTACGAAGTCGCGCGGCCAGTCGACACTGGTCCGCAATTCCATGATCAGCCAGCGCCGTAGCACGGCCTTCCGGTAGGCCACCTTCAACCCATAGTCGTGCAGGGGCACGGGTGCATCCGTTGCGCCATCGATCGAGATTTCCATCGCGACGGCCCGCCGGTCAGGGAAGCCGCGCATCGCCAGCACTGCCATGTAGCCGCGCAGCCCCTGAGAGTACTGCGCGTAAGTCGCGGACCCCGTCCAGCGGACCAGCCACCGCAAGTCGTATATCCGCTCCAGGTCGATTCGATGGGTGACGCCGAAGCCATCGGGACGATCCCAGAAAGCGGTCTCGCGCAACGAGAACAGCCCGGTCTCCGAAGCACCGCGCTCGTACACGTAGCTGCCCTTGACGTAAGGATCCATCGGCAGAGAGATCCGCACGCCGGCGCCTGCATCGAAGTAGCCGCCCTGCTTGGGAGGCGTGTGGAAGGCCAGACCGAAGATGGTCTCGTCCTGCGTGGCGGGCCCGTACTGCCGCTGGAACGCGCCCGACGGCTCGTCGCGCTCGGTGATGTATTCCTCCGGATTCACGCGGCCGATGAAGGCGTGCAGACGCTGATCGATGGTGGGGAGCGGGAAGTTGGCATTGAAGCGCAGCAGCTCCCTGAAATGGCTGTACTGATCCCACAGCAGCGCCGGCGCGAGGCTGCCGTAGGCCCCTTTCTGGTAGACGTCCTCGTCCGCCGCCGAGCCGAACCATCGATCGACGCGCATGGAGGAATGCCACACGGCGTTGTAGACCTCCTGACGCGCCTTATCGAGCCAGTGATATTTTTCAGCGTCGGGTTCCGGACCGGTGGCAGCACTCGGAACCGCGTCGCCCGCAGCGGGCGCGGGGGCCGCGGTGTTCGTGGGCGATGTTGGCGCCGCATCGTCCGGTGGGCTCGCCGGCGGTGTTGGCGCCGCGTCGGCCGGTGGCGTCGCCGGCGGCGTTGGAGCCGCGTCGGCCGGTGCGGTCGCCAGCGGTGTTGGCGCCGCATCAGCCGGCGCATTCGCTGGTGGTGTCGGCGCCGGGTCGGCCGCACGGGCGTCCGATGGCGCAGCGGCCGTTTCCTCCGTGAGGGACGGCATCTTCACTTCTGCAGTGAGATTCGGACTTGCGGCGGGCAGTAGCTGCTGCGCCCGGGCAGTGCCCACCACGCAGAGTATCAGCCCGTACGCAGCATGTCGTTCAAGCCATCGCACGAGCAACGAGACTCCTTACCCCTAGAAACCCCCTCCAGAGCCTGTGGTTCCGCGAGGGTTTCCCCCAGCGCGCGATCGGCGCCCCCAAAGCGGTTATGAGATAGCAAATGCCCACACCCTCACTGTGACGTGCGTCTCGCACGCGTCCGGATGGGAGGCGGCCGATGCTCGGGCCGTGCGCCAATCGAGGGTCGCCGGGGGCTCAGCCCTTGCGCAGAGGGACGGAGATGCGGTGGTCGCGGAAGATCAGCGGCCGCTCGGGCACGGGGGGAGAGTCGAGCTCCGCCTGCGCAACGGCCTTTCTGATGAGCTGATGATGCGGCGACAGGTCGCAGACCGGATCGGCATTGTCCGCGTCCCCGGTCACGAGAAAGGCCTGACAGCGGCAGCCGCCAAAATCCCGGACACGCTCCGGGCAGCTGCGGCAGGGTTCTTTCATCCAGGATTGGCCGCGGAATCGGTTGAACGCCCTGGAGTCGTACCAGATCGACTCGACGCTCAGGTCGCGCACGTTGGGAAGGTCGAGCCCGGGCAACATCCGGGCGGCGTGGCACGGAAGCGCCAGACCGTCGGGCGCGACGGTGAGAAAGACCGACCCCAGCCCATTCATACAAGCCTTGGGGCGTGTCTCGAAGTAGTCCGGCACGACGAAGAACACCCGCATGCGATCACCGACGCGGTCACGAAACTGCCGGGTCGCCAGTTCAGCCCGCTGCAGTTGCGCGCGCGTGGGCATCAGATGAGTGCGATTCAACCAGGCCCATCCATAGAACTGCGTGTTGGCCAGCTCGACGTACTCGGCGCCCAGGCGCTCGGCCATCGCGAGGATATCCGCGACATGGTCGATGTTCAGCCGGTGCAGCACCACATTGAGCACCATCGGGTAGTCGTATTTCTTGATCAGCGCCGCGATCTGCGCCTTCAGCTCGAAGGTGCGCGTGCTGCTCAGGAAGTCGTTCATCTCGCGCGTGCTGTCCTGAAACGAGAGCTGGATGTGATCGAGGCCGGCGGCCTTGAGCGCCCGGATACGCGCTTCGGTCAGGCCGATGCCGGAGGTGATGAGATTGATATAGAAACCCAACTTGCGCGCCTCCGCGACGATGAGCTCCAGGTCATCGCGCGCAAGCGGCTCGCCGCCGGACAAACCGAGCTGAACGGCTCCGAGCGCGCGTGCCTCGCGCAGCACGCGAATCCAGTGCGCGGTCTCGAGCTCCGGTCCAACGCGTGCGAAATCGGTCGGGTTGTAGCAAAACACGCAGTGCAGAGGACAGCGATAAGTCAGCTCCAGCAGGAGCCACAGCGGCGGACCGGGTCTGACCTCGGGCGCCGGAACCGCACCTGTTTCACTCCGCACCGAGCCATGCGCCAGCGTGCTCACTCGCGCATCTCCAGCCAGTTCTTCTCGAGAGCCATGTTCACGAATGCCGTGACGTCGGCGGACAGGCCCTGGACCCCGAACGCGGTCTCCAGGTCCGCCACGATCTCCTCCACCGTGCGCTGGCCATCGCAGCGGCTCATGATCGCGCCGGCGCTGCCATTGAGCTTGACCATGCCCTCGGGATACAGGAGCACGTGCGCGCCCTGCGCGGGCTCCCACTGCAGCCTGAAGCCGCGCCCGACGATGGGCTTGTGGGCCGTGGCGCTCACTGGCTCACCCCGTACCGCAGTGCCATGGCGTCATTCATCTGCCACAGCACGTCGAGCTTGAATTGAAGAATCTGCAGCGCGCGCTCCTGTTGCGCGCGAGTGACGAACCGCTCGAGGGTCACGGCCAGGCCGAAATCGACGTCGCGCCGTGCGAGGCCAACACGACTTTGGAAGTAACGCAGGCCGGCACGATCGATCCAGGGATAGTGCTCCGGCCAGCTCGCGAGGCGTTGCTTGTGAATTTCCGGTGCAAACAGCTCGGTCAAGGAGGAGCAAACGGCCTCTGGCCAAGGCGCGCGCCGTGCGAAGTTGACGTATGCATCGACAGCGAAACGCACACCTGGCAGAACCTCGGTCAGGCTCTCGACGTGTGTCCGTTCGAGGCCCACGGCCTCGGCGAGGCGGAGCCAGGACTCGATGCCGCCCGGGTCGTCTCCGTAGCCGTCGTGGTCGAGAATGCGCTGCACCCAGTTGCGCCGCACCGCCCGATCGTCGCAGTTGGCGAGAATGGCAGCGTCCTTCACCGGAATGCTGATCTGGTAATAGAAACGGTTGGCTACCCACCCGCGGATCTGCTCGGGCTGCGCGCCGCCGGAGTTGAGCATCACGTTGAACGGATGATGGATATGATAGGCGCGGCCTTTGTCCCGCAGCCGCCGCTCGAATTCCTCCCGGCTCCAGCCAGGCTCGCTCATAACACGATCTCCATGCCATCCCAGGCGACTTCGATGCCGTGTCGCTGCAACACGGCGCGCTCGGGCGAGTCCTCATCCAGGATCGGATTGGTATTGTTCACATGGATCAGCACTTTGCGGGTGGCCGATGGCAGTCGATCCAGCCACTCCAGCATGCCGCCGGGGCCGCTTTGCGGGAGATGCCCGATGTCGCGCGCACGTTTGCCCGACAGGCCCAGGACGATCATCTCCTCGTCCGTCCAGAACGTACCATCCACCAGCACGCAGCTGGCTGCCTGCATCCCACGCCACACCGGTTCATCGATTTGCGCCAGTCCCGGAGCGTAGAAGACGCTCCGGCCCGTGACATCCGCCTGGATCTGCAACGCGATGTTGTCGCCCGGCACCGGTGTCTCGCGATTCGGGGAGTAGGGAGCCGGCTTGCTGGCGACCGGCAGAGCCCGCCAGGTCACCCCCGGCACTGCATCGACTGCAAAGCCCTGCCCACCGAGACCGATTCGATGGCGATCCACGCCGCAGTAGTACGAGAGCACCTGGAGGATCGGATTGCCGCGAGTCAGGTCCTCATAGGCGCTGTCCGTGCACCACAGAGGCCAGGGGCGCGTGGACTCGCGCAACATGTACAGACCCGTGGTGTGGTCGACCTGGCCATCGACCAGGACGATCGCCCCCAGCGCCGTATCGCGCGCACGGCGAGCCGGCTGCAGATCCGCGTTCGCCTGCAACTGCGCAAGAATGTCCGGGGAAGCGTTGACCAGCGCCCAGGACGCCGCCGACTCGCCAGCGACCGCAATCGAGGATTGCGTCCGTCTGCGGGCACGCACGGAGCCTGCGCGTACGCCTGCGCAATTGCGGCAATTACAGTTCCACTGAGGGAAGCCGCCACCGGCGGCAGATCCGAGCACCCGAATTTTCACGGTCGGCGCAACGTCGCGCGAGATTCCTGGGAGAGCCTCAGGCGCCGCCCGCCGCAGCGGAACGGCGCCTGAGCTTGTCGGACGCGAAGTCCGTCGGCAGCATCAGCGATTGGCGATGTACATCGTGATTTCCATGCCGAACCGGAAATCAGTCGCCTGGGGGGTTTCCCATTTCATGTCGAGCTCCAGCAGTTGCTTGGAAAACGCATGGCGTGAGAGCCGTGCGTGCCGTCATCCTTGCGCAGTGCCGCCGGCGCCGACAGCGGAGGATCATGAAACTCGCCTCATGAATTTCATGAGCCCACCGACACGCCTCAGGCGCTCCGCTCCAGCACTGTTACCATGGCGCCCTGCAATCGAGTCCTGAAGGCTGTCGAAGCATGAAGCTGCGGACGCGCCTGAACCTGGTCGTGACCGGACTTACCGCCGTGCTCATGGGGGTGCTGATCGCCTCGGAGATCCGCGACATGCGCAGCTCCATCCGCGAGGAGATCGAGGCCGCCAACCAGGTCGCCTCACAGCTGCTGGGCCGGCTGGCCGTCATCTACTCGCGGACCGGCGGTCCGGAGGTCGTGCAGCAGTTTCTGCAGCAGCTCGGTCGCGTGCGGGCCAACGACATCGTGCTGCGCTCCCCCCTAGGGGAGACCCTGTACCGATCCCCTCCACCGACGTACAAGGCCGGCCGCGAGGCTCCGGCCTGGTTTGCGCACCTGCTGGCCCCCCAACAGCCGCGGCACACTTTCCCCCTGCCCGGGGGCTTCGTGCTGGTCGTACAGGCCCAGACCTCCCGCTCGGTGCTCGACGCCTGGGATGACCTCACCCGGCTGCTGATGCTGGCTCTGGCCATGCTGGTCGTGGTCAACGGCATGGCCTTCTGGCTGGTGGATCGCTCGCTGGCGCCCTTTCCCATCATCGCCAACGGCCTGGAGCGTATCCAGCGCGGGGATCTGGCATTCCGGCTGCCTCCGCTACCGGGCCCGGAAGCGCACGCCATCGGCTCCGCCTTCAATCGCATGGCCCAGGCGGTCCAGGACAACGTCCAGGCGGAGCGCCGGGCCCGGGAAGCCCAGACGCGTCTGGAAGAGCGGCGCGAGATGGCGAAGCTGGTCGAACAACGGGTAGACGAAGAGCGACGCCTCATCGCGCACGAGCTGCACGATGAGTTCGGTCAGTCGGTCACCGCAATCCGCAGCCTGGCGCTCGCCATCGCCAACCAGTCGAAAGAGCAAGCCATGGGTGACACCGCACGCCTGATCTCCGAGGAGGCGGCGCGGCTGTACGATGCGATGCACGGCCTGATTCCACGACTGATGCCCCCGGAGCTCGACACCCTCAGCCTCGCGGAGACGCTGGAAAGCCTGGTACGCGATTGGCAGCGCCGGTTCCCTTCTGTCGCGCTGTCGCTTCGGCATACCCTCGCGGGAGACCTCGGCCCGAGCGTTACGCTGGCGATCTATCGCGTGGTACAAGAGGGCTTGATCAATGCCCTGCGCCACGCGCAGGCAGCGCATGTGAACATCAACGTGGAGTCAGATGCCGAGAGGATTGTGGTAACGATTACAGACGACGGTGTTGGCCTTCCGAAGGAGTGGGCGCGCCCCGGGCACTTCGGGCTGCGTGGACTGACGGAGCGCGTGGAGCACCTGGGCGGCGTATTCACTGTCGGCAACCGCGAACCGCGCGGCGCCAGCTTGAACGCTGAAATCCCCTTGACGGCCGGTGCTATTCGATGATTCGAGTCATGCTCGTGGACGATCATGCGGTGGTGCGCACCGGATTTCGCCTCCTGCTGCAGGCGCAGACGGAGGTCGTGGTCGTGGCGGAGGCGGAATCCGGCGAGGTCGCCTGCCAGCGCTATCTGGAGCTCACACCGGATGTCGTGGTGTTGGATCTTGCGATGCCCGGGATGGGCGGCCTGGAGGCGCTGCGGCGCATTCGCTCCCACCATCCGCAGGCGCGCGTACTGGCCCTCTCCGCCCACGATGACCCGATGCACGCGCGGCGCGCTCTGCGTGAGGGAGCGTTGGGATTTCTTTCGAAGCGCAGCGCGCCGGAAGCTTTGATCGAGGCGGTGACGACCGTCGGGGCAGGCCGCCGTTACATCGACGTGGCGCTCGCGCAGAAGCTCGCGCTCGCAGACCTGGATGGCGGCTCCAGGTCACCCATCGAGAAGCTTTCCGAGCGGGAATTCGAGGTATTCGTGCGCCTTGCACGCGGTGAGACGGTGCAGCGCATTGCCGAGGATCTGCGCCTGTCCGCCTCCACCGTCGGCACCCATCTTTATAACATCAAGCAGAAGCTCGACGTGGTCAACCAGTCGGAGTTGACTCTCCTGGCGATTCGCCACGGGTTGATCGAAGCCTAGAGTCCGGCGCGCTGCACGGTTGCCGCGCGCCGGACCGGGGGCTAGTTCCAGTTGTTGCGCGTACGGAAGTCCTTCGCCTGGCGCTCCGCCTCATCGCGCGCGATCCCGTATCTCTCCTGCAATTTGCCGGCCAACTGCTCGCTCTTGCCCTCGAGCTGGTCGATCTCGTCGTCGGTCAGCTTGCCCCACTGCTCCTTCATCCTGCCCTTGATCTGCTTCCACTGTCCTGCGGCACGGTCGTTGTTCATCCCACTGCTCCAGGTTGGATACCTGGGACCGTCTCAGCAACCGCCGTGCCTCTGCCGGTCGCAAGCTGCGGCTTGTCCTCTCCCAGCCAGCGGTAGAGGACCCCGGCGACCGCGGCACCGACCAGCGGGGCGCACCAGAACAGCCACAACTGACTCAGCGCCCAACCACCCACCATGAGCGCAGGCCCGGTGCTGCGCGCGGGGTTGACCGAGGTGTTGGTCACGGGAATCGAAATCAGATGGATCAGAGTCAACACCAGGCCGATCGGAATCGCCGCAAATCCCGCCGGCGCCCGCCGATCGGTCGCCCCCAGGATGACGACCAGAAAAAAGAACGACATCACCAGCTCGGTGAGCAGCGCCGCTGGCAGGCCATAGTGACCGGGCGAGTGTTCCCCGTAGCCGTTGGCAGCCAGCCCGGCCGCGATCGGATCGCTGCCATTGCCGGAGGCGATGACCGACAGCACCCAGGCCGCCGCGATTCCCCCGAGCACCTGCACGATGACGTAGGGGGCGACATCGCCGCCATTGAACCGGCCGCCGGCCCACAAGCCGACGGTGACCGCCGGGTTGATGTGGCAGCCGGAGATGTGTCCGATGGCAAACGCCATGGTCAACAGCGTCAGTCCAAAGGCCAAGGCCACTCCGACCAGCCCGATGCCGACCTGGGGAAATTTTGCCGCCAATACGGCTGCGCCGCACCCGTCCAGGACCAACCAGAACGTGCCGAGGAACTCGGCCGCCAGACGCCGCGAAAGTGTCATTGTTATCTCCCAGTCCAGGCTTGTTGTTGTTGCGGGCAACGTTACTCCGGGCGACCGGAGCCGTCAAAAACCCCGGCCCGGGAGCAAAGCGGCCGCCGCGACTAACCGATGTCCACCGTCAGGGTATTGCGGCCGGTGGCGAGCCGTTCCGTCACCGCCGTCCTGGAGACCAGCGCTGCGCCGCGGCGATGGGGATTGGAGGCGCGTGTGAACGTCAGAGGATGGCCGTTCACGGAGATCGCGTTGACGCCGCACCCGGCGCCCCTGATCCGGTAGGTGACTTCCACCGGATGCCCGAGGAGTGTCAGCTCGACGCGCAAGCCATCGAGCTGCCGCGGGATCACGGGATCGACACGCACTAGCGTGGCTTCACAGCTCAGACCCAGAAAGCGCCGCATGATCAGGCCGAGCGCGATACCCGCACCGCTGGAATAGACACGCCAGCCTCCATCGAGCGCGATACGTCCCTGCACGACCCGCTCGTAATCCTCGCTGGCCTCGTAGCGATCGGCAAAAGCAGCATCGGAGCTCGAGTAGTAGCAGTTTGCCTGACGCGCAGTCGCGGTGGGGACGACCGCCCCGACCCCAACGGGGCTGGCCTGACAAAGCGCCCGCAAAAACCGCTCAGCCTCCCCGACATGCGCCAGGGCCTGGGCAAAGCGCAAATGGGCGTGGGTGTACATCAGACCGATTTCGCGGCCGAAAAAAGTCGCGGTCTCCGCCCTCTGGAAGATACGCTCGACGCCACCGTGATAAGGCATCGGTTTGTCGAACAGACGTACGCCATCCGGCGCGCTCAGGTGAGTATCGATGAGCTTCAAGTGCTCACGGGTCTGGGCGGGCGTCAGCATGTCCTCGAGAATGGCGTGGATCATCGCCAGAGAGCTGTAGCGCAGCCCGGTCCTCGCATCGCGCGGATGCAGCAGGTATTCCGGACGGCCATCCGCTTTGTCGAAGCTGGCGTACCCCGTCAGCACGCCATCGGCAATCAGCAGACGCTGGAAGTCCTCGTGCACCCGCGTGGCCAGGCTCTCGAGCCGGGGGGCCTCCTGCGCCCTTCCGACAGACCGCAGCGCCTGCGCGAGGGTCGTCAGTGTTTGATAGTGGAGGGTCACGGTCCAGGCGCTGCACATCCGGTCGCGCATCGCCGGATCGGCCGGTTGCAGTGAGTCGTTCCAGTCGCCGTGTCCGTAGGCAGCGAGCGCGGTGCCCGCGATCACTCGCTTCTCGATGAGCGCCAAAGCACGCTGAACGTGCTGCCACACGGTCGCCCGCTCGCCCGCCTCGGGCCCCTGCGCGTCGAAAAACGGCACTGACTCCTCGAGCACGCCGGCATCGCCGGATGCGATGAGGTATTGAGCGAGCACCAGGAGCGGCCAGAACACGATGTCGCCATGCGAATCGCCCGCCCGAATGCCGCGTTCGCGCTCGAAGAACGTGAACCACTGTGGCCAGTCGCCATCGGGGTTCTGCTCCTTCGTGACGCGGAGCAACAGGTCGCGGATCGGTGCCACTGCTCCCAGGGCGAGCAGCATCTCAACCGGTCCCTGGCAGACATCCCGCGTTCCCCAACCTCCCCCGGAGTACTGCTCCAGGCCTCGAGGGGCCAGGTAATGCACGAACGCATTGTGCGTGAACCAGGGGATGATCTCCGTCAGGCGCGCGACTGTTTCCGTGGAGGGCGCCGCAAGCGACACCTCCGGTAACAGAGGCACCCCGGGCGCCACACTCAGCGGCCGCGGGCCGCTCTCGGGGACCAGGTGCCCGCGGATCTGCAGATCAACGCGGCTGGCCGGGGCCGTCACCACGCACACGAACGGCTGTCCACGCGATTGGCCATCGACGAACAGCAGCTCATCCCCCCCGACCGTCTCGAAAGTCGTTCCCGATAGCGGCGCGATGCGGAAGCTTCCGTCGGGAAACCTGCGGCCCAGATCGCTTGATGGCGCGGGGGTGAGGACGATCTCGGCTCCGTCACGACGCCATTGCGCGCTGCCGGGGGCGCTGCCGTCATCCCCGTTGAGGGACACGTGATGGGAGATGAGCAACCGCACCGGACTGCCCGAGGTGACGGCGACCGAGAGTGTCAACTCCTGCGGCTCACTGTGAGCCTCGGCTCGAACCTCGATCACACCTTGCGCGTAGCGATATACCCAGCGGCAGGCCTCAGGCTCCATCTCGAATGCCGAAGGCACGTCGAGGAGTTGCCAGACGCCGCCGATCTGCGCAAAGACACGTTGCCCGTGCGAGCGAAACAGGCCCACATAACCATGCACCGTCGAGAGCAGGCGGTTGATGTTGACATGCCCCTGAGTCACCATCGAATGGAACACACCGCTCATCCACACCGTCGAGGTGAGCGCGGTCTCATCCGGCGTCATGTGGCGGCCCGTCCGGAGTATGTGGCCGTGCGGGCGCAGGACGCGCTGCTCCTTCGCACGCAACACCACATGGCGATTCCTGCCATGAAAGAACGACAGCAGGTTGCCGCTTGCGTCACGCTCTTCATGACGCCACTGCGCGCCAAACATGTTCCGCAGCGACTCAGCGCCCAGATCCTCGGCAGCCAGCAGCGGCGCCGAGCTGAAGAGGGTCGCAGTTGGCGGCGCTTCCACGGGAGTCCGCGTGCTCGGCGGAGGCGGTGCCGACTCCGGCAGGGCGAGCGCCTGACGCGCGATCTCCAGGTCCGCCGGTGTCGTGGCGCCAGGATGATCCGCGACGTACGAGCCGAAGAAGCCGGTATCCACACTCTGCTTGGGCTCCAGCCGCACCGCTTCATCCCGGATCGCCACCAGGGCGTGCTCATGCTGTAACCGCCGGCTCGGCAGGCCGGCAACGCAACCCACCGGCACACCCGACTCGCGGCCCGCGAGACCGTAGAATTGCAGCGCGTCGGTGGCGAACTCGACGCCGCGCCGCAACGAGCCGATGACCGACCAGGGATGTCGGCCGTCTACGGCAAGATTCTGCCGCGTGGCAATGGCGATTCCACGAGTCGGATCCGACAGGGGCGTGTGATCGAGGTACTGGCTGACGTAGTACTCGTTGAGACGCACCGCGCCGTAGGGCGCAAGCGCCACGTCCTGAGCGTACGTGAGATCGAGCTGCCGCGGCGTCGAGCTCGTGTTGAGCAGGCGTACATGCCAGAACCACGCCGTCGCGTTTCGCGCGAGCACCAGCGCGAGCGCATATTCGATACCGAGCCACGCGCCGGTCCCGGCGAGCATCCCGGATTGCGGATCGATGCGGAAACGAGTGGGACTGCGAGGTCCGAGCAACGCCGTCGATGAATCCGGCGCGCCCGCCGCGCCGGATGAGCGCAGATACAGGTTGGCGGGACCGCCTTCGACCTCGTTGCCCACGAACAGGGCCAGCGCGATCGCGCCGCAATCGAAGCGGCGTAACGAGCCGTTGGCATTGATTTCGGCACGCAACCCCGAGCTGCTGCTCAGGACCAGCGGGGACCTTTCTGACGAGCTTGCTTGGGGCATTGGGTAAGCATACCGCGAGAAGGCGCCGGGATTGCAGGCGCGGAGCCTCAGTCAACCAGGATCGCAGGCAGCGCGTCCACGTCGCAGCGCGGAGCGCGTTCACGGCCCCAGCGTCGCGGGCAGCGCGCCCCTTCTCCGCCGCGCTCGAGCTGTCTAGGTCTCCGTGCCGAGTCGTGCCAGCAATCCACGCAACAGCGGTGCGAGCCTGCGCAGCTCGTCACGATGTGCGAGCGACAGCCCCGCCAACAATGCCTGCGACCTGGGCGTCAGAACGACACGCACCTTGCGCCGGTCGGCCCGGTCGACATGGCGCCGCAGCAGGCCCTTGGAAGCGAGCCGGTCGACCAACCCCACGGCACTGTGGGGTCGCAGGTTGAGACGCTCCGCCAGGTTCCCGATAGTCGCCAGGCTCTTCCCGGGGAAGCCGCGAATGGTGAGCAGGGCCTGGTGCTGCTGGGGTGTGAGGCCGGCGGAACGTGCCTCCGCTTCGCTGAATGCCGCAAAACGGCGCATGAGATACCTGAGCTCCGAGAGAGTCTCGTAGTCCGCCTTCGCCAGAGCCCGAGTACGGCGGTGACCACCTGCGCGTTGCGTCACGCTGTGCCTCCATATGTCGTAGTACGATATATTGGCGGTTCCTCCCCGCGAATCGAAACCCACTCCGCCATGCAGAATGGTCCCAAGGACGAGCACCCTGCGCCCGTAGCGCACTTGCGCACCGGGCCCCATGTCGCGAAGACCACGGACGGCCTGCGCGATTTCAGCGCAGACCACCGCCTCATCACGCTGGCCGCGATGGCGCTCGTCGTGGGCACCGGCGGCGCGCTGGCCGCCTGGGCCCTGTTGCATCTGATCAACCTGGTCACGAATTTCGCCTACTTCGGCAAGCTCAGCTCCACCACCGCCGCCATCGCCGGCAACACCCTGGGCGCCGCCAGTGTGCTGATTCCCGTCGCAGGATGCCTGATCATCGGCCTGATGGCGCGCTTCGGCTCGGAGAAAATCCGCGGCCATGGCATTCCCGAGGCCATTGAAGCCATTCTCATCGGCCGCAGCCGCATCCAACCGCGGGTCGCGGTGCTCAAGCCGCTGTCCTCGGCGATTTCCATCGGCACCGGCGGCCCGTTCGGCGCGGAGGGCCCGATCATCATGACGGGCGGGGCGATCGGCTCGCTGTTTGCCCAGCTCTTTCACATGTCCAACGCCGAGCGCAAGACGCTGCTCGTCGCGGGAGCGGCGGCCGGTATGGCGGCCACCTTCGGCACCCCGATTGCCGCCATGCTGCTCGCGGTGGAGCTGCTGCTGTTCGAGTGGAAGCCACGTAGTTTCGTTCCGGTCGCCGTCGCCTGCGTCGTCGCCGCCGCCTGGCGCCACTGGTACCTCGGAACGGAAGCCCTGTTTCCACTCGCCACCAACGCCCCGCTACCGGACCAGGGCTTGATGTTCTGTGTGCTGCTCGGCGCCCTTGCCGGGCTCGGCTCCGCCTTGCTCACACTGCTGGTGTATGCCTCGGAGGATCTGTTTCAACGCCTGCCCGTTCACTGGATGTGGTGGCCGGCGATGGGCGGTGTCGTCATCGGCGTTGGCGGGCTGATAGAGCCGCATGCTCTGGGAGTCGGGTATGACAGTATCGCGGCGCTGCTGCATGCGGACCTGTCCTCGGGTCCCGCCCTGCGACTGCTCATCGTCAAGGCCGTCATCTGGTCGGTGGCTCTCGGCTCGGGAACTTCCGGCGGTGTGTTGGCGCCGCTGCTCATCATGGGCGGGGTCATCGGCGCAGAATTCGGCGGTTTCATCTCACCGGGCGATACGGGCATCTGGGCACTGGTCGGCATGGCCTCCATGATGGGCGGCACCATGCGCGCCCCGCTCACCGCCACCCTGTTCGGCATCGAGCTCACGCATGACATCAATGCGATGTTGCCCATCGCCATCGGGTGCGCCACGGCCCATGCGGTGACGGTGCTGCTGATGAAACGCTCGATCCTGACTGAAAAAGTCGCACGCCGCGGGCATCACATCGTGCGCGAGTACATCGTGGACCCGTTCGAGCAGATGCGGGTTTCCGACATCATGGCGAAGAACGTCGACACGCTCCCGGCCTCGCAAACCGTGGGAGCGACGGTCGATTTCTTCACCGCGGCGGGCGCCCCGCGCCGGCACAAGAGCTATCCCGTCATCGACGCGCAGGGACAGGTGATCGCCATCGTGTCGCGCACGGATGCGCTGCGATGGATGCGCGAGGACACCCTGGCTGACAAGGCCCTCGCGGAGCAGCTCGCCGGCCAGGACGTCGTCTTCGGCTACGAGGACGAGCTGGTCGGCAGGCTGGCAGACAAGATGGCCGCCACTGGCAACGGCCGCATTCCGATCCTGCGGCGGGAGGACGGCAAGCTCGCCGGTCTGGTCGCGCGCCGTGACCTGCTGCGGGTG
>Ga0134126_10003127_pt1 | contig 20667 bp, 12 predicted proteins | sample KB31752_FD_96881 | JGI IMG/M metagenome (GOLD analysis project Ga0134126, IMG submission 96881) | Terrestrial soil microbial communities with excess Nitrogen fertilizer from Kellogg Biological Station, Michigan, USA - KB3-175-2 | ecosystem: Environmental > Terrestrial > Soil > Unclassified ... | reverse complement strand
CGCAGATCTGACAACAAAACTTGATGCCGGCTCGCTGGTACAGGGATTTCTCGCTGGCATCGCTGAACCGGCCGGATCGCTCAACACAGTCGAGAGTCCGGCTGATTCTGGGCAGCTGGCTGGTGCCTCAACCTCAGGAAATTCTTTTCTGCCGGAACCGATTCGCGATGCCCTGGCGCGGTTTGCGAATGTCCAGATTGGACCAGTGCAAGCCATCCCCACCTTAGATCGAATTCAGGAGACCCTTACTTCGATTGAGCAGCTTACCTCTCGTAACCTGAACACTGACATCTCAGCGCTGGCCGAACAGTTGTCACGCGAACTGGAAACCGGGGGCGCCGACGGGATTCCCGGAACGCTGCTTCGCGTTGTAAACCTTTTGAAAGAAGCGCCGGCTGGATCGGCGTTGGCAAACTTACTCTCAACTGTTACCAGCGGCAGCAGCTCGCTCTCATTGCCGCCAGAAATTAAGAACTTTCTGCCCGGACTTGTCTCTACCGGTCGTGTGATCGCCGGGCTGATGATTTTCGAGACCGTATTGAGTGAAGGAGATCGACTGAGCCGGCTGGTGGCCGCGCAGTTCAGCGCCGAACGCGCCCGGCAGGAACTCGCGAACCTCAACGGTTCGTTCCAGGTTGGCGGCGGCACTCTCTCGCAGCTTCTCACGGGTGTCGATGTGAATGATGCCGCGCGACTCGAAGGCGCGATCGTTGCCGCCGAAACCGCGGCCGAGAAATTGGAAGCGCTCGACGAATATTTGTCAGCGGGCATGGGTTTTGGTGAAGCGACGTTGGAGTATTTCGATGTGACAACGGCGCAAGCGGAGTTAGCCGTGGCCGCCACCCTGCTGCGCGATACCGATCTCGGCGATCTAAAGAAGCTGATCGAAGCGGCGGCGGGATGGCTAAGACCGATCGCTGATCAACTCGATGTATCGGGTGCTCCGGCGCGCGGACTGGAAGAGTTATTGACGCTCGCCGAGTCGCAGGTAACACGAGCCGCTACGGCGATTCGTGGTCTCGACGCATCTATTCTCGTCGATCCCCTCACCACCGGATTAAACGAGATCATGAGGCCATTGCGTGACTTCACTGATCTGGTCTCGCAATTGGTGGTCGAGATTCGCGCGGCTCTCGAACAGGTCAGAGACACGGTCGCCTCGCTGCCGGTTGATGACATTGCCGGTGCGATCAGAACAGCGCTGGCGCCGGTTACTGAGGCGATGAACGCTTTGCGGGCGCTGGTCGAAACAATCAGCGCCGCTCTGGAAACTGCCGCTGGAGCAGCGGTCGAAGCTCTGGGACAAGTAGAAGGAAAGGTTGACGAGTTTGAGGCGCAGATTCGCGCGCTGTTTCAAGAGGCGAAGGAATTTGTCGATGGCCTGCATCTGGATCAGGTAATTGGCCAGATCGGTGACAAAGTGAACGAGTTCGTCGCCGTCCTGGAGCAGGCCCAAATGAAGCCCTATTTCGATACCGCCTCGGATGCCATCGGGAGCGCCGCTGATGTGATTTCCGCCGTTCCGCTCAACCTGTTGCCGGATTCGATGAAGGCCGATCTCGATACCGCGCTGAAACCAATTCGCGATGTCGATGCGGAGGCGGTTGAGACCGAGATTGAAGGTCTGTTACAGATTTCTCCCGGCGGCGAGTTTCAGTTACGCGCCGAACTCGAAACGGCGCTCGAGGACGTTCAAGCGAAGTTTGACGAAGTCATTACAACCCTGGAAGAAAATCACCCGCGAAAATTTCTGCAGCAGATCGATGAGAAGCTTTCTGAAATAGCGCAGAAGATTCAGGAACTGTCACCTCAGTTGGCGCTCGAGCCGGTGCAGGAAGCCATCGATAATCTCAAGGCATCGCTGAATTCATTTGACCTCGAACATGAGCTGCAACCGATCCAGCAGGTTTTCGATCAGGCCATTACCACCCTCAACCAGTACTCTCCGGCCGCGCTCTTGCAGCCACTTCAGGAACGCGTCCGAAGCGCTCGCGAGAATTTGATCCAGGTCATCAAGCTCAACGAATGGCGCACCTTGCTCGACTCATTATCCGGTCTTACGAGCAGCCAGATAGACATTCTGGATCCGGCCCAGATCGAGGAGTTGATTCGCGCCGGCCTGCAAACACTGAAAACCGAATTGGCGCAACTACCAAACCCTGGCATCGGCAAGTGGCTGGGCATGATCGTCATGGGAGTAATGCGCGGAAGCGGATTGCGCATTTCTCCTGCCAGCATCGACGCGGTGATGGGGTGGCTCCAGGGCGTAGGCTCAGGCTCAGCCGACCTCTCAGCACGAGCCGCGAGTATCGCCCGCGCCTTGGCCCAGGCCAAAACAGAGATCGAGTCGTTTGATGTCGCCGGCTTGGGCGCGGCAGTTGTCCAGCCAATCAACTCACTAAAGCCCGTAATCAGTGAGCTCGCCGGAAAACTTCAGCCGGCCTCAGGCCAACGGGTGCGACTTGAAGCAGTTCTGATTCGTCTTGATCCTGAAGCAATTATCGGGGAACTTACCGCCAATCGCACTCGGTATCTGGCGCTGGTCGACACGGCCGCCGGCTTTGGCGACTCGCTTCGACGCACGGGAATGTCGGAAGTTGATCTGGCGGTTACAAATCTGCGGGACGCGTTCTCACCGCTCGATCCGATTCTGGCAAAGGCCCGGGAACTTGGAACCTTCATGGGCCTTGGTGGTTTTGAAGGAGGTTTCGGCAGCGTGCTTTCCAATGCCTTGCAAGTGCTGTCGCCCGAGCGTATCAGCGGACTCGCGTCCACCCTGATCACCGCGCTGAAGGATCGCCTGCGAACAATCATTGACCAGGTGCTCGGCCCAATCAAAGCTGCGATTGAAGATCTGGAACGTCTCATTGGACTGATCGATCTCCAGCCGGTGATCGATGGAGTGAACGCAGTCTTTCAGGAAGTGCTCGCACAGATTCAAGCTTTCAGCCCGCTAACGCTGCTTGGCGATCAACTCACCGCCTTCCGCGATTTGAAAGTTCAATTGCTTGCGTTTGATCCGCTTGCGGCCATTCTCACGCTGCTGAACACGCTGCGAGATACGTCGGCGCGAGTGTTGGCAAAACTCTCGGCCGAGCGGTTGCTCGAGGCGCCGCTCCAGATTTACGACACCATTCTTAATGCGATCAGTCAGTTGGATATCGAACGCCTGCTGGCGCCGCTGCTCGATTTGCTCGACAACATTGCGAAACAGGTTGATGAAGGTCTGGATGAAACGGTGGCCGCATTTCAACGACTACAGGATTCGTTGCCGGCGCCTGGCGGCAGCGGCTCGGCTTCGGCCTCGATAGGAGTGGGATAATGCTGGGTCCTCTTACTTATCACGCGATTGCGGCCCTGACGCGCGAACGACTTCGTAGCATTGACAAGTTGTTGCTGGCCAAGATCAGGTCAAACCAGAATCCCAGTAATCTCGAGCGGCAAGTTCGTTTTTTGGCAAAGCAGGCACATGAAATCATGAGCCAGTCGCCTCATCTGCCGGACGACCACACTTTGCCTCCCTTCGCCCGACAAATTTCCCAGCAGACAATCTTCGGTTCCATCGGTCCCGGCTTTCCCAGTTACGCCGCGCAGTTTGCCAGGGGCCAGAGCTGGTTGTTCGACACGATGCGTCGCGGCAACGCAGATCCTAATCGTGAGATGGTCATGGCGCTCTCCTCCGATTTCCTTCTCGAATTGTGGGAGCGTGCGCGCACCTTGATCGAGGCGACGAATGCTACTGACAAGTACACCCAATTAGAAAAGATGCGTGGCTATGTCCTGGGTCACACTTGTCATATCGCTGCCGACCTGGTCTCGGCGCCTTTTGTATTCGGACTCAAATCGCGTTTGGGAGCAGCCGGTGTCGGGCCTTTTAGCGAGAGTCAGATTACCGCGGCGATCGAAGAGCGGGCCGCCAGTAAGCTTTTCGGAAAAAGCAGTACCCGGGGTGATGACTTCAAAGACTGGTGGCCGACCAGTGAGGCCCTGCCCACCAAATTCTTCGACGCTTACAAAGAAGCGCTCGAAGCGAAATTTGGCCCGGGCGCGCGGCCAAAACTACGGCCCACGCCCGGGTCGGGAGCGGCGCGAACTCTAAACCCGCAGACTTCACGTAGCTTCAATGAGACGTTTGGCTCGGATGCTCCACCGGATCTATCGGTGCGTTTGTTGGAAGATGGTTTCTCGGCATTCCGCGCCTCGCTCGAACACCGCTATGTCTGGAACTGGGGCGACTGGGTGGCTGCAACCTGGCTGATGTGGGTGCCTCCGATTTTTGCCTATCCTTTGATTGTCGCTTTGCCACACACGCGCGCACTCTTTAAGGACGGCGAAACCGTCAACGATCAACCGGTTAAGAAAGGCGTCGGCTGGCTCGGACTTTTGATGGCGCCGCTCGTGACGAGCTCGCTCTCGCCGATTGTCATGAGCATTTACATTTCGGCTTTTACTTATTTCGGAGTGGGGCGCGAGACGGTTTTTGGTTGGATCACTGGTGGCTTCAATTTGATCACGTCGATCATTTTTCTGATCACCAAAGATGAAGAAGAGAATCCTGGACTGCGCGGCGTTTTTCTTTGGGGATTGCCTTTTATTGGCTTGGCTGTCCATGCGTTCTATGTGCTCGTCATCCGAGGCGGCGGCGATCGCCGCCATAAGCAACTGGCGCTGAGTTCGTTGATCCCGGTCGTCGTCACCGTAGCCTACGTCCTGTTTCACCTGGCATGGCATAGCGACCAGGACCTCGGCCTGAACGGGTTTCTTAAAAAGAAGCCTAACGGTGACCTCGAAGCGTGGGAAAATGGAGGATTTCTCGGCGGTTGGGCTCTTTGGGGCGGCCTGATGATTGCCGCGTGGCTGTTAACGCCCCTGGCGTTGCGCGACCGGGATGATTCCACTGCCGCGAACCAGGCCTTCGTAACCGGTCGAGGCCACTTCCTGCGCATGTTTGATCAGTCGGCGCTCTTCTTCGATCCGGAGCTGGCCCAGAATCCCAACGCTGAACGACGCAATCCTTCTCTCGCAACGCATTTTTATCCGACTGATCGCCGGCCGTTGATGAAGATTTGGTGGGAAGGCGCCGGCGAGATGCACGTGCGTTCGGAACGTTTTGCGTTGCGTTTCAGCACTGCCAATGCCGGAACCGCTGCCGATCAATTTGTGCTGGCGCCCCCGGCGCCGATGACCCTCGCCGAGTTTGCACGTTTCCTGAATCGTGCGGTGTTGGAAGGCGCAAATTTTTCAAAGAATCTGAAAGTCGAACTGGTCGACGCGGAAGACTTCGATTACATCCTCCCGCCGGGCGAGTTGTTTTCTGACCGGGGCGACACCAAGACCACGGTCGAGCTGCATGATCCCGAGGCCGCGAAGTTTACCAAACTAACTACGACGAAGGACGACAAAGACGTAGTTGTACTTTTCCACTCGCCGCGAGCCAGGCTGGCAAACTTCGTCGGCAAGTCAGGGACTGTGATTGTCGATGAAGACCGAACAATAAATGTCGCTGGCGATGGGCAGATTACGACTGTAGCCGGGAGTGTCAACGCAGTTGGAAATGGAATAGCACCAGGACAGCCCAAGTTTGCGACCTTCTTCAAACGAGGAGATTTGATCCAGATAGCTGGTGGGGCCATACGGATCGTCGATACGATCCAGGACGATTCACACCTCACGGTCACCATGCCCTTCAGTGCATCTCAAGCGTCAGTTCCATACACGCGCAATGCCAACAACCGCGACGATGATTTGGTTGGTACTGGAACCATTGGTCCCGTAGCGGTACCGGTCTATCGCGTGATCGCCGGCGCCGGCACAAACTTCGACAGCGTTTTCATGGTTGGCGACGTGATCAGGGCGCGGCCCGTCGCGGCAGTGGCCGAAGAGCGCGTCGTGACGCAGGTCATTTCGGCGACGCAGCTGATGACTGACAAACCTTTCAGCGCCGCGGTGGTGGCGGGCACTCCCTTTGATCGTGTCGGACGGACCACACTCGAGGGTTTTCGCTATCTACCCGCCGCGAATACGACTCCGGTTGGAATTTTTTCCGGCGAGACTCTGATCGACCGCGCCGCCGATCTCGGGGCCATCCTCGCAATGGGCGCCGTCTCGCATTTGCTTACCGACGCCCAACGACAGGCGGTTGGCGGCGCTGATGAGAACACGCGGCCGGCAGTCAATCGCGTCTATCAGGTGTTTCGTAACTGGAACTTGAACCACCGGCGCATGAACGAATGGCGGATGCTCGTTCTCGGCGACGCGATAAGTGAAAAGCGCGGCGTTCCTCGCGATCCGGATCCGCTGCAACCGGGCGTGCCGGCGGGCTGGACCTCGCTTACAGCGGCGGGCGAAGAAACCGCGAACCTCGTTGGCTGGGTGCCGCTCGTGTCCAAGTGGCTCGATGTCGCCGGGCGGCCAGGTGTGAATAGTCTGGCTAACGAAGCTTTCCGCGAAGGCGATCCGACCAACCGCAAACTCAGCGAAGGCATTGCGTTTCTGTTTGACCTGCCGATGCCTGTTTAGAAAATTTCATCGAAGCAGCATGACCGAGAACAAGAAATTCCGAAGAGACCGGGCACTTGCTCAGCGCATGGGGGTTCCGGAACCGCTCTACCAGCAGGTCATTCAAACGGCAGTAAACTTTTCTACAGGCCGGCTAGCCGATCCCGGCGTCAGGCCGTGGAGAGTTTGGGGTGCGCGGAACATCGGTGGCCGCGTGAGAGCGCTCGCGCAACATCCGACCAATCCTAATATCCTGTACGCCGGCACCGCACAAGGCGGTGTTTTCAAGACCACTAATCGAGGTGAAACCTGGGAACCGCTCGGACAACCACAACATTCGTTTCCAGTTGGAGCCCTGGCGATTGCTCCGTCCGACCCTAACACTATCTATGTCGGAACTGGCGAGCCCGCGATCCAGCATAATGTGCCCAACGGTCCCAATATGGATGCGGCCGCGACGATCGCCGCTGGTCTAGGCTTCTTCCGCTACAACGAAGCCACTCAAACATATTTTCCTCCCGAGGTAGGACCCGCGCTTCCCCCACCACCACCTCCGCTTCCTCCAGGAGCTGCTAACCACTACTCAAGCATCGCGGTCGATCCGCACGTGGCGACTCGTTGTTGGATAGCGAGTAATACAGGGCTTTGGAAACGGGAAGCCGGCCCGATCTTCACCCGCGAGAATGTGCCGCCCCCGCCTCCTCCCTTGCCGACCTTCCCTTCGCCCGGCGCTTACGTCACAGACGTAGTGCTTTCTGAAAACTGGGACCCCGCACGCCCCCGAACCTATCGCCTGCTGGCGGCGCTCGGGTCGGTAGGCATATTTCGCGGCATCTTCGATCAAGACCACCCTGCCCAGCCGATAGTTTGGGAAGCAACCGCCGGCCTACCGGCAGCCAACACGGTCGCCGCGCCCACATTCGATCGCATCCGTCTCGCGGTTTGTGAGGCCTTCCCCAACGAGGCTTATGCAATATTGGAGGACGCCAGCGTCGCAAATAACGCCGCAGTCCTTGCCGTCTATCGTTCCTCAGACGGCGGACAGAACTGGGTGGCTTGTGTGGGGGTTCTGCCCAGTCTGGGAGCCCAGAGTTTTTACGACCTGGCTATCGCGGTTCATCCGGATAATCCGAGAATAGTTGTCATCGGCGCGATGGAAGCAGCTCTGACCATGGACTCGGGTAACAACTGGGTACCGATCACGGATCAGGCCGTGTTTATGGAGCAGCCTGGTCAACATCCTGACTATCACGCTCTCGTTTTTGACTGGGAGTATAGAAACGGGCTTTGGGCAACGAGCGACGGTGGTGTTTCCTTCGCCGCTGACGTGATCAATGTCAACCCTCTCAGCACGCTCTCCTGGCGAAAACGAAGTAACGGGCTGTGCATTGCGCAATTCAATGACGTTACCAGCCACCCGAATTATCCCTTCATGTTGGGCGGAGGGTTGCAGGACAACTCTGCATATGTTGGTTACGGCGGGCCCACCTGGTATTTGCTCGACGCGGGCGACGGCGGCCATTTTGGATTTGAACTTGAAAACCCGCGGCTCTATATGGCACCCGATGAAAACCAGCAATGGATTGCGACGGTCGTGGCAAGCAACTTTGTAATGCCGATAGGACCACCAAATGAATACATGAATCATTCCGTATTCCTGGCTGATCAGCCCGGTCCTCCAAACGATGACTACGCAACATTTATGTCATGCCAGGGCGAGGTCGCCAGCCTGGCAGGTGGACCGGGCCAGGAGTTTATTCCGGTGCTGACCAAGCATCACGCTACGCTTGGACACGTACTTTTGGGACGAGTTTCGGACCTGGTGTTCACTGCCAATTTTGGCACTGCGTATACCGCGGGCGGGATTGGCACATTGGGAGCAGCCGCGGCGTTGGGGCCCCTCGAAGAGGTGCGGGCGGTGACTTACGGAACAAATGGTGCCGCCGGAGCGGCTGATTGGTGGGCCGGAACTGACCTTGGAAATCTGCTCCTGGGCACTGGGGCCGCGCCACCCAAGTCCTGGGCCAACGTTACGCCTCCCACGGTGGTGGCAAATACCGCCTTTACGTGCATTGCCGTTCATCCAAACAACAACAATTATGTCGCAGTGGCTACGGGAGGCGTGACTGGTGGCACTACTCAAGGGAACGTGTTTCTCTCGAATGACAATGGCGCCCACTGGATGGATATCACGGGTTTGGCGGTGGCCTTTGACCTGGCTGGCGCTGCGCCCGCACCCCTACCCTTTGCGCTGAACTCACTTCCACCATGTCCAATCAGCAGTCTCGCCTTTGATCCAAGTGTGCCGCCGGGCGGTCCGCAGGAGCTTTACGCGGGCACGCTCGGCGGCGTCTATGTGATCCGGAATCTGCCCCCGCTGCCGGCTGGCCCGCCTCCGCCGATTGTGGTACCACCAGCATTCAATCCGAACTGGCGCCCGTTCAACGGTACGGGAACGGGGCTCTTGCCGCTGACCCTGGTAAATGATCTGGAGTTAGTTCGACTTCCAGCGAGACTTGGCGCCCGGCCCGGCAGCCCGGAGTCGGCGGCCCGGTCAAGACTCTATGCGGCGTTGTACGGCCGGGGCATCTACGTTTGCGATGTCACTCGCGTTCCCGAGCTACCGGTCGGTGTTCCTGCTGGTGGGCCGGGCATACGACTGTTCATCCGCCAACATCTCGTAGAAGACGGACTTTCCTACCCCCGAATCACACCCGCAGTTTTCAACACGGCCCCGGCCCCCGGCGCTGTTAATTACAACCAGCCTCAACTGGACGGTGACCCGCGGCAGCCAGTCGGCCCAGCTGTAGGACCTAACCGGTTCGATGACATCTCAGGGTATGACATCCGCATCGACAACGAGCCCTTCCAGTTCTTCGACGAAGTCCTTGACGGGGTCGAGTTCGACACGGAACTGAGAACCAAGAGCGTTGTGCCCGGACAGTTAAATGCGATCTATGTTCAAGTGCACACGGCCGGGTGGGATCGTAGTGATGCCGTTGATGTGCATATATTCTTTGCTCAGGCCCCGGCCCCAGCGGCTGGAGCAGATCCGAACCCACTCCCCGATCTTCAGGCTGACTTTTGGGCACACTTCACGGACGAGCCGGCGCTTGCCGCACCCGTCGCGCCAATACCGCCCCCGGCGGCATTCTGGCAACGCATTGGACCGAAAAAAGTGGTTCCGGCAAATCGACTCATTCCGTCCGCGCCAGTGGTATTGCGTTTTGAATGGGTGCCACCCACATCACTTGCTGGTGGCTTCGTCGGACTGCTGGCAGTTTGCACGAGTGCGGCAGATCCGATTCCGGTTCCACCGGTGGGAGGTCCAGCTCCGCCGATGGATACGGTGCTCCGAAACTTGATTCGGAGGGAACGGCACGTAGCGTTCCGACTGGCGCCTGTCACTGCTTACACGCCCGATGTCTATATCCGCGATACGTTGGAAGATGATGGACGACCAGGGGCGGGCGGTGCTGCGGGCAGAAGTCCGGATATCATCGTGGTGCAGTCACCGGCGGCTGATCCGAATACCGAATTTCGAGACTTGCTCGATTCACATGCGGGTGATCGCATTCGGCCGGGAGTGGACCAGACGATTTACGTTCGGGTGCACAACCGGCGCGCAGTGCCGGTCCAGGCTGACGTTGAAGTCCTTTGGGCGAAACCGAACGTGGCGGTAGCAACACCGGATGCTCATGCGCCAACCTTTGATGGTACGACCTGGACGCGGATCGCTCCGGCCGGGACAGCTAGCATACCGGTCCCGGCAAATGGGTGGGCATTCGCGACCCTCACCTGGGTGAGGACCGACCTCCCGCCGGTTGACACCAGCGAAGGCGCGTTCAACGCGGTCGCCCTAATCGCGCTCGTCTCGTCAGCCGAAGGCGCGCAGGATGTGAAGCCGGTCGTCGCTCGAGTACGTGACACCGCTTCCTTCTGGCAGTTCTTCGGTCGTCTGGCTGATTCAAACAACGCCGCCATGCGAGCCCTACTCATCGAGCCCTGAAGCTGTGATCGCCCGCGCACTTCCTACACTTGCATCCAACCGGCTTGATGTGTTCCTCAAAGTATTCCTTGCCGTAGTTGTAACTTAACTCTTCGCCGGCCTTGATGGCCCGCTTTGACCAGATCCAGACACGGCGCTTCGAAATAAGAGCCTCACAGTTAGGCCGGCACGAGTGATTGATATAGCGGGCAATGTTACTTCGTGGCGTTCCGTCGATGGTCCACTTGGAGTTGACGCCGAAAAAGTATTTGCCTTTCGTCCTTCGTTCGACTTCCTCGTTTGAAACGAGCGGGCCGGTGTACTCGATAATTCGTTTTCCGGCTGGAATGGGTTTTAGTGCAAACAAGCCCAGGCCCGAGCCTGTTCGTTTTATGACGTAGTTACCAAAGTCCTTTTTCATTTGGGAATGTTGCCTGGCTGCGGACGCATTCCCGATGAAACCTGATCAAACAGATCTTCATTGCTGGTATACCTCCCGCTTGGGTTGATCCTTAATAATATGGTATGAGAACAACTCATTATGCCACAGAGGGTTCGTAAAGCAGTTTTTCCTGCCGCCGGATTGGGTACGCGCTTTTTGCCCGCCACCAAAGCCTCTCCAAAAGAGATGTTGCCGCTGGTTGATAAACCTTTGATCCAATACGTGGTCGAGGAGGCGGTCGCCTCCGGCGTTGAGTCTGTGATCATCGTGACCGGGCGTGGCAAAGCTGCGATCGAGGATCACTTCGATGTTTCCTTCGAACTGGAAAAGCTGCTCGAAGCACGCGGCAAACAAGCCGAACTCAAAGCGATGCGTGCTATTTCGGAAATGGCCCGGGTAAGTTACGTGCGGCAGCAGGAAGCGCTGGGTCTGGGCCACGCGGTTTTGCAAGCACGCGATCTGGTAGGCGATGAACCATTCGCCGTGATGCTGAGCGACGATATCGTCGACTCCGAGACTCCCGCGCTCCAGCAATTGCTCAACGTCTACGAAAAATACGACGCGCCCGTGATTGGTACAATGCAGGTCGCCGGCGAGGCTATCTCGCGTTTCGGCGTAATCGACGGCGAGGAAGTATCAGATGGTGTCTACAAGATTAACGACATGGTTGAGAAGCCTTCGTTTGCAGACGCACCTTCTGACCTGGCCATTATTGGACGCTACGTGCTGACTCCGGACATTTTTTCCGAACTGGAAAAAACCCGTCCCGGTGCCATTGGCGAAATTCAGATCACTGATGCGATGCGGTCGCTATTGAAGCAACGGCCTTTTTACGCCGTGCGCTTTGAAGGAAAGCGTTACGATGCGGGTGACAAACTCGGTTTCCTGATTGCGACAGTGGAGTTTGCCCTGAAGCATGAAGACCTGGCACCGGAGTTTAGGGAGTATTTGCAGTCGTTGAAGCTTTGACAGTTAGAAAGATGGTCGGCAATCACAAGCGCTGGACTCAAGTGATTGGCTGGGACCGCGGGCGTCCCGCCGGCCACGCGCCGCAGGCGCGCGGGTTTTCGACATTGCGTTGGCAATTGTAATTTCGCGCTTCGCGCTCATTGCGGGCGGGACGCCCGCGGTCCCGGCCAATCACTTGACCGAGTTCATAGATATGCCTGATCAAAAACAATTCTCCGGACGCGCCGCCATCATCACCGGCGCAACGCGCGGCATCGGTCGCGCCATCGCCCTTGAACTCGCGCGCCGCGGCGCAGACATCGCGTTCAACTATGCGAAGAGCGCTGAAGCGGCTGAGTCGCTCACGAAAGAGATTGAAGCGCTGGGCGTGCGCGTGCTGGCAACGCAATGCGATGTCGCCAACACCGAAGCTGCGGCCGAGATGGTAAAGCAAGTGAAGGACGCTTTCGGACGCATCGATTTTCTTGTCAACAACGCCGGCATCACCCGCGACAATCTTATTCTACGCATGAAGGAAACGGATTGGGACGAGGTGATGGACACCAATCTGAAGGGCGCCTGGAATTTCGCGAAGGCGGCACTGCGAACAATGCTGCGCCAGGAGGAGGGCGGATCGATCCTCAACATCTCTTCAATTAGCGGCGTGATAGGGATGGGGGGACAGTCAAACTATTCGGCGTCGAAAGCGGGAATGATTGGACTGACGAAAGCGCTTGCTCGGGAAGTGGCCAGCCGCAAGGTAACTGTTAACGCTCTGGCGCTGGGCATGGTTGCTACGGACATGTCAGGGACGTTGGATGAAACCTACCGCGCGAAAATCATCGAACAGATTCCCCTCGGCCGTTTTGCTGAAGCAGATGAAGTGGCCCGCATCGCCTGCTTTCTACTTTCGGACGACGCACGGTACATCACCGGCCAGGTCGTACAGGTGGATGGCGGCCTGGCTATATAAAGGTAGGACGCTTCCGAAAGTTCAACATTCTGAATGGCAACAATCCGGATTGCAAAGGTATACTTCTGGCGCCCGGAAACTTAAACGCTCACCAAGCGGGAGGAAATATCGCATGCCCCGAACCTTCAGAAAAGCTACGGCTTTTCCTTGTCTACTATTAATCGCCCTCGCCTGCAGCTTTGGTTTGTTTGAAACCCAAAGTGGTGGTGCTGCTGTACCCGAACGTCCCAAAGCTACTAACGATGAAGTACAGGTAGTTGTAACCACCTATCAGGGAGTCATCACGTCCAGCCGGATCATTGCGACCATTCCTAACCCTGTTGCCATAACATCCGAAAGCACCTCAAGCCTGATGACGGCCCCAATGCAGCCGGCTGCTGCCGGCGATATTGTGTTCAGCCAGATCTACGCCAGCGGAGGAAATCCCGGCTCAACCTTTCAAAATAATTTTCTCGAAGTTTTTAATAGAACCACCAACGTGGTCGACATCAGCGGTTGGCGTTTCTACATCACTGATGCCACCGGCACATTCAACCAGGCCATATCATTCGTGAGTTCTCGCGGCATTGGCATTGGCGCGGGTCATTATCTGCTGATCCAATTCGGCCCCCCTAGCGCAAACGGCGCCCCGCTGCCTGCCCCGGATTTCATCGTTTCGTCAGATCCAATAATCGTGCCTGGCTTCCCTCCCATACCCCCGGTCAATCTTTCACCTTCCGGCAAAATTTTTCTGACCCCTCCAGGTACAAACCTCTTTGGCAGCACTTGTCCACTTCCCAATGCTGAAATTGTGGACTTCGTTGGCTATGGGAGCACTGCAAACTGTTTTGAAGGCGGCGGATCAGCACCAACTTTGAGTTCTACTACGGCTGCCCTTCGAATAGTCAACGGATGCGGGGATACGGATAACAACAATGGTGACTTTCTGGCAGACGTCCCCACTCCACGCAACAGCGGCACGGCTCCCAACTTCTGCAGCACGGCACCTCCGGAAATTCAGTTTCTCTACCCGAGTTTCAATGCTACGGAATACTCCGGATCAACCGTTGTTTTCGTTGAGCGAAACGGCAACCGGTCCGGCGCTTCCACGGTTGACTACACAACAACTGATAGCTCCGGCGCCAACAACTGCAATGTCGTCAACGGCAGTGCCTCGGCTCGGTGCGACTACATAGCCACAGTCGGAACGCTGAAATTTGCGGCGGGTGAGAGCGTCAAACAAATCAACATTCCTCTGGTTGACGATGCCTATAGTGAAGGTACTGAGAACTTTTCAATTATTCTCAGCAATCCAACCGGAGCAACCCTTGGTGTTCCAGCTACGGCAGACATTATCCTTCACGAACCTAACGAGCCGAATGGAATAAACCCGATTGACCAGTCTGCATTCTTTGTTCGCCAGCATTACATTGATTTTCTTAATCGCGAACCGGATGCTGCGGGTCAGAGTTTTTGGATTGGCGAGATTGATAACTGTACACCCAAACCACAGTGCACCGAGATCAAGCGGATCAATGTTTCCGCAGCCTTCTTTCTCTCGATCGAGTTTCAGGAGACTGGGTACCTGGCCTATCGCACATATAAAGCGGCCTACGGTGACGCTTCAGGAACGGCCATGGTCCAGGGCGCGCCGGTCCAGATACCAGTGCCGGTCATCAGACTTCAGGAGTTTCTTGCTGATTCTCATGCGATTGGCGAAGGTGTCGTTTGTTGTTCGACCCAGGCGCAACAGCAGCTCGAGGCCAACAAAGTTGCTTACTTCGCGGCGTTCGTTTTGCGGCAGCGATTTCTCAACGATTATCCACTGACGATGACGCCGGCGGAGTTCGTTGATAAGTTGAACTTGAGGGCGGGCAACGTGCTTTCGACCGCAGAGCGAGACACGCTTGTAAGTCAGTTGCAGTCAGGACAAAAAACACGCGACCAGGTGCTCAGGGCAGTGGCCGAAGATTCAGACCTTAATAACGCCGAGAAAAACCGCGCCTTCGTGTTGATGCAGTTCTTTGGTTATCTGCGGCGAAACCCGAACGACCCTCAAGACACAGACTACAGCGGCTACAAATTCTGGCTTGATAAGCTGAATCAGTTCAACGGCAATTTTGTTCAGGCTGAGATGGTGAAGGCGTTTATTACCTCGACTGAATACCGGCAACGCTTCGGGCCGTAGCTTGCTCCCGGTTACGAAATTTTGGAATAAACCCAAAGCGATGTATTTCTGGAACTTCGCCGATTATTTCCTTGACCGCTTCATCTCCCTTCAGTATTCTCTGCCGCAATTCCCTAATCGCGTTTAGTAACCAAGTCCGTCCAACACGATCACGTTTCATTTGATTCGCGAGTCGTTCCGCCAGGAGTAAACCGGAGCTAGTTCTTGATCTCTCCCAGATCGTGGCAGACTGAACCAGGCTTCACGATATTCACCCACACATCCGAAGGAGAAACTGCAATGCACCGTAATAAGTTTTTAGTTGTCCTTTTGGCTCTGATCATAGCTTCAGTCATCGCGCTCAGTGGTTGCGCAAAAGTAGAAGAAGGCGCTGCTCCGGTCGCTTCAGACAAAGCCACCAACACCGGCGGTAAGATTGCCGTCACTACTTCGTCAGAGGATGCACGCAAGGAATTCCTTCTGGGACGTGATCTCCAGGAGAAGCTACAAGTCCAGGACTCCATCCAACACTACGATAAGGCAATTTCGCTGGACCCAAACTTCGCCCTGGCGGAACTGAATCGGGCGCAAGTCAGCCCCACCGGTAAAGAATTCTTCGACCATATGAAGAAGGCCGTTGCACTCGCTGACAAGGCTTCCAATGGCGAGAAGTTGTTGATCCAAGCCAATGAGGCCGGCGCGAACGGTAATGTGGCGAAGCAAAAAGAGCTGCTGGATCAACTCATGGCGGCTTTCCCAAACGACGAGCGGGCTCACTTTAATGTCGGTGGCTACTACTTCGGCCAACAGGATTTTCCCAAAGCTATCGAGCATTACAAGAAAGCAACTGAGATCGCCCCGACTTACTCGACTGCTTTCAACATCCTTGGTTATGCCTACCGGCAGAACGACGACAATGCCAGCGCCGAGCAGGCTTTCAAGAAATACATCGAACTCATTCCCAACGACCCAAACCCTTACGACTCCCTCGCCGAGTTGTATCTGAAGATGGGCAGGTTCGACGAGTCGATCGTGCAATATCGGAAGGCGCTCGCAATCGATCCCAACTTCATCAACTCTCATCAGGGAATCGCGTCCGCATTGATGTATCAAGGCAAGCCGGATGAAGCTGCCGCGGAACTGCAAAAGATTACCGACAAGGCGAGGAGCGATGCCGAACGCCGCACTGCTATGTTTGCTCAGACGGTCGTTGACGTCGACAGCGGCAAACTCGATGCTGCGCTTGCAGAAGCTGACAAGCAATATGCATTGGGAGAAAAAACCAATGATGTCGCCGGCATGATTGGTGATCTGCAACTCAAGGGCAACATCTTGCTTGAAATGGGCAAGCCCGATGACGCGAAAGCGGCTTATGATCGCTTGCTGAAGATGACGTCGGATTCCACTCTCTCTCAGGAGATCAAAGACAACGCCGCGCTCTTTCATCACTACAATCTGACGCGAGTGGCGCTGGCTAAGAAAGACCTGACCACGGCGAAGACTGAAGCCGAGGCTTTTCGTAAAGGCACGGAAACAGCGAAGAACCCATTCCAGACCAAACAGGCCCACGAGTTGTTAGGCATGATCGCTCTCGAAGCCAAAGATTTCGACGGGGCCCTGGCTGAACTGCAACAAGCGAACCTGCAGAACCCTTACGATCTCTATCGCATCTGTCAGGCCTATCAGGGCAAGGGCGACGCCGGTAAGGCAAAGGAGTTTTGCACTAAGGCGGCCACGTTTAATTCGCTGCCACAACTTAATCTCGCTTTCATCCGCACCCGGGCGGCCAAAGCGTAATCCGCAACGATCATCGTTGAAATGGGAAGCGGCGCCGAGATCGATCCGGCGCCGCTTTACTATCCGCGATTTAGGATTCACTATTCACCTTATGAACAACTCCTGGCCTGAATTGAAATTCTCGGAATGGCAAGACACTCTGGCCACGCTACACATGTGGATGCAGGTTGTCGGCAAGATCCGCCTCGAGCAGACCCCGCTCGTCAATCACTGGTGGAACGTACCGCTCTATGTTTCCCCGCGCGGCCTGACGACTTCGGCAATGCCTTACCAGGAACGCATTTTCGAAATCGAGTTCGACTTCATCGATCACCAGCTTCTGATCAAGTGCAGTGATGGTTCAACTACAACGTTGCCGTTGCGTCCGCAGTCAGTCGCAGACTTTTACGCAGAAGTGATGTCAGCGCTGCGTGGTTTAGGAATGGAGATAAAAATCTGGACGGTGCCGGTGGAGATTCCCAATCCGATTCGTTTCGAAGAAGACACGATGCACGCTGCTTACGATTCGGAATATGCCAATCGCTTCTGGCGGGTAATAGTGAAAATGGATGAGGTGTTAAAGGAGTTTCGCTCGCGCTTCATCGGCAAAGTGAGTCCGGTGCATTTCTTCTGGGGTAGTTTCGACCTGGCCGTAACGCGATTCTCGGGAAGACCGGCGCCGCCGCGTGAAGGCGCCGACCTGATCACGCGCGAGGCTTACTCGCATGAAGTGATCAGCCACGGCTGGTGGCCGGGCAGCAAGGATATGGAGGCAGCGTTTTATTCCTACACCACGCCGGAGCCAGCGGGGTTGGCCGATGTTATAGGTCAGGGGAAGATTCTTCCCGCACAGACTTTTTACAGCTCGGAGATGAAAGAGTTTTTCCTGTTGTATGACGACGTTCGCAAAGCCGCTTCGCCTGAAAAAGCACTGATGGACTTCTGTCAAACCACTTATGAAGCGGGCGCGAACCTGGCCGGCTGGGACCGCGCCGCGCTTGAACGCCAGGGAACACAACGGCCCGCGCTTTCGTAACACCTTAGGATTATGACGAAAAAGTTGAGTCTCGCAGCATTTCTGGTAGTCGCGATTCTCGTCCTTGGGAGTCTAACTGGGGTCACCGCCGCCGCTGAAAAAGTCGCCGGCAAAATCGCCTCTAAGGTTGTTTTCTTCGCGCGCGTCGCGCAGCTATACACTCAGAGTCCTGACAAGAAGCTTGCTATGCCGGTTCAGAATGTGAAGACGAAAGCGATCGCGAATACCTGGCACGCCGCGCGCGACGGCAGCCGGCTGCATGAGGGACAAGATATTTTTGCGCCGCGTGGCACGCCCATACTCTCCGCAACCGAAGGGTACATCGCGCACATTGGCGACAATTCCCTGGGTGGTCAAACAGTATCAGTGATTGGTGCCGGCGGGAGGGTCTATTACTACGCGCATCTAGAGGCGTATGCGCCACACATCGCTGAAGGCGATTTTGTTTCGACCCAAACAATACTTGGCTATGTCGGCACCACCGGTAATGCGGCTGGCACGCCGGCGCATCTTCACTTTGGCGTTTACGAATCGGGCGGTGCGGTGAATCCGTTACCCTTGCTCGCGGATCGACCTGACGAGACCAAACCGGCTGCTGAAGCTGCGCGCCCACGAGTTAAGAAAAAGCGTTGATCTAAGAATAGAAAGCCTTCCACTGAATCACTCTAAGCACAGCGTCGGAGAAAATGAAATTGGCCGATCTGCGGCCTTGCAGATTACGCGAATTACGCGACCCGGCGAGGTCGTACCTCGCGTTCTATCCGATCGGCGGAGGAATGGATGGTGACGCGCAGATCGTAGGTAGTCTGGAGGTTGATCCAGAACTCGGGTGTATTGCCGAAGTAACGCGATAAGCGCAACGCAGCGTCGGCATTGAGGGCGCGTCGACCGTTGACGATCTCGCTCAACCTGTTTACAGGGACTTTCAATTCGCGGGCCAAGCCACTTATCGTAAGTCCCAATGGCTTCATGAGGTCTTCTTTGAGAATTTCCCCCGGATGAACCGGCGGCGTCCGGCCGTTCTTCTTACTCATAAATCCCCGCTCCTACCGAAATTATGACACCTGCTTCTCATTTTGTCTTGACAGCATTTCGGACTCCTGCCTATAGTAACCACTCGCTTCAACGACCGATGCCTGAAGCGACCGGAAAACACAATGCCGAGCACGCACACTTTTTATTACTTCGCTTTTACCTACCGCTTCTTTTCCTATGGGAGAAGCGGGCAGGCGAAGATTGGGCGTGAAGTGCTGAAGACCTAAAAAAACCAGTACAAAAAGCTTTCATCGAGCCAGCCGCGACTCCCAAACGGGAATATGTCGCGGCTGGCTTTTTTGTTGTTGGACCTGATGCGGATCTTGGAACGGAACTAACTTTCGGAAGGATGAACACAATGACTATCGAACATTGGCGCACTGAAATAGACGAAATAGATCGAGAGCTGCTGCGGCTCTTGAATCGGCGCGCGCGACTGGCCATGAAGGTTGGCGCCCTGAAACAGAATGCCGGACTGCCTTGCTGCGATACCGAGCGCGAGCGCGATGTGTTGACCCGTTTGCAACAAGCCAACGGCGGTCCGCTCGACAGCCGCGCGATTGGCAAACTGTTCCGGCGCGTCATTCGCGAATCGAGAAACCTTGAGGCGCGGATGATAACTGATCGGGAACAGTCAAACGAGAGCGAGGCACACCGGACCAGGCTCGTTGCTGCCAGATCCGCTAACTCCAGCGAGGTAGTTTGGTGAGCGCTTCGCTTTACAAACCGCGCGTCGCATTTCAGGGAGAGCATGGTGCTTTCAGCGAAGACGCCGCAATCGAGCTGTTCGGGCCGCAGGTCAGCAACAGCATCGACCTGGAGCCGTGTCCGACCTTCGCAGCACTTTTCAATACTATTGAGGCAGGACACGCGGAGTACATTCTGGTACCAGTCGAGAACAGTCTGATTGGATCGATTCAACCCGCCGTTGATCTGTTAGAGAAAAGTTCGCTGGCGGTCGTTGGGGAAGTGGCAATACCAATCCGGCATCATTTAATTGGCTGTCCTGGATCTGTATTTGAGGAGATTGAAGCAGTCGAGTCTCATCCCGCAGCCCTGGCCCAGTGCAAAAACTTTCTTGCCGCCCAGCCTCAGATCAAAGTGATCCCAACGGACGACACTGCCGGCAGCGTGGCGCAAGTAATTAAACGGGGCAACCGCAAACATGCAGCAATAGCCGGACGACGTACCGCCGAGCTGTATGGCGGATCCATTATCCGCAGCAACCTCGAAGATCATCCGGATAACCACACGCGCTTCCTGTTGCTGGCTCGTGAGGCTCATGGAAAGCCAAACGTATTAAGCCCAGATTCCGTGGGTCGAGTAATACAGAACCGGGAGCGGTAGCGACCGGCTTCGAGTTTATTAAGAGCGTTCTATGACTAAACATGAATCCGGTCGCTACCGCTCCCGGTTCTGTATTAGTCGACCCACTAAATGCATTTATCAGAACGAAAGAAATCGAGGAACCCAAATCATGATCATTAACATGTCAGCAGCGGCAACCGCCGAACAAATAAGTCACGTAGTCGAGAGAATTCAGGAATGTGGCTATCAGGCCCACTTGATTCAGGGAGCCGAGCGCACGGTGATCGGCGCCGTCGGCAACAACGGACGGCGAGCGGAGATAGAGGCGTTACGCGCCGCTCCTGGCGTCCAGGACGTGATCCAAATCGCGCATCCATTCAAACTTGTAAGCCGGCAACTGCAACAACGCCGCACCATTGTAGATGTAGGCGGCGTAAAAATTGGCGCCGGCAACGTGACCGTGATGGCGGGTCCTTGTTCAGTGGAGTCGGGCGAACAGTTGATGGAAACCGCGCTG
>Ga0134126_10003121_pt1 | contig 20690 bp, 20 predicted proteins | sample KB31752_FD_96881 | JGI IMG/M metagenome (GOLD analysis project Ga0134126, IMG submission 96881) | Terrestrial soil microbial communities with excess Nitrogen fertilizer from Kellogg Biological Station, Michigan, USA - KB3-175-2 | ecosystem: Environmental > Terrestrial > Soil > Unclassified ... | reverse complement strand
GCGCAGGGCCCTGCCTATCAGCGCGAATTTGGCGTCATTCCCGACTTCCGGGCCAGCCTGCACGGCGGCCCGGTTGCGGTCGGCGAGCTTGGGTCCTTGAGGAGAGAGATTGCGCTGATCGGCGACACGATGAACACCGCCGCCCGCATCTTGGAGGCCTGCCGCGACACCGACAATCGGGGGCTCGCCTCCGCGGACCTCATCGAGCGACTCGCCACGCTGCCTCCCGGCGTCACTCGGCGCAGGCTTGGTGAGTTCCCTGTGCGCGGCAAGGAGCGCCGACTCAAGCTTGATGTGCTGGAAGCGGAGAGTTCTGCCGAACCATGGCCTGCAGTTCGCTGCGAACCCGCTCGATGACGCTTCCGTATTCGCGCCTTTCGCTCTGCCGGAACAGGCGAACCGTCGGATACCAGGGGCTGTCGCTGCGATGGAGCAGCCAGCGAAAGTCCGGTGTGTAGGGCAATATGATCCACGTCGGTCGGCCGAGTGCGGCGGCCAGGTGCGCGACGGCAGTATCAACCGCAATCACCAGATCCAGACACGAGGCCAAGGCCGCGGTTGCCTCCAAATCGGCCAAATCCGCGGTGAAGTCGGCGATGTCCGGCCGCTCCCGGAGGGTCTCCGCGTCCTGCGGTCGCGGGTTCATCTGCAGGCTCACGAATTTTGCGTCGATGTCCAGGAGGCTGGACAGCATCCCGAATGGAATAGAACGGATATGATCGTTCGGGTGGTTCGGATTGCCGGACCAGACAAGGCCGACCCGCAACTTTTCGTGCGGGCCTAGACGATTTTCCCAGGCTTGCGCCTGCTCCGCGCCGGGAACAGGCAAATAGGATTCGCTGGAGGGAATACTGTCCAGCCGTGTCCCAAATGCCACCGGCAGGCTATAGATCGGGGCATGGAAATCAACCGGGGGCAGCCGCGTTTCGGGCAATTTCGGCAGGCACTGTGAAACGCCGTCGAGTCTCGACAGCAACGAATGCAGCGGCGGCTCGACCACGAGGATCACGCGTGCGCCGCGCGCCGCCAACAGCGGAACGTAACGTGCGAATTGAATCGTGTCTCCCAGTCCCTCGTCCTGCCAGACCGCGAGCGTCTTGCCGGCGACGGGCTCGTGTCCCAGCCACATCGGCGCGGAAAACTTCGGATGGGTGGGCTCGGGGAGTCTCCACCAGCGCAACGCCTCGTGCCCCCTCCATCCCGCCTCCAAATTTCCGGTCAGCAACTGCAGTACCGCGAGATTCCATGCGGAATTGTGGTCGTTCGGATCGTTGGCAACGGCGCATTCGTAGATCACCATCGCTTCGTCGAAGCGGGCGAGCTGAACCAGGGCGGAGGCCTTGTTAAGAAGCACGTCACCGGAATTTGGCTGAAGCGCGAGGGCGGTGTCGAACCATCGGAGCGCCTCGTCGGCCCGATCGAGGCTGAGCAAAGCGTTGCCCGCATTATTGCAGCTGATGGCATCGCCCGGATCAAGTTCGTGAGCCCGCACGTTTTCAACGAGGCATTCCTCGAACCGTTTTAAAGCGCGCAGGCAGCGCCCGCGAGCCTGCAGCGTTCGAACATGATCCGGTCGCCATTCGTCACAGCGGTTGAAATAGGAGAGAGCCTCCTCGAACCGTTCCGATCCATGGAGAAGCTCGCCGCAATGATAAGCGGCCTCCCAATGGTGCGGGTCGAGCTCGAGCGCATGCTGATAGCTCAACAGGGCCTCGGCATTGCGGCCGAGCGCGACAAGAATGGCGGCGAGACGACACCAGAGGAGCGGATCGTCCGGCTTGAGCTGGATCGCCTTGTCGAACACCTGGAGCGCCTCGTCCAGACGCCCTGCCTGCCTCAGCGCGCTGCCGAGGTTTGAGAGATACTCCGCCTTGGGATCCTGTCGAATGGCGCGCTCGATCCACGCGATGGCGTGGTCGAACTGCTGGGCCTGGAAGGAAAGCAGACCCATCAGATGCAGGGCATCTGCATGGTTCGAATCTGCAGCGAGTGCTTGCTGGCAGCAAACTTGGGCGTCGAGAAATCGACCGGCCGTCATGTGAGCGAGGCCGGCTTCATACAGCGACGTGGTACTACTGCCGGCGCCGCTAAAGACCGTCTGAGTTTCTTCCGAGCCAGCCCGATGCTCGCAACGGTTCATCTGCGCATTTTAAACCCAATTCCCCGGTTGCACGGGTAGGTGATTCGCGGATCGGATGAAAGATCTTCGACAGTTAATTTTTGATTGTGGCCCGCCTCTTGCCGGAACAGGAGTGGCTATCGTCGCGATCATTGCGATGCGCTTCTTGTCGGTCGCAGACTGCTGCGCGGATGCTCGTCGCGTGCCGGACACACGCAGGGAGTGCCGGTGTTCCGGCGTACCTGTGGCGTTTTTTTTGCATGCGAGCCGCGGGTGCGGCTGGTGCATCCGGTGCTCCCTGCGCCATCTTGATTTTCGAGGGCCGCGATCGATGCATCACTCGGGCATGGCGTGCCGTGGGAATGCAAAGCTGTGCTTCGTTCGCGGGCGAAAAGACCATGCGCAAATCAAAAATCAGCGCGCGGTCGGACGCAAAACCGCATTCCACTTTTGCTGATCGCGCGCTTCTCGGCTATAGGGGCTCTACCGTTGAGTTATGTCCAGAAAGATCCGGAGAGCCGCCTGTGACCCAATCCGCCACCGCGCCCGTGCCCGCATCCGTCGTTGAAGCGCTGGCACGCTACGACACGCCGACGATTTGCAATGCGATGGAGGTGGTGGCGCCGGAGCGTCGGCTGATCGGCTATACGACGAGGCCGCTGGTCTGCCCGTTTCCCGACCTGCCGGCGATCGTGGGCTATGCCCGCACGGTGACGATCCGCTCGGTGGTCAAGTCGGGGCTTGCCGCCGCCGAGCAGGCGAGGCGCCGCATCGATTATTATGAATATGTCGGCACCGGCTTTGGTCCGCGCGTCGCCGTGATTCAGGATATCGACGGCGCCGATGTCGGCTATGGCGCGTTCTGGGGCGAGGTGCAGAGCAATGTGCACAAGGCGCTCGGCTGCCTCGGCGTGGTCACCGACGGCTCGATCCGCGACATCGCGCAATGGGCTCCGGGCTTCCAGGCGCTGGCCGGCTCGATCGGTCCGTCGCATGCCTGGGTGCATGCCGAAAGCTTCGGCGGCGAGGTGCGCGTCGCCGGCATGACCGTGAAATCCGACGATCTGATCCATGCCGATCGTCATGGCGCCATCGTGATCCCCTACGATCTCGCCGCCAAACTGCCGGATGCTTGCGACCTTTGCGCTCGGCGCGAGACGCCGATCCTTCAGATTGCACGCTCGAAGGATTTCTCGCTGGAGAAGCTGAAGGATGCGCTGAAGCGCTCGGCAGAGATCCACTAAAGCGCGATGATTTGAGGATGAATCAGTATCGCGCTTTAGCTCTTTGTTCGCGCATGATCTTTTCGGAAAACCGCTGCACGCTTTTCCGGATCATGCGTTAAAACTCGCAGGAGGCCGCGCCATGAATATGAACGGCAAGACGGTTCTGATCACTGGCTCGACCGACGGCGTTGGCCGCTACGTTGCAGGCGAACTGGCGAAGCAGGGCGCGCACGTCCTGCTTCACGGCCGCGACGGCCCGCGTGCGAAAACGCTGATCGACGAGATCAAGAAAGGTGGACGCGCTGCGCCGACCTTCTATCGGGCCGATCTGTCCTCGCTCGCCGGCGCGCGGCAGCTTGCGGAGGCCGTCAAGGCCGACCACAAGACGCTCGACGTCTTCGTCAGCAACGCCGGCATCGGCTCGCAGAACAATGGGCCGCAGCGGCAGGAGAGCGCGGACGGCCATGAGTTGCGCTTTGCCGTGAACTATCTCTCGGGCTTGCTGCTCGCCTATCTCTTGCTGCCGCTGATCAAGGCGGCGGCGCCCTCGCGTATCGTCAATGTCGCCTCCCTCGGCCAGCATCCGATCGATTTCGACGATGTGATGATCAAGAAAAACTATTCGGGATCGCGCGCCTATGCGCAGAGCAAGCTGTCGCAGATCATGTTCACCATCGATCTCGCCGACGAGCTCAAGGGCAGCGGCGTCACCGTCAACTCGCTGCATCCGGCGACCTACATGAATACCACGATGGTGCGCGCGGGCGGCATCACGCCGATGTCGACGGTGGAGCAGGGCGGGGCGGCGATCCTGCATCTGGTGTCCGGCGACGATGTCGCGGGCAAGACGGGGCTGTTCTTCAACGGTATGAACGAGATGAAGGCCAATGCGCAGGCCTATGACGCCGCGGCGCGAAAGCGGCTGCGCGAGTTGTCCTTGAGGCTCACCGGCTTAGCGTGACGTCCTGGCCGGCATTGGTCTTGCCCTCGAAGCGCGCGCGGCGCCTGTGAGCCGATGGCCTCCGGCAGCATCCAGTTGATAGAATCGTTCGCCACCGTTTTTGCCTCGATGTCCCCTCGGCTCACGTATGGTTAGCAGAAGGTTGAGGCCATGTCAGGAAGCCTCTCGCCGCACCGGCGGCGGCCGAGATGGCCAGTCCTATAACGAGGCGCGCCGCGCCTGCAGCGTTCGCATTCCGCTTAACCTTTACGCGTCTTTAATGGCGCCGTCTTAGGGTCCTTGAAACGTGGCTCAGGATGAGCTGCGTGCCGTCCAGGATGGCCGGCCGGTGGCGTATGCGTTGGAGTCTCCCATGGATATTATGACGGGCGTAGGGCTTGTCTTCGGCATAATCGTCATCGCGACGATCATGCTCCTGGGCGGAGATCTGAGCATCTTCCTCAGCGACCATGCGGGCATCATCGTGTTCGGCGGCTCGATTGCGGCGACGATGATCCGCTTCCCGCTTGGGGTCATGCTGCACGGCTTGCCGCTGGGAGCAAAATATGCATTCAAGATGAGCCGGCTGTCGGCTCGTGACCTCGTCGACGAGCTCGCCCGTATCGCTGAAATCGCGCGCAAGCAGGGCCCGGTGGGCCTGGAAAAGGTGGAAGCCGAGGATGCCTTCCTCGCCAAGGGCATCCGCTTCGTCGCCGACGGTTACGATCTGGAATTCATCCGCGACAATCTCGAGCGTGACCGCGACAATTTCCTGATGCATCTCGATGAAGGCAGCAAGATCTATCGTGCCGTCGGCGACTGCGCGCCGGCCTTCGGCATGGTCGGCACGCTGATCGGCATGGTGCAGATGTTCGCCAATATGACCGATCCCTCCAAGCTCGGCCCCTTTATGGCCACCGCGCTGCTCGCGACGCTCTACGGCGCGGTGCTCGCCAACCTGCTTTGCCTGCCGATCGCCGACAAGCTGCACGGCAAGCTGCTGGATGAGGAAACCAACCGCACGCTGATCATCGACGGCATCCTGATGATCCGCGATTCCAAGAGCCCGACGCTTGTCCGCGAGATGCTGCTCGCCTATCTGCCCGAGAAGCACCGCCATGAAGAGGGCGAGCCCGTTCCGGCCTGAGGGCCGGGGCAGGGCGGGGCTTAAGTCATGGCCAAGAAGAAGAAGGGCGAGGCACATGGCGGCGGACACGGTTGGTACGTGTCCTTTGCGGACCTCATGGGGCTGATGATGAGCTTCTTCGTGATGCTCGTCGCCTTCTCGACACAGGACGCCCAGAAGCTGAAGATCGTCGCGGGCTCGATGCGCGAAGCGTTCGGCGTGCAGACGCAGTCGCGCTACTCCGGCATCATCGAGACCGACGGCATTCCGACCCGCCCGAAGCTGAAGAACGTCGCGCACATCAATCCGGAGGAGGCCTCCAACACGCCGAGTCCGGACCAGCAGGACAACAAGCGCACCGCGGGCGCCAAGCTGAAGATCGATCGCGAATTCGCGCTTGCCTCCGCCTCGCTCCGGCAGGCGCTGCAGGATATGCCGGAGCTGACCGAAATCAGTAAGCACATCATGTTTGAGGAGACACAGCAGGGACTCAACTTGGAAATCGTCGATCAGGACGGCCGCTCGATGTTCCCCGACGGCTCCAAGGAGCCTTATGAGCGCACGCGCCGGCTGATCGAGCGGCTCGCGATTCCGTTGAAGCAGACCCCGCTGCGCGTCTCCATCACCGGCCATACCGCGGCCGGCTTCGTTCCCGAACAGGGCGACTATGGTGCCTACGAGCTCTCGGCCGACCGCGCCAATGCCGTGCGGCGGATTCTGGAGCATGAGGGCCTGCCGGCGTCCCACATCTACGCGGTGTCGGGGGAGGCTGATAACCAGCCGCTGTTTCCGGACGACCCCTCGCTATCGGCAAACCGGCGCGTCACCATTACTCTGATGCGCGAGGATCCGGCGGTTCCGCCTGATCTGAAGCCATGAGCGTGGTGCAATTGGTGATATAGTACCTCCAAACTGAACAAAAGTCGCGCCCGGTGCGGCGCCAACGACGCTGCGGAGTAGAGGCCGACACTGCTATGCTTCGTCAATCGACAGGCATGAGCAAAGCGCGGCCTGGATCACAAGCCTTCAAGCAGCGTTTCCATCGTCATGGCGGTTACCGTTTCCTCCACCGAAGCCAGCGATGGGCAGGCTGTCGCCCCGGGCTTCTGGGCTCTTGCGCTCGGCAGCATCGGCGTGGTGTTCGGCGATATCGGAACCTCGCCGCTCTATGCGTTTCGCGAAGCGGTGGCGGATGCCACCCACGGCGAGGCCGTGACGCGAACCGTTGTCCTCGGCGTGCTTTCGCTGATCCTGTGGGCACTTCTGATCGTCGTTACCTCGAAATACGTGCTGCTGCTGCTCCGCGCCGACAATGCTGGCGAGGGCGGTACGCTGTCGCTGATGGCGCTGGGTCAGCGTGCGCTCGGCCGCCGAAGCTGGTTGCTGCTCGCACTGGGCGTCGTCGGCGTGTCGATGTTTCTGGGCGACTCCATGATCACGCCGGCGATCTCGGTCTTGTCGGCGGTCGAAGGTCTGAAGCTCGCTACCCCCGCGCTTCAGAATTATGTTGTGCCGCTGACGGTCTTCATCCTGCTTGTGCTTTTCGCCGTGCAATCGCGCGGCACCGCGCGGGTCGCTTCCGCCTTTGGCCCGGTGATGGTGGTGTGGTTCGCCACGCTCGGCATCCTGGGAGTCATCCATATCGCCGATGATCCCGGTGTGCTCGCCGCGATCGATCCGCTCTATGGAGTCGAGTTCCTGCTCTCGCACGGTGCGATTGGACTGGTGACGCTCGGCGCAGTGTTCCTGGCGGTTACCGGCGGAGAGGCGCTCTATGCCGATCTCGGACATTTCGGGCGCAAACCGATCCAGGCCGGCTGGCTCTATTTCGTGCTGCCCTCGCTGCTCATCAATTATTTCGGGCAGGGCGCGCGGGTGCTGTCCGATCCGGCCGCGATCGAAAATCCGTTCTATCGTATGGTGCCCGGCAGCCTGTTGCTTCCGATGATAGTGCTCGCCACGGCGGCGACCGTGATCGCAAGCCAGGCCGTGATCACCGGCGCATACTCCCTCACTCGCCAGGCGGTGCAACTCGGGCTTTTGCCGCGCTTCGAAGTGCGCTTCACCTCGGAAATACATGCCGGGCAGATCTATCTGCCGCGCGTCAACACGCTGCTTCTGATCGGCGTGATGCTGCTGGTGCTGCTGTTCCGGACCTCCTCGAACCTCGCTTCCGCCTATGGCATCGCGGTCTCCACCACCATGGTCGCGGACGGCATCATGGGCTTTGTGGTGATCTGGAAATTGTGGAATTGGCGCGCAGCGACGGCCGCTGTCGTGATCTTGCCGCTGGTGACGGTCGATCTGACGTTCTTCACCGCCAATCTCCTGAAACTCCTGGAAGGAGCCTGGGTGCCGCTGTTGTTCGGGGTCACCATGGCGGTCACGATCTGGACTTGGCGCCGCGGTTCGGCGATCCTCGCCGACAAGAACCGGCGCACTGAAGTGCCACTCGACATCCTGATCAAGAGCCTCGAGAGGCGCCCGCCGCACCTGGTGAACGGCACTGCGGTCTTCCTCACCAGCGATCCCAATTTCGCGCCCACGGCTCTCTTGCACAATCTCAAGCACAACAAAGTGCTTCACGAGCATAACGTGGTGCTGACCATCGAGACCGCGCACACGCCCCGGGTCGCCCTCGCCAACCGCGTGCGCATGGAGGTTGTCACCGACAAGTTCAGCAAGGTGCGCTTGCGGTTCGGCTTCATGGAGCAGCCAAACGTGCCGAAGGCGCTCGCCGTCGCCCGCAAGCTCGGCTGGCAGTTCGATATCATGGCGACGTCGTTCTTCGTCTCGCGGCGGGCGCTGAAACCCGCGGCGCAATCCGGGATGCCGAAATGGCAGGACCGCCTGTTTATTGGGCTTTCCAGATCGGCCAACGATGCGATCGACTATTTCCAGATCCCCACAGGGCGGGTGGTCGAGGTCGGTACCCAGGTGACGATCTGAAAAGCGATCCGGGAAAGTGCACACCCCCAAAAGTCGAGAGTTGAAAAAACACAGGGTTAAAATATATGCGTTTTCGCATGCCGCGCCCCCAGATTCAGACTAGTTTTGGCCACCGGCGCGGGATTATAAGCCGCCTCGCCCTGCGAAGGGTGCTGAGGAGCCTTTAGAGGCCTTAAGATTCCATGACCACTGATGTTGCAGTTCCGCCCGCGGAAACGACGGCGGCCAATGGGCATGGCGACGCTCGCTCCACGACAGGTTTTGCCGCGCTCACGCTGGGCAGCATTGGGGTCGTCTATGGTGACATCGGCACCAGCCCCCTGTACGCGTTGCGCGAGGCTGTGGTGGCCGCAAGTGCCGGGAGCTCCGCCACGCCCCAAGCGGTGCTCGGCGTCCTGTCGTTGATCCTGTGGTCGCTGATTATTGTGGTGACGCTCAAATACGTGGTGTTCCTGATGCGGGCGGATAACCACGGGGAGGGCGGTACACTGGCGCTGATGGCGCTGGCCCAGCGTGGAGTCGCAAAAACAGCCGGCGCCATCGTGCTGCTTGGGATCATCAGTGCGGCGTTGTTCTTCGGTGACGCCGTCATCACGCCGGCACTCTCGGTGCTGTCGGCGATCGAAGGTATCAAACTGCTCGCGCCGGCGGCCGAAACCTATGTCGTGCCGATCACACTGGTGATCCTGCTTGTCCTGTTTGCCGTGCAGTCGCGCGGCACCGCCCGCGTCGCCACCTTTTTCGGTCCGATCATGCTGATCTGGTTTCTGGTGATCGGCCTCGCCTCATTTCCGGCAATTTACAGTCAGCCCGAGGTGCTGTTGTCGCTCGATCCGCTCTATGCGGTCTGGTTCATGATCCATCACGGCATCATCGGCTTTGTGACGCTTGGCGCCGTATTTCTCGCCGTTACCGGCGCGGAAGCGCTCTATGCCGATCTCGGCCATTTCGGCAAGAAGCCGATCCAGACCGCCTGGTTGTTCATCGTGCTGCCGGCATTGGCGTTGAACTATCTCGGACAGGGCGCGCTCGTCATTTCAAACCCGAAAGTCGTCGACAACCCGGACTTCCTTCCGTTCTATCTGATGTTTCCGGATTGGGCGCGCGGTCCGATGGTCGTGCTTGCCGCGATCGCGACCGTGATCGCAAGCCAAGCCGTGATCAGCGGCGCTTATTCGTTGACGCGCCAGGCGATCCAGCTCGGCCTGATGCCGCGCTTCGAGATTCGCCATACATCGGAATCGCAATCCGGCCAGATCTTCATTCCGCGCATCAATCGGATGCTCCTGATTGCGGTGTTGCTGCTGGTCATGATGTTCAGGTCCTCCAGCGCGCTGGCCTCGGCTTACGGTATTTCCGTGACCGGGACCATGGTGGTTACGGGGATGTTGGCCTTTGTCGTGGTCTGGAAGGTCTGGCGATGGTCGCCATTTGCGGCCGCAGCACTCGTTGCGCCGTTCCTGTTTCTTGATCTCACCTTCCTGACCGCGAATCTCTTGAAGGTGGTTGAGGGCGGCTGGGTGCCGCTGGCGCTCGGCACCTGGGTGATGCTGCTGATGTACACCTGGCGGCGCGGCTCGAGGCTTCTGTTCGAGAAATCGCGCAAGCTGGAATTTCCGTTGGCCGATCTCATAGCGATGCTGGAGAAGCGTCCGCCGCAGCGTGTTCCCGGTACCGCCGTCTTCCTCACCAGCGATCCCATGAGCGCGCCGACCGCGCTGATGCACAGCCTGAAGCACTACAAGGTGCTGCACGAGAAGAACGTCATCCTCACCATCGAAAACGCGTCCATGCCGCGCGTCGATCCGTCCGAGCGGGTCAGGCTGGAGCAGGTGAGCCCGACCTTCACCAAGGTCAAGCTGAAATTCGGCTTCATGGAGACGCCCAACGTTCCCAAGGCGCTCGCGATCGCGCGAAAGCTCGGCTGGCAGTTCGACATCATGTCGACATCGTTCTTCCTGTCGCGCCGGGCGCTCAAACCGGCCGCGCATTCAGGCATGCCGCGCTGGCAGGATCACATGTTCATCGCGCTGTCTCGTACCGCCAATGACGCGACAGATTACTTCCAAATCCCGAGCGGGCGGGTGGTCGAGGTCGGGACGCAGATTACGATTTAGATGCAGCCATCGATCTAACCCGTTGCGGTGCTTGATTTTTGGCCCACAAGAGGCAAGGTTCGCTCGCGCAAATGCGCGAAGCGGTAAACCGCCAACGGCCAAGCCGAGTTTGGCGGCCTGCTCGCGTAGCGGTTCAAGGTGTCGGAGGAAGGACGTGGCGGATCACAAGGTGCATGATTTGACGCCGGAAGAGGTGTCGAAAGGGATTGCGGACGGGCGCTATCTGCTGGTCGACGTCCGCGAGCCCAACGAGGTCGCCGTGGAGGCTTATCCGGCCGGCGTGGTCGTACCGCTCTCGACCTTCGACCCCAAGGCCATTCCCGACCCGCAAGGCAAAGAGGTCGTGTTCGCCTGCCGTTCGGGCAAGCGCTCGGTGACCGCCTCGCTCGCGGCCCAGGCTGTGGGGCTACCCCATGACAAGCATCTCGCCGGCGGCATGATCGGCTGGAAAGCGGCGGGCCAACCGACCAAGGCCGGCGGCTGACCTTACGATGGTATCTCACAACAGGGTTTTTGCGGACCTCCCCGTCACCATTTTCGAGGCGATGTCGCAGCTTGCGCGCGACAACAATGCCATCAATCTCGGCCAGGGTTTCCCGGATGATCCGGGACCTGAGGACATCCGCCGCGCCGCAGCCGACGCCGTTCTGAACGGCTACAACCAATACCCATCGATGATGGGTATTCCGGAGCTACGCCAGGCGATCGCAACCCATTACGGGCATTGGCACCACCTCAAGCTCGACCCTATGACCGAAGTGATGGTCACGTCCGGCGGCACCGAGGCGCTGACCAGCGCGATCCTGTCGGTCGTCGAGCCCGGCGACGAAGTCATCGTGTTCCAGCCGGTCTACGATTCCTATTTGCCGATGATCCGCCAGGCCGGCGGGATCCCGCGCTTGCTGCGGCTCGAGCCGCCGCATTGGCGGCTGTCGGAAGAGATGCTGAAGAGCGCCTTCAATGCCAAAACCAAGGCCGTGCTGTTCAATAATCCGCTGAACCCGGCCGCCGTGGTTTATCCGCGCGAGGACCTCGAACTGCTCGCGCGGTTCTGCCAGGAGTTCGACAGCGTCGCGATCTGCGACGAGGTCTGGGAGCATGTGACCTTCGACGGGCGCGAACACATCCCGCTGATATCAATTCCCGGCATGCGCGACCGCACCATCAAGGTCGGTTCGGCGGGCAAGATCTTCTCGCTGACGGGATGGAAGATCGGCTTTGTCTGCGCGGCACCTGCGCTGCTCCGCGTCGCCGCCAAGGTGCACCAGTTCCTGACCTTCACCACCGCGCCCAATCTGCAGGCGGCGGTCGCCTACGGTCTCGGCAAGCCGGACGAATATTTCTTCGACATGCGCCGGCAGCTTGCGAAAAGCCGTGACCGGCTGACGGCGGGGCTGGAAAGCCTCGGATTTCCGGTGTTGCGCTCACAGGGTACCTACTTCCTCACTGTCGATCTGTCGCCGCTCGGCCTCAACGAGACCGACGAGGCGTTCTGCCGGCGCATCGTCAACGACTACAAAGTCGCCGCCATTCCGGTGTCGGCCTTCTACGAGCAGGATGCCGTGACCACGGTGGTGCGGTTCTGCTTCGCAAAGAAGGACGCCACTCTGGATACTGCGCTGGAGCGTCTGTCGGATGCGGTGCATCGCCGGAGAAAGGTGGGATAGGGATGCTTGCCGCGGGCTGGTTTCGCTTCCTCCTGGCGCTCACTGCTGCGGCATTGCTGATATCGGCCGAGGCGAGGGCCGGGGAGCGCGTCGTCAATTTCTACAATTGGTCGAACTATATGGCGCCGGATGTCCTGGAGAATTTCACCAAGGAGACCGGCATCAAGGTGGTCTACGACACCTTCGACGCCAACGAGACGCTGGAGACGCGGCTGCTCGCGGGCAAGTCCGGCTACGACGTCGTGGTCCCAACCGCATACTTCCTGCAGCGCCAGATCACCGCGCACGTTTTCCAGAAGCTCGACAAATCGAAGCTGCCGAACCTCGTCAACGCATGGCCGATGGTCACCCAGCATCTGGCGACCTACGATCCCGGCAATCTCTACGCCGTCAATTACATGTGGGGCACGACCGGGATCGGTTACAACGTGAAGGCGGCGCAGAAGATTCTTGGCCCCGATGCCAGGATCGATAGCTGGGACACGGTCTTCAAGCCGGAGAACCTTGCCAAGTTCAAGGATTGCGGCGTCCACATGCTGGATTCCGCCGACGACATCTTCCCGGCCGCACTCGACTATCTGGGTCTCGATCCCAACTCGACCAAGCCGGCCGATCTGGAGAAAGCCGCCGATCTCGTCAGCAAGGTCCGCCCCTATGTGCGGAAATTCCACTCGTCCGAATACTTGAGCGCGCTTGCGACGGGCGAGATTTGCCTCGTCGTCGGCTGGTCGGGCGATGTCATGCAGGCGCGCAGTCGCGCGGCCGAAGCCAAGAACGGTATCGAGATCGGCTACGCCATTCCCAAACAGGGCGCGCAGATGTTCTTCGACAATCTCGCGATCCCCGCCGACGCCGAGCATGTCGCGGAGGCCTATGAGCTGATCAACTATCTCTACCGGCCCGAGGTCGCGGCGAAAAATTCCGACTTCCTGTCCTACGCCAATGGCAATCTGGCGAGCCAGAAGCTGATTGATCCGAAGATCCTGGACAACAAGAACATCTATCCGGACCAGGCGACGCTCTCAAAACTGTTTGTGATCACCGCACGCGATCCCGCCACCCAGCGTATCATCAACCGCCTCTGGACGAGGGTGAAGACGGGGCGGTGAGAGGACCCGTCATTGCGAGGAGCGTACGCGACGAAGCAATCCATCATGCGGCCGAAAGGTGGATTGCTTCGCGGAGCCTGTCATCGGGCCGCGCGTTCGCGCGGACCCGTTGGCTCGCAATGACAACCAGAGGCTAACGCCATCTCCGGTGCAGCCACAGCCATTGTTCGGGATGTTCGCGGATCCAGCCTTCGACCACGTTGGTGATCGCCTGCGTCGTGCCTTGCACGTCGATCTTGCCGTCGGCATCGCGTACCGGCGGGATTTCCTCGGTGACCTCGGCACGAAAACGATTGCCCGGCAGGCGGATGATGCGCGTGCCGTGCACCGGACATTCCACTTGTCGCAGCAGCCGGGCAAGCGTCGGATTGGCCCTTGTCTTGCGGCCGAAGAAGGTGACCTCGACACCGCTGGTGAGATATTGGTCGACCAGCATGGCGACGTGCTGCCCTTTTTGCAGCGCCTGCGCGAGTCGAAGCGGTGCGTCGCGCCCGGCGGGGATCAGCGTTCCCATCCTGACCTGGCGCATCTTCTGGATGGCGCGGTCGGCGGAAGCGCTGTTGGGGCGTCGATAGAGGATGGCGGCGTCAAGTCCATGGGCGACCGCGGCGAGCGCCGGTAGCTCCCAATTGGCGAGATGACTGGCGAAGATCAGCGCCGGCTTGCCGTCGAGCCTCAGGGCGTGAAACCGCTCGTGCACCTCCGGCGCGATCTCGATGCGGCCTTTGGGATCGGGATCGGCCTCAACGTAGTCCCAGATGTGATCGATATGGGCGAACTCGGCGCCGACCCGGCCGAGATTGTCCCAGACGCCGGCGAGGATCGCCTCGATTTCCTCGGGCGATTTTTCAGGAAACGCGGCGCTCAGGTTTGCCCGGCCGATCTTCTGCTCGCGCAGCAGCGGGCCGATCATGCGCGCAACACGGCTGAACAGGTCGCCCATCCTGTCCGGATCGAACGCGCGCGCAGCACGAAGCAGGCCGATCGTCGTCGCGCCGACCGCGGCGTCGCCAAGCGGCTTCGCTGCATCGCGGATCACTGCTCTTGCACGAGCCAGCAGACGATTCATCTCTAAGCGGAGGGGCTAGCCGAAACGCGATGAGTCATCGCGCTTTGGCTTGTTGTTTGCGCATGATCTCCGCGCAAACGCTACGCGTTTGCCGCGAGGGAAACCGTCGCACACTTTTCCGGATCATGCGTCAGGCCGGCTCGCGCGTCAGGATCAGCGAGGCGTTCTGGCCGCCGAACCCGAACGAATTCGACATCACCGCGGTCACCCGCGCATCCCGCGCCTTGTTGCCGACCACATCGAACAGGATCGTCGGATCCGGATTCTCGTAATTGATCGTCGGCGGAATCCGCTGATGCTCGAGAGTGAGCAGCGAGAAGATTGCTTCCACCGCGCCGGCAGCCGAGATGGTATGACCGACCATCGACTTGTTCGACGTCACCGGAATCTGCTTGGCGCGCTCGCCGAACACGGCCGAGATGGCCTGATATTCCATCTTGTCGTTTTCCGGCGTCGCAGTGCCGTGCGCGTTGATATGATCGATGTCTTCCGGCGTCATGCCGGCGTCGGCCAGCGTCTTCTTCACGCAGCCGATGATCGGCTTGCCGTCCGGGCTCGAGCGTGTGCGGTGGAAGGAATCGGTGAGCTCGCCGCAGCCGGCGACGACGCCGAGGATTTTGGCGTCGCGCGCGGTGGCGGTCTCATAACTTTCGAGCACGAGAGCGCCGGCACCCTCCGCCATCACGAAGCCGTCGCGATTCTTCGAGAACGGCTTGGATGCAGCCTGCGGCGGATCGTTCTGGGTCGAGAGCGCCGATAACAGCGAGAAGCGAATCAGGGCTTCGGCATTGACCGAGCCTTCGGCGGCGACACAAAGCGCGATGTCGGTCTCGCCGCGGCGGATCGCCTCGACGCCGAGCTGGATCGCGGTCGCGCCGGACGCGCACGCCGTGGACAGCGAAATCGGCGATCCCTTGGTGCCGAACTTGTCCGCAAGATAATCTGCGACCGAACCGAGCTGGAAGCGACGGTGATAGGCAACGAACTTTCCGCCACCGCTGACACGCAGCATGTCGTTGTAGTCGATCTCCTGCTTGCCGATCGCGCGCCCCAGTTCCATGCGCTGCGGCCACTCCACCTCGATCGGCGCAACGGCCAGAAACAGCGGTCCCGGAAAATCTCCCTTGCGGCCAATTCCGGACTGCTCGAGCGCTTCCTCCGTCGCAAGCTCGGCCAGCCGCTCGCTCAGCCCGCTGGACGTGAATGGCTCGACCGGGATGAAGTCGACGGTCCCGGCCATGGTCGTCTTGAGGCTCTCGATCGGAAAGCGGCTGATGGTCCGGATGCCCGATTCGCCCGCAGTCAGCTTGGCCCAGTTGTCGGTCTTGCCCGTACCGAGCGAAGTCACCACGCCCATGCCGGTGACGACAACGATTGGCCTGCCGAATTTGTCGCGTGGTGCTGACATGGTTTCCCCCGCTTCAGGTCCATCATCCTCAACGGATCGCTTCGACCAGCGCCATTCCTTCGCCGCGCCAATGGCCGGCGCCGACGACGACAATTTGGGCCGGCGGCTTCGACATTTCAATCTCGAATCCGCTGGAGTCGTTCGGCGGAAAGAGAGCGCCGCGGGAAATCGACATCGCGGCGAGCACGAGCCCCAGTGGAAACTGCGCCTCGACCAGGTGTCCGAAACTGGTGCCGGTTGCCCTGACCGCGAAGTCCGCATGTTCGGCCAGAAAGCTGCGTTCCCCCGCCGTTACAGGTTCGACGCCTGTGGCTCCCGTGATGATAGCACCGCCGGGCCCGATGGGGCCAAGCTCGGACCACAGCTTCCTGAGGGTAACCGTAACATCTTCGGGCTGCTTGCGTCGGCTGTGATCGCCGACGACCTTGGTCAGGCGGGCGAAGGGCTTTGCCCCGCGCGCAAGCGCGTGCTCCTTGGACTCGATGACCAGAAATGCGCCCGCCGAGCCGACCGCAAAACCACCACGCGGCTGCCGCGACCAGACGCCCGTGTGCTTGTCGCGGAGGTTGTAGTCGCCGAACTCGTACAGGACCAATACGTCCTTGCGCTCGCCGTTTTGCGAGCCCCCGATCAGGGCAATGTCGCTCTGGCCGGCCGCAATGCGCGCGAGCGCAATGCGCGCGGCGTCCACGCCGGCAGCTTCCTCACCCATGAAGGTGCGCGACGTCCCGCATACGCCGTGCACGATGGCGATATTGCCGGCAAGCAGGTTCGAAAGCTGCGCGAGGAACAAGGTCGGGCGCAAGCCGCTCATCAGTTGCTCGTTGAGCAGGCCAGGCGCGGCATTTCCCTTGGCCTGCGTGGTCAGGATCGAGCAATCGACGGCGAGATCGCGCTCGCCGCCGCCGGCGGCGATCACCATGTCCATGCGGCCGAGGATTTCCTTGTTGCCCTTGACGCCGGCCGATTCCAGCGCGAGGCCCGCGGCGTAGGTGCCGATGCGCTGCCAGGCTTCCATCTGGCGCTGATCGCCCTTTTTCGGGATCTGGGTGTCGAAATTGACCTGCATCCAGGGATGGACGACGTAGGGTGCAAAGCTCTTTTCGTCGACATTGACGCGTCCGGCCTGAAGCGCGTCCCAGTTCGCATCCAGCCCCTCGCCGAGCGAGGTGGCAAGTCCGATGCCGGTGATCCAGACTTCCGCTGGTTCCCCCTTCAACGCTGGCGTCGCGCTCATGGATGCAACGCCTGCTGGGGAAAGCCGATGCGCTTGGCGACCGCGTCCATGTGGCCGCGCAGCGCCGGGTTGGGAAAGGGGATGTGGCTAAAGGTGATCGTCGCGTTGCTCCGCAGCTTGCCGGCCACCTTCACCCTGGCGTCGGTGATCGCGTAACCGGAACCTTCGTGGACGAGGCTGGCCTCGACCGTGAGCAATTCGCCAGGCGTGACGAAGCCGCGCATTTTCGCTTCCTTGACCGCGGCCAGGAACGGCATCCGCTCGAACTTCATCAGCGCCACAAGAAGCCAGCCCGAGGTCTGCGCCATCGATTCGATGAGGAGCACGCCGGGCATGATCGGATAGCCCGGGAAATGTCCCTCGAAGATGGTGTTCTGAGCAGGGACCTGGGCCTCGACGGTGATCGTCTTCTCGACCGTGTTGAGGTCGAGAATCCGGTCGATCAACTGGAAATATTCTAGGTGCATGACGCGCGGCTTTGCGTCCCTTATGCGGTGGCGCCCTTGGCGGCGACCAACTCGTCGATGCGCGCGCAGAGGTTCTTCAGCACGAAATATTGCTCGGTGGTGGCCTTGCCGTCGTTGACTTCCTGCGTCCACTTTTCCAGCGGCAGCTTGATCCCGAACGCCTTGTCGATGGCAAACGCGATGTCGAGGAAATCAAGGCTGTCGATTCCCAGATCGTCGATCGCATGGCTATCCGGCGTGATCGTGTCGCGCGGAATGTCGCAGGTTTCAGCGATGATCGTTGCGACCTGATCGAATGTGGATGACATTACTAAACCTTTGATATATCAGGTAAATTCCAAGGAAGTTGTGGCGAGCGGGCTATGAGTGCCGCCGGAACCTGCCGTCCCCGCCGCCGTGGTCGAGTGCCCGTATATCGGAGCGCCGCCGTTAGTTCAATGGAGGCGGTCCGGCTGATCACGGTCGAAATCGAAGCAATGGGCCGGGGGTTGGCGGTGCGCCTATTGGGCCGAAATCCGGACGCAGTCATGTCGGCCCATCAGCACGCAATCCTGCGTTCGGCGCAGGTCGGCGATGCTCATGGCGAGCCAGATCGCAACCGCGGTGAGCGCGACGGTGAAGGCAAAGGCGGCGATATTGGCGAGCATGCGGTGACGGAAATCGTCCGGCTCCTCCCGCGGCGTCTCGTAGCGCGAGAGGTCGAGGCTCGACAGGTGGGCCGGCTCGAACGGCGACTCGTGGTGCAAGGGCGTCACCACCGCGTTGCCGTGAAAGACCGGTGCGCGCACTGCCGGCGGTTGCTGCGCGCTGCGCGGCCGGAATTGCAGCACCCGGTGCTCCCCTTCCGTTGCGATCGGCCGCTGGTTCTTCACTGCTTCCACCTGGAGGTGCACGCCGATGCGCAATGTAGCACGCCCGTTCCGGCGCTCACAGGAAATGTTGACGCGGCGGCACTGCACAGAACGGCTAAGATTCGAAAGTGTCATGGAACCTGCCGTAATCGATTCTGATCCGTCCATCCTCGGTTGTGTCGAGGACATCGGCATAGCGGTGACCGAAACGGATGTCGCCGTGCTCGTAGGCCTTGCGTGCGTGCACGGTTTGCGCCGCAACGACATCGTAGCCCGACACCACCACGACGAGCGAGATGTCCAACTCCTCGAAATCGGCCGGGCCGAGCCCATGCAGCGGGCTTTGCTCATCGATCACATGATACAGCGTCCAGCTCAGCGCGAGCGCGGGGCTTTCGTTTCGCGTCAGCGCCAGTTCATAGAAGCGTCGGACCTCGTGCCCTTCCTCGGTCACGATGTCCCTGAACATCCACAGCCGCGCGGTCGCGTTGCCGATGATGTTGTGGCGCTCATTGGCGAAGCGCACCATCAGCGTCGGCACGCCTTCATGGTTCGAGATCACCGGATTGTTGGCAAAGAGGAGGCGGGCGCTCGGCCGCGAGAAGCGGGCGAATACGAGCCCGGTCATGAGCGACATCGAGAAATATTCCGGTGAACAGCTCGACCGCCGCGACGAAGTGGCCGTAATGGGTCTGCGGATGCATGTCGCCATAGCCGGCGGTCGAGAGCGTCTCGATGCTGAAATAGAGATAATCGATGTAAGCCCTGTGCGGCACATTGGAGATCGGATCATCGCCGATCCAGTACAGCACCGCGAAGGCGGCGTTGAAGGCGACGAAGACCAGCGCGGCCCCGGCTATGAAGGCGGGCCATGACGCCGTCATGCAGCGATGACTGATATCGGCCCAGAAGCTGAGCTGGAGCCCTTCGGTGATGATCTCGCGGTCGCCAAGCCGGACAACCCTCGGCTTCGGTGTTCGCTCGCTCTCGCCTGTCAGCATCCTCTCAAGGTTCTCCTCAAAGGCGAGTGCAAGGGGATTTGAACGCTGCCGTCGCCATGTCATAATCAAAGCAATTTCAGGCAATCATTGGCAGCCAACAACGGGAGTTTCAAGTTATGTCAGGTCCCCGCGAGCCGCGCGTTCACCCGGTCAAGATCCTCGATTTGCGCCCGACGCAGATGACGGTCGGCATGATCGAGGTCAAGGACAAGATCAAGCGCTTCGAGGAGATGGCGAAGGCAAAACAGGAAACGGAGATCGGCAAGCACATGATTCCGGTCGTGGTCGGGCCGGGCGAGCGCTATTACGTCGTCGATCATCATCACCTGGCGCGCGCCCTGCATGAGGCGAAAGTGAAGCATGTGCTGGTGACCCTGATCGGCGACCTCAGGATGGTCGAGAAGGACGCCTTCTGGGGCGTGATGGACAACAAGCGCTGGGTCTATCCCTATGACGCCAAGGGCGAGCGGCGACCATTCAGGGACTTGCCCAAATCGGTCACGGATCTCAAGGACGATCCCTATCGCAGCCTTGCAGGAGAATTGCGCCGCCAGGGTGGCTTCGCCAAGGACACCACGCCGTTCAGCGAATTCCTCTGGGCGGACTTCCTGCGCCGGAAGATTTCGCGCAAGGTGGTGGACGATCACTTCATGAGGGCGCTGGAAAAGGCCAAGGAGTTCGCAAAGGGGCCCGAGGCGGTTTATCTGCCCGGGTGGTGCGGCGCCCATGCCGACGGCTAGCGCGGGGGAACGCGGGAGCGCTTCCGGATCATGGGCTATTTCGGCACGCGCCCCATCAGGTAGAACTCATCATTGGCGCGCATGCCCGTGACGTTGGCGACGCGATTGGAGAGCGCGAAGAACGCGGCGATGGCGGCGATGTCCCAGACGTCCTCGTCGGAAAACCCATGGGCTGCGACGGCCGCGAAGTCGGCGTCCGAAATTTCCTCGGCCGTGCGGCTGACCTTCATGGCGAAATCGAGCATGGCGCGCTGGCGCGGGGTGATATCGGCCTTGCGGTAGTTGACGGCGATCTGGTCTGATATCAGTGGGTTCCTGGCCCGAATGCGCAGGATCGCGCCATGGGCGATCACGCAATACTGGCACTGGTTGGCCGCCGAGGTTGCGACCACGATCATCTCGCGCTCGGCCTTGGTGAGCCCGCTTTCCCTGTCCATCAGCGCGTCGTGATAGGCAAAGAAGGCGCGGAATTCGTCGGGCCGTCGCGCCAGTATCAGGAATACGTTCGGCACGAAGCCCGATTTTTCCTGCACGGCCAGAAGCCGCGCGCGGATGTCCTCCGGCAGCGTTTCGATGGCGGGCGCGGGAAAGCGTTTGGCTTGAGGCTGGGTCATGGAAAGGGTTCCGGCTTGTCGCGTAGACTGTCGGAACCATAGTGGATGCG
>Ga0134126_10003120_pt1 | contig 20691 bp, 18 predicted proteins | sample KB31752_FD_96881 | JGI IMG/M metagenome (GOLD analysis project Ga0134126, IMG submission 96881) | Terrestrial soil microbial communities with excess Nitrogen fertilizer from Kellogg Biological Station, Michigan, USA - KB3-175-2 | ecosystem: Environmental > Terrestrial > Soil > Unclassified ... | reverse complement strand
CGTCGACGCCAACGCGTTGCAGCGGCCGAAGCGCTTCTTCGGCGCCGCGCGCAATATCGAGGAAGGCGGCTCGCTCACCATCATCGCCACCGCGCTGATCGATACCGGCTCGCGCATGGACGAAGTGATTTTCGAGGAGTTCAAGGGCACCGGCAATTCCGAGCTCATCCTCGACCGCAAGGTGGCCGACAAGCGCACCTTCCCGGCCATGGACATCACGCGCTCCGGCACCCGCAAGGAAGAATTGCTCACCGACCCGGCGGTGCTCAAGAAGATGTACGTGCTGCGCCGGATTCTCAATCCGATGGGCACCATGGACGCCATCGACTTCCTGCTCGACAAGCTGCGCAACACCAAGAACAACGCCGAGTTCTTCGAGTCGATGAACACGTAATTACATCGGCGTAAAGTGGATCGCGAACGTCGTGGCCGGGCCAAAAGCCCGGCCATTTCGCTGTGCATGAGCGTCTGCGCCGCGGACGGCGTCAATGCCGCGCTTGCACCATTTTCCAGATTTCGATGAAGAACAGCACGCAACCGGTTAGCGCCGCGAAGATGATGACGATTTTGACGAACCAGTTGCGTTCGACCTTCTCGATGCTGCTTCCAAGGCGTTCAGTGACGCCTGCGGTGCCCGGTAGATGCCCGCGGATGCGTTTTTCGCCGAGAAAGTCCGCGATCGCATCGGCCATGGCCCGATTGGCGGGCTCGCCGGCGAGGATTAGGTGATTGCGGCTTTCGAGCGCTACCAATTTGGCGCCTGGGATCGCGGCCGCCATTTCCTGGCTGAGCGCGAACGGAACGCGCGTTTCGTGCCTAGAATGCAGCACCAGCGTAGGTACCTTCACCTGCGGCATCAAGGGGACGACATCGATGTTGGCGTTGGTGAGCAGGAATTGCGCGGCAATCTCGGGTGTCGTCGCCACGCGCTGCATTTCATTGAGCGAATGGTAGTCCTCGGTGGTGCCGTCGGGGATGAACTGCGACGTGAAAAACTGCCGGTGCGACTCTTCGTGGCTGCCCCAGCCCGCGCGCACCAGCCCGCATGCGAGCTCGTAGGCTTCCTTTTGCTTCTCCGGGTTGCCGCGGCAAAGCATGCCGCGCGCAAAGCCGCCATAGAGAATGAGATGGGACACGCGATCCGGATGACGCGCCGCAAAGGCGATCGCCTGGGCGCAACCCTGCGACAGCCCGACCAGTACGAAACGGTCGAATTTGGCCGAGTCGACCACCGCTTCCAAATCCTGCACAAGTTTGTCGAAGGAGATATCGATGCCGTCGCGCTGTGACATGCCGATCCCGCGCGCGTCGTAGCGCAGCACCGTATGATGGTGCGCGAGCGTGAGAATCGTATGCCGCATCACCGGGCTTTCGAGGTCGTATTCGAGGTGTGAGAACCAGTGCGGCGTGCGAACGAGTTTCGGGCCTTTGCCGATGGTCGCATAGGCGATCCGCACGCCGTCCGGCGTCGTGCAATATTCGATGCGCTGCTGCATGCCCTAGTTGTTCCCCCACTATCCTCTCATTGCCGCGACCGTGCTGGCAATGGCAGTTGGTTTGGTGACCGGCAGCGAGCATCGCTCGCCGACGCAGACGAAAGCGGCAGCGCCGGAAGCGGCCTTTAGCTTTTCCTGGGCCGGATGCGCGGCCGGCAGATCGGCGACCGAACGCGCGCGCAGCACGATGCGCTCGGTGAACGGCAGCTTGAGCGCGGCTTGCGCGAAGCGTTCCGCATCCGGGCCGGTGACGACGATCTCGGCGCCGCGCAGCCGCAGGTCGAGCGCGTTGAGCAGCGCGACATGCCCGAACAGATTGCGCTCGGCCACCGACAAAATGCCCTCGATCAGCCGGTCGGCTTTATCGCGCCACGCGTTGTCGCCGGCGAGCACGGCGAGCCGCACGAGGTTGCCCGCCGCCACCGCGTTCGGATTGGGCGTGGCGTCGTCCTGCGTCGCATGCGGCCGCAGCAACAGGTCGTCGGCGTCGTCGGCTGACAGATAGTAGCCGCCGGTGTCGGCATCGGCGTAATGCGCGTCGAAGGCGTGCTGCCAGGCCAGCGCCTGGTCGAGATAGCCGCGCTCGCCCGTCGCCTCATAGAGCGCCAGCGCGGCGCGGATCATGGCGGCATAGTCCGAGGCAAGACCCGGGAACGTGAGCTTCCCGGCCCGCCAGGAATGGCCGAGCCGGTCGCCGCGTGTCATATTTGCCGCAATGAAATCAAAGGCTTGGCGGGCCATGGCGGGCCATTCCGGCTGTTCCAACGCAACCCCGGCATTGACCAAAGCCGCGATCGTCAGCCCGTTCCAGTCCGCCAGCACCTTGTCGTCAAGCCCGGGCCTGACGCGTTTTTCTCGCAATTCCAATAGCTTACCGCGCAACATGGAAATTCGTGCTGCATCGGTTTTGCTGCGACGGGGCGCCGGCCCGGCTTCCGCGCCGGCCATGCTGCGCGGTAAGCCCTTGAGACGATTTAGAATATTGGAGCCCTCGAAGTTGCCGCCAGCGGTCACGTCGTATTGCTCGGCAAAATCGTCGGCATCCGCTCCCAAAGCCTGACGGATTTCCGTCAGCGACCAGACGTAGAACTTGCCCTCTTCGCCCTCCGAATCGGCATCGAGCGAGGCGGCAAAGGCGCCCTCGGGCGTGGCCATTTCGCGTTTGAGCCAGCCGACGGTTTCGCGCGCCCGTTCGACAAACAGCGGCCGGCCATCGCGTTGCCAAGCCAGCACCAGCAGCTCCAGGAGCTGGGCGTTGTCGTACAGCATCTTCTCGAAATGCGGCACCAGCCAACGTTCATCCACGGAATAGCGTGAAAAGCCGCCACCGAGATGGTCGTAGATGCCGCCTTCGCACATGTGTTGGAGCGAATGCTCGACGGTTTCAAAAAACCGCGTGTCGCCGCTGCGCGATCCGGCGCGCCACAGCATTTCCAGCAATCCCGGCTGCGGGAATTTCGGCGCGCCGCGCAAGCCGCCATTGACCGGATCGAACATGTTGCCGACTTGCGCCGCCGCCGCGTCAAGCTCCTTGAGCCCGATGGTTACTCTGCCCGCCGGCCGCGCTTTGTCGGCGAGCCGCGCCAAAAGTGCGGCGCGGTTCTGCTCGATCTTGCCCGGCTCCTCGCGAAACAGCCGCGCCACTTCGCGCAGCACGTCGGTGAAAGCCGGCCGGCCAAAGCGCGAATCTTTCGGGAAGTAAGTGCCGCCCCACACCGGCTCCGCCTCGGGCGTCAGAAACATGGTGAGCGGCCAGCCGCCCTGCTCGCCCAGAAGATGCAGCGCGTTCATGTAAATCTGATCGATGTCCGGCCGCTCCTCGCGATCGACTTTGATGTTGACGAACAGCTCGTTCATCACGCGCGCCGTCGCTTCGTCCTCGAAACTCTCGTGCGCCATCACATGGCACCAGTGACAGGCGGCGTAGCCGACCGACAGCAGGATCGGCCGGTTCGAGCGCTTGGCCTCGGCCAAAGCCTCCGGCCCCCAGGTCCACCAGTCGACGGGGTTGTGCTTGTGCTGCAGCAGATAAGGCGACGTCGCCTGGGCGAGGCGATTTTCGTGGGCGGAGTTGGGCGGTGAAATCATGGGCGCAGCCTAGCACGTCTCAGCGCGCCTATGCCCTTCTCGCCTTGAATGCCACGGCGCGCGCCGGATAGCTGATGCTGCCATCGTTTGCGGTCGGCAGCGTCGCGCGCAGGGTGTCGCGCAAGCGGGCGCGCTGGCCGTCGTCGAGCTTGGCAACGGATTTACCAGGCGGCGAGATAGGAAGCGTCTGCGTTTGCCAGTAATCGTCGAAATCGCGAAAACTTTGACTGGCTTCGATCCTGCTCACCACAATGTCGTCGAAGCCTGCGACTTGAATGGCGGCTTGTAATCCTTCCAGATTCGCTTCCGGTACAGTAGGCGAGCGCATGGCTTCGGCGCCGATTGTCTCGATGGCGCGTACCATCGGCCCGTAGGGCGCGAAATCGGCCGTGGGCGTGCGCTCCCAAGTATAAGACGAAACCAGGCCGCCGCTGCGCGTGACGCGTTTCATTTCGGCAAGAGCTTTGCCGCGATCTGGAATGAAATGAAGGACAAGTGCCGACGCGACGATGTCGAATTCGCCGTTGCCGAACGGCAGCGCCATGGAATCCGCCACGCGTAGGTCGGCATTCGAAAGCTTGCCGCGCGCGTAGTCGATTTGCGCGGTTGAGGGATCGATGCCGCTCAAGGCTTGCGGCGCGCAGCGCTGAGCGATCAGTTCGCTGAAAGCACCGGTGCCGCATCCGATATCGAGCCAGCGCGCGTTTTGCGGCGGCGCCAGCCAAGCGAGGAATTTCTCTCCGATGGCGCGGCTCCATCGGCCCATGTAGCGATCGTAAGCGTCGGCATTGTCGAAGGCGATTGTGATTTCTTTCATTGATCCTCGCACGTAAATGTCGCAGCCGACATTACACGAACTCTGGCGCCGTCGCTTTTGACCCGGAACCGCTGTGGAGGAGAGAGGCCCGCGTCATGCCGGCCCCCGCCTTCACGGGGGGCAGGCTCCCATCATCCTTGCGTGCGAGGGAAACGAGACTCTATTTGTCTTGTTGGATGCCGGCCGCCCTGATCGGTCCGGCCCAGCGCGCGATCTCTCCCGGGATGAACTTGGCGAGATAGGCCGGGGTGCGTCGCTCGGGCGCGACGCCGGCGACGCCGTATTTGGTCAACAGCTCCTGCACCGCCGGCGTATCGAGCGTCTTGCTCATCGCCGCGTTGAGCTTGGCGACGATCTCCGGCGGCGTGCCCTTGGGGAGCAGCAAGGCGTTCCATGTCGTGACGTCGAAATCGGTGAGGCCCTGCTCGTGCGCGCTCGGCAGGTCGGGCAGGATCGCGGCGCGCTCGCGCGACAGAGTGGCGATGGCCTTTAGGTTGCCGGCCTTGATCTGCGCGGCAACGCCGCCGATGTTGAAACAGCCATAATCGATCCGCCCGGCTAGGATTTCGGCCATGGCCGGCCCGCCGCCACGGAAGGGCACGTGCACCGGATGCTCGCCGATCGCGTCATTGAGCAGCGCGCAGCCCAAATGCGTGGTCGAGCCGATTCCGGCGGAACCAAACTGCATCTTGGCCTGGTTCGCTTTCACGTAGGCGATGAATTCCTTGAGCTTCCCCACCGGCAGGTCTTTGCGCGCGACCAGCACCATCGGCTGTTCGGCGATGAGTCCGACCGGCGTGAAATCGCGGACGGGGTCATAGGCGAGCTTCTGGTATATCGACGGGTTGTAGGCGTGGGTGCCGATGCTCGCGAGCAGCACGGTGTATCCGTCCGGCGTTGCGTGGGCGACGCGGCCTGAACCGACGATACCGGACGCGCCGCTGACGTCCTCAACGATCACCTGCTGGCCCAGCGCCTCTGCCATGCCCGGCGCCAGCACGCGGGCGAGCGCGTCGAACGCGCCGCCCGCGGCAAACGGCACTACGATGGCGACGGGACGGTTCGGATAATTCTGCGGGAACGCGGCGTTGGACAACGACGCTGCGGCCGCAAGGCCGATGAGGCCGGAGATGAAATACCTGCGACGCATCGGCGCTCTCCCCGATTGTCTTTCCAGGCGCGCGCCATTGGAGCAAATCACGGTGGGCAAAGGCAAGAGGGATGGATTACCGGCATCTCGCTTAGGTGGGGACGGTACTTCCCCGTCCGGGACAAGCTATCTCCCCCGCCATGCCCGCCTCCGCCTTCGCGGGCAGGCTCCGGCGGGCATCCGCGCCTTACGTCATTGTTTTGATGAGAGTCTCGAGAACATTCAGCGCGTCGGTTGTCCCGTCGGATTCGCCCTTTTCGAAATCCCGTTCCGTTTGCCCCATCGTGTTGGTGACATGGGCGAGACACAGCACGGATTTGCCGCGTGCCCGCGCGAACGTGTAGAGCGCGGCCGCTTCCCTCTCCACCGCCAGCAGGCCTTTCGCGCGTGCGGCCTCGATCGCTTCTGCGGTTTCGCGAAATGGCGCGTCGGTGGTCCAGCTCGCACCTACCAGGATGCGCAGACCGGCGCGCTTTAGAGCATTGGCAGCTTTCGCTACCAGCAGCGCGTCCGCTTCGGCGAACTCCGCCGGAGCAGCGTAATGATAGCTCGTGCCCTCATCCCTTAGTGCGCGGTCAATCACTACGAAATAAGGCGTTGGCCCTGCAGCTTCGATTTGGCCTGCCGACGTGAGGCTAAGCAGAAAGCGGCAGCCGCAGGCGAATAACTCCTCGGCGATCAAGACCGCGAAGGGCGCTCCGACAACGCAACCAAGAATGCCGACTGTTTGCCCCCCGAGACGGAATGCATAGAGGTCCGTGTGATAGCAGGGCCAAGCATCAAAGCGCGTAGCTTGGCCGGAGTTGCGGAGATGGCGGAGGATGTCGCCATCGGGATCGAGAATGCAGACCGGCGGTATGTCAGTCGCGGCAAGCTGCTTCTGACGCCGCGCTTCGCGCAACAGTGCAGTGGGCGAAAATACCGAAGCAGCCATCGGCGCTTTGTTTTCCAGAATGGGCGCTATATCGCCCTTTCGTCCATTCGCGATCCGCTGCATCCTCACCACCCGTGAATACGGACAGACCCCCACCGTACCTTATCAATGAGACATTGAAATGGTACTTCCCGGCTTCTTCAAAGGGACCGAAATGCCCACCGCCGGCTGGTGGGAAGCACTGTGGCCCGAGCCCGCAAAGGTTCGATGAGGTCAGCATTTCAGCTGACATGGAAGTCGTTGATCTATGTTCAGGAGACGGCTGGTTCACGTTGCAGATCGTCAAGTTTGCGCGGCACGTTACGTCGATTGACATCGACCGCATTTTCTTGGATTTGGCTAGCGTTCGCCTCGCTCAAAACGGCATCGAGAATTGCAAGTTTGTCGAAGGCAACGCCTACGACATCGATAGGCTGATGTCGCAGCCGGCTGAATTTGTATTCATGGCGAACGCTTTTCACGGCGTGCCGGAGCAAACCCGTCTTGCGCGTGCTGTGGCTTCGGCACTGGTGGCGCAGGGGCGATTTGCGATTGTGAATTGGCATGCGCGGCCGCGCGAGGAGACAATGATTTTAGGCGAGCCGCGAGGACCCGCAACGGAACTTAGAATGCCGCCCGAGATCACAAGGGCCGCAGTAGAGTCAGCGGGATTTCGATTGGATCGTCTCGTCGAGTTGCCGCCTTATCATTACGGAGCAATATTCCAGAAGTCTTGATTTCGAGGACAGTTCGCGGTGGGTGCGATGGTTCCCCCTTGACCCCACCGTGCCTGCGGCGCTTCGCTCCGCCGCGATGCCCGAGCCAACCCGCGACACCATTTTTGCTCTGAGCAGCGGCCGCCCGCCGGCGGCGATTGCCATCATCCGCATGTCTGGCCCGCGCGCCGGCGCGGCACTCCGGGCCCTGAGCGGCAAGGTCCCTGCCCCGCGCAAGGCCGCGCTCGCTCGCATCCGCGACCCGCAGACCGCCGAGATCATCGACGAGGCACTGGCGCTATGGTTTCCCGCGCCGCACAGCGAAACCGGCGAGGACATCGCCGAACTGCAATTGCACGGGGGCCGCGCCGTGATCGCGGCCGTGCTGGCCGCGCTGTCGCGCGTCGAGGGCCTGCGGCCGGCCGAGGCTGGCGAGTTTACCCGCCGCGCCTTCGAGAACGGCAAGCTCGATCTCACCGCGGTCGAGGGCCTCGCCGACCTGGTGGCGGCCGAAACGCAAGGTCAGCGGAGGCAGGCGTTGCGCCAAATGCAGGGCGCGCTGGGCACGCCGGTCGAGGCCTGGCGCGCGCGGCTGATTCAAGCGCTCGCGCTGGTCGAAGCGGCGATCGATTTTTCCGACGAGGCCGATGTGCCAGACAATCTACTGGCGCCGGCGCTCACCATTGCGCGCGAGCTGGAAACCGAAATCGCAGCGGCGCTGGAAGATGGCGGCCGCGGCGAGCGCTTACGCGATGGCATAGTGGTCGCCATCGCCGGCCCGCCCAATGCAGGCAAGTCCACGCTGCTCAATCGCATCGCGCGGCGCGAGGCGGCAATCGTGTCACCTTATGCCGGCACCACGCGCGACGTGATCGAGGTCCATCTCGATCTCGGCGGCTGGCCGGTGACGCTGCTCGACACCGCCGGCATTCGCGACACGCAGGATCCGGTCGAATTGGAGGGCGTAAAGCGCGCTCAGGCGCGGGCGGAAAGCGCCGATCTGGTGCTGTGGATTGTGGATGCGAGTGATTTGGCTGCGAATAGTGGAAAATTGGCAAAAAAGACCGAGTCCAGCCCGCCAACCTGGCTGATTCGCAACAAAATCGACCTCTTACCCGACCATAAGAATGAACAAGAAAGAGAGAATATCGATAAGAATGAGGTCAAAATCAATCCTACTAAATTATTAAAAAACTTGGCTAACAAAGAGCTGCAATATAAGAATGAACATGAAATCACTAAGAATGAATTAGAATACAGTATGTCATCTATTACTGGTGAGGGTTTTGAGAGTTTATTGGGCCAAATGGCCCGCCAGGCTGAAAAATTCCTGGCCGGCTCCGAATCGGCGCTGGTGACACGGGCGCGCCACCGCCACGCGCTGGAGGAGGTTCAGGCAGCGCTGCGCCGGGCCCAAAACGATCAAGTCACCGGTAAGGAGGATCTGCTGGCCGAGGAGCTGCGGATCGCGGCGCGAGCCTTGGGGCGGCTGACCGGCCGGGTTGATGTCGAGCATATTCTGGATGTGATTTTCCGGGACTTCTGCATCGGCAAGTAGCCTTGGGAATGTTTCACGTGAAACATTGGTCCAAAACTCTTCGTTTTGACGCTTTCCCTGCCCTCCGCTACAACGCCCACATTCGAGGTTTTATGGAAACGCGATTCGACGTTGTGGTCATTGGCGGCGGCCATGCCGGCTGTGAAGCCGCGGCCGCCAGCGCCCGCATGGACGCCCAGACCGCGTTGGTGACCCATCGATTCGCGACCATTGGGGCCATGAGCTGCAATCCGGCCATCGGCGGCCTGGGTAAAGGCCATTTGGTCCGGGAAATCGATGCTTTGGACGGCCTGATGGGCCAAATGGCCGACAAGGGCGGCATCCAATTCCGCGTTTTGAACCGCCGCAAAGGCCCAGCTGTCCGCGGTCCGCGCGCCCAGGCCGATCGCAAGCTCTATGCGGCGGCGATGCAGGCGGCGATTCGGCAAACGTCCAATCTCACCGTGATCGAAGCGGAAGCCGACGACCTGGTGGTCAACAACGGCCGCGTTGGCGGCGTCAAATTCGCCGATGGCCGCGAAATTTCCTGCGGCGCGGTGGTTTTGACCACCGGCACGTTTCTGCGCGGCCTGATTCACATCGGCGAAAAACAAATTCCCGCTGGCCGTGCTGGTGAGGCTCCGGCGTTGGGCCTGTCACGCACGCTGGAAAATGCCGGCTTCGCACTCGGCCGTTTGAAAACCGGTACGCCGCCGCGCTTGGATGGCCGCACCATCAACTGGTCCGCATTGGAAATGCAGCCGGGCGACGATCCGCCGGAAGCATTTTCCGTTCTGACCAATCGAATTGAAAATCGTCAGATCGAATGCGGCATCACGCGCACGGTCGCGGCCACGCACGACATCATCCGCGACAATGTGCATCGCTCGCCGATGTATTCCGGACAGATCGCCAGCACAGGACCGCGTTATTGTCCGTCGATCGAAGACAAGATCGTGAAATTCGGCGAGCGCGACGGCCATCAAATTTTTCTGGAGCCCGAAGGCCTCGACGACACGACCGTTTATCCGAACGGAATTTCGACATCGTTGCCGGAAGAAGTTCAGCACGCTTTGGTCGCGACCATTCCCGGTTTGGAAAATGCCAAGTTCGTGCGGCCCGGCTACGCGATCGAATATGATTACGTCGATCCGCGCGAGCTCGAGCCGACGCTGCAAACGAAACGGTTGCGCGGACTTTACTTGGCCGGTCAGATCAACGGCACCACAGGCTACGAAGAGGCTGCGGCACAAGGGCTTCTTGCAGGCCTCAACGCGGCATCAGCGGCCGCCGGCGGTGACGAAATCGTTTTCGATCGCGCCCAAGCTTACATCGGCGTGATGATCGACGATCTGGTGACGCGCGGCGTCAATGAACCGTATCGCATGTTCACGTCTCGCGCCGAATACCGATTGAAGCTGCGCGCCGACAACGCCGATCAGCGTTTGACCGATCGCGGAATTGAAATCGGCTGCATTGGATCCGTGCGCACGAAATTCCACAACGAAAAAACTTTTGCGCTCGATGCCGCGCGCGAGTTTGCCAATTCGGTTTCACTGACGCCGAAAGAAGCCGAGCGTCACGGTCTCAGGCTCAACAAAGACGGCCAACGCCGCACGGCGTTTGAGCTGCTGTCGTATCCGCACATTTCGATTGTCGATCTCGCGAAAATCTGGCCGCGCTTCGGTGCGCTCGCAAAAAATATTGCCGAGCAAATCGAGATCGACGCCAAGTACGCTGTCTATCTGTCGCGCCAGGCGGCGGACGTCGCGGCGTATCGGCGCGATGAAAGTTTTTCGCTGCCGGACGATCTCGATTACGCAGCGCTGGCCGGTTTGTCGAACGAAGCGAAACAGAAGCTGCAAAAAAATCGGCCGCGCACCATCGGGCACGCGAGCAAAATTGACGGCATGACGCCGGCGGCGCTGACGCTTTTGGTCGCGCATGTGAAACGCGGACGTAACGCCGCGAAACGCGCTTGATAAAAAACGGGCAGGGCGGGTTCGATCTCGCCAGCGATAAAAAACGCGCGCTAGCGCTGACGCCCGTTTCACGTGAAACGGAAGCGCTGCTGGAAATATTCGTCGAAGCGCTTTTGCGCGGACAGGAAAAGGCCAACCTCGTCGCCGAATCGACTCTGCCTTTGATCTGGACGCGGCATATCGCCGATTCGCTGCAGTTGCTCCCATTGGCACCCGACGCAAAAATTTGGGTGGACCTCGGCTCCGGCGCGGGCTTTCCCGGCATGCCGATCGCCTGCGCGCTGGCGCATGTGCCCGGTACCGTGGTCCATCTCATTGAAAGCAATGGCAAAAAGGCCTCGTTTTTGCGCGAAACGGTGCACAAAATCGGGCTTCCGGCCCAAGTTCATCAGGAACGAGTGGAGAAATTTGGCGAAAGCTGTGCAGAAAACGTCCAAGTCGTGACGGCCCGGGCGCTGTCGCCGTTGAAAACCCTATGCGATCAGGTGCTTCCTTTCATCGCACGTGGCGCCCTCGGTTTGCTCCCCAAGGGTCAAGATGTAGATGCTGAATTGACCGAAGCCGCTAAATATTGGACTATTCAGGCCGAAAAAGTGCCCAGCGTGACGAACCCGGCCGGTTCGATCGTCGTCGTTCGCGGCCTCAGCCGCCTCAACAAAGCCTGATGCCCCACCCATAAGCCTCTGATCAATAACTGGAAATGCTGAATGTCTGAGCTGCCAACCGACCAACCCGGCATCGTTCCTTTCCCGAAACCGGCGCCCAGGCCCGAGGCCGCCCATCCGCGGGTTCTGGCGGTCGCCAACCAGAAGGGCGGCGTCGGCAAGACCACCACGGCAATCAATCTCGGCACCGCGCTGGCCGCCATCGGCGAGCATGTCCTGGTCGTCGATCTCGATCCGCAGGGCAACGCCTCGACCGGGCTCGGCATCGAACGCAAGGCGCGCCGCACCTCGACCTATGACGTGCTCACCGGCGCCGCGCCGATGCGCAACGCGGTGCTGCCGACGGCGGTGCCGAAACTTTTCATCGCGCCGTCGACGATGGATCTTTCCGGTCTCGAACTCGAAATCGGCCAGAGCAAAGACCGTGCTTTCCGCCTGCGTAGCGCGCTCGGCGAACTCAACAAGGGGCCGCGCGCTTATGATTTCACTTACGTGCTGGTGGACTGCCCGCCGTCGCTCAATTTGTTGACGGTCAACGCCATGGCAGCGGCGGATTCAATCCTGGTGCCGTTGCAATGCGAGTTTTTCGCGCTTGAGGGCCTGTCGCAACTTTTGAAGACCGTCGAGCAAGTGAAGAACAGTCTCAACCCGACGCTGTCGATCCACGGCATCGTGCTCACGATGTACGATTCGCGAAATAACCTATCCAACCAGGTGGTCGCCGACGTGCGCCAGTTCATGGGCCGCAAGGTTTACGACACGGTGATCCCGCGCAACGTGCGCATCTCGGAAGCGCCGTCTTACGGCAAGCCGGTGCTGGTCTATGATCTGAAATGCGTCGGCAGCGAAGCCTACTTGCGCCTCGCCACCGAGATCATCCAGCGCGAGAAGGAATTGAAGGCGGGGTAGCTTATCCCTCCCCCGAAAGGGGGAGGGTGGCGAGCGAAGCGAGCCGGGTGGGGTTATCTTTCCATCGCAACTAAACCCCACCCCGATCCTCACTTCGTTCGCATCGACCCTCCCCTTCCAGGGGAGGGATAAGAAAAGAAACGAAACCGGAAAACACAGAGGCAAGCGTGGCGAGAAGTTCAGGAGCGGCGGCGATGGATCATTCGCGATTGGGACGCGGCCTTGCATCGCTGATGGGCGATGTCGGCGAGGAATCGCCGGTCGCCGATAGCGGGCGCAAGCCGCGCCGCGCGCCGATCGAAAATCTTAAGGCCAACCCGCGCAACCCGCGCCGCGCCTTTACCGAGACCGAGCTTAACGAGCTGACGGAATCGATCCGCGAGCGCGGCATCATCCAGCCGATCGTGGTGCGCGCGCTGCGCGACCCGCCGGACAATTTCGAGATCATCGCCGGCGAGCGGCGCTGGCGCGCGGCGCAGCGCGCCGGCCTGCACGAGGTGCCGGTCGCGGTGGTGGAGGCGACCGACGCGCAGGCGCTCGAATTCGCCATCATCGAAAACATCCAGCGCGCCGACCTTAATGCGATCGAAGAGGCCACCGGCTATCTGGCGCTGATGGAGGAATTCAACCACAGCCAGGAAGAGGTCGCGCAGATCGTCGGCAAGAGCCGGCCGCATGTGACGAATACGCTGCGGCTGTTGAAGCTGCCCGAGCCGGTGAAGGCGCTGGTGCGGGCGGGCAAGCTGTCAGCCGGCCATGCGCGGCTACTGGTCGGCCATGTCAATGCGCAGGTGCTTGCCGAAATGGCGATCGACGAAGGCTACAGCGTGCGCCAGCTTGAGGAGTGGGTGCGCGAGGAGGCGGGCCGGCCCGGCGACACGACTTTCGATGCCATCCAGAAGAAAATCCGCGCCGCGGCCGGCAAGGACGCCGACACGCGCGCGCTTGAGCGGCGGCTGTCGGATGCTTTGGGATTGGACGTGAGCGTCGATCAGCGCGGCGATGGCGGCACGCTGCATATTAAATATCGCGATCTGGATCAGTTGGACGCGGTGTTGAGGAAGTTGGATAGGAAGTAATGGATGCTGCCGTGCGGATTGTTTATCTCGATCAGAACAAATGGATCCAATTGGCGCGCGCGGTGAAGTTTCCGTCAGAAGCTCCAGACTTGGCCGCTCTTCTCAAGGCCGTAACGCAGGAAGTAAGCGCTGGTCGTCTGGTCTTGCCGCTCACAGCGACAAACATTTACGAAACCCACAAAATCAACAATGCGCAAAAACGGCACGACCTCGCATCGATCCAGGCCTTTCTCAGTGGAGGGCATGTTTTTCGTGCTCGATATAAGCGTCTTGAAGTAGAGGTAACTGAGGTATTGCGCGGTGCATACCGATTACCCCTAGCGCATCGAGAAGAAAATTATTTCTTGTCAAACGTATTTTTTGAAGCGTTTGCTGAACGAGACGATGAAAGGCTTGGGTTTCATTTTTCCGAGAGGGCAATCGAATTTATCCGCAGCCGCCCTGACTTTTGTCTTTACGAATATTTAGCCAATATCCCTGAGGGGGTAAGGATAACTGCTGTCAAAAAATTCTCTGATGGATCAGATCAGCTTAGGCAACGAATAGAAGAACGTCGTAGTCGTCACGCGAATGAAAGCCTGCCGACTCGTCGACGGATACATGGCGCCATGCTGCTTCTTAACGAGATTGATCTAGTCATGAAGATCGCAAAGAAGACGGAAATCCCGTGGCAGACGGTTACGGACATAGGAAGTTCAAATGCTCGTCGAATAATCAATGAAGTCCCTACGTATTTCGTCGAACGTGAAATAGCGCTGCGGCTTGAGGCCGAAAATAGACCGATCGAGGAGAATGACTTCAGAGATATGCAGTCGTTCTGCGCTGTTGTTCCATATGCGGACGCGGTAATTGCTGAAAACCACTTCACAAATTTAGCTCAACAGGCAAGGCTCGACAAAAAATACGATACTCAAATCTCCGCCGACATTTTTGCGCTTAAGGGATACCTTCAAGCAGCATAATTGCCCGTCAACTCTGGCCACTCACAAAATTTCGTATTTGGGCGGGCAATAAGACCGAGAGAACGGAATATCAGCAAGGGGCGTTTGTTAGTAAGGCGTGCGGCGTGGCAAGATGCCGGACACTCCAGGGCGTGCAGCCATGGCCTTGCGTCGCGAAACCAGCTCGCATCCCGCGCTGTCGCATGCCGATAGCCTGGCCGCCGGCACGTCCGATATCCTGCTGCTGATCGGCCGCATTCTGCTGGGCTGGATCTTCGTGCGCAGCGGCTACGGCAAACTATTCAACATCGACGCCGTTATCGCTTCGTATCCGGCGCGCGGACTCCCGGGCTTTTTGGCCTATATTGCCGTGCCGGTCGAATTCTTCGGCGGCGTGGCGCTGATCTTCGGCCTCGCCACGCGCTACGTCGTGATGGTGATGATCGTGTTCATGCTGGTGGCGACCTTCAGTTCGCACCATTATTGGACTTTCACCAACCCCGCCGCGCGCCGCGTGCAGGATTCGAATTTTTACAAGAACCTGGCCATGCTCGGCGGCTTCTTCTTCCTGTTCGTGTCCGGCGGCGGGCGGTTGAGCCTCGACGGCTGGTTGCGCGGGCGCAGGTAGCGGCGGAACTAAAGCCGCAAAACCGCGTTGGAACTCGGGTCAATCCGAGGAGGCGAGGATGCGGCTGATTCTGCTGATTGTCGTCATCATACTTTTGGTCGGCGCCTTGCCGACCTGGCCGTACAGCTCGGGTTGGGGCTATTACCCGTCGGGCGGCCTTGGCACGATTTTGGTCATTCTGCTGATCTTGGTCGTGCTCGGACGACTCTAGCCTAAACATTTACCGATGGACGCGCCGCGGCCGGCGCAGGCAGCAATGCCTGCGCATGCGGCTGCCGTTATCGCCGCCGATTCGGCGCTCTTGAGCGCGACGCTTTCCTCGCCGCCCTCCTTGCGGAGCCCTGGATTGTCAGGCGCCGTTGCTGCTAGAGATTTGGCAACAACAACACGCGAGGGAGACAACGGTGCCCGCTTCAATGCAAGGCCAAATGCAGCCGACCATCTACCGCTTCAAACTGGGCGGCTTCGAGGTCGCCACCATCATGGACAGCAAGGTGATCCGCCCCGGCCTGACGCCGAGCTTCGGCGGCGAAGCGGGCGCGGATGACGTGAAGGCGCTGGCCGCGGCCAACCGGATCGACGCCGACCGCTACGAGCATCCGTTCACCCCCATGGTCGTGAATACCGGCAAGGAGCTGGTGCTATTCGACACGGGCAACGGCTCGCTCAGCGTCGAGCACGAGCAGCTCAAGGGCCGGCTGCCGCCGGGTCAATTGGTCGCGCGCATGGGAGAGGCCGGCTACAGACCGGAAGATGTCGATGTGGTGGTGATCACACACGGCCATCCCGACCATATCGGCGGGTTGACCAAAGGCGGCCAGCCGGTGTTTCCCAAGGCGCGTTATGCGTTCGGCGCGGCCGATTTCGATTTCTGGAAAAAGGGCGAGAACGTGCGCGAGGCGCGCAAGTTCAACCGCGAGCTTTACGTCAAGATCTGTCTGCCGCTGGCCGACCGCTCGACCTTCATCAAGCCGGGCGACGAGGTCGTGCCGGGCATCCGCGCGGTCGACGCCTTCGGGCATTCGCCCGGACTGATGGCGTTTATGATCGAGAGCGAGGGCAAGACGCTGCTCAACTGGGCCGACACCTGCAATCATTACGTGGTGGCGATCCAGCGGCCCGATCTGCATCTCGATGTCGACGATGACAAGGACAAGGCGGTGGCGACGCGCAAGCGCATCCTCGACATGGTGGCGGCTGACAAATTATTTGTCGCCGGCTACCACATGCCGTTTCCCGGCATCGGCTTTGTCGAGAAGGCCGGCCGCGCCTATCGCTGGGTGCCGCATGGGTATCAGTTGAATTTGTAGCTATTGTCATTCCGGGGCGCGCCGAAGGCGCGAACCCGGAATCCAGGGCAAATTCGATGCGGGCTTTGTGGCTCTGGATTCCGGGTCCGCCGCTTCGCGGCGTCCCGGAATGACGAGTTACGGCTCCCGCCGTCTCGCGCTCACCGCAATCGACAAAAGCGTGCGTTGCGCGATGGTTTCGGCCAGCGCGGCGTTGCGACGCGCATCGAGCGAGGCCTCGGCCAGTTGCGCCATGGCGCGCAGCAGACGCGGCGGCGACCAGGTGCGCAGCGCGGCTTCCACGTCCTTCTTGCGCGAGAAATGCACCGGCGGGGCGCCGCGCATCATGGCGAACTCGATCGAGTCGCCGCCTTCCACCGCCAGTTTCATCTTGTGCAGATTGGCGACCTGACGAATCGCCGCCGAGACGATGGCCGCCGGCGAGGACCCGCCGGCGCGTGCCTTGCCGAATTCGGTTTCAACGTCACGGGTGTCGCCGGCGAAGGTCGCGTCGATCACGCCATCGAGCGCCTGATCGGAGGCATCGGCGACCACCGCCCGCACGTCGTCGAGCTCGACGCGTTCGCGGCCCATGACATAGAACGCGAGCTTGCGCAGCTCGCTGCGCGAGGCCAGCCGGTCACCACCGAGCAAGGATGCGAGCGCGGCGCGAGCGTCGGGCGCAAGCGTCAGCTTGGCGGCGCGCATTTCCTCGTCGATCAGACTGGCGACGGCTTTGGCATCGTCGAGATAGCAGGGCAATGCGGCCGCGGTTTTTGCTTTCTCGCACAGCGCGCGCAACGGCGAGGTCTTGCGTAGTTCGCCCGCCTCGATGATTACGCGGCAATCGGGCGGCGGCGACGCGATCAACGCCGTTACGGCCGCAGCCGCATTGTAGCGCGGGTTAATGCGCAGCAGCACGGCGCGGCGGCCGCCGAACAGCGGAATCGTGTTCGCCTCTTCAAAAAGTCGCGACGGATTGGCGGAAAGCTCCTCGCCCTCGATGCGCACGAACGCGAACGGATCGTTGGGGTCGTCGACCGAAGCGCGCACCAGCGCGTCGACGCGCTCGCGCACTAGGCCGGCGTCGGGTCCGTACACCAGCACGATCGGCAAAGCCGGATCGGGCTTGGCGATGAAGCGATCGATGTCGGAAGTTTTAATGGCGGTCATGATTTACTCCGCCTCATCCTGAGGAGCGCACGAAGTGCGCGTCTCGAAGGATGGGCGGCCCCCTGGTTCGAGACGGCGCTTCGCGCCTCCTCACCATGAGGCCGATTTTAATTTACGTCCCCGCCACGAAATACGACGCCAGGCGCGACTTGATATTGTCGGCGATCACCTTGGCGGCGCGGTTCTCGGCGTCGCGCAAGCCGCGGTCGCCGGCGAAGCGCTGCTGCTGGCCGGGAATGTCGTAGGACACGCGCGAGAACGTCAGCCCGCTCACTACGGTTTTTTTGGTCGTAAGATCGGTCAGCGTGTAGCTGGCGTCGATGCCGTAGTTCTGGATGTCAGGACGCGCGGTGGCGATGTCGACGATGACCGAGGTCTGCTGCGAGGACAGCTGGATGACCAGCTTGTAGTTGGTCACGGGCGAGCCGGTGCCGCCGGTCAAGTTAAAGATCATGTTTTCGCGCACCTCGTGGCCGACGCGCGACAGCCGGGTGCCGTTCGGCGCATTGACCGGCGCGACCTCGACACTGCTCATTTTGTCGACCACGCCCGGGCCGCCGTTTTGCGTGCCGTAAAGCGGCTGGAAGCAGCCGGCGGTGAGGCCGGCAAGCGCCAACGCGGCGCATAGGCGGGGCAATCGGTTAGGCCACCACATTGATGATCCTCTGCGGGACGACGATGACCTTTTTCGGGCGCTTGCCATCCAGCGCCCTTTTTACCTCATCGAGGGCCAAAACGGCAGCCTCTATCTCGGCATTTGTGGCGTTGCGCTTAACCGTCACCTCGGCGCGTTTTTTGCCGTTGACCTGGACCGGCAAGGTGATGGTGCTTTCCACCAGCAAATCGGGCTCGATCTCGGGCCAGGCCTCGGTGGCGACCAGGGTCTTATGGCCGAGCGCGGCCCAGCACTCCTCGGCTAGATGCGGCATCATCGGGTGGAATAGGCGCACCAGGATGTCGCCGGCCTCCCGCAAGGCCCAGGCGAAATCGGGGGGAGGCGCGGCTTCGGCGCCGCCGATGGCGTCCGACAGCGCATTGGCGCATTCGTAGATATGCGCGACGCAGCGGTTAAAGCGCAGCCGGGCGATGTCGTCGGAGACGTTGGCAAGCGCGCGGTGGGCGGCCTTGCGCACTTTTTGCGATTCCGGACCAAAAGTTGCCGGACGACTTTGTGGTCCGGTAATGTCGGCGATCTCGCCCACGAGCCGCCACAGCCGCTGCACGAAACGCCAGGCGCCCTGCACGCCTTCCTCGGTCCAGATTACGTCGCGCTCGGGCGGACTGTCGGACAGCATGAACCAGCGCGCGGTGTCGGCGCCGTAGGCTTCTATGATGTCGTCGGGATCGACCGTGTTCTTTTTCGACTTTGACATCTTCTCGATCGAGCCGATCTCGACCGGCTCGCCGGTCGCAGCGAGCGTGGCGCGGCGCGCCTCGCCCGCGCCGTCGATTTTCACAGTCGCAGGCTCGACCCAGTCGCCATTCTTGGTCTTGTAAGTTTCGTGCACCACCATGCCCTGTGTGAACAGGCCGGCGAACGGCTCGTCCATGTCGATATGGCCGGTTTTGCGCATGGCGCGCGTGAAGAAGCGCGAATACAAGAGATGCAGGATCGCGTGCTCGATGCCGCCGATGTACTGGTCGACCGCCATCCAGTGATTGGCGATCTTGCGATCGGTCGGCTCCGTGTCGTCCCACGGATCGGTGAAGCGGATGAAGTACCACGACGAGTCGACAAACGTGTCCATGGTGTCGGTCTCGCGCCGCGCCGGACCGGCGCATTGCGGGCACTTGACGTTCTTCCAGGTCGGGTGGTGGTCGAGCGGGTTGCCGGGTTTGTCGAACGACACGTCCTCCGGCAGCGTCACCGGCAAATCTTTTGCCGGTACCGGCACGGTGCCGCACTTCGCGCAGTGGATGATGGGAATCGGGCAGCCCCAATAGCGCTGGCGCGAAATGCCCCAATCGCGCAAACGGTAATTGATCTGGCGCCGCGCCACCGGCCTGTTGCCGCGCTTTTCTTCTTCAAGTCGCCTGGCCACGTCTTCCTTGGCCTGCTCGATGGTCATGCCGTCGAGGAAGCGCGAATTGATCATCTCACCGTCTTCGAGATACGGCACGTCGGTGATGATGAAGGTCTTCGGATCCTGCCCCGGCGGGCAGACCACCGGCGTGTTGCCGAGACCATATTTATTGGCGAATTCCAGGTCGCGCTGGTCGTGCGCCGGGCAGCCGAAGATGGCGCCGGTGCCGTATTCCATCAAGATAAAATTGGCGACATAAACCGGAAGCTTCCAGTTCGGATCGAACGGGTGCAGCGCCTTGATGCCGGTGTCGAAGCCGAGCTTCTCGGCGGTATCGATGGCCGCTTGCGAGGTGCCCATGTGCCGGCACTGCTCGATGAAGGCGGCGAGCTTGGGATTTTTCTGTGCTGATGCGGCGGCCAGCGGATGATCCGGCGAGATCGCCATGAACTTGGCGCCGAACAAAGTGTCCGGCCGGGTGGTGAAGATTTCCAGCTCGCTCTCCTTGTTCGGCGTCGTCGCCGCGTCGAGCGCGAAGCGGACCAGCAAGCCTTCGGACTTGCCGATCCAATTTTTCTGCATCAGCCGGACCTTGTCCGGCCAGCGCTCGAGCGTGTCGAGCGCCTTGAGCAATTCCTCGGAGTAATCGGAAATCTTGAAGAACCACTGGGTGAGTTCGCGCTGTTCGACCTCGGCGCCCGAACGCCAGCCGCGGCCGTCGATCACCTGCTCGTTGGCGAGCACGGTCTGGTCGACCGGATCCCAGTTCACCTTCGACTGCTTGCGCTCGACGAGGCCCGCGCCGAGGAAATCGAGAAACATTTTTTGCTGATGCTTGTAATAGGCCGGATCGCAGGTCGCGATCTCGCGCGCCCAGTCGAGCGACAGCCCCATCGACTGGAGCTGCTTCTTCATCGCCGCGATGTTGTCGTAGGTCCACGCCTTGGGATGCACCTTGCGGTCGATCGGATTGTCGCTCGACTGGAGCAGAGAATTCGCGACCTGCGATCCCTCCTATTACAAGCACCAGCAGAAGATGTTCCTCGACTTCTTCCAGGCGGGGCTGGTCGAGCGCAAGCAGTCGAAGGTCAACTGGGACCCGATCGATCACACCGTGCTCGCCAACGAGCAGGTGATCGACGGGAAAGGCTGGCGTTCGGGTGCCGTTGTCGAACAACGGGAAATGAACCAGTGGGTCTTCAAGATCACGAAGTATTCGCAGGAGCTGCTGGAGGCGCTCGACACGCTGGATCGCTGGCCGGACAAGGTGCGACTGATGCAGCG
>Ga0134126_10003119_pt1 | contig 20692 bp, 18 predicted proteins | sample KB31752_FD_96881 | JGI IMG/M metagenome (GOLD analysis project Ga0134126, IMG submission 96881) | Terrestrial soil microbial communities with excess Nitrogen fertilizer from Kellogg Biological Station, Michigan, USA - KB3-175-2 | ecosystem: Environmental > Terrestrial > Soil > Unclassified ... | reverse complement strand
CGCAAGGCGGTGCTGGCACTCGGCTTCGGCAGCAGCACGGAGTCGGCCGCGACGCTGGCCTTGAGCGGGCTCTTCGAGCCGTTCGACGCCACGTGGCAGCGCCAGATCGAGGACTGGAGCGCCTGGCACCGCCAGTGTGCCGTCCACGCGCAACTGTCGGACGGCCTCCCTCCCGAGTGCGTCAGTCAGTTCAAGCTGTCGACCATGACGCTGCGCACGCACCTCGACAAGACCTACCCGGGAGCGCTGGTGGCGAGCCTGAGCGTCCCCTGGGGCAACACCAAGGAGGAGCGCGAAGGCTATCACCTGGTCTGGCCGCGGGACCTGTGCGAGTGCGCCGGCGCATTGCTGGCGGTGGGCGCTACGGCCGAAGCGCTCGACACGCTGCGTTATCTGCTGGCCACGCAGCTCGCCGATGGGCATTGGAACCAGAACCAGTGGCTCGGCGGCAAGCCCTATTGGAGCGGCGTGCAGCTCGACGAGACCGCTTTCCCGGTGCTGCTCGCGGCGCAGCTCGAGGAGCGCGGCGAGTTGGATGGCATCGAGGTCGGCGACATGATTCGCCGCGCCCTCTCCTTCATCGTGTGCAACGGTCCGGCGAGCGACCAGGACCGATGGGAGGAAGACGCCGGAATCAACACCTTCACGCTGGCGGCGTGCATTGCGGCGCTCGTCTGTGGCGCGCAGCACCTGGACCCCGAGGCACGCGAGCTGGCGCTCGCCGTGGCGGACTACTGGAACGCGAGCCTCGAGGACTGGACCTCCGTGGCCGGCACCCCGCTCGCCCGCCGTCAGGGCCTCGCCGGGTATTACGTGCGTGTGGCGCCCAAGGAGGCATTGCGCGACCGCGGCGCGCTGCAACGCGTGCTGCCGGTGAGGAATCAGGCGTTGGATCCGGGATTGCCCGCCTTCGCGCAGGTGGGTGTCGACTTCCTGCAGCTCGTGCGTTTCGGGCTGCGCCGCGCAGATGATCCGCTGATCACGGCGACCGTACGCCTGGCGGATATGCTCCTCAAGGTCGACACGCCGACCGGTCCCTGTTGGCATCGTTACAACGACGATGGCTACGGTGAGCACAATGACGGCTCGGCTTACGACGGCACGGGCGTGGGCCGCGCGTGGCCGCTGCTCACGGGCGAGCGAGGTCACTACGAGCTCGCCGCCGGAGCCGACCCGCTGCCGCTCCTGCTCGCCATGGTCCGCATGGCGTCCCCGGGCGGCATGTTGCCGGAGCAGATCTGGGACGCCGCACCCGTGCCTTCCCGCGGACTGGAGCCGGGACGGCCCACGGGCAGCGCCATGCCGCTCGCCTGGGCGCATGCGGAGTACATCAAGCTGGTTGTTTCGCGCTCGCTCGGCCGGCCATTCGATCGCCCCGCGGCCGTGTGGCAGCGTTATGGCGGCCGGCGTCCGCGGCTGCAGCGAATCATCTGGTGCGAGCACGCACCGGCTTCGGAGCTTCCCGAGGGTGCCACGCTGACCGTCGCGGTCAGGGCGCCTGCGACCTTCCGCTGGGGTTTCGATGGCTGGAACGACATCTGCGAGCGGCGCACCACGACCGCTACGCTCGGTCTGCATACCGTGGATATCGATACCTCACACCTGAAAAGCGGCCGCTCCGTGGATCTGACCTATCGTCTCGAGCCGAGCGGAGAGTGGGCCGGACGGGATTTCCACATCTCGGTGGTGGGCGCCGGAGAGGCGGTGAATACGGCACTTGCGGGACAAGGGGAAGCCTGAGAGGCTTCCGGCATGCCTTTCACTCTTGCGCACCCTGCGGCCGTACTGCCGCTGCGTCGCGTGCGACCGATGAGCACCATCCCTCTCATCATCGGCGCCATGACTCCGGACGTGCCGTACTACTTCCCGTGGCGGATCGCCAAGCACATACCGGAAGCGACGCACACGTTCCTCGGCACTTTCACACTCGATCTGCCGATTGGTTTGGGGTTGCTCATCTTCCTGTGGCTGCTGCGGGTGCCACTCGTGGCACCGCTGGGAGCGGGCGCGCAGGCCAGGTGTCTCGCCGCGTTGGAGCGCTTCGGCAGCCGGTGGCGCAACTGGCTGCTGGCGCCGCTCTCCATCCTCGTCGGTGCCTGGACGCATCTCGCCTGGGACTCGTTCACGCACGCGGACAGCTGGGTGGTGTCGCGGGTTTCGGCGTTGAGCGCGCCCGTATCGTTCTTCTCCTACACCGGACCGCTGTGTCATGTCCTGCAGTATGCGAGCTCCGTCTTCGGGCTGGTCGTGCTCGCGATCTGGTTTGCCCGGCTGCCCGTCCCGGCGCAACAGCCGCGCAACGAGGAGCGCTCCGCCGGTGGCCCGCTGCTGCTCGCGGTGTTGTGCGGGGCGGCCGTCCTGGCCGGCGGCCTGGAAGCGATCGCGCGCATCCTGCGGGACGACCCCGCGAGATACCTCATTTTCTATCTTCTGGCCACCCGGACCGTGGCCTGGTTCGCGCTGCTCTATACGATCGCCGGAATCGTCATCGTGCGCGGCCGCCGGCGCGCCACCGGGACGTCCGTAACACAAACGTAATCAGCGTCACCGAGGGGATCGAGAACGCGCAGCAGTGCGCGGCGTGCCGAAGTCCTCCGTCCAGTCGATCACCTGCGCGCTCGACGGGTTGACGGCGAAGGCGACGCCCATCTGCCGGAATCCCGCCGTCATGATGTTGGCGCAGTGATGCTGGCTCGCAAGCCAGCCGGCGACGGCTTGCCGCGCAGTACTGACACCGCTCGCGATGTTCTCGCCCACCTGCTCCCAGCGGTAACCGGCGCGGGTCACGCGCTCACCGGGACTGCTGCCGTCGCTTCCGGTGTGACTGAAGAGATCGTGCGTGGCCATGTCTTGCGAGTGCGCCCGGGCGGCCAGCGTGAGAGCCGGCGAGAGCGAGAGCGGCGGCGCCGGCGGGAAATGCCGCCATCCGCACATCCGTGCGTGCGCACGCGCCTGGTTGGTCAGCGCGAGCACGAGCTGGCTCACGGCCGCGGCATTCTGTCGGGACGGAGTCGTGAAAGGCTGGGCCGCGACGATCCACAGGCCGCTCTCGCCGCGGCCGTAGGCACCGATCTCCTGCAGCCGCGGGTCGGCCAGCTGACCGCAGAACCGCAGCCCCACCATGCGCTCGACCGCCGCATCGTCGGCGGCGCCGGAGATCCGGATCCACAGCGAGCGCGCCGCGCGATAGCCGACCCGAACCTGCGCCTCATCGAGTGACTCGCCTCGCGCGAGCAGACGCGCGATATCGTCCAGCTTGCGGTTCTCGGCGAGCGGAGGGTGGCTGGCACGCCCCAGGCCGCAGTATGCGATCCGCGCGTGATTGACCGCCCCGACCGGACCGGCGAGGACCCCGGCAGGGTGCAGCAGCAGAAGCATGATCGCCGCGCACGGATAGAATGTCCGCCCATGTCGAGCACTGAGAGCGCGGTCGGACTGTCGCTGAAGCCAGGCGCGGCGGTGGCCGCGGCCGCCGTGGGCTGCCCCTGGCGGCAGGGAAATCGTTTCCACCTGCTTGCCGACAGTGATCGGATCTTCCGGCGGATGCTCGAGGCCATCGCGGCTGCGCGCGAGTCGGTCCTGCTCGAGATGTACCTCGTCGACTCCGGCACGGTGGCGCGGCGCTTCATCGACGCGCTCACCGGCTGTGCGCAACGCGGGGTGCGCGTTCATGTGCTCTTCGACTCCTTCGGCTCCCTGGGGTTGCGCGCCGCGGATCGGCGCCGCCTGGGCGCCTCGGGGGCGCACCTGACTTTCTTCAATCCGCTCTCCCTGCGCAAGCGTTTGCAGAACTGTCTGCGGGACCATCGCAAGCTTCTGGTCGTCGACGGCGCGCTCGCCTTCGTCGGTGGCGTCGGGCTCGCCGACGAGTTCATAGACGGCAAGCGCGGCCGCCGCGCCTGGCGCGATCTCATGTTGGAGGTCTCGGGGCCGGTCGTGAGCGACTGGCAGACCGCCTTCGCGCGCAACTGGAGTCGCAGCGGCGGCGCGCCCGAGGTTCCGGAGGCAACGCCGCAGCCTCCCGATGAGCTGTCCATTGCGGCGGGTGCCATCGGCCGCGTGGCATTGAGCGAGGCCGGCCATCGCTCCATTCTGGCCAATGATGTCGTGCGGCGGATCAATGGCGCGCTGCGTCGCGCGTGGATCATGAGCGCCTATTTCGTGCCGTCGCGCCGCTTCCGCAAGGCGTTGCGCCGCGCCGCGCGCCGCGGTGTCGATGTCAGGCTGCTCGTGCCCGGCCCGAAGACCGACCATCCGTGGGTGCGTCACGCGGCGCGCCGCTTCTACGGCAAGATGCTGCGCAACGGCGTGCGCATCTTCGAGTACCAGCCGAGCGTGCTGCACGGCAAGATGGCGCTGTGCGACGACTGGGTCAGCGTCGGCTCGAGCAACCTCGATCGCTGGAGCTTCCGCTGGAATCTCGAGGCGAACCAGGAAATCGAGAATGCGGCGTTCGCCGCGCAGGCCGCGGCCATCTTCGCGGCTGATTGGGACGAGTCGCAGGAGCTCAATCGGCACCACTGGCGGCGCCGGGCGGTGATCGACCGTCTGCGCGAGAGCATCGCCGGAGCGCTCGATCGGATTCTCGATCGCTGGCGCCGGCCCCGCGATCGCTGAGGTGTCAGTGCCGGCTGGCGGCGCGGGCCGCCACGGGCACTGCGGAATACAACTCATTGGTGCGCACGAAGGAAAGCAGGAAGGAAGACATCACACTCATTTGCGTATGGTACTGGCGCACCGCTTCCAGCTTGTCCGCTTCCTCCGGCGGGCGCAGAGCGAAGACGGCGAGCTCGAGGCCGCGGCCCCGGGGCGGCGCGGCGAGAGGCAGTTGCATCCGCAGTCCCCGCGGCCGCGGCCAGTAGCGGCCGCCGTGCACGATCCAGAAGCGTGCCGCAGCGAGCTCGTGGCGACGGCTCAGCACCTGCAATGTCAGGATGCCTGCCGCGCGATGATCCGGGTGTGCATCCTGCGGGCTCGGTGCGAGCACCAAAGTCGGATGGATACGGTCGAGCACGCGCGCGAAATCCCGTTCCAGGCTCTCGCCCGTATACGGGTGGCCCGCGCTGATCGTGTCGGCGTAAGGCACGCGCTGCGCCCCGGTGAACCTGGAGTAATACGGCGTCGCGAAGTGATCCGTGACCAGTGTCAGGAGCCCGCCGTCGGGATAGCCGAGGAAGAACTGCCGCTGCGGCGGCACGCCGAGGATCCCGGCCGCGGCGCGCGCCTCGCGCATGCGCCGGCCGGCGAGATCGCGCATCTTCGCCGGCTGGACCCGCAGCACCCTCTCGATGAGGATCATGTCGAGCTCGGAGCCGTCGCCGCTCGTCAGCCAGACGATGCCGGCGCGCCCGCCGGCCGCCACGACACGCCGGATCAGCCCGGCGCAGCAGAGTGTTTCGTCGTCGGGATGCGGCGAGACGACCAGGAGTGAGGTTTGCGAGTCGATGGCCGGAAGGGCCGCTACCGGCGCCGCCGCCGCCCCGCTCAGGTGACCCAGCGCGACGAGCAGCAGCGGGAGGAGGCCGGCGCGCCAGGGTATGAAACCGGCGCGGCGCCTCGCGGGCACTACCGTGATGGTCATGGCGGGCCGGAGTGTACTAGAGTGGCACCGGATACCGCCGCGTCCGAGGTCACGGAGGTGTCAACCGTCCGAACTCGAAGCCGTTGCAGAGGTCTGAGATTGCGAGAGGTAGCAATGACAAAATCGTCTGAAACGATTTTGGACGGCGCGAAGCGTCGGCGCGCAGGGGCGAGGCCGAGCACCGTCATCGCTGTTTGCGCTGCGGTGGCGCTGCTGGCGGGTTGCGCTACGGGGCCTGTGGTGCGTACGCAGACGGCCGAGCAGGTGGATCTCGCCAGCTTCCACACCTATGCCTTCGTGCCCAAGCCGGGCACGGACCACGGCAAATACAAGTCCCTCGCGACCCAGCAGCTCGAGAAAGACGTCGGCCAGGAGCTTCAGTCCCACGGCTACACGCCGGCCGGCGCCGGGCAAACGCCCGACCTGCTGGTGAACTTCAGCGTCGCGACGCACGACCGGGTGGAGGGCATGGCCGGCCCCACCTTTGGCATGGGCTGGGGATGGGGCTGGGGCGGCTGGGGACCCTGGGGCTGGGGCCCGGGGGGGCCGTGGGGTGGACCTTGGGGCAGGGGCGGCTATTACAGCGACGTCCAGACCGTCACCACCGCGTCGCTCACCGTCGATCTGATCGCGCGGACGGATAACTCCGTCGTCTGGAGTGGGACGGCGTTCTCCGACATCACCCGCCGGATGCTCGATCACCCCGCGCAGTCCATCGACGAGGCCGTGCACCAGATTTTCCTGCACTTTCCGGTAGGCTCGAAGCATTGAGCGGGGGGCCCGCCGGCCCCGATCTTGCTGGACCGTTTTCTGGGCTGCTTCGGCCCGGAAAACCATGAAAATCGCCATTTTGAATCAGCCCCAGGACCCCATGGCGGCCGGCGAGGAGCAGCGCGGCTCCGTCGCAATCGTCAACTGGGAGCTGGCCCGCTGCCTGGCCGTGCGCCACCAGGTGATCGTGTATGCGCCCAGGGCGCCCGGACAGCCCTTGCGCGAGCATTGGGGCGCCATCGAGATCCGCCGCATCCGCTTCGTCGCGCGCCGCTTGCACAAGGCCGTGCAGCTCCTCGCCGGACGGCTGCGCTGGCGGGCGCCGTACTTCACCTCGAGGTTGTATTACCGGGAGTATTTCTCACAGGCGGCGCGCGACCTCGCGGCATGCCGCCCGGACATCGTGCATCTGCCCAACCAGATGCAGTTCGCGTCACTGTTGAAGCGCGCGTTGCCGGGGGTCAAGGTGGTCGCTCACATCCATCAGGATGAGCTCGCGCAGCTGGATCTCGAGCTGCTGCAACGGGATCTGCGGCACATCGACGCCGTTGCGACCGTCTCCGACTTCGTCACGGCGCGCGCGCGCGCGCGCCTGCCCGCGATGGCCGCCCGGATACAGACCATCGGCAACGGGGTGGACGTGCTGCGATTCAGGCCCGCGGCGCGTGCCCACGCCGGCGAGCCGCACGAGCTTCGAGGGCGGCCCGTCCGCCTGCTGTACGTCGGCCGGATCGCCCCCGACAAGGGAGTGCACCTGCTGACGCAAACCGTCGACCTGTTGATCCGCGAGGGCTTGAATCTCGAGCTGACGCTCATCGGCAAGCCGGGGCTCATGCCCTACGATGTGCTCAGCCGGCTGCTCGGCGGCGAGCGGCAGGCACTGGAGGCGGTACGGCAGTTCTACGGCCGGTCGCTGCGGACGTGGCTCACGCGGGAGATCCTCCGACAGGGTCGCAGTTATGGCGACACCCTGCGCGCGCGCCTCTCGCCGGCGGCGGCCGCGCGTGTGCGGTTTCTCGGCACCGTGCCTTTGCCTGCGCTCATCCGCGCCTATCGCATGTCCGACCTGCTGGTGTTGCCTTCGATATGGCAGGAGTCATACGGGCTGCCCGTGGCGGAGGCGATGGCGTGCGGTGTGCCCGTGCTCGCGAGCGCGAGCGGCGGTGTGCCGGAGCTGATGGAAGATGGCGTGACCGGCAGGCTCGTCCCGCGGCTCGACATGCAGGCGTTGATGCGCGCGCTGCGCGAGATGTCCGCCGACCGCGCGGCTCTGCGTGAGATGGGCAACGCGGCCCGCACCCGGGCGGAGCGCCTGCTCACCTGGGCGCGCAGCGCGGAGCGTCTGGAGCGGCTCTATCTCGGGCTGCTCGCAGTCCAACAGGAGCCGCGCAGTCCGCATCCTGCCCCTGACCGCTCCCGCTTCGTCGATATTGCCTGACGCCGCCGGGCTGGAGCGCCTGCGGGAAGCAGTTGCAGGACATCTGCCTGCGTACGGGCGGGTGCGGGACCATAAAGCCCGCTAGCGTTACCGCGACTTCGGTACAATGCGGGTTTACGGCCCGTGTGGCGGGCCGCACGAGAACACGAAATCATGGCTTCGGGGCGCGCACCCGCACGCAAGACCAGTCGCCGCAGCCGGCGCGGCACGACCATCCACGATGTGGCCCGCAGAGCGGGCGTCTCTCCCATGACGGTTTCCCGCGTCGTCAATGGCGAGCGCAACGTGCGCGAGGCAACTCGAGCCGCAGTGCTCGCGGCCGTCAAAGAGCTGCGGTACGCGCCCAATCCGGCCGCACGCAGCCTCGCCGGCGCGCAGAGCCTGCGGATCGGACTGCTCTACGCCAACCCCAGCGCCGCCTACCTCAGCGAGTTCCTCCTGGGTGCGCTCGATGAGAGCAGCCGCAAGAGCGCGCAGCTTCTGTTGGAAAAATGCGAGGTCAGCTCGCCGTCTGCGGAACGGGCGGCGGTGCGCCGGCTCATCGACGGATCCGTCGCAGGGGTCATCCTGCCGCCGCCGGTCTGCGAGTCGCATGTCATCCTCGCGGAGCTCAAGAAGGCCGCCATTCCAACGGTCGCGGTGGCGACCGGCCGATTCCGGTCCGATGCGTCCTGCGTCCGGATCGATGACTTCAAGGCCGCTTACGAGATGACGCGTTATCTTCTGTCGCTGGGCCATCGCCGACTCGGCTTCATCAAGGGCCATCCCAACCAGACGGCGAGCGGCGAGCGCTGGCTCGGGTTCGAGACGGCGCTGCGCGAAGCGGAATGCAAGCCGCAGCCGCCGGTCATCGAGCAGGGTTTCTTCAGCTACCGTTCCGGTCTCGAGGCCGCGGAGAAGCTGTTGGCGAGCAGCCCGCGTCCGACCGCGATATTCGCCAGCAACGACGACATGGCGGCGGCCGCCGTGTCAGTGGCGCACCGGCGCGGGCTCGATGTGCCGCGGGATCTTTCGGTTGTCGGCTTCGACGACACGGCCATCGCCACCACCGTCTGGCCGGAGCTGACCACCATCCGCCAGCCGACGGCGACCATGGCCGAAGTCGCGCTCGACCTTCTCATCCGGGAGATCCGCAAGCGACGCGACGGACTGCCCGCCGCGGCCGTCGATCATCTGGTGCCGCACGAGCTGGTCGTGCGCGAATCCGCCGCAGCTCCGCCCGAAGGCGCGCCCGCGACGCGCTGATCGGAGGCGGCTATGCCGCTCCGAGTTGACAGAAGAAGAGGTGCGCCGGCAGGACGTTGAGCGGCTCGAACTTGCGCCGCACGTAATGGAAGACGCGTTGCAGGTCCTCGAGTACACGCGTCGAGAACTGGAAGACGAGGAAGGCGCCACCGGGTGCCAGGGCCTCGGAAGTGTTGCGCAGGATGCGCTCACGCACCTCGGCCGATATGGTGCTGAACGGGATTCCCGAGATGATGTAGTTGGCTTTGCCGAGGCCGAAGCGCTCGAGGATCTCGCCTACCGACTCCGCCGAGTCCTCCACCACCTTCAAACGCTCGTCGGGCAGCGCCACGCGCAGGTGGTTGACGAAGTCCGGGTTCATCTCGATGGCGATGAGGATCGCATCGGAGCGCATGCGCCGCAGGATCTCCGCGGTGATGACCCCGACTCCGGGTCCGTATTCGACGATGACGCGTGCCTGATTCCAGTCGATCGGCTGCAGCAGCTCCTTGATGAGGAATCTCGAGCTCGGGACGATCGAGCCGAGCATGCGCGGGTGGCGGAAGAAATTGCGGGCGAACAGCAGGGCGTCCCCGGTTCGTGTCCGGCTTGGTATTGGCTGCTTTTTCGACACGGTGTGCTCTGCCTGGGTGATGGTCATTGCAAACTCCTACATTATGCGCAGGTTCCGGCTCGCCGTCACCGTGGTCTCAGCCGCCCGAGCGCCTGGCATCGTAGCCAAGCTCGCGCAGCTCCGCGACCAGGCGGTCGCGGTGCTCTCCCTGGATCTCGATGACTCCGTCCCGGACGGCGCCCCCCGCGCCGCAGAGCTTCTTCAGCCGGCGGGCGAGCACCTCGAGATCCGCGGCGGCAAGTGGCAGACCCGATATCACCGAAACGCCCTTGCCACCGCGCCCGGCCACCTCGCGGCCGACGCGCACGCGCGCGGAGCCGGCGGGGCGGGTGTTCGGATGGGTGCCCATGGGGCGTACTTTAAACCTTATGCTTTACGGTGGCGCAGAACTTGCTCGGGAGCGGGTGAGACCCTCCCACATGGCTGCCCGATCCATCGCATCCCTCACCATCGCCTTCGGTCTGGTGGCGATTCCGGTGAAGCTTTATTCCGCGACCGTCAGCTCCGAGCGCCTGCGCTTCCACCTGCTGCATGCGAAGGACGGCTCGCGTCTGAAGCAGCAGTATGTTTGCGTCGAAGAGCAGGAGGTGGTCGCGCGGGACGAGATCGTCAAGGGGTACGAGTTCGCCAAGGACCAGTATGTGATGTTCACTCCGCAGGAGTTGCAGGCGTTGGAGGAGGCTGGAAGTCACAGCCTCGATGTAGCGCAGTTCGTGCCGCTCGCCGCCGTCGACCCGGTGTATTTCGAGAGGACCTACTATCTCGCGCCGGACCAGGGCGGTGCCAAGCCATTCACCCTGTTCACGACGGCGCTGCAGGAGAGCGGACGCTGCGCGGTCGCCCGCTGGGCGAGCCACGGCAGGGATCACGTCGTCATCCTGCGGCCGATCGGCAACGCGCTCGCGCTCCACCAGCTGCATTTCGCGCCCGAAGTGCAGTCCGTGGAAGCGCTCGGCGTCGAGAGCGCCAAAGTGCGCGACGCGGAGCTGAAGCTCGCGCGCCAGCTCATCGAGCAGCAGAGCGCCGAGACCTTCGATCCGCGAGCCTATCCGGATGAGGTCAAGGAGCGTGTCGAAGCGGCTATCCAACGCAAGGTGGAGGGCAAGGAGGTCACGGTCGCCGAGCCGCGCCCGACGCCCGCGGGCAACGTGGTGGACCTGATGTCGGCGCTCAAGGCCAGCCTGGAGCGGGGTTCGCCCGCAGCGGCACAGACGCGCACGCGCGAGCGGGCCGCGACCCGGCGTCCGCCGCGCCGGGCGCCTGAAAGAGCGCCGGGCCGCGCGCAGCCACGCTCTCACCGCAAGTCGGCGCATTCCTGAGCCGACTCGCGGGCGGAGCGGGGCATAGCGATTGCGTGTCTCCCTGACACGCAATGCTCAGCCAACCATCAGTTCAAGGTGCCCCATGATGACTGCACGACTCCTCTCCGTCCTCGCCGCCTCGAGCCTCGCCGGCATCGCCTACGCGCAGACTCAGCCGGCTCCCTCCACGCAGCCGAACGCGGCCCCCGGTTACAACGCGGCCAAGCCTCATGAGCGCCAGATGACGACCATACAGGGCAACCAATCGGCGGCGTCCCCGAATGCCAGGTCGGCGCCCGGCTCGGCGCTGAACACCGGGCAGACCCAGACTCAAAACGCGACCGTGCGCAGCGCCGAGGCCGGCCCGCCCGGGCACTCCTGGTCGAACATGCCCGTCGAGAGCTCCTCCGGACAGTCACTGGGATCCGTATCGAAGGTGGTCCCGGGCCTGAACGGACAGGACAGCTCCGGCTATGTCGTGGTCTCGGGCTCCACGGGTGAGAGTGTCCCGGTGCCCTACAAGACCGCCAGTTCCATGGTCCGCGACGGCAAGCTGGTGCTCAGTCAGTCCCGATTGGAGCACGCGCCGAAGGTGACCCAGGAGGACATGCAGAACGCCTCCGACCGCTCCTGGCGCACCAAGGCCGATGAGTACTGGATGCGCAAGGGCGGCGGCCACATGAAGAAATAGCCCCTTTCCCTGCCTGAGGAAGCTGTCTCCCCCGGAGGTCCGAACCCGGGGGAGGCGCCGGGGCAACCCTGGAATGGCTCACACGGCGGGGCCGGTTGCCATTTTCGTTGCGCCATCCCCCCTGATTGCGAACCGATTGGAACGCGCATTGCGCGTTCGGGGCGGTAAAATTCGCACCGTGCCAGACCCTGGCGGTGGTGAAAGGCTCGTTCCCGATGGCCCAACGGTCGCGTTTGCACGTCCCCCACCCGCCGGCCCGCCCGGGTGAAAAGCCGGACTTCGGCTACGTAAAGACCTCGCCTGCGGGCGCGGTCCCCCGTCCGGATACCAAGGTGCCGGCCCGGGAGGTCGAGAGCCTCGGCCGGGAGCTGGTGCGCGTGCTCGACGATGACGGGCGCGCCGTCGGTCCCTGGAATCCGCACCTCGAGCCCGAAGAGCTGCAGGTCGCGCTGCGACACATGCTGCTCACGCGGGTGCTCGATGATCGCATGCAACGCATGCAGCGCCAGGGCCGCATCTCGTTCTATATGAAGTCGACCGGCGAGGAGGCGGTGTCGGTCGCGATGGCGATGGCGCTGCAGCCGGGCGACATGCTGTTTCCTTCCTACCGCAACCAGGGACTCTTCATCGTCCGCGGCCTCAGCCTCGTGGACCTGATGTGTCAGTGTCTGTCCAATACCCGGGACATGTGCCGCGGCCGGCAGATGCCGATCATGTACCACTGGGGGGCCGGCAACATCTTCTCCATCTCCGGCAATCTCGCCACGCAGTTTCCGCAGGCCGTGGGCTGGGCAATGGCGGCCGCCATCAAGGGCGAGGATCGGATCGCCGCGGCGTGGATCGGCGAAGGCGCGAGTGCGGAGGCCGACTTCCACCACGGCATGACCTTCGCTTCGGTCTACCAGGCGCCCGTCATTCTCAACATCGTCAACAATCAGTGGGCGATCTCCACTTTCCAGGGCTTTGCCGGCGGTGAGCGGCGCAACTTTGCGGAGTACGGTCCCGGATACGGCATTCCGGGCGTGCGCGTCGATGGAAATGATTTCCTTGCCGTGTATGGCGTGACCCGGTGGGCGGCCGAGCGTGCCCGCCAGAGCGGCGGGCCGACGCTGATCGAGCATGTCACCTACCGGGCGGGCGCGCACTCGACCAGTGATGATCCTTCGCGCTATCGGCCGAAGGAGGAAGGGGCGGCATGGCCGCTCGGCGATCCCGTCGCGCGCCTGAAGCAACACCTGATCGGCCTCGGTGAGTGGTCGGAAGAGCGTCATGCGGCGCTCGAGAAGCAGCTCGAGGCGCACGTGGTCGCCTGTTGGAAGGAGGCCGCGGCCTTCGGCACCCTGACGGAAGGCCCGACGCTCGATCCGGCAACGATGTTCGAAGACGTGTTTCACGAGATGCCGCCGCATCTCATGCGCCAGCGCGAGGAGCTGAAGAGCCTCGCGCGCTCCGAGCCGGCCAGGGGCCCGGAGGAGGAAAAGAACCTCGACGCCCGTCCCGCGGCCGTAGCGAAGGAGGGCTGAGCGATGGCGCACATGAACATGGTCCAGGCCCTCAACTCCGCCATGGACATCATGCTGGAGCGAGATCCGCGCGTGGTGGTACTGGGCGAGGACGTCGGTTACTTTGGCGGCGTGTTCCGCTGCACCGACGGGCTGCAGCGCAAGTACGGCGAGCAGCGGGTACTCGACACGCCGATCGCCGAGGGCGGAATCGTCGCGGCGGCCATCGGCATGGGTGTCAACGGGCTGAAGCCCGTGGCCGAGATCCAGTTTGCCGACTACATCTACCCGGCATTCGACCAGGTCGTGAGCGAGCTCGCGCGGTTGCGGTACCGCACCGCCGGGGAATTCTCCGCTCCGGTAACCATCCGCACGCCCTGCGGCGGCGGTATCCGTGGCGGACAGACGCACTCGCAAAGCCCGGAGGGCGTATTCACGCACGTCTGCGGGATCAAGGTGGTGATGCCCTCGAATCCCTACGACGCGAAGGGCCTTCTCATCAGCTCCATCGAGGACGAGGACCCGGTCGTGTTCTTCGAGCCCAAGCGGCTCTACAACGGACCGTTCGACGGCGATCCGCACAAGCCGGCGGTCCCGTGGAGCACGCATCCCAAGGGAGCTGTGCCGGAGGGCTACTACAAGGTTTCCCTGTCGAAGGCCTAGATCGTCCGGCCCGGCAGGGACGTGACCCTGCTCGCCTACGGCACGATGGTGCACGTGGCGGAGGCAGCCGTCAGGTTGGCGAAGGTCGACGCTGAGATCATCGACGTCCGGGCGCTCGCCCCGCTCGATACCGACACGCTGTGCACGTCGGTCTGCAAGACGGGCCGCTGTGTCATCGTGCACGAGGCGACGCGCTACAGCGGCTTCGGCGCGGAGCTCGCCGCCACGGTGCAGGAGGAATGCTTCTGGCATCTGGAAGCGCCGATCGCCCGCGTCACCGGCTGGGACACCCCTTACCCCCACGCGTTCGAGTGGGAGTATTTCCCGGGCCCGGCGCGCATCGCCGCGGCGCTCACGCGCGTGATGGAGGACAAATGAGCCGGTATGTGCTCAGGCTGCCGGACCTCGGTGAGGGAACGGTCGAGGCGGAGATCGTGTCCTGGCGCGTGAAGCCGGGCGACGAAGTGTCCGAGGACGACGTTCTGGCCGAAGTGATGACCGAGAAGGCGGCAGTGGAAGTTCCCGCGCCGGTCAGCGGCAAGATCATATCGACCACGGGACAGCCGGGAGACAAGGTCGCCGTCGGATCGGAGCTCGTTGTGTTGGAAACAGCGGCCGGCGCCGCGTCTGCCGCAGCAACTGCGCAACCGGCAGGCGCTGCGTCGGCACCAACCGCGCAGCCGGCGACCCCGACCGGGCAGGCGGCGATCCCGACAGCGATGACGCCGGCTGCGACCGCAGCCAATGGCGGCGGAGCGGCAGGGGCGCGGCCCGGTCACGAGAAGCGCACGATCGCCCCGATCGGGAATGGGGCCTCACGGCGGGCTGCGGCCGGTTCGATGGATGGTGGTGGCGCGGCTGATGCAGCCGCTGCGGATTCCAACCGCCGCGTGTTGACTTCGCCGGCCATCCGCCGCAGGGCCAAGGAGGCCGGGATCGATCTGCGCCAGGTCGCGGGGTCGGGGCCTCAGGGGCGCATCGTGCGGCAGGACTTCGAATCCTATGCCGCTTCGCAGTCCCCTTCTGCGGCCGCGGTGGCCACCCTGTCAGCGGGCTCGGCGCCGGGATCGGCACGACCGTCGGCTCCTGCGCAACGCTCCTCGGGCGGCACGGAGGAGATCAAAGTCATCGGCCTCAGACGCCTGATCGCGCAGCGGATGAGCGACGCCAAGCGCAACATTCCACACTTCTCCTACGTCGAGGAGGTGGACGTGACCGAGCTGGAGATGCTCCGGCGACACCTCAACACGAAGCTGGAGCCCGGGACGCCGGCGCTCACCTACCTGCCATTCCTGGCGCTCGCCCTGGTGCGAGTGCTGGACGATTTCCCGCAGTGCAACGCGCACTACGACGCGGACCGGGGCGTCATCGTGCGCTATCGGGCAGTGCACCTCGGCATTGCCACGCAGACGCCTGAAGGACTGAAGGTGCCGGTGGTGCGCGACGTGCAGTTGCGGTCGCTGTGGGACGTCGCGGCCGAGATGCGGCGCGTGACCGAGGGGGCCCGCACCAATAAGGCGACGCGCGAGGAGCTCACCGGTTCGACCCTGACGATCACCAGCCTCGGCAAACTGGGAGGCATCGCGAGCACACCGATCATCAATGCGCCGGAGGTCTCCATCATCGGGATCAATCGCGCGGTCGAGCGGCCGGTCGTCGTGGGTGGCGCGATCATGGTGCGGCGCATGATGAATCTGTCTTCGTCCTTCGATCACCGGTTCGTCGACGGCTACGATGCCGCCGCGATGATCCAGGCGCTGAAGGAGCGCGTCGAGCATCCGGCGACGATCTTCGTCGGCTGACCGCGCTGGGTGCGATATCCCGCTACCCGTGGTGTAAGGCGGGCGTGTCGGAGCCCGGGTCCGGCGTCGTGTCGGCGTAGCGTATCGGGAATGCAATCCGGATGGTGGTGCCGTGCCCCGGAGCGGTCTCGAGCTCCAGCGTGGCACCCAGAACGTCGCACAGCCGCTTGACGATCGAGAGCCCGATACCTTCGCCCGATGGCAGTGTGGCCGAACCCGCGCCCGAGCCAGCGGTGAGCACATCGCTGCCGTCCCGCCCGGTGCCGTCGCGTCCATCCTCTGCGCTGATATCGGCACGGTGGGCCGCGTCGGTGGCACGCTTGAGGGCGTGCCGCAGCGGCCCCGCCGACTGCAGCGCAAACCCGGGTCCGGTGTCGCCAATGGACAGCAGCCAGTGCCGTGCATTCGCCCCCTTGCCGGCCGACCATCGGACCACGACGCCACCGTGCCGCGTGGCCTTCAATGCGTTCAGCAGCAGGTTCTGCGCGATCCTCTGCAGCTTCAGCTGATCGCCTTCGACGGGCAGCGACCGCGGGCCCTTGCACTTCAGAAAGAGGTTCCGCTCGGCGGCGGCGGGCCGCAGCATGTCGCAGTACGCGCGCAGGCGCTCTGCGGCGTCGAACCGCTCGATCTTCAGCTGGCTCTGCCCGGCTTCGAGCCGCGCCAGCTCCACGAGATCGCTGAGCAGCGCGCCCATGGAGGCGATGCGCTGCTGCAGCAGGCTGTGAAACCGATCGCGCGCAGGACCGGTGACCTGCGGCTTGGCGAGCAGAGCCGTCGTGCTGGCAAGCACGCCGACGCTGCCGCGCAAATCGTGGGCCGTCTCGCGCAGCAGCTTCGAGCGCTCATCTTCCAACGCCTGCAGCGCATGCAGCGAGGATTCGAGGTCGCGCATCCGGCCGGCCGCTTCCGCCTGTTGCAGGCGAACGTAGCGCGCGGCGCTCTCGCTGGTACCTTGGATGCAGAGCTGGGAGAGCGATTCGCGCGCGATCGACATGACTTCGGGGTCGAGGCGCGGGTGGCCGACGGCAAACCGCTCGAGCTCCCGCATGAGCACGACCTCGAGGTGACCCCATTCACGCACGGCCTCGCGGATGTCGTATCCCTGCTGCCAGCGATGCATGCCGTGGTCGGCCGCGTCCTGCCGCTGTTGGACATCGGCCAGCGACCGATCGTGAGCCTGATCCGACTGCAGGCGCCGGGCGAAATCATCGAGGATCCGAGGGATGTGGTCGTCGAGGGCACGGCGCGAGAGCCCTGAGCAGGTCGCGAGCTCCGCATCGCTGCGCACCGCCTCCCGCCATTGCCGCAGCAAATGCTCCCTTCGCTGCCCGAGGTGAACGGAAAGCGCGTCCAACTGCTTCTGGATCGAGGGTGTCGTTGGGTGCTCCGGAAGCACTCGCGGGATGGACGCCGATCAAGAGCAGGATTGGTGCCCGCGTGCAAGGGAGAGCAGTGGCGCGGCAGTTGACCTCAGCCGCCCGCGGCAGGGTCCTTTCCCAGGATCTCCTCTCGCACATCATCGATCTCCCGCGCGCGCGACGGCCGGACCCGTGCGCCTTCGCACCGCTCCGGCCGCGGACAGCGGCTGCTGCGCGGACAGATGATGCGCGCCGGCTGCTGCAGGGCGTCTTCGATCCAGGCGATGTTGAGCACGTTGGCGACGGCGGTCAGCGCCTCCGTTGCGGCCTTGGGGATGCGGCCGTCACCGCGACGGTGCACGCACTCTGCGAAGATGCCGTCGATGACAGCGTGACTGGCGACTCCGTTGGCATCCAACGCTGGCGCGAGGTCGACTCCTACGGACAGAACGTGCGGATTACCCGCCATGTCCTTCACTCGCCTGGAATGACAGCAGTAGAGCAGGGAGCGGTCGCCATCGCGAAGGACGGAGATCTGCGAGCCCGGCTCGCCGCGCGGACCATCGATCATGCGGAAGACGGCCCAGTTGGGACAGGGATCGCTCACCTGGGCGAGATTGCCCCAGGGAAGGGGGATGCCGTTGCCGCGGTAGACGGCGCGCAGGTACCCGGGCGGGTAGGCGTCGAAGAAATGCCAGTATGGGTACGGGGATACCTTGGTCATGCGCCGCATGATGACGGCGGGCGTCAGTTCCAGGCGGGTGCCGGGCTCGACGCGATAGCGCTCGCGGGTCAGAAAACGCCGGAAGGGAACGCGCGGCGCGAGCAGGGCGCCGGCGAAGAAGCTGCACTCGAAGTCGCGCCACGCATGCAGCACGTCCTGGGCATTCATGCCGGCGGTGCCGGAGCCACCTTCGGGACTGCCGCCCATCTCTCCGCCGGTGGCGTGTGCCGACTTGAGTCCATCGCCTCCGTGCAACACCTTGTGTGCAATGTGCGCAGCCAGATCGAACTTCAGCCGCGCGGGATCCGATTGCAGCGCGCGGTTGGCGTAGATGACGCGGGGTGACTCGAAAAAGGAGCGCACCATGCTGCGGACCTCACGATCCTTGTCGCGGGCGAGCACGGGCTTGCGGTCGAACCAGCGGATCTCGAGCCCATGGCGCCGGCACAGGCGCTGCAGGTCGTCGATCGACAGCGGGAACTTGCGCTCGCCGACCCCATCCGCCGCACGTTCCAGGTCCGGAAAGTCGTTGCGCGACATCTCCTGGTGGGAGCGGATGAGCAGATGCGCGAATTGCCGGCCGCTGGTGCCGGTCTGGGCGAGGAGCTCGGGGATCGCGGCTTGCAACACGTCCTTCGAGAAGAGGAATGCCGGCTCGAGCGGTACCTTCGCGGCGCCGCCGCTGGGCGTCGCCGGAGCGGCCAGCTCGAGATCGGCGCGCTCGTCCAGGAACCATTCCGGGTCGCGCTGAAACACCTCGGCCAGGAGCTCGAGCATTTCCGTGGAGGGCGCGCGTTTGCCGCTCTCGATCATGCTGAGGTACGACACCGACGGGGCGTGGGCCGCGTCGCGTTGGATGCAGCGCGCCGAGAGCTCCTCCAGCGTCAGGCCGTTGCGCTTGCGGATGGAACGAAGTTTGGCGCCGAGCAGGTGACCCTTGCGCAGCAGGGGTGTCATCGTTTGTGCCTCCCCGGGAGCATCTCCTGTGAAATTAACATTGTGAAGTTTCTTTAGTCAAATTGAGCCTGCGGGAACGGTATGCTGCCTGTCCATGAACGCCAGACCCGATGAGCTCGTCTATTCCCGGGAGCCGGCCGGCTCCCCGGTTGAAATCCTGGGACCGCGGATCGACCGCAGCGCGGAGGCGCTGACTCCGCTGGCGCTGCAGCTGGTGGCGAGCCTGCACCGGCGATTCAACGCGCGCCGCCTGGAGCTGTTGGAGGCGCGGCAGCGCCGTCAACGGGATCTGGATGCGGGCGCGATGCCGGATTTCCTGCGGGAGACCGCCGACGTCCGCGCGGGCGACTGGCGGATAGCCGCCGTCCCGGCGGACCTGCAGGACCGGCGTGTGGAGATCACCGGTCCCGTGGACCGCAAGATGGTCATCAACGCGCTCAATGCTCCTGTCCGCTGCTTCATGGCGGACTTCGAGGACTCCTGCGCGCCAACCTGGGAAAACATCGTTCGCGGCCAGGTCAATCTGTCCGATGCCATCCGGCGCACCATCAGCTACGCGGATGCGACCACGGGCAAGGTCTATCGGCTGGCGGAGCGCACGGCCACCCTGATCGTGCGCCCGCGCGGCTGGCATCTGCCTGAGAAGCACGTTCTGGTGAACGGCGAGCCCGTTTCCGGCGCGCTCTTCGATTTCGCGGTGTATCTCGCCAACAACCATGAGGCGCTGGCGCGCGCGGGTACGGGCCCGTATTTCTACCTGCCGAAGATGGAGAGTCATCTCGAGGCGCGCCTGTGGAACGACGTGTTCCTCGCCGCGCAGGATGCGCTCGGGATGCCGCGCGGCACCATCAAAGCGACCGTACTGATCGAGACCATCCTCGCCGCCTTCGAGATGGACGAGATCCTCTTCGAGCTGCGCGAGCACTCGGCGGGACTCAACTGCGGGCGCTGGGACTACATCTTCAGTTTCATCAAGAAGTTCCGCAACCGTCCGGATTTCCTGCTGCCGGATCGGGCCAGTGTCACCATGGACCGGCACTTCCTCAAATCCTACGTCGATCTCCTGATCAGGACCTGTCACCGGCGCGGCGCCCATGCGATGGGCGGCATGGCGGCGCAGATTCCGATCCGGGACGACGCGCGCGCCAACGAGGCGGCGATGGCGCGCGTGCGCGCCGACAAGCTGCGGGAGGCGAACGCCGGCCACGATGGCACGTGGATCGCCCATCCGGGTCTCGCCGACATTGCGCGCGATGCGTTCGATGCGGTGATGAAGGGACCGAACCAACTGAGCGTGCTTCGCGCGGACGTGACCGTCATGCCGTCGGACCTGCTGCGGCTCCCGCAGGGTGAGATCACCGAGGGCGGTGTCCGCAACTGCATCCGCGTCGGCGTACAGTACATCGAGGCGTGGCTGCGGGGCTCCGGCTGCGTGCCCCTCTACAACCTGATGGAGGATGCCGCGACGGCCGAGATCTGCCGCGCGCAACTCTGGCAGTGGCTGCATCACGGAGCGAGGACAAGCGATGGCGCCGCGATCACGCCGCAGCGATTCGATGGTCTGCTGACGGAGGAAATCGATCGCATCCACGATGAGGTCGGGCAGAGCAGGCTGCTCAACGGCGTGTTCCCTACCGCCGTCCGCCTCTTCGAGCAGATGACCAAGCAGGACGAGTTCGACGAATTCCTCACCCTTCCCGCGTACGACCTGCTCGACTGACGGGCGCCGGAGACCGACACCATGACAGCGACACGACCGCTTCCGACTGCAGACGAGCTGCGACACGCCTGGCGCGAAAGTCCGCGCTGGCGCGGCATCGAGCGCGGCTACCGGGCGGAGGATGTGGTGCGCCTGCGGGGCACGATTCCGATCGAGTACTCGATCGCGCGGCTCACCGCCGAGAAGCTCTGGCGGTATCTCAACGAGAAGCCCTTCGTCAACGCGCTGGGGGCGCTCACCGGCAATCAGGCGATGCAGCAGGTGAAGGCCGGCCTGGATGCGATCTATCTTTCCGGTTGGCAGGTGGCGGCCGACGCCAACCT
>Ga0134126_10003118_pt1 | contig 20692 bp, 18 predicted proteins | sample KB31752_FD_96881 | JGI IMG/M metagenome (GOLD analysis project Ga0134126, IMG submission 96881) | Terrestrial soil microbial communities with excess Nitrogen fertilizer from Kellogg Biological Station, Michigan, USA - KB3-175-2 | ecosystem: Environmental > Terrestrial > Soil > Unclassified ... | reverse complement strand
TTGTGTCCGCTTCCTGCTTTTCAGCTTTCTGCTTTTACCTTTCTGCTTTCTCCTCTAACCCTTTCACTCTAACCTCCCTAAGGCCGTTACGCTACATGATTATCTATCTTTTATAAGAACATTCATCTTCCCCGTCACGGTTCCGACTATATAGTTTATCGCCTTTTTAAAACGATCACCTTTTCAATTTTTAGAACCGGAAATCGCTTCCGGAATTGCTTTTATTTCTGCCCCGTTTGTTTTGGGATTGCAAAGGTACGAACCTTTTTTGTTACTGCAAATTTTTAATTTATTTATTCGCCGGTGAACAAACCCGCTAACTCATTTGCGGGCTGCAAAGGTACGCAGATTTTATCATCCGGGCAACGGTACGTCACAAATAAACAAAAGTGTATATATAACACTTTGTTTATCAGGCTTAAAAAAATAAAATAACTTTCAACCGGCAATAGAATGCGTTAAAAGATGTTAAATTATACGTATATATATAAGGCGTCCAAAACAGGCGCCTATATTCGCGATTAAATAATAATTGACTGATTTATAATATTCAACTATCTTTGCAAAATGTTTAAAAAACAACTATCTTTTTTTGCCTGTGCTTTCCTTGCTTTATTTATTGCACTGGCTGGTTGTAAAAGTAAATATGAAAAGCTGAGGGCCAGTAACGATAACGCCAAAAAGTACTCGGAAGCTATCAAATTATACAATAAGAAGGAATATACAAAAGCATTGGGGCTATTTGAGGGCCTGGTAACCCGCTATCGCGGCCAGGAGCAAGCCGAAGACCTGTATTATTATTATGCTTATACCAACTATAAGCTAAAGGATTATACGTCGGCAAGGTATCACTTTAAAACCTTTGCCGATACCTACCCTTCCAGCCCGCGGGCCGAGGAATGCCGGTTTATGTGGGGTTATTGTTTTTACCTGGATTCGCCGATCTATTCGCTCGACCAGGAAAATACTACCAAAGCCATTGAATCATTGCAATTGTTTATTAACCTGTACCCCAAAAGCGACCGTGTTGCCGAGGCCAGCAAACTGATACAAAACCTACGCGATAAGCTGGAGGAAAAGTCATTTGCCAATTCGAAATTGTATTTAACGATCGGCGACTACCAGGCGGCTACCATTGCGTTTGGCAATACGCTACGCGATTACCCCGATACAAAATATGCGGAGGAGATCGAATACCTGACCATTAAAGCCCAGTACCTATATGCTCAGCATAGCCGGGAGGATTTCCAGGAGACCCGTTATAATGTGGCGGTAACCGACGCCGATCAGTTTGCTGATAAATATCCTAACAGTAAATATCTAAAGGACGTTAAGCAGTATAAAAAAGATAGCGAACAAGGTATTATAAAAACCAAAAACGTATTGGCCGAGGCGCTCGTTAATGCCCATTTCGCTAAAAAGATCGCTAAAAAAGATACCGTAAAAGGTCAACAACCACCGTCAGAAAAAGGAAACGACGATAAAAAAATCCCAAATTAACTTGATATGAGTAATAACATCAATAAGCCGGCAGTAGCCAGCAGCACCGTAACACGCGATTTGCGCGAATTAGACGTAAAAACCGACAATATTTATGAGTCACTGGTGATTATGTCAAAAAGGGCTAACCAGATATCCAATAATATAAAGGAAGAACTGCATCAAAAGCTTTCGGAATTTGCTTCGTCAAACGACAACCTGGAAGAGGTTTTTGAAAATCGCGAGCAAATTGAGATCTCCAAATACTACGAGAAATTGCCAAAGCCGTCGCTGGTAGCAATCCAGGAATTTTTGGAAGATAAAATTTACTACCGCAATCCCGAAAAAGAGCAGCAATAAGCTTTTCTTTTCACAACGTAATGGTCAAAATTTGAAATAGGGGAACTCCTGTTTTGGGTTTTGACTTTTGTTTTTACATCGTTCTCCCCCATTTTTACCTATTTTTACGAAATGTTACAGGGTAAAAATATCGTATTGGGCATTTGCGGCAGTATTGCTGCCTATAAATCGGCGTTGCTGGTGCGGTTGCTTATAAAGGCCGGCGCCAGCGTGCAAGTGGTAATGACCCCCGATGCCACCAATTTTATTACCCCGCTTACGCTCTCAACCCTTTCAAAGAAACCGGTACTGTCTGATTATTTTACACCCGAAACCGGCGAATGGAACAATCATGTAGAATTAGGCTTATGGGCCGACCTGTTAATCATCGCGCCGGCAAGTGCGAATACCCTCGCTAAAATGGCCAATGGCCTTTGCGATAACCTGCTTTTAGCTGTTTACCTTTCGACAAAATGCCCGGTTTACTTGGCACCGGCTATGGACCTGGACATGTGGAAGCACGAAGCTACGCAGCAAAATATCCATCACCTCCAATCTTTCGGAAACGTCATCATCCCTCCCGGCACCGGCGAATTAGCCAGCGGCCTTTATGGTGAAGGCCGTATGGCCGAGCCCGAAGAAATAACCAGCTTTATATCTGCCGAAATAAAAAAAAAACTTCCCTTAGCTAATCAGCACATACTGGTAACCGCCGGGCCCACTTACGAGGCTATTGACCCCGTGCGCTTTATCGCCAATCATTCATCAGGAAAAATGGGGTTCGCAATTGCAGACCAACTTGCTTCAATGGGGGCCGATGTGACGCTTGTTGCAGGCCCGTCGGCAGAACGTAATAAACAGCCCTCGGTTAAACGAATTAATATTACCACCGCCGAAGAAATGCTGCAAGCGTGCGTACCTGCGTTTAAAAATTCAAAAGCCTGCATTATGAGCGCTGCCGTCGCAGACTATACGCCCGTGGATGTAGCTGATCAAAAAATAAAAAAGCAAAACAACAGTTTTAATATCGAAGTAAAAAAAACGACTGATATTTTAAGCTTGTTAGGAGCGCAAAAAAAACCCGGACAAATATTAGTTGGTTTCGCCTTGGAAACCAATAACGAAGAAAAAAACGCGATTGAAAAGCTTCAAAGGAAAAACCTTGACTTTATTGTATTGAATTCGATGAATGACGAAGGCGCTGGGTTTAAAAAAGACACGAACAAAATAACCATTATCGATAAAGACCTGCAAAAAACCGAATATGGTTTGAAAAGCAAAGCCGACGTGGCGAAGGATATTTGTAATAAACTTGTTGAACTTTTAAACGGATGAGAGCGCTTAGTTTTTATATCCTGCTGACTTGTTTTTGCGGGGCTGTCTCGGCACAGGACCTGAACGCCAGGGTGCAGGTTGTTTCACCAAAAATACAGTCGACCAATAAGCGCATTTTTCATACGTTGGAGACAGCCATGAAGGATTTCCTGAACGGCCGAAAATGGAGCGCTGACAATATTTTACCCCAGGAACGTATCGATTGCAATTTTGTGCTAAATATCACCGCGTGGGATGGCAGCAGCAGCTTTAGCGGCGAGCTGCAGGTACAATCTTCCAGGCCGGTTTATAATTCATCGTATACCACTACGCTGATCAATATCAACGATAAGGATATCGACTTTAATTATACAGAAGGCCAGATCATTGATTATACCGACCAGAATTACCAGGGTAATTTAAGCTCCATTATGGCTTTTTACGCTTATATCATCATCGGGATGGATTACGATACTTTTTCGAGGTTTGGGGGCAGTCCCTATTTTTTAGCCGCGCAAAACGTGGTTACCAATGCGCAATCCGGCGGCAGCAAGGGATGGAAGGCTTTTGATGGTTCAATTAACCGCTACTGGCTGGCTGAAAACCTGAACAACAAGATCTACCAGCAGCTGCGCAGCTTTATGTATGATTATCATCGCAACGGGCTGGATGTGATGGCTGATAACGCAGGCAAAGGCCTGAAAGTTATCGCGGGTCTGCTGCCTTCTTTATCGCAGGTTGACAGGCAGCGGCTTGGCGCGATGTTTCCCCTTGTATTTTTTACCGCTAAAAGCGATGAGTTTGTTTCGCTATTTGCAAAAGCCGGGACGACCGAGCGCCTGGAAGCCATGAGTATATTAAGCCAGGCGGATCCGGCCAACGGATTGAAGTATCAGACACTGCAGAGAAACTGATTTAGATGTCGGATGTTCGTCCCTATAGCTATCGGGATCGGAGTTATTACCCGTTAAATCTCGTTTAAAAAAATTTTCTCGTTTCCTTGTAACACATTCCTTTCCTCTGCGTCTTTTATCTACGAAACAAATCGTAACAGAATATTTTAAAAATTATTTGCATATACGAAACAAATCGTACATATTTGTACGAAGAAATTCGTAACACTAAAATGAACATGGAAATCAGACCGACAGAAAGTGAATTAGAGATATTGCAGATACTGTGGAAAATGGGCGAAGCGACTGTACGCGACGTGCACGAGGAACTGGCCAAAACGAAAGGCGCCGGTTATACCACTACCCTGAAGCTGATGCAGATCATGGATGAGAAAGGTTTGGTGGAACGGGATACCACGTCCAAAACGCACATATATAAGGCACGTTACACCCAGGAAAAAGCACAGACCAGCGCGCTGGATAAAATACTGTCGACGGTATTTGAAGGTTCAACATCCGACCTGGTGATACAGGCCCTGGGCCACCACCGCGCATCGCAGGACGAGATCGATGCGATTAAGAAGTATTTAGATCAGTTTGGGGTTAGGGATTAGTTGATTAGGTTGGATTGGGTTGATTAAGTTTAATACGAATCGTGAGAATCCTTAAACCTGCCTGCGGCAGGCAGGTCGGGAAAATCAAGGTTCAGACAAATGGTTCAGACAAAATAAAAATATATGGAAACCATACTCTATAACATTAGCCAGGTAGTTGGCGTTGCCATTATCCACTCCATGTGGCAGGGGCTATTTATTTACCTGTTCCTGCGGCTTGTACTGCTTTCATTTTCTGCCCTGTCTGCCAAATCGAAGCATAATATGGCGTTAATGGCTATGTTGGGGGTTACAATTTGGTTTCTTTATACCCTCGTGGGTGAAATCCAGGTTTACCAATGGGTAGAGTTGAATACACATAGCGACACAGGTTTTGTGCCTGCCATATTAACCATGCCGCTGCACATGCCGCATACCACCAGCTTTAGCAGCCGCTATTATTATACCATCGAAAGCTTTTTACCGTATGTTACCTTAATCTATATATCGGGCCTGTTATTCAACACGTCTAAACTACTATTGACCCGCAAAAAGCTGAATGAGATCAAGCAAACCGTAAGCATCGATATACCGATGCTGCGTAAGCTGGGTGAATTTGTTGAGCTGCTCGATATTGAAAGACGGGTAAGCTTTGGCCTGAGCACGCTGGTTGATGTGCCCTGCGTGTTCGGTTACGTTAAACCATTTATCCTGTTGCCGGCGTCTATCGCCACAAGCCTCTCGACCGAAGAGGTAGAAGCGATCTTACTGCACGAGCTGGCGCACATCAAACGCAACGATTACGTGATTAACCTTATCCAGCAGGCCATGTCGGTATTGTTATTCTTTAATCCCTTTGCACAATTGATCGGCCGCATCATTAACCGCGAACGCGAAAATGCCTGCGACGATATTGTAATAGAGTCGACCAAAAAACCAATAGTGTATGCGCATGCATTGTTGAAATTAGAAGAGTCCCGCACGCAGCAATGGCAAATAGCCCTGGCCGCTACGGGCAAAACGAAGTACCATTTATTAAACCGAATTGAACGAATTATGAAAACGAAAAAACCAATTGGCAATGCACGCCATATATTACTTGCTTTGGTGATACTCACCGCGAGCATTACCGGCCTGGCCTGGTTAAACCCGACCATCGCCCATGGCAAATTATCTTTTAACAAAATAAAACCGGCTATACTGGCCGAACTGCTGAGCGATACCACGCATAAAAAAGCAACTAAAACAACACACAAGACTTATACCGCTAAAAAAAGCCTGAAGGCCGCCGGCAAACACGGTAACGTCTATTATAGCGACAATGATCCTGTCCTGAGAAAATACTCCGATGAAATGAGCAAGTATGGCGAAGCCATGGAGAAATATTATAATAGTCCCGAATGGAAAAAGTACCAGGAGCAAATGGAAATGGACGGCAAGAAGATGGAGGAATACTACAGTAGTCCCGAGTGGAAAAAAACCCAGGACGCAATTGAACAGCAGGGCAAGAAAATAGAAGAGTACTACAACAGCCCCCAATGGAAGGAACTGACCGAAAAGCAGCAAAAACTGTCGGAAGATTTCCAGAAAAACTGGGGCGAAACCGCTGAAACCGAAGAATGGGGATCGAAAATGGGCGAGCTTGGGCGAAAGATAGAACACTATTACGGCAGCCCAGAGTTTAAAAGACTGAACGAGCAACTGGAAACAAAATACGGTATACCCCACAACAGGAAGTATTCCAGTGACGACGACCGTAAAAGTGAAAATTACAGGAAATACGAGGCCGAGCTGAACCAACACACACCGGCTGATGTACGACAGGCAACCGAAGAAATGAAAATCCTGGGCGAAAAGATGCGTGGCCACTGGGATTCGCCTGAATTTCATGCGCAAAGCGAGGAATTAAGGCACATGGGCGATAGCATCCGGCATATGTCGGATAATGGCTCGGTTAAGGAAATGCAAGCGCATATACGGGAAATGAGCACTAAAATGCGCGATTATCAGAACAATCCTGAAATGAAGAAATTGCAGCAGGACATGCGTTCTATGGGATCTAAAATGCGCGAGTATCAAAATAGTCCCGAAATGAAGAGGTTACAGCATGAAATGAAAGCCATGGGAGAAAAAATGCGCGCCTACACCAATTCGCCGGAGTTTAAAGAGCGTATGAAACGTATGCAAAAAGACGGCAATTTTAACTATAATTTCAACTTCAACGATAACGAAAAACCCGAGAAGCCGGAAAAGCCCGAGAAACCAGAAAAGGCCGAGAAGCCTGAGAAGCCGGATACGACTTCTAATCAGTAGTTGGTTGATTGAGTTGATTAGTTAAGCGGTTTATTAAGTTATAGTCCTATCAAACTCATTTAACTTAATCCAACCTAATCAACTAAAAACCATAATTTAGCATCCAGAAAAGGATGCTAAATTTTTATGCTTCAAAAGCTCAGTATCAGTAATTACGCTTTAATCGATAACCTTGAGATCAGCTTTGGCAGCGGCCTGAATATCCTTACCGGCGAAACAGGCGCGGGCAAGTCGATCATACTGGGCGCGCTTTCGCTAATCCTTGGTCAGCGGGCGGAAAGCCGCTACTTTTTTAATCAGCAAAAAAAATGCGTGATAGAAGGGACCTTTAAAATTGGCGCCTTCCATTTAAAACAGTTTTTCGAGGAGAACGACCTGGATTACGAGGCCGAAACGGTTTTGCGGCGCGAAATATCGGCTGACGGGAAATCGCGCGCGTTTGTAAACGATACGCCGGTTAACCTGAACTCCTTAAAGGCGCTGGGCGAAAAGCTGATCGATATTCATTCGCAGCATGCCACCCTCGAGATCAATGACCCGGAATTTCAATTAATGGTGGTTGACGCCGTAGCCAAACACGGCGCCTTGCTGAATGACTATCGCGAAAAATTCAGCGCTTACCGAAAAAATACTGCCCGGCTGCAACAGCTTATTGAGGAAAGTGATAAAGCAAAAGCCGACCTGGATTATTTCCAGTTTCAGTATGATGAGCTGGAAAAAGCAAGCCTGGTTCCGGGCGAGCAGGAGCAGCTGGAGCAGGAGTTTTATGCGCTAAGCAACGCCGAAGATATAAAGCGGAATTTATCCGCCGCTCACTATTTAATGCACGAAGGCGAAACGTCCGCAACCATTCAATTAAAAGAGGCCGGGCACCAGCTTTTGTCGCTTGAAAAGTTTAACCCCCAAATAGCGGAATTGCACCAGCGTTTAAACAGCGCCGTTATCGAGCTAAAGGATATCGCTGCCGAGATCGAAAGCATAGAACAGCGTACTCATACGGACGAAGCGCGCGCCGAGGAGGTGAGCCTTCGTGTAAGCATAATCTATAATCTTCAAAAAAAACACCGGGTTAACAGCATCGAAGAGTTGCTTGAAATACAGACCGGGTTGTCGGAAAAAATACAGCAGGCTGTTTTCGGCGATGAGGCTATCGAAGCGCTGCGCAGGCAACTGGAGGCAGATAAAAAAGATTTAGAAGCAATGGCTTCTACCCTTTCCGGCGACCGTAAAAAAATCATTCTCGGGACGGAGCAGCAGGTTTTGAAAAGCCTTGCTGAAATGGGCATGGAAAACGCCATGCTGAAGATCGAATGCGAAACGGGCGATACCTTAACAATCAACGGGTTCGACAGTATACGCTTTCTGTTTACAGCTAACAAAGGGCACGCTTTAGCCGAGATGAGCAAGGTGGCCTCGGGCGGCGAGCTTTCGAGGCTGATGCTGGCTATCAAATCATTGATCGCGCAAAACACAGCCTTGCCGACCATTATTTTCGATGAGATCGACGCGGGTGTTTCGGGTGAAGTGGCCAATAAAGTAGGGCAGATCATGGAGCGGTTATCACAAAACCTGCAGGTGATCACCATTACGCATTTACCGCAAATAGCCAGCAAAGGACAAAGTCATTATTTTGTTTATAAGGATGAGGAAGCCGCTATAACCAAAACACGCATAAAGCAACTTGAGAGTAATGAACGCGTATTGGAAATTGCCAAAATGCTAAGCGGCGATAAACCGGGTGCGAGCGCTTTGCAGAATGCGAGGGAATTGCTGGGGAGTTAGTTCGAAGTCGGAAGTCCGAAGTCTCGAGTGTTTGGTAGGGCAATGTTTAATTTGGAGCATTTTTATACCTTGAAGGATTAAGGTGGCTCCCATGGAGCCTAAAATCTCTCATTAATTATGCTATAAACACGCAACCCCGCTGGGGTTGGATATTCGTAAACGAAGTTAGAAAGTGGTTCCTGCCGAACCACATTCCTTTGGAAATAATATAAACAGGCGATCCGCCCTCGTTGGTATTCGTTTCCCAAAGCTGGCAAATTGGCTCCGGAGGAGCCGCGTGTTTATAGAAAATCAGGTCAAAAATATTCAGGCTACATCGTAGCCTCCTAATAGCGAACTATTTATATACGTTCTTTAAAATTCACCAAAATAATTAAATTTCGAACCGGTAAGGATAGAGTTGAACAAAAATAATTTGCTTTGTAATTACTGGACGATTATCCCCCTGAATTGGATTGATAACCAACTGAATCATGAAGAAAGTGTTGATTTACTTGTTTTTAATTTGTTCGACCGGAAATCTGCTGGCCCAGCAAAAAACAAAAATCATTTACCGGGATACGATCAATCTGCGGGGATATGTTTATAACGAACAGGGCAAACCCATAAAGTATCTGTACATCGAATCAACCCAGCTTGACCCTGAATATAATCAATTCCGGGCTGGTGCCGTCACCGATACTAACGGATTTTTCGAGATCAAGGGTGCCAAATTTTACGATACCTTGAAGTTCGGTGAAGGGCACGCTACCTATTATACCCCCGATTTTTATAACAGGGACAGCAGGTATGTCGTAATATACCTGTCGCCCAGGGTAGTTGATATCAATTCCACTGACCCAGTGGTTGTCACTCATTCAAGAAGATATCCAAAGATAACTCCCGCATTAAATATCAAGCCCTATGAGCCAGGAGATTATTTTCACATTCAAAGACCTGCCGAATACCCCGGCGGAATTAATTTATTTGAGAATTATTTAAAAAACAACCTAAAATATCCCGATGAGGCCGTCAAAAACAATACCGAGGGAACGGTGCAAATAGGTTTTACAGTAGAAAAAGATGGAACGCTGGTCGACTTTTTGCTATTGCGCGGCATTGGATACGGTTGCGACCAGGAAGTTATGAACTTACTGCGGCGAAGTCCACATTGGAAACCGGCGATTGACAATGGCAGGCCTCACGTTACGAAGGAAACAGTGTCTGTGAAATTTTCGCTGACAGACAGATAAATACTATAGCATCGGTATGAAAATCAAAACGCTCATCATTTTATTTACATAGCGACAATAATTTGAATTCGGCAAAAGTAAAATTAATTGGGAATTGAGTAATCGCGCCTAAATCCGCTCCAAAGGAGAGGACTTTTAATCTTACCGCACTGCCAACTCGCTGCTGTAAACTGCAAACTAATTTTATACATTTGCCATCATTATAAATGCTAAAACATGGCTTACAACTTATTAAAAGGTAAAAAAGGAATTATTTTTGGTGCCCTGAACGAGCAATCCATTGCCTGGAAAGTAGCGCAACGGGCCGTTGAAGAAGGCGCAGAAATTATATTAAGCAATGCACCTATCGCTTTACGGATGGGTGAGTTGAATAAACTGGCTGAAGAGTGCAAGGCGCCCGTTATTGCGGCAGACGTTACCAGCAACGACGACATCGTAAACCTGTTCACCAAATCGCAGGAGCATTTTGGCGGCGGCGTGGATTTTATACTGCATTCCATCGGCATGAGCGTGAATGTTCGCAAAAGCATTACGTACACCGAAAATAATTATGATTTTACCCATAAGGGCCTGGATATTTCGGCCTTAAGCCTGCACCGGATATTGCAAACCGCTATGAAAATGGATGCCATCAACGAATGGGGATCTGTATTAGCGCTTACCTATATTGCCGCGCAACGCGTATTCCCCGATTATAACGACATGGCCGATAATAAAGCGTACCTGGAAAGCATAGCCCGTAGCTTTGGCTATTATTACGGCGTTAAAAAACACGTGCGCATCAATACCGTTTCACAGTCGCCCACCCGCACCACCGCAGGCTCGGGCGTGAAGGGCTTTGACGGCTTTATCAATTATGCCGAAAAAATGAGTCCACTGGGTAATGCCAACGCGGACCAATGCGCCGATTATTGCGTAACCTTATTTTCGGACCTTACCAAAATGGTGACCATTCAGAACCTGTTTCATGATGGTGGGTTTTCGTTTACCGGTGTTACCAACGCCGTGATAGAGCAGATGGAGAAGTAGAGTGTTAGAGATTAGAGGTTGGAGGTTAGAGATTAGTGAGCGGAGGTCAGATGTCAGAAATCAGAGGTTGGAGGTTAGAAGTCAAAAAACTAAATAAAAAGAGCCTCGCTGGTAATTCCGGCGGGGCTCTTTTTGCAAGGTGCAGAGTTTTTTAATTTGAATTGATCAGCACCAATTTTACCGTCATATCAGATGGTGCGGTTGTTGGCGTCACGCCGTCAGACGACTGGGCATATAAGGCCAGGCTACCCTGGTTATGGGTATAGCTGAATGAAACGCCCTGGTATACCTCGGGAATTTGCTCATACACGCCATTGGTGAATGAAAAATAAACCAGTACGCCCCCATGATCGTTAAAATAACTGTCAATTTCGGGCGTGTTGATCACTGATGAATAGGTTTTCCCCCCATCGGTAGTGGTCCATGTACTGGAAGCGACATTTATTAAAATGGTTTGATTTGGGTTTGGTGTTATGTACTGTTTAGTACAGGATGATGCCGTAAATAAAACAACGGCACACACGATAGATAAGATTTTTTTCATAAAGCTTGTTGTTATTTATCTGTATGATTAACGTTTTACAAAAAGGTTTAATATAAGCCGGCGATTTTTTTTTCTTAATTAATAGGCAAGTCTATGGGCGCGGGAAGCCAGGCGGTTGATGCAGATACTTTTTACACCAACCTATCGCTCTGTGATACCACAGGTGGTGGATCGTGCCCATTATCGCCAAGCCGTTGGATTGTCAACGGCAACCTTTCAAATTTTGGGGGTCTTAGGGCCTGGTTTGGCAGAAATATTGGCGGTATGGTTTGGCGCGCGGCAAATATTCTTTATAGATGCTGCTTCTTTTATCATCGCTGCAATACTCATCCTCATGTTATCAGCCGCCAAAATGCAGAAAACTGTTGAACAAGCGCAAAAGCCCTTTACAGCATGGCACGACGCTATTAAAGGGATCAAGCTGCTATTTAAAAATCCAATGATCAGGTTTGCGCTGTTCATTGAATTTGTTTCAGCCATTGCGGGTGCACAAATATTAGTGAATACCGTCGGGCATATCAAGACCGCTTTCCATTTAACCGATAAATATTATGGCTGGGCCATGGCTGCATTTGGCATCGGCGCCAGTATTGCCGCTTTTGTAGCCGGCAGCCTGGATAAAACGAAAACAAGGCGACTATCCCTAATTATTGGAGCATTGGTGTTAGCGATAACGATATCCATTACCAATTTTGTCGGCTACCCGGCAATGCTGGTCTTATGGTTATTCGCAGGTTTAGGGCAAAGCCTGGCAGAAATGCCCTCTGAAACTTTGATCGGTGAAAATATAGCGGACAATGAGCAGGGTAAAGTTTACGGTTCACATTTCGCTTTTTCGCATTTATGGTGGGCTATTGCTTATCCGATAGCCGGTTTTACCGGCAGTCATTTTCCTGGTAAAGACTTTTTATACAGTGGATTAATTTCACTGTTCTTTTTATGTGTTGCATTATCCTTTATCAAAAAGAAAGCTTACTTTATTTTATAAACCAGCAGAGCCGCTTTTTGGTCACCGCTTTCTCTTGCCGCGACCAGCAATAAATTTGATTCAGGAACCAATAATGAAGTACGCGCACCATTCCGGGTTTTGATATGCGCGGTTTGCTGATAAGTAGCGCTGCCCACTTGTTTAAAAATATCAACCCAGCCGCCCCCACCACTGATATAAATGTTTTTGTTTTGGGCATCCCAATACAGGTCGTCCACATCGCCCACCATTGGCGCGCTGAATAGCTCTTGACCTGTTTCGCTGTCATAAACAATCAGCTTTGCTGGTATACGATAGCCCACGATGATCCGGTGCTGGGCCTCATCATAAGCCATTGGGAAGTTGGCGCGCGGCAACAGTCTTGACCACCTAGCAATAACTTTTAATTGTTTTACATCGACAACACTTATGATGCCAGAGCCCGGCAGGTTGACCCAAAGTTTATTCGATTTAGTATCGAGCTGGAAGGATTCCGGATGCGCCGGTAACGAAATATTGCCAATCTGTTTGTGGGTTTCCGCATCTATAACGGCGATGCCGCCGCTGCCATAGCCAACATAAATTTTATCGGTTTCCGCATTATAGCGCACATCATCCGCGTCATCTGCCAGTTTAATGCTACCTACCTTCTTTAGGGTTAAGGCGTTATAAAAACCGCATTCACCTGTTCCACCATTTGCGATCATTATTTCCTGATGTTTTGGAATATGAGCAACACCTTGTGGCTCATCTAAACCGGTAATTGACCCGGTTACTTTGCCACTTCTTAAATCGGCAACTTCCAGCGTGCTATTGCCCAAAGCGGCAATATAAGCAACCTGGTCTTTCAGGTTAATATCAATATGGTCAATACGGCCTTTGACATTAAGCAGGGCGATTTCCTTTTGTAGTGTGAGCAGTTGCTTGCCTTTTTCCTGTGCCTGGCAAGCTGTAAAGCAACTCAGCATGGCTAATAAGGGTATTAATCGATGGTAGTTCATAGTCGTAGCTTGAATAACGAATTTAGAGTTTGTTTCTGTATCTTTCTGTATTTTGTTAAAACATCTGTCCTGCTAACTTTGCCTCTTATGAAGTGGATCACCCGTGAACATCCTAAAATTGACCGCATTGCTTGCCCCTGGCTGATCAAACGCTTTATTGACGAGGACGCGGAAATTATTTACGTGCCCTTTGCTGAGGTGCTTATTAAAGCTAAGGAATTAAACGCCACTCCTTTTGACCTGCCAAATGTAGAATATACGCACTATGACGATCAATGCACTTTTGATTATTTCATCAAAAAACACCAGCTAAAAGACCCGGCGCTTGGCCGGGTAGCCGCCATTGTGCGCGGCGCGGATACCGACAGGCACGATTTTGCACCGCAATCCGCCGGGCTCGAAGCTATTTTTTCAGGTCTGGCCTATAACAGCAAAGACGACCAGGAGCTACTGGCATTTGGTATCCGCATCTATGATGGCTTATATAGTTGGGCGCAGCATTTGTACCATAAAAAACATTCACAGACCGGAACTGCCGAACAAATGCTGCTGGAAGTTTTCACCAAATACCTGGACAACAATAAAGGGAAAAAGGCGCCGGGCTGGGCCAGGGAGCTAAAAGAAATGATACAGGATCAGATGGATACCAATATGACGTTAAGTTTACAACAGGTTTCGGATGAACTGGAGATCAACTCCGCTTATCTTTCCCGGGAGTTTTCTAAATACTTTGACAACCTCTCTTTTGGCGACTATACCCGTAAATTACGCATTGATAAAGCCAAAATCCTGATGGATACAACGCATTACACCCTGACGGAGATCGCTTACCTCACCGGGTTCTCCGACCAGAGCCATTTTACGCGCATCTTTAAAAAGCAAACTGGGCAAACACCCGCGCTTTATAAAAAAGCGATATCGAAAAGTAAAAAGGATACCAAAAGTTAAAAATATGCTATATCAGGCTTTAATGTGTGCGTAGTATTGTATAACCAATATTAACGTTACTTATGAACAACCGAAGAAAATTTTTACAGACCACCGCATTAGCCGGAACAGCTTTTTTGTTACCCATCAATAAGCTCGGGGCCTTACCATTGGCACCCGCAAAAACTCCTGCCATCACCGCTGAGGAAATGGCCGCTATCGACGCTGCTTTAGGCAAGAAAGGCAACTATAAAGATACCGAGCAGGTGTACATAACACCGCTGCCGAGGAACGACCTCAAAATGAAGATCGAGGGTGAACCTGTGCCAATCTCTTTCGGTTTTGGCGGCTGGGTGTCATTCAAAAAAACTGCCGACGGTAAATCGGCAATGGTGATGAGCGATACGGTTTTGCAAATGGACGAAGTGAACCCGCTAATATCTGCCGCGCAGGCCAACGGACTGGAAATAGCCGCTATTCATAATCATTTCTTTTACGAGGAACCGCGCATCTTTTACATGCACATACACGGTATGGGTTCAATCGCTGATCTGGCAAAGAAATATGCGAATACCATCCGCGACAGCAAATTGTTTCCTGCCAATCAACCCGCACCTTCAACACCGCCGACTATTACCGGCAAAGAAAACTTTGATATTCCGGCGCTGGACGCTATTGTCCAAGCTACCGGAACGGTGAACGGGCCAACCTATAAATATACGATGGGCCGCCGTGATCTCAGGGTTATGGCTATGGGCGTTGAAATGACGACCAACATCGGGCTAAATACCTGGGCTTCATTTGCCGGCAAGCAGGACGATGCGCATATTGCAGGCGATGTGGCGATGCTGCAAAGCGAGGTTAATACAGTGATCAAAACATTACGGGCGCATAACCTGGAAGTGGTAGCCGTACATAACCACATGCTTGGCGACGACCCGCACATGATCTTCCTGCATTATTATGGCCGTGGTAAAGCAATAGCGCTTGCGCAAGGTTTCCGCGCAGCGCTGGACGTATTAGGTAAAGCGCCGATGGGCGGAATGAAAATGTAATTCGCAGCTTAAATTAATCCATTAACGTAATCTCCGAACGGCCGAATTGGCCGTTTGTGATTGTTATACCCTACAGCTATGAAAGATATAGCCGCCAAACCACCGTTAAAATACACGCTAGGTGAAATCACATTATACTATTTAAAGCTGGGTACTTGGGGTTTCGGCGGGCCGGTAGCCTTAGTGGGTTATATGCACCGCGACCTGGTGGAAGAAAAAGGCTGGCTGACCGAAGAAGAATATAAAGAAGGTTTGGCCCTGGCCCAGCTTGCGCCGGGGCCGTTAGCCGCGCAATTGGGTATTTATATCGGCTTTGTACATTATGGGCTGATCGGCGCCACATTGGCCGGACTGGCTTTTGTCTTACCATCCTTTTTTATGGTTGTTTTATTGGGTATGGCCTACCGGTTATACGGTGGCTTAGCCTGGATGCAGGCAGTATTTTATGGCGTGGGCGCCGCTGTTATTGGCATTATTGCCGTGAGTGCATACAAGCTGACGGTAAAATCAATTAGTAAATTTGAACTCACGGCCATGAAAACGAAATGGCTGTTGTGGCTGTTTTATATCGCGGGCATCATTATTACCGTGATCACCCAAAAAGAAGAAATATTATTATTCCTGGCTTCCGGTATCGGTTATATGCTGATCAAAACGCCGCCGCAATGGTTAAAAATAACATCCACGTTGCCGGTGACCGTACTGATCGGCATTGGGTTCTGGAAATACGATGGAAAGATTTTAGAGGAGATGGGCTGGTTTTTTTTAAAGGCGGGAGCATTCGTTTTCGGCAGCGGACTGGCTATCGTGCCGTTCCTGCACGGTGGTGTGGTCAAAGAGTTTGGGTGGCTAAACGAAAAGCAATTTGTGGATGCAATGGCTGTAGCCATGATCACACCGGGCCCGGTGGTTATTACCGTAGGCTTTATCGGTTACCTCGTCGCGGGTTTTCCGGGCGCTTGTATTGCAGCATTGGCAACTTTTTTACCTTGCTACCTGTTTACTGTTGCCTTAGCGCCATCGTTCAAAAAGATTGCTAAAAATACCAGCATCAAAGCTTTTGTAGAGGGAATAACCGCATCGGTTATAGGCGCTTTAGTTGGATCAGTGATCATTATTGGGGTGCGCTCCGTCACCGATATATCCACAACGCTGATCGCCATTTCATCGGTGGCTGCCCTGATTTATCTTAAAAGGTTACAAGAGCCCTATATCATCGGTATTGCCGCGGTTGCCGGGGTGGTTATTAAAAGCTTATGAAAAGGTATAGATGATGACACTATTCTATAGTTTTCCGGCAAGGACCCGACCCTCAATCTTCAGAGCCAGAATCTGAGGCGCTACCACTACACCACAGGAAAATATGGGTGTCAAATATACGGTAACACCATTTCTGACATTCAAAAAATAAAAAGCTGACAATTTTAATACGAAAACTACGAGGCGCCCATATATTTTAATTAGCACAAGATCGTTACGCTGCGCTCTTGCATCCAATTATTAAATCGATAAATTTGGTTGACCGATCATTAATAAATCATTTCTTCAATTATGAAAAAACAACAAGTTTCCAGGCGGCAGTTTATTGGCACGGGCATGCTGGCCGCGGCCAGTATGGTATTAGCATCAAAAGCAGGCTTTGCACATTCATTATTCGCGGCAGCTAAGCCCAACTCCGTTTTTAACGGTGTGCAGGTTGGCGTGATCACTTACTCTTTCCGGAGCATGCCGGGCAGCGCCGAGCAATTGCTTCAGTATTGCAAGGACTGCGATATTAACGCCATAGAGTTGATGGGCGATGCCGCCGAAGCATACGCGGGTGCGCCGAAGCGCGATGGCAGCGCTGATTTTAATACAAAACTGGCCGACTGGCGCGCGAATTGCCCCATGGATAAATTTATTGAACTGCGAAGGATGTATAATGATGCAGGCGTTAAAATATATGCATGGAAACCGAACGCCTTAAATAAAAGAAATACCGATGCCGAAATTGAATACGCTTTTAAAGCGGGCAAAGCGCTTGGATGTACGCACGTAACGGTTGAGCTTTCTACCGATGATGCGCAAACCCAGCGCCTTGGCGACCTTGCTGCAAAACATAAGATATTTGTCGGCTATCATGCCCACACGCAGGCTACGGCTACGCTTTGGGATAAAGCCCTCAGCCAGTCGAAATATAACGCGATTAACCTGGATATCGGTCATTATGTTGCCGGTACCAGCAGCAGCCCGGTTGAATTTATTTTAAAAAATCACGACCGGATCGTCAGCCTGCACATCAAGGATAGGAAGTATCATGACGGACCGAACATGCCCTGGGGCGAGGGGGATACGCCGATAAAAGAAGTGCTGACCATGTTGAAAAAGAATCGGTATAAATTCCCTGCAACGATCGAACTGGAATACAACATACCTGCAGGATCGGACGCTGTTAAAGAAGTGATCAAATGCCGCGAATACGCAAAGGCGGCGCTTGCATAGAGAGGAGCAATAAGTAGCAGTAAGCAGTGGCAGTTGGCAGTGGACTTATCCACAAAGCAGCACGAACTTGGGTTTTTAAAAAAGATAACAGGTCGTCAATGCTGTCCGCGCTGAAACTGCTTTTTTTGGGTTTACAGTGAAAAAACATAAATACCTTATTGCCACATAGTTATCTCATAAAAGGCCGAAAAAGTGTAAACCTTTGTAAACCTTTTTTTCTACTCTTTTAAAAAAATGGCACAATGGTTCGGTTCAATACGGCGAGGGGCTAACCGCAGTCCATCCGCCATCGATGATGAGGTTTTGGCCGGTGATGTGGCCTGCATCCGGCGATATTAAAAACAGCACTGCGGCGGCAACGTCTTCTACAGTCGCCGGGCGGCCCATAGGTGTAATGCGCGACCAGGTGTTTTTGTATTCCGTATCTTCCAGTGTACGCTCGGTCAGGGTGGCTCCCGGCGCTACGGTGTTTACTGTGATTTTATAAGGCGACAACTCGATCACCAGGCTTTTGGCCAGCATTTCGAGCGCAGCTTTTGTCATGCCGTATGCCGCCAGGTCCTGGTGCGCCTGATGCCCGGTCACCGACGACATAAACAGGATGCTCCCGCCGCTTTTTTGTTGAATAATTTGACGGGCAACCCGCTGGGCTAAAAAGAAGCTGCCCTGCAGGTTTAAATTCATTACGCTTTGAAGCGATTCGACAGGGTAATCGAGGAAACTGCCAAACAGCGTTATCCCTGCATTGGCAATGGCGATGGTTACTTTGCCGAATTTCTGCACGGCCGTATCCACCATGTGCTGTATAAAATTTATATCGGCTGCATCCCCCGTAAGGGGAAAACATTTGCCCCCGACAGTGGCGATCTGCCCGGCAGCTTTGTTTAAAAGGGTTTCGTCGATATCATTAATAAGCACTGCGGCGCCCTGCACCGCCAATTGCCGCGCGATCTCGAAGCCGATACCTTGCCCGGCGCCGGTAATGATGGCAACTTGCCCGGAGAATTTGTTGGTCATGATTCTTCTTCTCGCGATGGGTATAAAACCCATCGCTAAGGTTTTTTATTAATTAGCGATGGGTTTTATACCCATCGCGTTGTATGCATCGCTGAAAATCAAATCAATGCGAATCCCTCAACACGCCACTGCCCGACCCGCCTTTTAAAAAATCCATATCGGCACCCAGGTGCGCCTGCTCCACATGGTTCTGATAAAGCCACACATATCCCCTGTCCGTCAAATTTTCGGGATGCTCAAACCGTTTCTTTCTTTCGCTGATCTCCACGTCGGATAATTCGACCTGCAGCAGCCCGGCGGCTACATCGAGTTTAATAATGTCGCCGTTTTGCACAATGGCCAGGGTGCCGCCAACCGCAGCTTCCGGCGAAACATGCAATACCACGGTGCCGAAACCTGTACCGCTCATCCGCCCATCTGAAATACGAACCATGTCGGTGATGCCCTTATCCAATAACTTTTTTGGTATGGACATGTTGCCCACTTCGGGCATGCCGGGGTAACCTTTGGGCCCGACGTTCTTTAAAACCAGTACGCAATTCTCGTCCACATCCAAATCGGGGTCGTCGATCTTAGCCTTATAATCTTCGATATTTTCGAATACCACCGCCCTGCCCGTATGCTGCATCAATGCGGGGCTTGCCGCCGACGGTTTTAATACAGCGCCATTTTCGGACAGGTTGCCTTTAACCACCATGATGCCGGCAACCGGGTTAAACGGTTCATCGAGCGGGGCGATCATCGCTCGGTTAAAACATTCAGCGTTCAAATAATTCCCGGCAATTGGCCGTCCTGAAACGGTAATAGAATTTGTATGCAATAATTGATGCATCTCCTTCATCAGCGCGGGCAAACCGCCCGCGTAATAAAAATCCTCCATAAAATATTTACCGGATGGCTGCAGGTTAGCCAGCAGGGGGATATTTTGTGTGTTGTTAAAGTCATCCATTTCCAGATCGACGCCAATGCGTGCGGCAATTGCCAGCAAGTGGATCACAAAATTGGTGGAACCGCCGATGGCCGCGTTAACGGTTATAGCATTTTCAAATGCCTGACGGGTAAGGATATCTGAAAGCTTTAAATCTTCTTTAACCATTTCAACAATGCGGCTGCCGGACAAATGGGCCAACACTTTTCGTCGCGAATCAGCGGCAGGAATTGCCGCATTTTCGGAAAGTGATAGCCCCAGGGATTCCACCATACACGCCATGGTTGACGCTGTACCCATTACGGCGCAGTGACCCCGGCTGCGGGTCATGCAGGCTTCGGCAATAAACATTTCTTCATCACTCATAGTACCGGCGCGGTAGGCTTCAGAAAATCGCCATACATCCGATGTGCTGATATCATGGCCGCGGTATTTGCCGGTAAGCATCGGTCCGCCCGACACGACGATGGTGGGTAGGTTAACGCTGCAGGCCCCCATTACCAAAGCCGGTGTTGTTTTGTCGCAGCCGCAAAGCAGCACAACGCCATCCAGCGGGTTAGCACGGATGGATTCTTCCACGTCCATGCTCACCAGGTTGCGGTACAGCATCGCGGTAGGTTTGATCAGTGTCTCGCCGAGTGACATTACCGGGAACTCGACCGGAAAACCGCCTGCTTCGTATATCCCATGCTTTACCGACTCGGCAAGTTCCCTGAAATGCGCATTGCACGGCGTCAGTTCCGACCACGTATTGCATATCCCGATAACCGGCTTGCCCTGGAACTCGTGCGCGGGTAT
>Ga0134126_10003117_pt1 | contig 20694 bp, 25 predicted proteins | sample KB31752_FD_96881 | JGI IMG/M metagenome (GOLD analysis project Ga0134126, IMG submission 96881) | Terrestrial soil microbial communities with excess Nitrogen fertilizer from Kellogg Biological Station, Michigan, USA - KB3-175-2 | ecosystem: Environmental > Terrestrial > Soil > Unclassified ... | reverse complement strand
GTCGCCGCCTCGGCGCCGGCTCCATCCAGGACATCCTCCGGGACCCGGGCGGCGAGGTCGGGGCGCATCAGCACGCGGCCGAGGAGCCTCGCCTCGGCGACCGCCGGGGCTCCACGCACGGTCCTCGGCGGAGCGCGGCGCTGCTGTGGACGGGGCGTGGCTCGCGAGGGGAGCAACGCATCGACCTCCGCCGCGTCGAGCCGCGCCATCTCCGCCAGGCGATGGCGAAGCATGGCGGCGAGCGCCGGGGCCTGCACCTCGGCAAGCAGCGGCTTCGCCTCGGCCACGAAGCGCGCGCGGCCCTCCTCGGTCGCCATGTCGACGCGCGCGGCGAGCTCGCCGAAGAGGAACTGCGAGAGCGGCTTCGCCTGCGCCGCCGCGGCGAGGAACGCCTCGCGCCCCTCGCGGCGCACGAACGTATCCGGATCGTCCTCGACGGGAAGGAACAGGAAGCCCACCACCTTGCCGTCCGCGAGCACCGGCAGCGACACCTCGAGCGCGCGCCAGGCGGCCTTGCGGCCCGCGGCATCGCCGTCGAAGCAGAAGACCACGTTGTCGGCGAGCTTGAGGAGCTTTCCGACGTGGAACGGCGTGGTCGCCGTGCCGAGCGTGGCGACCGCGTTCTCGACGCCGTTCTGCGCGAGCGCCACCACGTCCATGTAGCCCTCGACGACGATCACCTGGTTCGCGTCGCGGATGGCGCGCCGCGCCTGGTAGAGGCCGTAGAGCTCGCGGCCCTTCTCGAAGAGCGGCGTCTCCGGCGAGTTGAGGTACTTGGGCTCGCCCGGGCCGATCACGCGCCCGCCGAAGCCGATCACGTTGCCGCGCGCGTCGAGGATCGGGAACATGACGCGGTTGCGGAAGCGGTCGTAGCGGCGCGACTTCTTCTCGGGATGGTCCTCCCCCGGCTCGGAGTCGATGACGAGCCCGGTGTCCTTGAGCGGTCCGGTCGCATAGTCGGTGAACACCGAGGCGAGGTTCTGCCATCCGTCGGGCGCGTAGCCCAGGCCGAAGCGCGCCGCGATCTCGCCCGAGACGCCGCGTCCCTTGAGGTAGTCGATCGCGGTGCGCGACTTCTTGAGCTCGGCGCGGAAATACCCGAGCGCGTCCATCATGCGGGCCGTGAGCCCGGGCCCTTCGGCCGAGGCGGCCCGGTCGTAGCGCGTGCGCGTCTCCGGCACCGGCATGCCGACGGTCTCCGCGAGCGAGCGGATGGCCTCGGGATAGGCGAGCCCCGAATACTCCATGAGGAAGCCGATCGCGTTGCCGTGCGCGCCGCATCCGAAGCAGTGGTAGAACTGCTTCGACGGGCTCACCGTGAAGGAAGGCGTCTTCTCGTTGTGGAACGGGCAGCAGGCGGAGTAGTTCGCCCCGGCCTTGCGCAGCTTCACGTAGCGGTCGACCACGTCGACGATGTCGACACGCCCGAGCAGGGACTGGATGAATTCCTGCGGGATCATGGTGGCAATTATGCCGCCCGCACGTGATTCCCGCGTCGGCGGGAATCCATGGGTTCCCGGCGCCCCGGGAACGACGGCTACTGCAGCTTCGCCTTGACGAGCGCCGAGACCTTGCCCATGTCCGCGCGGCCGGCGAGGCGGGGCTTGAGCACCCCCATCACCTTGCCCATGTCGGCCGGGGATTTCGCGCCGGACTGCGCGAGCGCCTCGGCGACCGCCGCCTCGATCTCCGGCTGCGACATCTGCCGGGGCAGGTACCCCTCGATCTCCGAGATCTCGTACTTCTCCTTGTCGGCGAGGTCCTGGCGCGCGGCCTTCTCGTACTGGGCGATGGAGTCCTTGCGCTGCTTGATCATCTTCTCGACCACGGCGACCACGCCCGCGTCGTCGAGCGTCACGCGCTCGTCGACCTCGCGCTGCTTCACCGCGGCGAGCAGCAGGCGCAGCGCGGCGAGGCGCTCGGCCTCGCGCGCCTTGAGCGCGGACTTCATCTCTTCGTTCAGTCTTTCTCGCAGAGGCATTGGATCGCTCCTGTTACACCGGGGACAGCCCTGAACCAGGCAACGGCCACACCAGGGTCTGTCCCCGAAACCTGTCCCAAAAAGACCGCGGCGAGCGGGGCGCGGGGCCCGGCTCGCCGCGTGGATTCGCTTGGGCGCCCCTCAGTAGAGCTTGGGCGGCAGCATCTGCGCGCGCATGCGCTTGAAGCGGCGCTTGACCGCGGCGGCGTGCTTGCGCTTGCGCTCGGCGGTGGGTTTCTCGTAGAACTCGCGCGCGCGAAGCTCGGTGAGGAGACCCGTCTTCTCGACCGCGCGCTTGAAGCGGCGAAGCGCGACGTCGAAGGGCTCGTTTTCCTTCACTCGGACGATGGGCATAGGGTGGTGCGGGCCTGGATATCGATGCTGGAAAACCACGCATAATATCAGGATTTTGGCACCCGGGAAAGCATTCCGGGCGCTCCGGAAGGACTCCCCTGCTGATCCTGGGCATCGAAACCTCCTGCGACGAGACCGGCGTGGCGCTCTACGACGCGACCGCGGGCCTGCTCGGCGACGCGCTGCACTCCCAGGTCCGGCTCCATGCGGACTATGGCGGCGTCGTGCCCGAGCTCGCCTCGCGCGACCATGTGCGCCGCCTGCTTCCCCTCGTGCGGCAGGTTCTCGCCGGCGCGGGGCGGCGCGTCGAGGAGGTGGACCTCGTCGCGTTCACGCAGGGGCCGGGCCTGGGCGGCGCACTGCTGGTCGGGGCATCGGTCGCGGCGGGCCTCGGCTTGGCGCTCGGCAAGCCCACCGTCGGCATCCACCACCTCGAGGGGCACCTCCTCTCGCCGCTCCTCGCCGATCCGCGACCCGCATTTCCGTTCGTGGCGCTGCTGGTATCGGGAGGCCACACGCAGCTCATGCGGGTGGACGGGGTCGGACGCTACGCGCTGCTCGGCGAGACGCAGGACGATGCGGCGGGCGAGGCGTTCGACAAGACGGCGACCGTGCTCGGGCTCGAATATCCCGGCGGACCGGCGCTCGCGCGGCTCGCCGCGACGGGCAACCCCGCTCGCCACCGCTTCCCGCGGCCGATGATCGCGAGCGGCGACCTCGATTTCAGCTTCAGCGGCCTCAAGACCGCGGTGCTCACGCGGGTGCGCGAGATCGAGCGCCTCGACGAGCCGGCGCGCGCGGATCTCGCCGCATCGTTCCAGGCGGCGGTCGTGGACGTCCTCGTGGCGAAGTGCGTCGCGGCGCTCGAGCGCGAGGGCCTCGACCGGCTCGTCGTCGCGGGCGGCGTAGGCGCGAACGCGGCGCTGCGGGAAGCGCTCACGCGCGCAGTGCGGGAGCGCGGCAGCGAGGCCTACTTTCCGCCGCCCCGCCTCTGCACGGACAACGGCGCGATGATCGCCTTCGCCGCGGCGCTCAAGTACGCGAACGCCGCATTGCCGGCCGATGCCTCGGCGTTCAACGTGTTCCCGCGCTGGGATCTCGCGCGGGCCGCGAGTCAGTCCACGCCCTTGCGGTAGGCGACCTCGGCCGCATCGACCTCCGCCTGCGCGCGCTTGACCGCTTCCTCGAGCTGCTGCACGCGCGTGTAGTACGACTCGCTCGGGACGCGCCCCGGGCAGATGAGCTTGCCGTCCACGCCCGCATGGCAATTGACCCGCGGGAGGCTGCCGGCAGCGGGAGGACCTCCCACCGTGTACTGCCACTCGTCGGGCTGCGGGTCTCCGGCCTCCGAGAGCGCCTTCTGGGCGGCATCCAGGCGGGCGCGTGCGGCGTCGAGGTTCGCCTCGAGCTTCGCGCGCGTTTGCCGGCGCTGCGTGAGGATGTCCGGACCGGCGGGCAGGGATTCGGCCGGAGGCGGCAGCGCGCGGTCGGGGGCGGGCTTGTCCACGATGGGCGGCGCGACCGTCTGCACCCCCGGATCCACCTCGATGCGGGTGACTTGCCCCACGTGCCCCTTGGGCGGCGTATCCGAGTAGTGGACGTTGCCGCCGGCGTCGGTCCACTTGTAGAACGTGGTGGCGCCCGCCGCGGCGGCGAAGAGCAATCCGCAGGCGGCGATCGCGGCCCGCCGCAGCACGGCCCTACTGGTGCTTCTCGAGCTCGTGAACCTCATCCTCGGCCTCCTTCACCGCGCGCTCCAGGCTGGCGAGCCGTTGCTGGTAGGCGTCGGTGGGGACCGCGCGCGTGCCGCCGCCCGCATTGCCGATCCAGCGGATCTCGTCATCCCGTGGATGCTCGCGGGCCTCCGCGAGTTCCTTTTGGCGGTCCTCGAGCTTCTGGCGCGCCTCCTCGAGCCGATCCTCGGCGCTCGGCGCCGCCGGCTTGGCGGCGGGGCTCGCCGCGGGCTTCGCGGTGTCCGCCCCCGCCTTGGCGGCCGGGCCGGTCCCGCCGAGCGTGGCTCGGTTCGCGTTCGGGTCGATGTCGATGCGGATCACCTTGCCGTCGAAGCTCTTCGGCGGCTCTTCGGCATACGTGACCTTGCCGTTGCGATCGATCAGCTTGTAGACCGTCTGCGCCGCGGCGGGAAGCGCGGCGAGCAGCACGGCGAGCAAGGCGATTCCCACGATCGGTTTTCGCATCGCATCCTCCCTAGGCGGCTTCGGCGTGCGGCTTCGCGCACACGCGGCAGTGCGCATCGCGGGCGAGCCGCACCTCGTGCCAGCGGCTGGCGAGCGCATCGAACAGGAGCAGGCGCCCGGCGAGCGTTTCGCCCACGCGCGCGACGAGCTTGATCGCCTCCAGCGCCTGGAACGTGCCGACGATGCCCACGAGCGGCGCGAAGATGCCCATGGTGGCGCAACGCTCGTCGGGCGACTCCGCATCCTCGGCGAACAGGCAGTGGTAGCAGGGCGCGTCGTCGCGGCGCAGGTCGAACACCGCCACCTGGCCATCGAAGCGGATCGCGGCGCCCGAGACGAGCGGCTTGCGCGCGCCGACGCACGCACGGTTGAGCGCGTGGCGCGTCGCGAAGTTGTCCGAGCAGTCGAGCACCACGTCCGCGCCCTGCACGAGCTCCGCGATGCGCGCTTCGCCCGCGCGCTCCTCGAGCGCTTCGATGCGCACCTCGGGATTGATCGCCGCGAGCGTTCGCGCCGCGGACCTCGCCTTGGGCTCTCCGATGGAATCGACGCGATGCACCACCTGGCGCTGCAGGTTGGTGAGGTCGACGCGGTCGCCGTCGCACACGGTGATGCGGCCGAGGCCGCTCGATGCGAGGTACAGGAGCGCCGAGGAGCCGAGGCCGCCCGCGCCGACCACGAGCGCATGCGAGTCGAGGAGGCGCTCCTGGGCGTCCTCCCCGAACTCGTTCAGCAACAGGTGCCGGCTGTAGCGAAGCCTCTGCTGGTCGTCCACTCGCGAGCTCTTCGGGCCCGCGCCGCAGGCCGGCGCGCCGCGCTTACTTCCCGGCGGCGGCGACGGTCGGCGTCGCGGAGATGGGCAGTCCCTTCAGGTGGTTCAACGCGGCGTTGAGCTGCAGGTCGACCTTCTTCGCCTTCGCCGACGCGCCGGCCGCATCCTTCTTCGCCTCGGCCGCGGGCTGCGCTTTCGCCGAGGCCGGCTTCAACGCGGCGTTCGCGGTCTTGCCCGCGGCCGGACCCGCGATCACCTTGTCGGTGGGCGCGCCGCTGCCGCCGCTCTCGTCGAGCTTGCCGTTCTCCACCACGAGGTGGTTCTGCAGGTCCGCCTCGCGCAGCAGCACCTTCTGCTCGCCGCCGTCCTCCACGACGATGTCGGGCGAGATTCCCTTCGCCTGGATCGAGCGGCCGTTCGGCGTGTAGTAGAGCGCCGTCGTGAGCTTCACCGCCTGGTTGTTCGGCAGCGGAAGGATGGTCTGCACCGATCCCTTGCCGAAGGTCTGCGTGCCGAGGATGGTCGCGCGATGGTGGTCCTGCAGGGCGCCGGCGACGATCTCGGAAGCGGAAGCCGAGGCGCCGTTCACGAGCACCACCATCGGCACCGTCTTCACCGCGGCCGGCAGCTTCGTCTCGTAGTCTTCCTTGAACGCGCCGCGGATGTAGTCTTCCTTGTTCGCGGTGAGGCGCATCTTCGCGTCCTCGGTGCGGCCATCCGTGTACACGACGAGCGCGTTCTTCGGCAGGAACGCGGCCGACACGGCCACCGCCGAGTTGAGCAGCCCGCCCGGATTCATGCGCAGGTCGAGGACGAGGCCCTTCAGGTCGCCGCCGTTCTGCTTGTACAGGTCGTCGATCGCGGCGACGAGGTTCTCGCCGGTGTGCTCCTGGAATTGCGTGACGCGCACCAGGCCGTAGCCGGGCTCGATGAGCTTCGCCTTCACGCTCTTCACGCGGATCACGTCGCGGCGCACCATGAACTCGAGCGGCTTGTCCTCGCCCTTGCGCAGCACCGTGAGCTTCACCTCGGAGCCCGGCTTGCCGCGCATGCGCTTCACCGCGTCCGAGAGGCTGATGCCCTTGAGCGAGACGTCGTCGAGCTTCACGATGAGGTCGCCCGCCTGGACGCCCGCCTTGTACGCGGGCGTGTCCTCGATCGGCGCCACCACCTTCACGAAGCCGTCCTCGGCGCCCACCTCGATGCCGAGGCCGCCGAATTCGCCCTGCGTGCCCACCTGCAGGTCGCGGTACGCGTCCTGGTCGAGGAACGCGGAGTGCGGATCGAGATCCGTCACCATGCCGTTGATCGCGCCCTTCAGCAGCTTGCGGTCGTCCACCGGCTCCACGTAGTCGGTCTTGATGCGGCCGAACACTTCGCTGAAGAGGCGCAGGTCGTCCACCGGCAGTTGCAGCGAGGTGGCCTGGCGATCCGCCATGGCGGAGAAGTTGAGGCTCGCCACGATGCCGAGCACCGCGCCGAGGGCGACGAGACCGATCTGCTGGAGCTTCTTGGCCATTCCCTGTTCCTTCCTCAATTGCGATGCCGCGCTAGCGGGCCGTCCACTTCAACGGATCGAACGGTTTCCCGTCGCGGCGCAACTCGAAGTATAGACCCGAATCCGCGTTTTCTCCGGAAGCGCCGACGTTGGCGATCGGGTCGCCCGCGCGCACCTTTTCGCCCACTCGACGCAGCAGTCCCTCGTTGTCCGCATAGAGGCTCATGTAGCCACCGCCGTGGTCCAGAATCAAGAGGTTACCGAATCCGCGCAACCAGTCGGCGTAGACCACCAGACCGTCGGCGACCGCGTGCACCGTTTCACCTGTAACAGCCCGGATGAAGAGACCCTTCCAGGGGATTCCGGAGTCCGCGCGGCGCTCGCCGTAGCGGTTCATCAGCCGCCCTCGCACCGGCAGCCGGAGCTTGCCTTTCAGGGTCCTGAAGGGCTTCGAAGCGAGCGAGGCGTCGGCCACGCGATCCACCGCTTCGCCGCCCTTCGCCGCGCCCTGCTTCGAGCGCTCGGCGAGCGCGCGCGCGATCTCCTCCACCAGCCGCGCGAGGCGCGCCTCGTCGCGCTTCAGCTGGTCGATGGCGTGCCGATTGCGCGAGATCTCGCCCGCGAGCTTCGCCACCACCGCCGCGCGCGCCGCGCGCTCCTGCTCGAGCGCGCGGCTCTGGACCGCCTGCGCCGCCTCGTTCTGCGCGATCTGGTCGCGGCGCGCCTTCGCATCCGCCTGCAGGGACGCGAGATCCTGCTCCTCGCGCTTCAACCGCCCGATGAGATCGGCGCGCGCGCGCTGGATGTAGTCGTAGTACTGCAGGTGGCGTGCCGCCTCCTCCGGGTCGCGTCCCTCGAGGAGGAGCCGCAGGCGGTCCGTCGATCCCTGCATGTACTGCATGCGCAGGAGCTTCGCCGCGAGCGCCTGCTGCTTGCCGAGGTCGTCGCGCGCCTTCGCCTCGCGCTCGCCGATCGAGGCGAGCTGCGCCTCGAGCGCGCTCCGCTTGCGGCGCAGGTCGAAAAGCGCGCGGTGCGCCTCGCTCATCGCGCGATCGCTCTCGCGCAGGCGGTCGCGCGCCTCGCCGCGCGATTCCTCCTTCGCGGCGAGGTCGGCCTGCAGCTTCTCGATGCGCGCGCGCAAGTCGCGCAGCCGCTGCTCGCTCGCCGCGGAATCGCGGGCAGCGGGCGCCGCGGCGGCCGCAAGGGCGAAGAGAAAAAACGGGACCGCGAGGGCGAGGCGCAGGCGGCGCGCCCGGATCATCCGACGCGCTGGGCCTTGCCCTGGCTCGCCACCGACTGCATCGCCTTCTCGACCGCCGCGGCGTCGCCGAGGTAGCGCCTTCCGGTTGCGCGCAGCTGGTCGTCGAACTCGTAGACGAGCGGGATGCCGGTGGGCACGTTCTCGCCGACGATCGCCTCGTCCGACATGGCGTCGAAGTACTTGATGAGCGCGCGCAGGCTGTTGCCGTGGGCGGCGACGAGCACGCGCTCGCCGGCCTCCACGCGCGGGGCGATGCGCTCGATCCAGTACGGCACGACGCGTGCGACGGTGTCCTTGAGGCACTCGGTACGCGGAATCTCGGCCGGCGAAAGCGCGCGATAGCGCGGATCGCGCGAGGCATCGCGCTCGTCTCCGGCCTCGAGCGCGGGCGGCGGCACGTCGTAGCTGCGCCGCCAGAGCATCACCTGCTTCTCGCCGAACTTCGCCGCGGTCTGCGCCTTGTTCAACCCCTGCAGCGCGCCGTAGTGGCGTTCGTTGAGCCGCCAGCTCTTCTCCACCGGGATCCAGAGGCGGTCCATCTCCTCGAGCGCGAAGTTGAGCGTGCGGATCGCGCGCTTGAGGACCGAGGTGAACGCGACGTCGAAGTCGAATCCCTCGCGTTGCAGGAGCCGCCCCGCGGCGCGCGCCTCCTCGATGCCCTTGTCGGTGAGGTCGACGTCCTTCCAGCCGGTGAAGCGGTTTTCCTGGTTCCAGGCGCTCTCGCCATGGCGCAGCAGCACGAGTCTTTTCATGGCTTTCATGGTATCAAACCGTCGACGCGCGCTCGGCCGGTCGCCTACAATTCGCCCTTTTGCCGCCGCCGCGTTCCTTGCAAGACGTCTCTCCCCGCAGCGAGTTGCTCGCCGGTTGCCGCGAGATGGTGCCGGTGCTGCTCGGCACGGTGCCGTTCGGATTCGTCGCCGGCGTGGCGGCGGTGGCCGCCGGCATGAGCGCGGCGCAGGGTCTCGCGCTCTCGGTCTTCTCGTTCTCGGGAATCGCGCAGCTCATCGCGAGCCAGCTCGTCGCCGTGCATTCGCCGGTGATCGTGACGGTGGCGGCGGCCTTCGTCGTGAGCCTGCGCTTCCTCATGTACAGCGCGGCGATGGCCCCGCACCTCGCGCACCTCGACTGGCGCTGGCGAACCGGCCTCGCGTTCCTCATGACCGACCAGAGCTTCGCCTCCGCCGCGCGCCGCTACGGCGAGCCCGGCGCCGGCGCGAATCGCCATTGGCACTTCCTCGGCTCCGCCTCCACGCTCTACGTCTCGTGGCAGGCGTCGGTCGCGGTCGGCGTGGTCGCGGGCGCCCAGGTGCCCGCGAGCTGGTCCCTCGACTTCGCCGTGGTGCTCACGTTCATCGCGCTCCTCGTGCCCGCGCTGCGCACGCGCGCCGACCTCGCCGCCGCGACGGTCGCCGCGGCGATCGCGCTGGCCGCCTCGGGGCTGCCGTACCGGCTCGCGCTCGTGGTCGCCTCGATCGGCGGCATCGGCGTGGGGCTCGCGATCGAGGCTTGGAGGCGGCGATGAGCACGTGGATCGCGATCGCCGGCGTCGCGCTCTCGACGTTCCTGCTGCGCGCCTCGTTCCTCGTGTTCGTGGACCCGCACCGCTTCCCGCACTGGTTCCGCCATGCGCTCAAGTTCGTGCCGCCCTCGGTGCTCGCGGCGATCGTGGCGCCCGGGCTGCTGATGCCCGGCGGCGCGATCGAGCTTCCGCCCGCCAACCTGCGGCTCCTCGCCGGCCTGGTCGCGATGGCCGCGACCTTCCGCGCGCGCAATACCGTGGTCGCGGTCGCGACCGGCATGGCGGCGCTGTGGGCCCTGCAATGGGCGCTCGAGCGGCTCGCATGAGGCCGGGCGCGGCGTTCCCGTCTGCTAAAATCGTCGTTTTTCGACCGCCGCATCGGCGCTCGCTTTCCGCGTGGGCTCCTTCCTCCTCGACAACTTCAACGGCATTCCCGTGTGGGCGCTCTTCGCGCTCTGCGTGGCGAGCGGCGCCTTCCTCGTCTGGCCCGAGATCGCGCGGCTCATGGGCGCTTCGAACGAAGTCGGCACGCTCGAGGCGACGCGCCTCATGAACCAGGCGACGACCCTGGTGCTCGACGTGCGCGCGCCGGCGGAATTCGCGGCGGGCCACGTGCCGAAGGCGCGCAATATTCCGCTCGAGGATCTCGCCAGGCGGCTCGACGAGATCGGCAAGTACAAGGAGCGCCCGGTGCTCGTGACCGGTCGCGCGGGGCCGGCGACCGGATCGGCGTCGCGGCTCCTGAAACGGTCGGGCTTCGGCTCGGTCTACCTGCTGAAGGGCGGGCTCGTCGCATGGCAGCAGGCGAGCCTCCCGGTGGAGAAGTGAGGCGATGGCCAAGGTGACGATGTACGCGACCGGCGTGTGTCCCTATTGCCTGATGGCCGAGCGATTGCTGCGCTCGAAGGGCGTGGCCGAGATCCAGAAGATCCGCGTCGACCTCGAGCCCGCCCGGCGCCAGGAGATGATGCAGCGCACCGGACGGCGCACCGTGCCGCAGATCTACGTCGGCGAGCAGCACGTCGGTGGCTACGACGACCTCGCCGCGCTCGACCGGGCCGGCGGCCTGGATCCCCTGCTCGCCGCGCCGTGACGCGCGCGGGCCCACGCAACGCACCCGAGGAATCCCGATGAGCGAATCCCAGAGCAACCAGCCGGTGTTCTCGATCGAGAAGGTCTACGTGAAGGACCTGTCGCTCGAGATCCCCAACGCGCCGCAATCGTTCCTCGAGCGCGAGGCGCCCACCGTCGACGTGCAGCTGCACCACAACTCGACCGGCGTGGAGGAGGGCGTGTACCAGACGGTGCTCACGGTGACCGTCACCGCGAAGGTGAAGGACAAGACGCTCTTCCTCGTGGAGGCGGCGCAGGCCGGCATCTTCGTGATCCGCAACGTGCCGGCCCAGGAGCTCGAGGCCGTGCTCGCGATCGCATGCCCGAACATCCTCTTCCCGTACGCGCGCGAGGTGGTCTCCGACACCGTCACGCGCGCGGGCTTCCCGCCGGTGGTGCTCTCGCCGGTGAACTTCGAGGCGATCTACCAGGCGCAGCGCGATCCGCAGCCCTCGGCGCAGCCCGCGGTGCAGATCGTCACGCCCGTCTCGCACTGAGCGCCGTGAAGAGGATCGCCGCCGCCTGCCTCGCGCTCGTCGCCGGCGCCGCCTGCGCGGCCGAATACCGCTCCATCGGCGCGAATCCCGCGATCCTCTACGACGCGCCGTCGACCAAGGCGGACAAGCTGTTCGCCGTCACGCGCGACTACCCGTTCGAGGTGCTGGTGAAGCTCGACCAGTGGACCAAGGTGCGCGATGCGAACGGCGAGGTGGGCTGGGTCGAGAACGGCGCGCTCGGCGACCACGCGACGGTGGTCGTGACCGTGCCGCTCGCCGACGTGCGCGCGGCACCCGATCCGCAATCGCCGCTCGTGTTCGAGGCCTACAAGCAGGTCCTGCTCGACGTCGTGGAGCCGCCCGCGAACGGCTGGGTCCACGTGCGCCATCGCGACGGGCAGGAAGGCTACATCCGCACTTCGCACGTCTGGGGCGCCTGACGCCCGCGCCGCGAGGCGACATGGACATCGCGATCCTGGGCGCCGGCGCATGGGGCAGCGCGCTCGCCGTGGCGCTTTCCTCGCGCCATCGCATCTCGCTCTGGATGCGCAGCGCCGCGCAGCGCACGCGCATGGCCGCGACGCGCGCCACCGACTATCTTCCGGGCGTCGAGATCCCGGCGCCGGTCACGTTCACCGACGACCTCTCCGAAGCCGCGCGCGACCGCGACCTCATCGTCGCCGCGACGCCCACGCACGGATTGCGCGCGGCGCTCGAAGCGCTCGGCGTGCATGCGCGGCCCACGCCGCTGCTCTGGGCCTGCAAGGGCTTCGAGCTCGAGACCTCGCGCCTGCCGCACGAGATCGTGGCCGAGACGCTTTCCGCATGGCGCGAAGTCGGCGCGCTTTCCGGGCCGAGCTTCGCCGCCGAGGTGGCGCGCGGGCTTCCGGCGGCGCTCACGGTCGCATCGCGCGATGCCGCCTTTGCGCGAAGCGCGGCGGCCGCGCTCCATCACGCGCCGTTGCGCATCTATTCGAGCGGCGACGTGATCGGCGTGGAGCTCGGCGGCGCGCTCAAGAACATCATCGCGATCGCGGCCGGCATCAGCGACGGCCTCGGCCTGGGCGCCAACGCGCGCGCCGCGCTCATCACCCGCGGGCTCGCCGAGGTGGCGCGCCTCGGCGTGCGCATGGGCGGCGAGCCGGACACCTTCATGGGACTCACCGGCCTGGGCGACCTCGTGCTCACCGCGACCGGCGACCTCTCGCGCAACCGCGCGGTAGGCATGCGCATCGCGGCCGGGATGCCGGTGCAGCGCATCCTCGCGGAGCTGGGACACGTGGCCGAAGGCGTCTCGTCGGCGCGCGCGGCGCGCGACCTCGCCCGTGCGCGCGGCGTGGACATGCCCATCACCGAAGCGGTCTGCGCGGTGCTTTTCGAGGGGCTTCCCGCCACCACGGCGGTCGAGGGCCTGCTCACGCGGGAAACGCGCGCGGAACAGGCCTGATGTCCGTCCGGTCCGGGTGCACCCGTCAGGCGCCCTGCGCGAATCCCTGCTGGCGCCACGCCTCGTAGACCACGACCGCGACCGCATTGGAGAGGTTGAGGCTGCGATTGCCCGGGCGCATCGGCAACCGGATGCGCCTCTCGGGCACGACGGTTTCGAGCAGCGCTTCGGGCAATCCCGCGGCCTCGGCGCCGAAGAGGAACGCGTCGCCGGGCGTGAACGCGACGTCCGTATACCGCGTGGCCGCGCGCGCCGATACCGCGAACAGGCGCCGAGCGGCGAGCGCGGAGCGGCACGCCTCCCAGTCGCGATGCACCGTCACCGTGGCGAGCTCGTGGTAATCGAGGCCCGCGCGCCGCAGCTGCCGGTCGTCCATCGAGAAGCCGAGCGGCTCGACGAGGTGCAAACGGGCGCCGGCGTTCGCGCACAGGCGAATCACGTTCCCCGTATTGGGTGGAATCTCCGGGTGGTACAGGACGACCTCGAAGGGCGTCATGGCGCGTCGGGATCGGGTGCGCGCGCGAGCGCCCACGCGGCCACCTGCGCAGCGCCCGCCGACTTGAGCGCCTGCGCGATCGCGTCCATGGTGGCGCCTGTCGTGAGCACATCGTCCACGATCGCGACGCGCGCGCCGTCGAGCGCCCCGGTGCAGGCGAACGCTCCGCGGACGTTCGCGCGCCGCGCCGCGCGCCCGAGCGCGGCTTGCGCCCCGGTCTCGCGCGTGCGCACGATCGCCTCGCGCGCGACCGGCACGCGCAGGCGCCGCCCCACCACGTGCGCGATCTCGAGCGCCTGGTTGAATCCGCGCTCCCGCAGGCGCGCGGCGGAAAGCGGCGGCACGACGAGGAGGTCCACGCGCGGCTCGCGCTCGAGCCGATCGGCGAGCGCACGGGCGAGCGAGCTGCCGAGCGCGAGGTCCGCTCCGTACTTGAAGCGCTGCACCAGGCGGTCGAGCGGGAACCGGTAGTCGAAGCGCGCGACGGCGCGGTCGAACGCGAAAGAGGCGTGCCGGCATACGGGACAATCGACGCCCGCGAGGTCGAGGCGAAGCGCGCAACGCTCGCACGCGGCGCCGATGCGCTCCATGGCGCCATGGCACGGGTCGCACAGCAATCCGTGGTCGGCCGGTGCGAGGCACAGCGGGCAGTCCTCGCTCCAGGGATTCGCCGCGGCGGCTGATGAAAAAATAGACATCTGCAAGGTGCTCTGCGCTTGGAAACTTGACATCCGGACGATTGTTGCGAAAGATCAGGGACTTCTGGAGGATGCCTTGGATACCGCCGTCGTCGCCTTCCCCACCGCAAAACCCGATCCGCGCCTCGAGTCGCTTCGCGACGCGGCACTCGCGCTCTTCGCGCTACCGTTCAACGAGCTTCTCTATCGCGCGCATACCGTGCACCGCGAGCAGTTCGACCCGCGGCGCATCCAGCGTTCGACGCTGCTCTCGATCAAGACCGGCGGCTGTCCGGAGGACTGCGGCTACTGCCCGCAGGCCGCACGCTATCACACGGGGGTGGAGGCCGAAGCGCTGCTCGAAGTGCAGGAAGTGGTCGACGCGGCGCGCGCGGCGAAGCGGCACGGCGCGACGCGCTTCTGCATGGGCGCGGCCTGGCGCGGCCCGAAGGAACGCGACCTCGCGCCGGTCCTCGAGATGGTGCGCGAGGTGAAGGCGCTCGGGCTGGAGACCTGCTGCACGCTCGGGATGCTGCGCGAGGGCCAGGCGCAGAAGCTGCGCGAGGCGGGGCTCGACTACTACAACCACAACCTCGACACGGCGCCGGAGCTCTATGGCGACGTGATCTCCACGCGCACGTACGAGGATCGCCTGGCGACGCTCGAGCGCGTGCGCGGCGCGGGGCTCAAGGTGTGCTGCGGCGGCATCGTGGGAATGGGCGAATCGCGCGAGGGCCGCGCGGGGCTCCTCGCGCAGCTCGCATCGCTCGATCCGCAGCCCGAATCGGTGCCGATCAACGAGCTGGTGCAGGTCGAAGGCACGCCGCTCCATGGAACGCAGAAGCTGCCGTGGGTCGAGTTCGTGCGCACCATCGCCGTCGCGCGCATCCTCATGCCGGCGAGCGTCGTGCGACTCTCGGCCGGGCGCACCGCGATGAGCGAGGCGGTGCAGGCGCTGTGCTTCCTCGCCGGCGCCAACTCGATCTTCTACGGCGAGAAGCTGCTCACCACCGGCAATCCCGAAGTCGAACGCGACGACGCGCTTTTCGCCGCCCTCGGTCTCGAGCCCGCCTGAGGCTCGCGTGGACGGACTCGCCGACCGGCTCTCCGACGGGCTCGCGGCGCTCGAGCGCGAGAACCTGCGCCGCCGCCGCCGCGTGCTCGACTCGCCGCAGGGACGGCGGGTCCGCGTCGACGGCCGGGAGCTGCTCAACTTCTCGAGCAACGACTATCTCGGCCTCGCGTGCGACGCGCGGCTCGTCGCGGCCGCCCACCGCGCGCTCGACGCGTACGGCGTGGGATCGGGCGCCTCGCCGCTCGTGAGCGGGCATTCGCGTGCGCACGAGGAAGCCGAGCAGCGCTTCGCCGCCTTCGTGCGGCTGCCGCGCGCGCTGCTCTTCGCGAGCGGGTACGCCGCCAACCTCGCGATCCTCACCGTGCTCGGAGGAACGGACGCGGAGGTGTTCGGCGATCGGCTGAACCACGCGTGCCTGCACGACGGCGCACGGCTTTCGCGCGCGACGTATACGCGCTACGCGCACCTCGACCTCGGCGAGCTCGAGCGTGCGCTCGCCGCCTCGCGCGCCGCCGTGCGCATCGTCGCGACCGACGCCGTGTTCAGCATGGACGGCGACCTCGCGCCGCTGCCGCGCATGCTGGAGCTCTGCGAGCGCTACGATGCCTGGCTCGTCGTGGACGACGCGCACGGCATCGGCGTCCTCGGGGCGGGCGGGCGCGGCAGCCTCGAGCATTTCGCGCTCGCGTCCCCACGCATCGTCTACATGGCGACGCTCGGCAAGGCGCTCGGCGGCTACGGCGCCTTCGTCGCCGGGGCCGCGCAGACGATCGAATGGATGCTGCAACGCGCACGCACCTACATCTTCTCGACCGCGCTTCCGCCGGCGATGGCGGCGGCGGCGAGCGCGGCGCTCCAGATCGTCGAACACGACGCCGCCCTGCGTGCGCGGCTCGCTGCGCGCATCGACGAATTCCGCGCGGCCTGTGGCGCGCTCGCCGTGACGGTCCCACCCTCGGCGACCGCGATCCAGCCGGTCGTGGTCGGCGAAGCCGCGCGCGCGCTGGAAGCCTCCGCGCGCCTGCTCGAGCGAGGCTTCCTGGTCCCTGCGATCCGTCCACCGACGGTGCCGCGCGGCACTTCGCGTCTTCGCATATCGCTGAGCGCCGCGCACGAGGCCGACGACGTGCGTGGGCTCGCACAGGCGCTCGCCGAGAGCGTCGGTTGAGCGGTTCGGGGGCCGCGGTGGCCGAGCCGGCACGCATCGACAAGCGCGCCGCGCGCCGCGCGTTCGGCCGCGCCGCTTCCGGCTACGACCGGCATGCGATCCTGCAGCGCGAAGTCGGCACGCGCCTCCTCGCGCATCTCGACCCGATCCGCATCGCGCCGCAACGCATGCTCGACCTCGGCTGCGGCACCGGCGAGCAGCTCGCCGGTCTGCGCAGACGCTACCCGGGCGCATCGCTCATCGCGATCGACCTCGCGCTGCCGATGCTCGTCCAAGCGCGCCAACGCACGCCCTGGTGGCGGCGTACGCTTTCCGCATCGGCTCCGCTCCTCGCTTGCGCCGATGCCGAGAAGCTTCCGCTGCCGGCCTCCTGCGCCGAGCTCGCCTGCTCCAATCTCATGCTGCAGTGGTGCGAGGCGCCCGCCGCCTTCGCCGAGGCCGCGCGCGTGCTGCGCACCGGCGGGCTCTTCCTCTTCTCCACGTTCGGGCCGGACACGCTGCGCGAGCTGCGCGCCGCGTTCGACGAAAGCGGCGGCGGCGAGCACGTGCATCGGTTCGTCGACATGCACGACCTCGGCGATGCGCTGGTCGCCGCCGGATTCGTCGACCCGGTGATGGAAATGGAGACGCTCACGCTCGAGTACTCCACGGTGGAGGCGCTCGCGGCGGACCTGCGGGGCGGCGGCGGACGCAACGCGCTGCCCGGGCGGCCACGCGGCCTCGGAGGGCGCGAACGCTGGCGCCGCATGGCCGAGCGCTACGAGACGCGGCGCCGCGGCGCGATCCTGCCCGCCACCTACGAAATCGTGTACGGCCACGCGTGGAAGGCCGCGCCGAGGCATACGGCCGACGGCCGCGCGATCGTCGACTTCCATCCTCGCCGCACGCCATGAAGCGCGGCGTCTTCGTCACCGGAACGGATACCGGCGTCGGCAAGACGGTCGCCGCGGCGGCGCTGGTGCACGCGCTGCGCGGCGCGGGCGAAACGGTCGTGCCGATGAAGCCGATCGCCGCGGGCGCCGAGGAGCGCGACGGCCGCTGGGCGAACGAGGACACGCTCGCGCTCCTCGAGGCCGCGGGCCTCGAACGCGATGCGCTGGAGCGGGTCACGCCGGTGCTGTTGCGCGAGCCGATGTCGCCGCACATCGCGGCCGCTCGCGAGGGGCGCACGATCTCGCTTGCTCCCATCCTCGAGGAGCTCGGGCGGGCAGGGCCGGCGAACGCGTTTCACATCGTGGAGGGTGTCGGCGGCTTCGTCGTGCCGCTCGGCGACGACCTCGACACGATCGACCTCGCGCGTGCCGTGGCCCTTCCCGTCGTGCTCGTCGTGGGCCTTCGCCTGGGTTGCCTCAACCATTCGCTCCTCACCGCGCGCGCGGTCGAGGCCGCGGGGCTCGAGCTCGCGGGCTGGATCGCGAACGCGATCGATCCCGCGATGAGCGTCCCCGACGAGAACGTGCAGACGCTGCGCCGGCGGCTGCGCGCGCCGCTGCTCGGGCGCTTCCCGTGGTGCGAGCGGCCCGATCCGCGCGCACTCGCGCGCCGCCTCGACGTGCGGCCGCTCCTCGCGCCTCGATGATCGCCGCGCTCTTCGACCTCGACGGCACGCTCACCGACCCGCGCGAAGGGATCACGCGCTCGCTCGCGTATGCGCTCGAGCGCATGGGAATCGAGCCGCCGGCGCTCGAGGAGCTCGTCTTCGCGATCGGGCCGCCGCTGCGGGGATCGTTCGCGCGGCTCCTCGGCACCGATTCACCCGTCGCGGTCGAGCGCGCGATCGGGCTTTACCGCGAGCGCTTCGCGGAGGTCGGCCTGTCCGAGAATCGTCCCTACGATGGAATCGCCGACGCGCTCGGGTCGCTGCGCGCGGCCGGCGTCGGCCTCTTCGTCGCGACCTCGAAACCGACCGTCTACGCGCGGCGCATCGTCGAGCGGTTCGGGCTCGCGCCGCACTTCGGCGAGGTGCACGGTTGCGAGCTCGACGGAACGCGCGAGGACAAGCGCGAGCTCCTCGCGCACCTGCTGCCCCGCCATGGGCTCGACCCGGCGAAGACGGTGATGATCGGCGATCGCGGCGCCGACATGCGCGCGGCGCGGCACCATGGGCTGCATGCGCTCGGAGCGCTATGGGGATACGGCACGGCCGACGAGCTGCGCGAAGCCGGAGCGCATGCGCTCTGCGAAGGACCGTCGGGTGTCGAAACCGGCGTCGCCGCGCTTACGGAAACGCCGCGCTGAGGAGCGCCACGCCGTGCGCGCCATGCGCGCGCGCGAAGGCGAGATCGGCCCGCGCGAGGCCGCCGATCGCGTAGACCGGCATCGGGCGGTCGCGCACGAGCTCGCGGAAGCGATCCCATCCGAGCACCGCGCCGCCGGGATGCGAGGCGGTCGGCTTCACCGGACCGAGCACCGCATAGTCGACGCCGATCACGGCCGCGTGGCCGAGCTCGGCCGCGTCGTGGCAGGAGGCGCCCACCAATGGCGCCTCGGGCCTCGCCGTCGCCGCCATCAACGCGGCCGAGGTGAGATGCACGCCGGCCGTCTGGGGAAAGGTGCCGCAATCGCTGTTCACCACGACCTGCGAGCCGAAGGGCTCGGTGCGCGCGAGCGTGCGCGAGACCAGGTGCTGCAGGCGCTGGTGCTGCATGCCCTTCTCGCGCAGCTGCACCAGCAAATGCTCCGCGGTGAGGCGCTCCGAGAGCCGTGCGATCCAGCCGTCGATGCCGAGCGCGGCGGCGCTCGAGATCACCATGATCGCGGGCAGCGCGAGCGCCGCGAGCACCGGCGCATTCGCGGGCAGCATCGGCGAGACGTCGGGCGCTTCCACGCGCTGCCAGCGGATCGCCTGGTCCTCGAGCGGCCGCGGCTCTCCGTCCCAGCGCGTCACGCGGAAGAAATGCAGGCGCACCGTCGCATGCGTGTACGCGTAGACGCGCGTGATCCACGGGCTCGCCTCGCGCACGCCGATGCCGAGCTCCTCCGCGAGCTCGCGCACGAGGGCGGCGTGCGCGTCCTCGCCCGGCTCGATCTTGCCGCCGGGAAACTCCCAGTAGCCGGGATAAGGCTTGCCTTCGGGACGCTGCGCGAGCAGGAACTCGCCCGGGCGCTCGATCACCGCCGCGGCGACCTCGGTGATGTTACTCATGCCAGGAACCACGGATGAACACGGATGAACACGTTTCATCTGCGCTTATCGGCGAATCCCGTCTTCTGCCGCCCCACCCAGTCGCGCGCGAACTGCCATGCCACGCGGCCGCTGCGAAAGCCGCGCTCGAGCGCCCAGAGGAGCGCGGCCTTGCGCGACGCCTCGCTCGCCTTGCCGCCGAGGCGCTCGACCCAATGGTCGGCGATCTCGAGGTACTGCTCCTGGTCGAACGGATAGAACGAGAGCCACAGGCCGAACCTCTCGGAGAGCGAGATCTTCTCCTCGGTGGTCTCGCCGGGATGGATCTCGCCATCCACGTGCTTCGCCTCGAGGTTCTCGTCCATGAATTCGGGCATGAGGTGGCGGCGGTTGGACGTGGCGTAGATCAGCACGTTCGGCGCCGAGCCGGCGATCGTGCCGTCGAGCGCCACCTTGAGCGACTTGTAGCCCGCGTCGGACGCCTCGAAGGACAGGTCGTCGGAGAAGATCACGAAGCGCTCCGGGCGATCGGCGATGAGGTCCACGATGTCGGGCAGGTCGACGAGGTCGCGCTTGTCCACCTCGATCAGGCGCAGCCCCTTCGGCGCGAACTCCGCGAGCGCCGCCTTCACGAGCGAGCTCTTGCCGGTGCCGCGCGCGCCGGTGAGGAGCACGTTGTTCGCCGGGCGCCCGGCCACGAACTGCGCGGTGTTCTCGCGCACGCGCCGCTTCTGCTCGTCGATGTCCTTCAGGTCGGAGAAGCGGATCGAGTGCGGATGGCGCACGGCCTCGAGGTAGCCGCCACGGGCGTTCTTGCGCCAGCGCAACGCGTGGCCCTTCCAGTCGGGCGCATGCACCGCGGCAGGGAGCAGCCGATCGAGGCGCTCGACCAGGTCGTCGAGGCGATCGGCGATGCGCTTCAACTCTTCGCTCATCGGGTCGTGAAGGTCATGAGCCAGTAGTACGCCACCGTCTCGAGCCCGGCCACGCGCGCGACGGGGCGCACGGCCTCGGCGAGCTCTTCCGGCGCGGGGAAGTTCTTGAGCACCTCGTATTCCTCGCCGTTCGGCAGGTGCCGGATCTGGTAGGTGTTGCCCTCGGCATCGCGGCGCGAGATCGCGGTGGAGCTGCCCTCGGCGTAGCGGTTGTCGAGGATTGCGACCACCGCGCCCGGCACGAGTTTCGCGGCGAGGTTCTGCACGAACTTCGCGAGGTCGCTCTTCTTCACGTGCGACCACCAGAAGCCCGCGAAGGCGGCATCGCAGCCCGCCGGCGCGCCCTCGAGCGTGACCGCGTCCGCCTTGAAGAACTGCGCGCGCGCCGGCGGGATCGGCTTCTCGCGCGCGATCTCGAGCACCGCGTCGTTGATGTCGCACGCGTAGACCTTCGCCGCCTCGCGCGCGATGAACTGCGTCCAGTAGCCGGTGCCGCAGGCGACCTCGAGCACGGTGCGCCCGCGCAGGACCTCCGGCACGCGATGCCGCAGCCATTCCAGCTCGTGCTGGCGCTCC
>Ga0134126_10003116_pt1 | contig 20706 bp, 17 predicted proteins | sample KB31752_FD_96881 | JGI IMG/M metagenome (GOLD analysis project Ga0134126, IMG submission 96881) | Terrestrial soil microbial communities with excess Nitrogen fertilizer from Kellogg Biological Station, Michigan, USA - KB3-175-2 | ecosystem: Environmental > Terrestrial > Soil > Unclassified ... | reverse complement strand
CCGACGAGGTGATCGAGCGCTTCCATCGTTATGCGCAGCTTCAGCCGCGTAATTCTCGCGCGCTTTATTACTATGCAATGAGCCTCTGGAAAGGAAAGCGAGCCCAGCAGACCGATCAGGACCTCAGCGAGATCGCAAAGCTTCTGAAGTCTTCCGTCGCGCTGGATAGCAAATTCGCCGAAGCACATCTGCAGCTGGGCAATCTCTATTCCGATCAGAAGCAGTACGCAGCGGCGATTCCGGAATATATGCGAGCGTTGACGCAAAATCCTGATCTGGCCGACGCACATTACCGGCTTGGCCAAGCGTACGTGCGGACTGGTGACAGGCAGGCCGCACAGCAGCAGTTCGATGTCTATCAAAAATTGCGAACGCAGCATCTGGCGGAGCTCGATCAGCAGAAAGCTGAGATTCGGCAGTTCGTGTACTCGGCGAAGAATACCTCTCCGGCAAAATCGGAGTGAGCCAGGAAAGAGAAGAGTCCTTGATTTGCCTGTGACACTCGTCATAGGCTTGGCGGCACACAAGCAGAGGAATGTCTACTACTTTGCCGAAATCGACGACGCGCGCATCGCGAGAGTCTGCACAGGAGCTCGCGCGTTCTCTTGTCCGCAGCCGACGCGATTTTCTGCGAACATCGGCTCGCCTCGCGCTCGGGAGTACTCTTCTCGGTTCACGTGCATTCTCCTGGGCTGCTCCCACTCCGAAGAGAAAAGTAGTTGTAGTTACCTTTGGAGGCGGCGCGCGCGATCAGGAGACATTCGCGCCTGAGGGTCAGGAAAACATTCCCAATTTAATGCGGGAGCTGATTCCGCAATCGAGCTTCTTCGGCCAGGTAGTGAATCGGGGCATCCTCGGTCACTATGTCGCGACCGCGAGTCTTGCGACTGGAGCCTACGAGACCATCAACAACTTCGCCTCGCTGCCGCCGGAAAATCCCACCGTATTCGAATACTTCCGCAAAGATTTAAAGCGTCCTTCGTCAGACGCCTGGGTAGTAGCTCCGAGCAACGGATTCAACCATATTGGCGAAAGCAGCAATCGGTCCTACGGTTCTGGGCTCGGAGCGCGTGTCATTCTGCCGAAGCACTTGCTTACTGCAGCTACCTCCGGCGGTCCCGATTACGAACATCTGCTCCGAGACAATTACGAAACGCCCTTCTACGCTCCGCAACTCGGCGGAAGCGAATTTGAGCTCCAGCAGTTGGAATCGATCCTGAAACTTTCGGTTGACGATTTCCGCGCGCATGCGCGCACGCTCTCGAGTCCCGACGAGCTTTCTCTGTATATCGCTAAACGGCTGATGCGTGAAGTTGCGCCGAGTCTGCTGTGGATCACCATGCACGACATCGACATCGCACATGCCGGCGCATACTCGCTGTACATTGAAGGAATTCGCCGAACCGATCGTCTGTGTGCCGAGCTCTGGAAAACAATTCAGAGCGAGCCTGAATACGCAGGCAAGACCACTCTCTTCATTCTTCCCGATTTTGGACGCGATTCCGATGAAGACGCCGGCGGCAACGGCTTCCAGCACCATCGCACCGGCGACACGCTCTCGCGCACTACATGGATGATGGCGCTTGGCCATGGCGTCCGCGAAGGCGTGATCTACGATCACGCGATCGAGCCAACCGACTTGGTTCCAACGCTCGGATCCATTTTGGGATTCTCTGCTGCGCTCGCCAAGGGCAAGCCCATTTCGGAGCTGATGTAACGTGCTGCCCCGCAATCTCAAACCGGAGCACTTCAGCTCGTATCCCCCCGAAGCCAAGCGCCTGGCTGCGAACTACATCGGCGCATTTCAGACTCTGCCCCTGAGTTTCCTCCCGAACCTTCTGCGAGAGGTAGCCGAGTATGACTACAAATTTCCAATTGAGCGACGAGCATTAGAAAGGGAACTCGGAAACCTGGCGTCTCTTTCGCTCGAGCAGCGCAGCCAGTGGTTCGGTGGATTCGCTGCAATCCAGATCTCGCAAAAGCTGGAAGACTTCGACTGGGCGGCATCTCCAGCTCAATTTGTAGAACAGCTGTCGGAATATCTCTGGAGAACCCATCAGCTCGATGCCTTTCGCGCAGCCGCTATGCATTATGCGAGCCTGCTGCAGCAGGCTGTTCCTGCCGAGCCGCCCGCGATGCCCAGATTGGGAATCACGGTTATTGGAGAAGGCGTTGCGTCATACGACCAGACGCTGTTTCGTAAGCTCAGGCCTCACGGGGCTTACTTCAGCAAAATCGATCCGGAGAATGGGCTCGCGAGCCTGATGGATGCAGTCGGGGAGCGGGCTCGAGCTCATCCAGCAAACTATGGGTATTGGTACATCGATGGCGGCGAACCGGTCGCGCACGATCCGGCGCTGAGCGTGGTCTCTTACAGCTCGCTTGAGCCGGTGCGCAGAGAACTCCTGAAAAAGATCGACGCCCAGACGAAGCGTCCCGGAATGGGACCTGAAGCGCTGAGGACCACGCTCGCGCAAATGCAGCCCAGTGATCTCGGATTCGCTGGCAAGGACGCGGTGCTCGATCGCTTCCAGATGAAAATCCTGACGGAAGGTTCAGGCACGCAGATCTTCAGCACGAGCTTCGTCCAGTGGGCCGCGCGTGAAGCTCTGCGGCGTGCGCAGCCGCTCACGCTCTTGGTACGCTTCGCGCCGCGTCAGCGGCAGAAGCCGATGAACGAACTTCTGTCGGCGAACACCGGAGCGGCTGAACGGGATCCGATTGGCTCACTGATCGACGGCGACATGGGCGCGTACTACAACTGGGTCAACCAGCAGCGCCTGCCCGGAGCCGAGCAGTCATCGTTCCTCGTATGGTTTGAAGGACACAATCAAGCGTTAATGATCGGCCCCACGGTGCCTCGCGGCACCGAATCTGCTTCGCAAATGAACCTGAAGCAGTTGCTGAATTGGCAAGGATAGCTGCCGGATCTTCGCTTTGGTTCACCTCGACGTTTGCAGCACCGCAACTCCATACACCGGCAAATTAACCGACTGCTTCACGCCGCCCGCTAACACATCGGTCATCGCGTTCGGCAGAGAAATCGTCTGGTCTGCTTTCGAGAAGTTCACAAGAATAAGGACCGTTCCTCGGCCGCCGTACCTCGGATATACGTCTACGCCCTCGGGCACCGATGGAAGGACCGGCTTCACGCCGCTGACATCGGTCATCCACTTCGCTGCGGACTGCATGGCAACATCGTCTAGCCAAGCGCCAATATAAGTAATCCGGCCGTTGCCGACTTTGCGCGTGATCGCCGCTGGCTGACCGTCCAACCAACCATTGCTCTTGCCGTAGGTTTCGAGGACTTCGGTTCCTGAGTCCTTTGCGCTCAGCAATTCTGCCCAGAGCTTCGATTCTCCCGGTCCGAACTTTCCCTGAATGGGAACAGGATCCGTGAGCGCGTAATACTGTTCGACGCGGCCCCCGAGCAGATCGACCAGCGGACCTGGCTGACGCTCCCTCTGCAGACCGTTGTCGTCGTCCTTCATTCCCGAGCGCTGGCCCAGCACCAGATGTCCACCTTGCCGCACATAATTCTCGAGGTTCTTCGCGGCGGCGTCCGACAAGACATTCAGTCCAGGGGCAACCACGAGTTTGTATTGTGTGAGCGGAGCCGTGGGCGCGACGATATCGATCGACTGGCTGATCGCGCGCAGCGGTTTGTAGTAGCTCACGATCTCCGCTACCGGATCGTACTTCGAATTATGTTTCTGCCAATTGATTGCCCAGCGGCTGTCGTAAGAATGGAGAATGGCGACATCCGACTTCACTGTCGTCCCCGCGAGCACCGGACTCGCCTTCGCGAACTCCTGACCAAGCTGCTGAACCTCGGAGTAGAGCGGCACCGGCGTGCCATCGGCTCCGACCAGAGTGCCGTGATATTCCTCCTGACCATTCAGCGCGCTGCGCCATTGCCAGTAGCTCACGGTGTCGGCGCCATGTCCGATCGCATGCCATGCCATCGCGCGCACCTCGCCTTTATCGAGCGCGTTGTTGATCGGCGCCCAGTTCACTGAGAGCCGGGCTGCGTCTCCATCACCAAGAAGTTCTTGCGCTTGAAGCCGCGCGTCAGGTCGTGCGTTGCCCCGTTCTTCGCCGGATCAAGATGGCCTTCGCCGACGTAGTCGTCCCAGGAAGCAAGGTCGAGGTCCTGGCTGACGACGTAGTGATCGTAGCGGTCGAACCAGCCCATCATGTTGGTCGTAATGAATTGCCGTGGATCGGAATTAGCGCGAATCACGTCGAGCTGATTCTTCTGATAACTCCGCCAGGTGTCGCTCACGAAGCGGCGCCAACTGAGCAGCAGGCCGGGATTCCCGTATCCGGTTTCGATCGGAATCTGGTTCCAGTCCGAATAAGTCTGGCTCCAGTATGAAGTCGTCCATCGTGCATTCAGGTTGTCGAGAGTTCCATATCGCGCCTTTACCCACTGCTGGAATTGTGCCTTCGTGCCCGGATCGTATGATTCCTCGGCGTACTCATTGTCGATCTGCCAGCCAATCACCCAGGGATTGTGCCCAAAGCGCTTCACCATCTGCTCGGCGATTTTGCGGGCCAGCTCGCGGTATTTCGGATTATCAAAATTGAATTGCTGCCGGTTTCCGTGCTCGGCCCATCGCCCATCTTCTTCCATGCGCAACGTCTCGGGATATTTCTGCGTGAGCCACGCCGGCGGAGCGGCGCTCGGAGTTCCCAAAACGGTATAGATGCCGTGCTTGGATGCTGCAGTAACCGCGTGATCAAGCCAGTCAAAATCGTACTGACCTTCGCTTGGCTCCATGCGACTCCAGGCGAATTCACCTACGCGCACCATGTGAATGTCGGCTTTCTGCATGAGCTCGAGATCGGCATCCCAGCGCGATTCCGGCCATTGCTCCGGATACCATGCCGTACCCAACAGAATGGCAGGCGGATGCGAAGCAGTGGATTGGCTTTTCAGAGCATCCGGAGAGAACAAGCAAACAACGATGAGCACCGCAACGCAAATGGCACACCATCGCCGGGTGTTGATCATTCTTCCTCCGCAGACTGCAGATGTGAACGCGAAGACCGCTGATATCGCGATTCTTGGGCTGGTTAAGCGTTTAACATCTTACATCGCTAATGCGTTACCGCGAAGCTCCGAAAGAAGGAAGCTACGCAAGCGCCGATTGGATATCTGTGTAGCTAAAATCCTTGCCCTTGAAGAGCAACGGCTCATCCATTGCTTTTGCGAGCGCATAGGCGAAACAATCGCCAAAGTTTAGACGAGCGCGGTGCCCACTGTTTCTCCCAAAATCTCGATAGGTAGCCCGCGCGATCCGAGCCTGCGCTTCGGACACCGGTTCGATCGTGAGTCGAGCTTGGTGAAGCAACTCATCAAATCGTCTGCTCGCAACCGGATCGCGGCTTCCGTCGATTACGGCAGCAGTCTCCACATAGGTTGCTGCGGAAATGCGCCTCGAATCAGCATTGTCGATAGCTTCGGCGTAGTGCCTGGCATCTGGTTCGTCCCTCAGAATCGCAATGAGAGCCGAGCTGTCCACAATCATTTCGGCAGCCCTTTTTCGTCGTAGAGCAGATCCGCATGGTCGGCCGAGCCATAAGGTTCCTTTAATCGCTTGCTGCAATCTTTACCGATTGCCAACAGCCGGTCCACAAGGCTGAAACCGCGCTTCTCTCTTACCCGTTCCAGGCGTTCGCGCAGCGCATTTGTCACCGCTTCAGTCATGTTTTCGCCGGTTAGCTTGGCAAGCTGGTTTGCGAGGCGATGAGCGTCTTTGTTTTTGATGTTTAAGCTCATCAATCTCAATCTACCCTTCTACCATACATAGATATAATTCTACCATATCTTCGAAATCTTGATTGAAGCTTTGCAACCTTCGTGTGCGCTCTTGGTGTTGTTCGTAGAATAGAAGTAATGAAGCGCTCGGGCACAGCCGACCTCCCTCTCCACGGCGGACGTGTCCCGTCCTGGCTGGCCGAGCGCATGACGACTCTAGGCACCGCCATCTGCGAGAGCGTTGTGTACCATTACGGAACATCCGAACTGCTCACCCGCGTCAGCGATCCATTCTGGTTCCAGGCGCTCGGCTGTGTGATGGGGATGGATTGGCACTCGTCAGGCATCACGACTTCCGTTTTGGGAGCTCTCAAACGCGGACTCAATCCCCGCGCGCACGAACTAGGCATTTACGTCTGCGGCGGACGGGGCAAGCACTCGCGCAAAACTCCCGCCGAACTGCTCGCCGTCGCCGACCGCTCTGGCCTAGATGGCGACAAGCTGGTCCGAGCCAGCCGACTCACAGCCCGCGTCGACAACAACGCCATCGCCGACGGTTTCCAGCTTTACTTGCATTCGTTCGTCCTGAGCAGCGAGGGAGAATGGGCGGTAGTGCAGCAAGGCATGAACGATGCCACAGGCATGGCCCGCCGCTATCATTGGCACTCAGCCACAGTGCGCGACTTCATCACTGAACCGCACACCGCGATCGTCGGAGAGTCCCAGGGTACGATCATGAACTTGGTAGACGCGCACGCCACGCCGGCACAGCGCGCTTTGCTCGGAATCGTCCGCGACCATCCTGAAAAGACGCTGGCCGAAACTCGCAAGCTCACAATGCCGCGGCATCATGACGTATGCGTGTCCGACGTCGACGTGAAACGCCTTGGCGCCGTCCTAGCCGTCGCGTACGAACGCGAATTCCACGATTTCGGAGAGCTCCTGCTGCTGGAAAAGCTAGGCCCGCGCACCCTGCAGTCGCTGGCGCTGATAGCCGAGACAGTCCACGGCACCCCAACGTGCTTCGCCGACCCAGCCCGTTTCTCGTTTGCCCACGGCGGCAAAGACGGCCACCCATTCCCAGTGCCGCTCAAGACGTACGATCAATCAATCTCCGTCCTCCGCCGCGCGCTCGATACGGCGAAGTTGGGCCATGCCGAGAAAGTCGACGGCTTCAAACGGCTGGATCGATTCGTGCGCAAGATCGAACGAACGGCTTCGCCGAGAGCCGATGTGAAGGCCGCCATCACCCACGAGAAGAAGATTTCGTCTGAATTGGGAGGGAGAACGGTCTTCGATAACCATGAAGAACCGCATCGTCGACAATTGGAATTGTTCGGGAACTGAGCGGACGGCGCTGACCCGCTCCTACTTCATTCCATTCGCTACCGAGAATGAAATGATGCGGCACCTACCTGGTGCACGATTCGGAGTCGAGCCGCTATCACCGGAGCAGAGTCATTGCCGATGATCCAGGTCGGCTGAGGAAAAAGGTAGAACTCTGCCGCTCCGAAAACCGCCCGCGATAGGGTTGCGACCACTCCCGGAGAAATTCTTCAACGTGGTGTTGCTCTACTAGAGCCCACACACTGCCACCGAAGCCGGCTCCAAAGGCTGAGGCAGCAAGCGCGCCTTGCTGTCGTGCGGTTCGCGCCAGAAAAACCGTTTCTGCCGTTTGGTTCTTCAGGAGTTGCTCAGCGTTTCCTTGTGACTCATCAACGTGATCGCCGAAGCGGCTCCAGTCACGGGCGGCGAGCGCATCCGCTGCTTTGGGAATAATTGAGGTGGACTCGGAGACGAACTGCTCGAAACGGTCGACGAGCGGGAACTCGGAATTTGTGGGCGTTGAACTGAGAAGCTTTCGTAAATCGCTCTCCGCCTTGGTGGAACTGGCGAGGGCTGCCGCTAGCGAGGACTCGTTACGTCCCGTCTCGCGATTCCAGATTTCCAGAATGGAACGGACTGCGAGCGAGAGGCGGTTATACTTCGTTAGCGCGGAGCCGGTCTTATCAGCAACCACTCCGCTTACCGCGATCGCGAACATTAGCTCCTTGGGCAGCTCCAGAGATCGCTCGAATCGCGTTGGGCAGAACGAAAACTGCGAAATCTTTCCAGGTTCACAACATAAAATCGCCGTGTGATCTTCGCTGCCGCCGAAGGTTCCGACGCCGCGATCGCCTGGTAATTCGCGGAAAGTAGATCCGTTCTCTACGCATCCCAGATACGTTGCCAGATCTTCTTTTGATTGAATATTGCGGCGGTACGGCTCTGAGTCAGCGAGGTGGTTGACTGCTGCCAAGGCTAGGAAGGATGCAACGACAAGCGCGCTCGAGCTGCTCATGCCTGCTGCGCGAGGCAAGTCGCTGGCGAAGAGAACGTCCGCTCCGGTGTTCGAATTGGGAAAATTGGCAACTATCCGTCGCGTGACAGTGGCTGGATATGTCCTCCATCCGCGCTGCGGCAATTCGACGTCTTCCTCGAAAGCAAACTCGCTGCGCTCACCCGATTTCGCATCGACGAAGCGCAGTGTGCGGTCGCGACGAGATGATGTGATGACACAGAAGCCGCGTTCAACGCAGCAAAGCAGACTGCGTCCACCGGCGTAGTCAGTGTGCTTGCCGAGAACCTCGATCCGTCCCGGAACAAAGAAGGCATGTTGCACTGTGCAAATGCCTAGTTCGTGCGCCACGCGCTGAAGCTGATCGAAGAGCCGGCTTTTGGCTTCCGCCTCGGCTGCGCTCATTCCGGATTGCTGCAGCGCGTCCGCGTATCGATTCATAGCTCTACCGAACGTCCTTCGAGAGCGCGAGCTACGCTTGTGATATCGGCTCTTGTAGAGAGGTCGAGGACTTCGCCAGAGAACGGGATCACCCGAAAGTGTTCGCCTAAGTTCTCGATCGCGTATTGGACGGCAGAGGGTATCTCATACTCTCCTCGGCCAGAAGGACCGATGGCTTCGCAAGCGCGGTAAATGCTTGGCGTGAACGACCAGCAGTTCATGCTGATGAGTCCGGAGAGTTCGAGCGTGGGAGGCTTTTCGTTGATGCGTCGCAGATAACCTGCAGCATCGATTTCGAGAGTCGCGTAAGCGTTCAGTCGAGCTTCGGCAATGAGTCCGTTGCGGAGCAGCCCTCTGCGATCGAAGCCAATCGTGCTCGATCCATGGAGCTCGAGGAGTTTGCGCAGAGCTCCAACGGGATAGTAGTTGTCAGAGTTGATGACCAGGAAGCAGTCTGGCCCAGTGAACTCCTGTGCCGCCCGCAACGCATCTGCCGTGCCGAGTGCTCGCTGCTGGATGGCGAATGAGATTCGCACGCGTGTCGTTTTCAGCGATTCATAATAGTTCCGAATCACATCGTGCTCGGGCCCGATCACGAGACAGATTTCGCGCAGTCCAGCATCCGCCAAAGCGCTGATGGAGTAGTCGAGAAACGGCCGGCCGATGGGGATCATGGCCTTGATGCCTCGATCAGCAATTTGCTTCTGCTCTGGAGTAAGCGAGGCATTCGCAAGGGCAGCTCGCATTCGTTTGCCTACTCCGCGCGCCAGGATCACTGCTTTGGGTGTTTCCCGAATCGGAACCGGCAATTTATTGGTCCTTCGATTGATGCTCGAGTGAGCGGAACATTGCTTTCAGATCGCGCAATCCGAGCACAGTGACGATCGCCGTTATCAGCGCGAACGAAGCTCCAGAAATTGCGAGCCAGACTGTCCAGAAGATCTCCCAGGCTCTCATTGTTCCTCCGTCGCGGCGTTGGCAAAACGCAGCTTCGCGCTGGGTTGAGCTTTCACTACTGATCCAATAAATAATCCGGCGGCGGCTAGTCCAAACGCCATGAAGCCAGTGATGTTTTCATTCCAATGCAGGAAGAAGAAGGGAACGATTGCGCCCAGTGCTCCCATCAGCATGGCCAGGTATCCGCCAGTGATGCTGGCACGCTTCCAGTAAAGTCCACCGACCACACAAACGAAGGCGCCGGCGAGAAAAATGGTTCCGGTGATATTCAGGTAGAGATAAACCGCGCCGGGAGGCGTGTAGTAGAGTCCCCAGAACATCAGGAAGAGGCTAACGAACAGGTTCGCGATTCGATTTACCAGAATCTGTGATCGCGAGCTGAGAGGTGCGCGTCCGAGAATCTGCCGCATCGGGAGAATCACGTCTTGTGAGATCACAGCGCTCCAGCCGAGCAGGTACGAGCTGTTGACCGACATGGTTGCCGCGAGCATTCCTGCTACGACGATTCCTTTGATTCCCGGTTTGAGAATTTGCGCCAGCATCGCCGGCATTGCGTCGATAGGAGCGAGCGCGTGGTTCCCGATCAGCGGCGCGGGCACTCCTGCGGTCAGTGCTCCCGTTCCGAACAAGGTGAGAGCCGCAATTCCCCACAGCATCGGCAGCATCCCGCGTCCGAGAAAGATGAAGCCGGTCCAAGTCATCACCCGTTTCGAAATTTCCGGACTGCGGGTCGAGAACATGCGCATGGCTGTGGTCTGCCAGCAGGTGTGAATGGAGAACCAGAGCAGCGTTTGCCAGATCAGGAACGTCAGGCCGAACTTTGGCGCCAGTAAAGGATTGAATCCGGCGGCTCCCATAGTGTGCGTCACTTTATCCACGATGTGAGTCCATCCGGCGTGGTGAATCGAGTAGGCGGTGACCAGGATCGTCGCGACTGAGAGCAGAACGTACTGAAGGAAGTCGGTGATCACTACGGCGACCATGCCACCTACGACCGTGTAGAGAAGCTCGAGAAGGAGAATGATCGTCATTGCTCCCACGAGATATTGCGCTCCGATGCCGCTGACGATGGTGAGAAACTCTCCTTCGATTTTGAGGAAGACTCCCATATTGAGAATGCCGCCGAGCGCAACCAGGACACCGGTGAGCACGCGCAGTCCTCGACTGTATTTGCGCTCGAAGAATTCCGGCACGGTCATCAGGCGCATCTCGCGAAATCGGCTGATGACGAAGCCGGTTCGCCCGACGATAATCATCACCACGCCGGAGATCAGCGCCGCCGCGAACGCGGCGAAACCGTATCGGTAGCCCAGTTCGGCGTTGTACATGTAGGTGATCGTGCCGATCTCGGTCGCTGCTAGGGTTGCGATGCCGACAAACACTCCAAGCTCACGTCCTGCGACCAGGTAATGCGAGACGCTGCTGCCGATAAGGCTCTTGCCGATGAGACCGATGGAAACCGAGAGCAGGAGATAGACGGCGACAATCGTCCAGTCGAGTGGAGTGAAGGCCATGAGGAAGTGTGACTGTTAGAGCTGCCGCCCGAGCGTAATACAATCCGGTGAACTGAACAACCGGGAGATATGCTGCTGAGAACCTTCTTCGCGCTTTTCTTTCTCATCGATGGCTGCATCTGCTTTGGACAGTCCGCCAGTGTGCTCACACCAGGTCCGGCAGCGGGATGGGTCACTCCAGCCGGGAGCACAGAGGTTACGAACGCCCGGCCGAAGGCGGCCGGCTCCATGTCGGTTGCGGAGCTTCACAACAATGTGATCGCTGCGAAGTGGAGCGTCGGTGATGGCGGACTTCGTCTCGTTGGAATTGAGGATCGCGTTGCACATCGGCTGATTTCCCTCGACGCTGATGTCTTCGTGCTGAGGCTGCATGATGGCGATGCGGTTCGCTCGTCGGAGATGAAGCTCGTTGCTGCGCCGAGGATTCGAGCGCTCTCTGCGGATTCTGGATCATCGAACCTGGCGCAGCGATCCGCGGGACGCGAGATTGCGACAGAGTTGGAAGACAGCGCCGGACATCTGCACGTCACCTGGCGCGCAATTCTCAGAGACGGCTCAAACTACTTGCGAACCGAAGTCACGATTCGTGCCAATGGACAAGACCTGCCTGTGGCAGAGATCCGTCTCATCGGCTCGAACTCACCCGACGCTCATGTCTTAGGTACAGTAAAGGGCTCTCCAGCAGTTGAAGGACGTGATTTTCTGGCGTTCGAGCATCCGCTTTCCTCGTGTGATGTTGAACAGACGGCGGTTACCTGCAGCCTGAAACGCGAGCTGCCAATTCGAGCTGGGCAGTCTGCAACGTATTCTGCTGTTATCGGCGTCACGCGTCCAGGACAGCTTCGCCGCGACTTCCTGAACTATGTCGAACGCGAACGGGCGCATCCACACCGAACGTTTTTGCATTACAACAGCTGGTACGATCTCGGATACTTCGGGCGATACGACGAAGCCGGCGTTCTAGATCGAATTAACACGTTCGGCAACGAACTCACGAAGAAACGCGGCGTGAAGCTCGATTCTTTTCTTCTCGACGACGGTTGGGACGATCCCACGCACTTATGGCATTTCAATCCAGGGTTCCCCAATGCGCTGCAGAGCATAACGACAACTGCGGCCGAATACGGCGCCGCCCCGGGAATGTGGCTTTCTCCGTGGGGAGGCTACGGACAGCCAAAACACCAGCGCCTGGAATCCGCTAAGGATTCGGGATATGAAACTTACAAAGGTGGACTCGCGCTCTCTGGGCCGCAGTATTTCGAGTATTTTCGCAAGGTGTGTCTTAATTTCATCGACCGCTATGGCGTGAATCAGTTCAAGTTCGATGGAACCGGAAACGCCAATCGCGTGATCCCGGGCAGCAGCTTCGACAGCGACTTCGATGCAGCGATCTCCTTGATCTCCGAGCTGCGATCGCACAAGCCTGATCTGTACGTAAATCTCACAACGGGGACGTATCCATCGCCGTTCTGGTTGCGCTATGCGGATTCCATCTGGCGCGGTGGAGAAGACCACGACTTTGCGGGAGTAGGCACTGCGCGACAGCGCTGGATCACATATCGCGACGGGGCTACCTACGAGCACGTGGTACAGGCGGGGCCACTTTTTCCCCTCAGCTCGATCATGCTGCACGGGCTCATCTTCGCGCAGCATGCGAAGGATCTCAGTTCGGATCCGGGCAATGACTTCGCCGATGAGATACATTCCTATTTCGGGACCGGCACTCAGCTCCAGGAGATGTATATCACGCCATCGCTGCTAAGTTCACAGGACTGGGATGTGCTCGCGGCTGCTGCGAAGTGGTCGCGAAACAATGCGGACATTCTTCGCGACACGCACTGGATTGGCGGCGATCCCCGCAAACTCGAAGTCTACGGATGGGCGGCCTGGTCGCCAGAGAAGGGAATTATGACGTTGCGCAATCCGAGCGATCACGCGCAAGAGTTTCTTCTGGATGCAAGTCGGGCGTTCGAGCTGCCTTCCGGAGCAGCTCGCTCTTATCGCGTGACCAACGTTTGGGCTTCGGGCAGTGCGCCTAAGCAGCTTGTGACAGGCCGCAAAGAAAAAATTGAGCTCAAGCCATTCGAGGTTCTCACATTGGAGGCGACACCTGCAGCGACGTGAATCTTGGCATCTTATTTCGATGGACGGGCGTTCTCCCAATCCTCATCTTTCTCGATCTGAACGGCTCCGTGCTGAGTTGCCCATTCGAGAAATCCAGCTGGTGCATTGCGAACGCCGAAGAGATTCGCACGCTCGATGCTGAGGATGTGCTTCCATCCCAAATTGGTAATCGTTACAAAACGAAGATCAGTGCCGTCGAGCGTTGTTTCATCCAAGTCGCAATCGCTTAGATTAGCACCTTGAAAATCAGCATCATCAATGTGCGTGCCAGCGAGGGAGGCATTCGCGAAATTGCTTTGCCGGAAGTTAGCGGAACGCAGTTCAGAGTCTTCGAGGTCGGCATCGGAGAAGTCGCTGTTGCGAACATCGGCGCTACTGAAATTTGCGCGCACCAGATGTGCTTTGTGCAGATGTAGGCCCTGGAGGAATGCTCCTGAAACATCCACTCCAACGAGAGCAATCCCATCTTCGTTCAATTCCTGCAATGCGTCGATGCGGCCTCCGCTGCCTCCTTTGCCTTGTGCAGTGTTGATTACCTGCCATGCTTGATAGTGTCGTTGCTTCTCACGATTCCCGGCGTCATGAAAGTAGAAGAAGACGGCGACGAGAATCGAAAGGCTCCCCAGATACTCGAGCACCACAACGAAGGTCCAGCGGCTGAGCAGGAACGCCAGCCAGTCCCAGATCCATTCCAAGGCAAAGAAGGGAAGAGCCCAACGCGGGACCTGAATGCGGCGCTCTCGCCATGCGAGTGGCCGTTCACGCACTTCACGCACGATCATGCGGGACTTCCTCAATGTACAGTTTGGGGATGGGCACAAATTATAGACGCGGAAGATGGGCGCAATATTCCGAGGTAGAGAGCCGCGAGAAAGTCAGGTTGGCTGATTAAAGCAGAAGCGGCCGGATCACGCAGAAAACGTTGTCGCGCATCGTCAACGCTTCCCGCATGACTAGCCGCACCCTTCAGGGTTCCCTTCGGATACTTATTAGACGAACGGCAGAATTAATCGTCATCTGCTTCGGGCACAGAACTCGGCGGAAACCCGTTTCAGACGGTCGTTTATCCCAGATTTGCTACGTTGAGAAGAGGAGAATGGCGAAGCCCCGCTGCCATCAATTTCTCGATCTCCCTCACGGGCTTAATTCCGCCTCGCGCGCCGACGCCCATGCAGTTCAGCGCTGCGGCGGCGCAGGCAAAATCGAGAATACGCGGAAGCTTCCAGCCTTGCAGCAGACCATAGATGAAGCCGGCGTGGAATGTGTCACCCGCGCCGGTGGTATCAACCGCGTCTACCTGAAATGCCGGAGCGTAGTGGAACTGTTTGCCATCCCAGGCGAGCACGCCGTCCTCGCCGAGAGTCGCGGCCGCGAGGATGCAATCGAATCGACGCTGCATGAGAGGCAGTGCTTTTTCGAGATCGCCTTCATCGACCAACCGCGCGGGGACATTACTGCTGACGATGGCGTAGTCGATCTTCTCCAGCAGGCCTTCGACTCCGGCGTAAACGTCATCAAGATCGGCGATGACTGGAATGCCGGCGGCGCGTGCCCAGATTGCGGCGAGCGTGGCTGCTTCCGTGTCGTAGCCATCTACGTGAAGAGCGCGAGCATTTACGATCCACTCGCGATCGAGCTCGTCAGGACGAAGACTAAGCTGCGGGTCGCGTCGCCAGAGTACAGTGCGCTCGCCGTGGCGATCGACCAGAATGACAGCCTGCTGACTCGGGCATCCGGCCACAGCGATGACCTGCGCGTCAACTCCCGCGCTTGCGAACTCGGAGCGATGCAGCCGGGCAGCATCGTCCTCTCCTAATTTCCCGACATACCGCGTGCGCAGGCCCCAAGTTTGGCAGGCCATCACCGCGCTCGCGACCTGGCCTCCCGGCAAAAAGCTCGCATTTCGAAATTCGATTTTTGATCCTGGAGCTGGATATTCGGGGAGGGGAATCAACATGTCTGTGGCGTTGAGTCCCACACCTACCACATCGACCATGGCGGATTTTGTCATCTTGGTGAGAAACACTCTAACTGAAGCCTATGGCTCTCCGCCGGAAAAATTGCGGGGCCCAACCTTTACCGCTTTGATTTGATGCATTCTGCTCGAGCCGGTGTATAGTGCCAGCACTCATAATGACTGCGTCCGTCTCTTCGCCAACGGATCTTCCGCGCAGACTGGGGCTTGTTGATTCGCTCTCGATTGTCGTTGGAGTGGTGGTTGGGGCAGGCATCTTCCTGGTCCCCAATCTTGTCGCCCGCGAATTGAGCTCCATCCCGGCAATTCTCTCAGTTTGGATCTTCGGTGGGATCATCTCTTTTTTCGGAGCGCTGGCCTGTGCCGAATTGGGAACGGCGCTGCCTTCTACCGGTGGACAGTATGTCTTTCTGCGCGAAGCTTACGGGCCGCTGATTGGCTTCCTTTGTGGCTGGTCGATGTTCGTGGTCGCTCGCAGTGCACAGGTGGCCTGGCTTGCCGTCACTATGATGCTTTACGTCTCATACTTCCATCCCCTTTCGCCGGTCGTGGCAAAGCTGCTCGGAATCGCTGTGATTGCGATCTTCACGGCGATCAATTATCGCGGCGTGACCGTCGGCGCTGCCGTTCAGAATGTGTTTACGTTCGCCAAGGTTGCAGGTCTGGTGATCATCATCGCCGCTGCTTTCCTGTGGCACGGAACGAAAGCTTCTTCCGCTCCGATCGCTTCAGGACTCTCTATCGGCGGCTTTGGCACGGCGCTGATCGCGTGCCTCCTTGCTTTCGATGGATGGGTACAGGTGAGTTTCGTCGCCGGAGAAATTCGCAATCCACGACGGAACATTCTCCTGGCCCTCAGTCTGGGCATGCTCGCTTGTATCGCGCTTTACCTTCTCGCCAACGTGGCGTATTTGCGCGTGCTGCCGGTAACGGAAATTGCGAGCAGCGATTATGTGGGTGCGTCAGTAGCGGAGCGCGTACTCGGCTCATTGGGCGGACGTTTTGTCTCGCTAATTGTTCTGTTGTCGATTATTGCTGCCTTAAACGGCTGTTTTATGACAAGTCCGAGAATGTACTTCGCCCAGGCTCGCGATGGACTCTTCTTCCGCAAGTTTGCTAATGTGCATCCCCGGTACCAGACCCCGGCGTTTGCCATCGTGGCTCAAGCAGCCTGGGCGCTCGTGCTTCTGCTTACCGGTTCGTACGAGAGCCTTCTCGACTACGCGATGATCGCGATGTGGCTGTTCTACGGACTAATGGTAGCTGGTGTGATCATTCTGCGCCGCACTCAGCCTCAACTCGAGCGTCCATACCGTATGTGGGGATATCCGGTGACGCCGACTCTGTTCATCGTGATCACCGTTTGGTTCCTCGTGAATATGCTCGTGAACAGACCAATACCCTCGCTCGCCGGACTCTTGCTAACGGCGACAGGAGTTCCTGTTTATTACACGCTGATGAACTGCGGGAAGGGCAACAGAGCAAAAAAGTGGGGAGCTTTTTGAGCTCCCCAAAACAGAAGCGACAGAGGCGATACGTAAGAGTTGGAGTGTAAGCTGCTGCTCCAGAGTTGCCTCGCGATGAACTTTCCGTAAATTTCTGATACCTACACGGCACCAGTCGCGATTTGGCCTTACTCAGGGAGGCCAAAAGCGATGTACACCCCTCCGGATTTTGACTTCAGATCCTTTCCCCCTCCAGCAGCGATGACTACGTATTCCCGACCATTCACCTCGTACGCAATTGGCGTGGCATTGCCGGCGAAAGGCAGCGTGGTTTCCCAAAGCAATTTGCCCGAAGACTTGTCGAAGACGCGAAACTTCTTGTCGTAATTTGTCGCACCGATAAATAAAAGGCCACCGTCGGTGACCAGCGGGCCGCCGTAGTTTTCGGACCCCGTATCCTTCACGCCCTGGGCTGCGAGTTCAGGGTACTCGCCCAGCGGAATCTTCCAGGCATACTCCCCGGTGGTGAGATTAATTGCGCTTAGAGTCCCCCACGGCGGAGCGATCGCTGGGTATCCATCAAGATCGAGAAACCGCGTGTATCCCGAGAAGCGGTACGGCATCGGAGGGCCCACCGGCTCCGCGCCGGTGAGTTCTTTGTTCGCGCCCTCGACGAGGTAGTCGACGAGTGCATTCAGCTCATCGCGCGAGAGATTGGGAAAGGCGGGCATCCTGCCACGGCCTTTCTGAACAATGTTTTTGACGGTCGAACGAGTGGAGCGCCGGCCGATGCCTTGCAGAGAAGGGAAGAGCGGCGGCGACCCGGCCATGTCGTCGCGATGGCAAATCGTGCATTGCTGCTGGTAGATACCGCGTCCGCTCAGCGGATTGACAGTGTTCTTGGCCAACCGCGCATACCAAGCCATCTGATTGGCGTTTACGTACAGCAGTCCCGTTTTGGGATCATAGGCAGGACCACCCCATTCGGCGCCTCCATCGAATCCGGGGAAGACGACAGTGTCCTGCTTCGTGCTGAGGGGAACGAACTGGCCTTTGCTGCGCAGGGTTCTGAATTTCTGCAACACCCATTCGTGCGCAGCCGGAGTACGGCTCGTGAGCAAATCTTCGGTCAAGAATTGCCGCACATAAGGCGCCGGCGCTGTGGGCAGCGGCTGTTCAGCGGCAGCTACCTCGCCTGGAAGGTCGCTCGGCGGATACTTCCGATATTCGATGGGAAACAGCGGGATTCCACTCGCTCGATCAAAGAGATAAACGAATCCCTGCTTCGTCGTTTGCGCGACGGCGTCGATGGCTTTTCCGTGCCGCATAACTTTCACCAGAATCGGCGCAGCAGGGAAATCTCGGTCCCATAGATCGTGGCGGACTGCCTGAAAATGCCAGACGCGCTCGCCGGTTTCGGCTTTCAGCGCTAGTAGGCAGTTGGCGAACAGATCGTCGCCGAGGCGATCGCCGCCGTAGAAGTCGAAGGCCGCTGAGCCGGTGGGCACGTAGATGATTCCCGTTTTCGGATCGAGCGTCATCCCCGCCCAGTTGTTTACAGCGCCGCTCGTTTTCCATGCGTCTTTGGGCCAGCTTCCGTAGCCGAATTCTCCGGGATGAGGAATTGTGTGAAAGATCCAACGCAGCTTTCCGGTGCGAATGTCGTAGGCGCGAATGTCGCCAGGAGCTGCAGGCAGGGTTTCCGGATCGCGCCCGCCAACGATGAACAGGTCTTTATAGACGACTGGCGGGCTAGTAAGGGCGATCGACACTGTGGCCGGATCGCGCCCGAGATTCTCGCGCAGATCGATGCGGCCTTGATCGCCGAAGATGGAGATTGGTTGTCCCGTTTTGGCATTGAGCTCGTAAACAAAGTTCATTACGCCGGAGATGATCCGCGCGTTGCCGCCATGCTCCCAATACGCCAGTCCGCGATTCGGCTGCGTGCTGGTCACGCCGGATTCGAACTTCCACTTCAGTGCCCCGGTTGCGGCGTCGAGGGCGAAGATCTTTTGCGATGGCGTTATACCGTAGAGCACTCCATGAACGACGATCGGACTAGTCTGCAGCCCGCCGGTTTCGCCAGTGTCGTAAGTCCAGCCAACACGAAGTTGGCTCACATTGGAACGGTTGATCTGAGTAATGGGGGAGTGATGCGCGCCGTTAGGTCCGCCGTAGACAGGCCATTGCTGCTCGCGGGAGCACGAGACTAATGAGATTACCCAGGCGCCAAGAAGACAGAGGAAAGCAACTGATCTAATTCGAGAAGAAGGTTCCAATCGGGTGCCCAGCATCAAGGATTTGATGAGTGGGATAGTGTATAACTCCGTCCTATACGCCTCAGCAATTCCTTCATTGCCACTGAAGGGATCGCACCCCATAGTGCTATGAATGCAAGAAAACCGCTCAGTCATCGCTGATTCGAAACAACGATGACTGGGCGCGCTCGGCCAGAGGCTTCAGAAGATGAAGAGGCTCAGGAAATCGTCACGCTTGTTAGAGAACGCTGAGCCGGCGATCTTTGTAGGTATAAACCGCTGTAATGATTCGTTTCACTAAACCTTCCTCGCTTTTTTCTGGCGATTGACGCAGCTAGTTCTTTGCTTCGAGGTTTGCCGCGACCACATGCTGATTGTCTTTATCTTGTCGGTGTCGAGCGGTTTGAGCTTCTTGATTTCGTAGCTGCCCTGCTCGGGAGCGACCAAGGTCAGACGTCCATGGCCTTTCATCATGCCGGCAGCGATTTCTACGCGGATGTAATAGGCCTGTCCGCCCTTCAGATCGACGTCGATGCCTGCCTGTTTATCATTCGAGTGGAACGTGTGTTTACCGGACGAAAGCTTGGCGGCAAAGAAGCGGCCATTCTCCATGCGCGCAAGCTCGGTGTCGTCGCAGAACACAGATGGAGAAAGCGCGCTGCCGACAAATTGCTTGTACCGGTAGATGTAAACAGTTACCTGCGAGTCATCTTTCTTGGCAGCGTTGTCTCCCTGCGGCACCGACGAATCAGATTGCTGCGCGTTTAAAACGGAAGTTGCGAAAGCCAGAATCAGAAGAGCTTTCAGGATTGGAAATCGCATGCTTATTACCTCCATCAGCGTGAAAGTTATAGAGGCCCAGGAAATTCAACAAATCGCCTGCGTGAACAGCTTCTGGCTAGTCCAACACTGGCGCGATTTCCAAGCTAGCAGTTCCAATTGCGGGACAAGAAGGTTACGAAAGTGAAATTGAAACGAGCTGGTCACAAACCTTGGGACGAAGACGCGGTGGAAGACTAGCCTAATCCCAAATCCGGAGCGACGTTCTTCATTGCCTCGACGCAGAACGTGATGTGTTCGTCGAGATCGATTCCGAGCGCTGCTGCTCCGTTCGCGATGTCGTCGCGCGAGACACTGCGGGCGAAGGCTTTGTCTTTCATCTTTTTTCGAATCGATTTCGCGTCCACTTCGGCGAGAGACTTAGATGGCTTTACCAGCGCGGTCGCAGTGATGAAGCCGGCGAGTTCGTCGCACGCGAACAGAGCTTTCTCCATGTGAGTCTCGCGAGATACTCCGGCGTAATCGGCGTGCGAAAGAATGGCGCGCCGAATGTCGTCGGGATATCCGCGCTCAGCCAAAACTTTGTTGCCGACGAAGGGATGCTCCTGCGACGTGGGAAATTTCTCGTAATCGAAGTCGTGCAGCAGGCCGGTGATCGAGTACTTGCGTTCCAGTTCGGTGGCCTCGTCTCCGTTCAGTCCATTGTCGCGGGCGAATTTCTGCGCGTACGCCTTCATGCAGGCCTCCACCGCCCTAGCATGTTTCCTCAAACTTTCCGACTGGGTGTATTCAGTTAGTAAACTCCATGCAGATTCAGGGGATTGCCCGATCATTTACCTATTTTCTCCCTTGTTTCGCTGGTGTTCTTTGCCAGTTTGTTTGGGTTTTCTTACGGTTTTTGCTTGACTTCTCCTTCAGAGTACCGCAAAGTAACCGTGGCTTGATTCCGGGATCATTTCCCGATTCGGCTTTTGTTTGAGAGTGCCCTGCTCTGGCAACTCCCAAACTACATGGCAACGACGCTCGCACCTGTTGATTCACGAGAGGTGGTGAGATGCGACCATTGTCATCTCGTCCAATTTCGGACCAATAACAATAATTGCCGCCGCT
>Ga0134126_10003115_pt1 | contig 20706 bp, 21 predicted proteins | sample KB31752_FD_96881 | JGI IMG/M metagenome (GOLD analysis project Ga0134126, IMG submission 96881) | Terrestrial soil microbial communities with excess Nitrogen fertilizer from Kellogg Biological Station, Michigan, USA - KB3-175-2 | ecosystem: Environmental > Terrestrial > Soil > Unclassified ... | reverse complement strand
TCGCTCCCCAGTGAGCGCTCGCGGTCAACAAGAACATGACGGCAAGGGCTAGGCGCAATGCGTGATGGTAGCCGGCGAAATAGGGAATTCCAGCCATCCCCAGTAATATAAAGAGGAGAAAGCCGGCGGCGAGCACAATTAAGGGAATCATTGCCGCATGATACAGATTACGGGAGACTTGCGGATCTTCTCGTCGCGCCTTGATATAAGCCCGCGTCGTTGCCGGGGCGGCCGAGATCCATCAGCAACAGCGCCATTTCGGCTGCCGTCCAGTAGTGTGGAGTAACGTATTGCGGTTTCGCCCAGCCTCGCACTTGATTCCAGAGGTGAAAGCTATTTTCTTCGCCGCTGCCTTCCCACCACGTATAAAAACCCGGTGACGCTTGATGTGCGAGAAACCAACGCACTGTGTCTTCCGCTTTTGCCCGGTCACCCAGTTCCAGCCAATTGTGCGCTTCAGCAAGGCTGAAATAGGTCCACAAGGGCGTCTGCCGAAAACCGCCGTCGGGTGTTCGCAGGCGCTTCCAGCGCTTCGACATAAGGTGTTTCAAGAGCGCTTTCGATTTCACGCCAATTTCGGAAGGCCATAAGGCGCTTGCAAATACCCGCTCGTCATCGCCTTCTTTAGTCCGAAGAGCCTGTTCCCAAGCAATCTGCGTGTCTCGCGCCTCCGCCTGCCAGCGGGCCGCATCCGCACGCGCGCCAAGACGGCCCGCCATGCCTGAGGCTTCGCGAAGCCCGGCGAAACTCACGGCATTCACGAACAGAACTGGCCGGTGAAAATCCATGCGTCCGATAATGAGCCCAGACCGCGCCGGATCGCATACAAGATCCAGATCCTTATTGTTCCGACGAGCGGGCACAATGGGTCCGAACCATGGCTCTCTGATGGGAGCGTTCGTGTGCCGCATACGAATAATGAACTCTGCCTTACGGCGAACGGCAGGCCACATTCGCGCGGTGAACGCTGGGTCGTGAGCAAGCGATGCGGTCTGACCGATCGCCCATAAGGATAGCCCCGGCGCGTCCGCTTCCGACCCGAAGCCCCCGAAAAAGTCATGCTCCGCGAAATAGGCGCACAGGCTCTTCGCGAGATCGATCTGTCCGGCACGCGCAAGCGCGACCACGACATAGGCGCCGTCCCGCAGCCAGCCAAGCGGATAATTCAACGGATCGCCGGGCCGCGTCTCGTTCCGCACCAGCGACATCATCAAATTCGCGATCTGTGCGTTCAGACAAGCGGCAAAACGCGGGTCTGAAAAGTTCCACTTACCCAGAGCCCGTGTCGATCCATAGGGTAGTGTGTAAACCGGTCCGAACCGCAAATCCGTGATTTCGATGCGGCTCTTGGCCGGAAGTGTTACATCGGCGCGCCGCCAACCCTGCTGTTCCTGCCCCTCGTCCGAGATTCGAATGGAAACCGCGGGGGGAGAGAACACAACCACCCAACGGTTTTCAATCAGCAGCCTTCCGTACCGGTTCTCGAGGCTATGAATCGCGCCGCCGGCAGGTCCCGCGCTTCGAATCGACAGACGTAGCGGCGATTGCGTAGAGTTTGCCGCCGAAATGAACCAGTGTCCGGGAAGATTCGACCACAATACTTCTCTGAAGCGTTTAGTTGAGGTGATAACCAGAGGCAACCGGCTGTCGCGCGCCCACTCGAAGCGCTGGCGAATTTCGACGGCCGGAGCGCTTTCCGCATCGTCAAGAGACAAGCCGAAACTTCCCGGCACGGGGCTGAAACTCCCGGCCGGCTCGATATAGGATTTCTGCCATTCGGTCGTTCCTGGCCATGCGTATACGATGTGTCCGGCGCCACGGGGCCACGCGCGATCCGGATGCGCCGACATTTGCCGAAGCAACAGGTCGCGCTGCGTTGTAGACGCCGCCAATAGGCAAAGAGCCGCGAAAAACAAAAATACAGGCCACTTACAAGTTTGTCGAAAGGCACGAACGCCCGTTTGCTTTTGCGCACGGCTCAGCATCGATACGCTTCTACGCATCGCGCAGTTCCCGATACGTTGTGAGCCGTATGCCCAGTTCGGGGAGCAGCCGTTTCACCGCCGGCGACGTCAGCGCTTCGAGTTCACGCTGGCGGCTCTCCTTCAGCCGCGTCGCCGCCGCCCGCAACTCGGCTCCGATGTAACCGGGATGGCACATGAATTCCGTTAAGCCTGGTGGCAACGATTTCAGCGCTTTCGTAAAGGTATTCTCGCGCAGCGAATCGGTTAGACGGAAGCCCACGAAGTGATCGGTCGAACGGAGTCCCGCTTTGCCGAGCCGCCGCCGATACCAGCGATCCATTCCTCGCACCGGAAGCCATCCGGCATCAAACGGTAGCCGGATGAATGGCACGTCGAACTCGCGAGCCAGGCGAACCACGGCCGAGAAGACTGGCGGCAATACGTGCGTGTGCTTGTGAGTGTCGAAATGCGACGGATGTATTCCGGAGGCAAGCAGCTTTTCGACCTGCGGTCGCAGTTCCGAATACGGATCGATACGGCGCACGGCAAGCCGCTTCATCAGTTCCGGAAATTTCTCCGGAAGCGGTTCGCCGGTAAGGAGGGAGCGCCCCTGCACCAGAACGAGATGACATCCCACATCAAGCGACGGTGTTTCCCGCGCGAGTTGGATCGCATCCTCTAAGGCGCCGCCATTCGCCATCAGAGTGGTGGCGGTCAGCACACCCGCGCGATGCGCCGCGACGATGCCGGCGTTCACATCGGTCGTGAATCCAAAATCGTCGGCGTTAACGATCAAACGCCTTTCTATCTTCAAATGCTCCGCCTGGGAAATATTCGCGAACCCACGGGATCAGAACAGGTGCAACTGGATGCGCAGAAACTTTTTGGGATTGGCGCGAAAGTCCTTCAAAAGCTCGTGCAATTCACGCGTTGTTCCATTCAGCGAATCGTAAAGCTGCGGGTTCACCATTAGTTGTCCTAACGTGCCCTGCCCGGAATTAATCTTGTCGATGGTCGTATCGATTTTCGTCAGCGTATCCGAGATCTGGTTCGACAGACGCTCGTTTGTCAGCAGTTGGCCCGCGGTGCCTTTTCCGGAATTCAAATTCGCGAGTAGGGTGTTCAATTGCGTAACGCTCGCGTGCAGATCGTTATAGAGCGCCGGATCTTTTATGAATTTGCCGGCTGAGCCCTGGCCGGCTTGTATTCCTTGCACTACCGAATCGAACCGACCCAAGGTTGTGCGTACGTCGTTGTAGAACGCGTCGTCGTGAACGAGCTTTCCGATGGTGCCCTGATTTGAATTCAGCGTCGCGACCAGGGACTGAAGCTGCGCAATCGTGTCGTTCAGGTTTTTGTAGAGGGTGTCGTCGACAAGGAATTTTCCGATAGTGCCTTTGCCGGATTCCACCTCCCCGACAATCGTCTGCACCTGCTGCAAAATGCCTTGTAATGAGCCAAGCACCGTATAGCCCTGCTGCACGAGCTCATCAAACTGGCGCGTATCGAGCGCCGGCAATTCGGCGCCGGCCTTTACGGTTTGCGGGCTTTGGCCTTTTTTGATGTTGAGGAACTTGGTGCTGCCGAGAAGATTGTCCGAAGAGATGGAGATCACCGAATCCACCGGGATATCTTTCAGCATGTCCTGGTCAACTTCAAAATCTACTCGAATGACGCGCCGAGGATCGTTCGATCCGGACAGCGCAACCTTTTTCACCGTGCCGGCCTGGATGCCGGCGATACGCACGGCGGCGCCCGCTTGAAGCGAGGCGGCATCGTCCACGTAAGTGTGAAGAGGAACTTCGGTAATAAAGAATTTCTTATTTCCGGTTAGCAGAAAAATCAGCAGAACGATGCACGAAAGAGCCACGATCGCCAGAATCCCGACCCTCAATTGCGCCATACTCACTTTATCTTTGCTGGCCATAATGTCCCTCAGTGCTTTGCAAACCGCCGAACATAAGGATCGGTCGCCTGATCGAGCTGCTCCCGCGATCCCGAGAAGACGATCTCTCCCTCTTTCATGACAAAGAACTTCGTCAGTGCGCGCTCGGTACTGTCTCCGCCGGACTCGGGCACGGGCACAAGCTCCTCCGTCCCGGCGTCATAGCGGAAGTTGGCCATCAGTTCCCCGTCCTGGAAACGATGAGTAACGATTAACGAGGCTGTTTGGCGCACGTCGCGTTCCTTTGCAATCAGCGCCATGATCGTGTTCGCCGTAATAGGGTCCAGTCCCGCCGTAGGTGAATCGTACAGAACCAGCGGGGGCTCGGTAACAATAGCCCGCGCAATGCCGACACGCCGGCGCATGCCGCCCGAGAGTTCGCTCGGCAATTTGTCGAGCGTGTGCTCCAATTCCACGAACCGCAAAGCCTCGCGCACGCGGCCCTCCATTTCTTCCTCGGTAAGCGGCGTCTCCGATTGTTGGTTCCGAAGAGGATACTCTACGTTTTCGCGAACGGTCAGAGAGTCGAAGAGAGCGCTCTCCTGAAAGAGCATGCCGGCCTTAGCGCGCAGCGCGAACAGCGCATGTTCACTGCGATTTGTGATTTCTTCGCCGAAAAGGCAGATCTTTCCGGAGTCCGGCTGAATCAGTCCGATCGCCGCCTTCAACAGAGTCGTCTTTCCACTGCCCGCCGCTCCGAAAATTATCCGCGTTTCGCTCTTGCGCAATCCAAAACTCACATCCCGCAGCGCCCAGAGATCGCCGAACTGCGTACTCACATCGTCGAATTGTACGAGCGCTTCAACGTCTTCGGGCATCTAGGGTTCTCACAAATTGACGAATATCTTATCTATCAGCAACGCTACAAAGAAGATCCAGATGGATGAGGCGACAACCGCTTGCGTTGTGGCATGGCCGACGCCTTGGGTCCCGCCGGACGTGCGCATTCCGTAGAAGCAGCCCACCAAGGCAATGATGATGCCGAAAATGAAAGGCTTGATCAGCCCTTGCGCCAGATCGTTGTAGACGAGGACTTGCCACGAGCTGGACCAGTATTCGGAGCCGGTGAGAAGGCCCAGCAGAGGCACCGAAACCAGATAGGCTCCAACCAGTCCAATGGCATCCGCAATCACGGTGAGGAGCGGCAGCATGACGGCGGTAGCGGTCAGCCGGGGCGTGATGAGCTTCTGAACGGGGTCCGTGCCTAGCGCCCGCATGGCATCGATCTGCTCGGTGACCTTCATGGAACCGAGCTCGCTAGCGATGCCGGAGGCGTTGCGCCCCGCCACCAGCAAAGCGGTCAACACCGGCCCCAATTCGCGCACGAGCGTCAGCGAAACGATGGAACCCACCTGGCTTGCGGCGCCGTAGGTGTTCAGCGCACGAGACATCTGCAGCGCGATAATCGCTCCGCTGAAGAATCCGGTTAGCATCACAATCGTGAGGCTGCCGAATCCGATGATGTCCATCTGGATCAACACATCGCCGTAATAGTGGGGGCGCCGGAAGATATTTTGGAATGCGCGGCCAGCTACGAAGACGAACTCCTGAAAGGAGGCGATCAGATCCTTCAGGAAGCTGAGCAAGATCGGGCTCCCGGGCAAAGCCTTGCTCTCATAATGCTCGATGCTACCATACCTGCCAGCAAGAACTACTGAATCATGAAAGGTTTAACGGAAATTTCCGGCATTCGGGTGGGTCATTCCACAAATTTAGATGCTCTTACCGGCTGCACGGTTGTCCTCTGCGAGGCGGGCGCCGTGCCGGGCGTTTCCATTCCAGGATCGGCGACCGGCACCGAAGAGATCGATCTACTTAAACCTGGATCCATCACAAACCGAATTCACGCCGTGTGTCTCGCCGGAGGCAGCGCGTTCGGCCTGGAAGCGGCTTCGGGGGTACGCCGTTACCTGGCTCAAAAGGGCATCGGCTTTCCCACGCCGGCCGGACCCGTGCCGCTTGTCACCGCCGCCATTCTCTATGACCTTGGAGTCGCGAAGCGCGGCATTCATCCGAATCGCGAGATGGGAGAAGTGGCGGCCGCGGCGGCGAACGATGGCCCCGTTCAGGAGGGTGCCGTTGGAGCAGGCACGGGAGCAACCGTTGGTAAATGGTTCGGTCCATCGCGGATGATGAAGAGCGGCGCCGGCTCGTATTCCCTGGAGATCGGCGGCGGGGTTCGAGTCGCGGCTCTGGCGGTGGTGAACGCGCTTGGAGATATCGTAGATCCGAAGAACGGCCGGATTATCGCCGGAGCGCGCAAGTCGCCCGGAAGCCGCGAATTCGCCAATACCGCGGAAGCGATAAAAGACGGCACCCCGCCGGCCGGGTTCACGCATGGGAATACCACGCTAGTCGTGGTGGCGACGGATGCCCGATTAAACCGGGTGGAAGCCGGCAAGGTGGCGCAATTGGCGACTATCGGCATGGCTCGCACAATCTCTCCGGTCTTCACCATGAGCGACGGCGATATCTGTTTCGCACTCTCGGCAGGCGACAAGCGCGCCCCTGTGGATGCGCTCGGCGTCGCGGCTTCCGAAGCGGTGTCGGAAGCAATACTGCGTGCCGTTCGTCTGGCGCCGACCGTACGTGGCATCCCCGGCCTGAGCGGCGGAACGTCTTCATCGCCGGCGTGAACCCATTGTGGCGATTTATCCTCGTACAATCGTTTCACGATATGGACCAAAACCAGCTCAGCCAAAATCTACACCGTAAGATTACGGAGCACATTTTCGTTAACTCACCCACAATGCTCGCGCTGTGCCTGACCGTGATCGGGTTGTTGAAGATCTACGCGTCGCTTCAACGGATCACAACGCTTGCCGATAACTTGCTTGCCATATGCCTGGTGGCATTTCTGCTGGCGACCATCTGCTCGTATCTCGCGCTTCGAGCCATTTCCCAGAAGCGCATTCATCTACTGACGCAAATTGCCGACTGGCTATTCCTTTCTGGACTAACCTGCGCAACGGCCGTCGCTCTATTTATCGCGTTCGTATTAGCGGGTTAAACTTGGGCATGGCTCCGCGGAAGCGGCTGGTTCCCGTGCTGTGCGCCGCGTTTCTTCTCTGCAAGCTCGCGGTTGCGGCCTCGTCGCTCGATCAGAGTGCTCTTAAGATGCTGCACGATCCCGGTGGATGGGAGTACGTGGCCGTCTTAAATCTTGATAACGGCATGCATATAACGGCAACATGCTTCGTTGCGGGACAGCTCAGGCCCGAAGACTGCCGCGGAACACTGAAGTTCACCCCGGACGGCGATTTCGTTCAGAACATCCAGATTTACGGCGAAAACGTGCGGCGCCACGGCGCCTATGAACTGGACGGCGATCAAATAACCTTCCGCGACGAGCTAGGGACACAAGATGGCCCGTATCAACTGCAAGTCAACACGAAAACGAAAACCATGCGGATCAGCATGAGACAGGCGGGTGTGCTGGTGGGCGCCGATTTTCACCTGGAGAGCGATTACGGGAAGAAGGACCGGAAGAAGTAGACCATTCGTAGCGGCTCTTCAGACGGGCTCCTTTTCCAACTGTTCGAGTAGCTGTTTAGCCGCCAAAAGACTGGCCACTTTCTTCGTGCTGGCACGGGCCTGGCTCGCCAGTTGCTCACCAAGACGAACTTCGACAACGAAAACTTTCGCGTGATCCGGTCCTTCCTCGGCAACAACCGAATAGCGGGGATTGGGGAGCCCGAGCGCCTTTGCTCGACTCTGCAAATCGACTTTCTGATTGTTATCCTGCGTGACGTCGTCCAGGTCCGGATTGACCTTCAGGACATGTTCCTCAATGAAGCGGCGAACGGGATCAATGCCGCCATCCAGGTATAGCGCCGCAATGAGGGCCTCGACTGCGTCCGACAGAAGTGTACGCCGCTCGCGGCCTCCGCTGCGGTCTTCTCCCCGGCCGAGCATCAAGTATTGGCCGAGGTCGAGTTCCAGCGCGCAGCGGTGCAGATGCGTGGCGCTCACTAGATGAGCCTTCCAACGAGAGAGTTGCCCCTCGCGAGCCGCCGGCTGACGCAAAACCAAAGCCTCCGCGATCACAAATCCAAGGACCGAGTCGCCCAGAAACTCAAGCTGCTCGTTATCCTCGTGCTCCTGGCGCGAAGAGGCGCGTCCTTCGAGCCACGAGCGATGAGTGAGCGCCCGTTCCAACAACTCGCGATTCCGGAACCGATAGCCGATTCTGGCTTGCAGCAATCCTCGGTCGGCTTCCATCGTGAGGCGCCCGGAGTGCCTATTTTCCGCCCTTCGCCTTTTGCGCTTTCGCTTTCTCAGCCTGGGCGAACTGCTTAAGGTTTGCCGGGGCGTCGTTCATGGCGATTACTCGATCCGCAGTTGTAATGGCGTTGTCGGGCTGATTGGCATTGTTATACGCATCAGCCAAACGGACCAGGATAACGGCATCGGGATTTGTATCGGCCGCGGTTTTGAAATTCGTGATTGCGTCGTCGTATTTCTTCCGGAGCATCGCCGCGGCGCCCATGGAGGCATACGCCTCGGCGGTCAACTGCTTCTTTTCCTGCTCCCACTGTTCATCGGTCAACTGGCCACTCGGCTTCGAAGCGCTCTTCATCGCGGCGATTGCCTGCTGGGCGTACTTATCCACTTTCGCGAGCTTCTGCTCTTTGTCCAGGTCGAACTCTTTCGTATTCTGCGCGGTCCCCGCGGCCATGGCGGTGAGCGCTTCGTAGTCGTTCGGATTGCCTTGCGTCGCTCGCTCGCCGTAAATCATGATCTTTGGATAATCGTTGGCTTGCTCGGCCGATTGCACCGCCATATCGAGAAGCACTTGTTTGTATTCGGTGTCGGCAAAGTTTTCAAGAACGTTTTGTATTGCGGTGATGCGCTGTTCGGGGTCGGTCGCGGCCTGCACCTGTTTCAGTGCATCGAGTTCCTTTTGCGACTTGGCGCGGGGGCCCTGCGGCTGTGCGCTCTGGGCTTGTCCCGATTGCGTTTGGCCAGGCTGTTGAGGGGATTGCTGGCCAACCGCGGCTACGGCAAAACCGAGCATGGCGGCGGCCGTCAAGAATTGCTTCTTCATTGCTGTTGATCTCCTGCTACTTTCGCTAAATCGTTCTGTGCGGCCTCACGGGCCTTCACCGAGGCTCCGTCGATCGCCAGCGCCTGCTTAAATTGGTCCGTTGCCGTCTTGGCATCCTCGTGCAACATCGCGAGGCGACCCAGATAAACGTGAGACCAGGCGGCAAGCTGCGGGTTGGGGTTCAGGTCCACTACTTTCTGGAACAGCGATGTTGCCTGATCGGCTTGCCGTTCCTGCACAGCTACGCGCGCCAGCCCGTAATAGGCTTCGCCGTGCGCCCGGTTATCTTCGGTTTGCTGGAGCGCCTTTTGAAACAACTTCTTCGCGCCGGCGAAATCGTGTTGAGTGTAAAGCGATTCGGCCTGTTCGAGCGTCTGCTCCGCTTGGCTCATCTGCTGCACCGACAGCGGCGGAACAATCACTTTCTGGGGAATGGATTGAACGAACTCCACTTTTTTCAGACGCTTCCGTTCTTTGTCGACATCGATGGCGTTGATGAGATCCGGATAATAAAGTCGCATCGCCTCGGGCTGCTTCTCGTAAATTGGCAGCAAATCTGCGAAAGCGGCGGTCAAAACGTATCCCTCCCGCATCGCTTCATCTACATATGCCTGCCTTTTTTCGGAGCCACGCATGAGCCGGCTCTCGACCGCCTTAATCAGACATTGCGTCACAAGCAGCGAAAAATCGTTCTTGTAAGCCTCGTCGAGGGCGGGCGCTTCTTCGGCAAACCTTCTCAAGTCCTTCTTGGTCTCAATATCCCTGCTAAATCGTAGACTGAGCGGATCTAGTAAATAGGACAAATAAGCTGCACGCAACTGATTCACAAGAGGATCGTAGGCGGGCGTGATGACGACAAAGTAATCGCCCTTATAGCTTCGAACCTGGACCTGATTGGGTGAGGCAAGCAAAGAAAGATAGATCTGGAAGCCCCGCCCCGTATCTCCGCTGGTGGGATTGCGCAGATATGCATTGGCTTCGAGAAGTGCATTGACAACAGGGTCCTGGTAGCGCTGGATTGCCGATAGGTAGGCGTTCTGCGATCTGGCCCACAGATTCTCGATGTCGGCTTCCTTATAGAAACGGGCGAGAATGTCACTGAAGCCGATCAGCGGCTGGACATCTGGCGGCAGATCGCCTTCGTCCAGCTTAAAGTCGGGCGGTCCGCCAGCCAACAAAGCAAAGGAAATATACTGGCTGAGAGTCGCGGTGTCGGTACCCTTCCGATGCTCCTGATAGAAGTGCTTCAACTCGCCCATTGCCGGAACGTTGCGTTTAGCCAGTTCCGCACGGATCTGGTTACGGATCGGGTAATTCGCGGCGGAATTCAGATCGACGTCATACCCGGCCGCATTGATGGCCGCCATGGTTGAGAACAGCGTGATGCTGACGTCGAACTGGTTTTCCGTCGAACGCGGGGGCGATGGAGCATCGGCGGCGAGTGCGGAACTGCCAGCCAGAATGAGGGGCAAAGAGGAGAAGAAAACGGCGCGGAGGGTCAAGACAACCTTAATAAATGGGCGTGAACTAATTTCTCCGAACAGTGTAGCAATATGCGGGCCACGCCGGTGACGGACGCGCAACCGCTTTAAACCCGTAGCTTCGACCTACAGCAATTCCGCGGTAGTGAAAAAGAATGGAATCTCCTGCGCCGCCGTTTCCGGCGCATCGGAACCGTGCACTGCATTCCGCTCAATGCTCTCGGCAAATTTCTTACGAATAGTGCCTTCAGCGGCGTTTGCCGGATTAGTCGCACCCATCGCGTCGCGCCACTTGGCAATGGCATTTTCGCCCTCGAGCACCAACACGACGACGGGGCCCTCGCTCATAAAGGCAACCAGGCTGGGATAAAAGGGCCGTGCTTTATGTACGGCGTAAAACGCCTCCGCCTCAGGCCGTGTAACGCGCCGCATCTTCATGCCGGCAATGCGAAATCCGCTATCCCGGATGACATTGAGGATGTCTCCCACGTAGCCGTTCGCCACGGCGTCCGGCTTGATCATTCCAAACGTACGTTCCAACATTCTTCGCTTTCTGGTTCCGAGTTATTGCTTTCTGGTTCCGAGTTATTGGTGTTTGCCGACCAACGCCGCTTGCATCTTTTCACCCATTAGGGCGGGCGATGGACAAGTAACGATACCGGCGGCTTCCATCGCGGCAAGCTTGTCTTCCGCTTTGCCGGCGCCGCCCGAAATGATGGCTCCCGCATGGCCCATGCGGCGTCCGGGAGGCGCGGTCTGGCCCGCGATAAATCCAACGACCGGCTTGCGGACATGTTCCTTAACGTAAGCGGCGGCCGTTTCTTCGGCCGTTCCGCCGATTTCGCCGATCATGATGATGGCGTGCGTGTCCGGGTCCTCGTTGAACAGCTTAATAGCGTCGGTGAAACTGGTTCCGATGATAGGGTCGCCGCCAATGCCGATACAGGTGGACTGGCCGATATCGAGGCGGGAAAGCTGCCCCACCGCTTCGTAGGTAAGGGTGCCCGAGCGCGACACGATGCCGACGTGTCCGGCTTTGTGGATGTGCCCCGGCATAATACCGATTTTGCATTTGCCGGGAGTGATTACTCCGGGACAGTTGGGTCCAATGAGGCGCGTCGTGGGCTTCGATTTCAGGTATTCATGCACCTTGATCATGTCGGCCGCAGGAATCCCTTCGGTGATACAGACGATCAGAGGCAAGCCGGTGTCGGCTGCTTCCATGATGGCATCGGCGGCAAACGGCGGAGGAACGAATATCACCGTTGCATTCGCGCCGGTCTCGCTCACCGCATCGGAAACGGTATTGAAAACGGGAAGCTCCAGGTGCTTCGTACCGCCTTTGCCGGGCGTAATGCCGCCCACTACTTTCGTGCCGTAAGCGATTGCCTGTTGGGCGTGAAATGTGCCTTCCCTGCCGGTGAAGCCCTGAAAGATGACTTTGGTGTGTTCGTTGACGAGTACGCTCATTGTGCCAGCCTCACCACTTTCTCGGCAGCGTCTTTCATGCCGTCCGCGACGGTGAAGTTCAATCCGGATTCCTTGAGAAGTTGCTGCCCGAGTTCCACGTTGGTCCCTTCCATGCGAACCACAACCGGGATCTTGATCTCCAGTTCTCGCGCGGCGGCGATCACGCCGCTCGCAAGCGTATCGCAACGAAGGATGCCGCCGAAAATATTAATCAACACCGCCTTCACGCTGGGATCGGATAACAGAATGCGAAATGCATTCTTGACCTGTTCGGCGCTGGCCCCGCCGCCGACGTCCAGGAAGTTTGCAGGCTGCCCGCCCGCGTATTTGATGATGTCCATGGTGGCCATTGCAAGCCCGGCGCCATTCACCATGCATGCGATGTTGCCATCGAGTTTGATGTAATTCAGGCCAAAGCGCGAAGCCTCTACTTCGAGCGGATCCTCTTCGTTGAGATCGCGCAACTCCAGCAAATCCTTGTGTCGATACAGCGCATTGTCGTCAAGGTTGATTTTGGCGTCGAGCGCGTATACTTTGCTGTCTTTGGTTAAGATGAATGGATTGATTTCAGCGAGCGAGCAGTCGATCGCCTCGTAGGCTTTCGCCAAAGCGGACATAGCGGACGCGGCGGCATTCACGCTCGACGCCGGAATACCCATGCCGAACGCGAGTTTACGCGCCTGAAATGGCGCTAATCCAAATCCAGGCTTCAGGGTTTCTTTGAGAATCAGTTCAGGAGTCTTCTCAGCGACTTCTTCGATTTCCATCCCGCCCGCCGAGGACGCCATGAATACCGGCGCTCCGATGGCGCGATCGAGAACAATGCCCAGATAAAGTTCGCGCTCAATGGGGAGCGTTTCCTCGATGAGAAGACGCTGTACGACGCGGCCTTCCGGGCCGGTCTGGTGCGTCACCAGGGTCATGCCGAGCATCTTCTTGGCAATTTCCGCGGCTTCCACGGCATTCTTCGCGATCTTCACGCCGCCGCCTTTACCGCGGCCGCCGGCATGGATCTGTGCCTTCACAACAACGCTGCCGCCGATCTTCTTCGCTGCCGCTTCAGCTTCCTCCACCGTGTAGGCGACTTCGCCACGCGGCACAGGAACGTTGTATTGGGCCAGAATAGCCTTGCCCTGATACTCGTGAATTTTCATATTGGATATGGAGTGGGGCGGCGGAAGGACGCCCAAGTCCAAACTGTTAGTGTATCGCGGGCGGCAGAATGCGCCCCGGGAGACGGGGCAGGCTACTAGTTTGCCCGGCAATAGGCGATCAGGTCCAGATTACGCGGGGTTACTCCCAACTGCCGCAACATGGTGTTAATTTGACCGCGATGCTGCGTTCCATGATTTACAACGTGCAAAACCATTTGCCAGATCGGGGTCGAATACGGCACGCCGCCCAGAGTCTTGTACGAGATTTCACGGTCCCAGCCACCTTCTCCGACACCTTCCGCAAAGGCGATCAGCCGGCCCAAAACGTCCATCCAGGCGGAGCGGAGATCATAGAGGCAACCGGGAGCCTCATAGTCGGTGCGAGTTCCCGTGGGCCTTTCTTCGAAACGCGCGAGCCAGACGCTATCGGACTGGTACAGATGCACTACGGTATCGTAGACGCTGGGAAACGAACTCTTCAGATCCTTCATCAGATCAGGAGCGGGCAAGGCCATCGCTTCTTCAAGGACCTGCCCGGTCGCCCAGCGGTGAAACCGAAGGTGCGTCAGCATAGGGGTGGCGAGTGTCACGGTTATCCTTCCTCTCACTTTAACGTGGGCATAGCGTCACAGGTTCACGGAAAGTCGAGGCTGACGAAGAACAGTAACGTGGACATAGCGCCGCAACGCTCGCGGGAAATGGCAGCTCGGCGCAATCGCGGCAGTTCGGCGGGAACACGCGATTGGTAATGCTTCAATGGTATTTGGCGGAAAAATCCAGCGAGCGAGAAACACCACACGCACCTTGTGCGGTAGGCGAATAGATACCCATGGCAACGTTCGGCGCCGATTTCGAAACATGTGGTCGAATGAGTAGCGAAGGCATGCGCTTTCTTCCATTTCGCAATTCTGTCCATCTGACGCAAGCGGAGGCACACGACCTGATGTGCGAAATGCTTTCGGGTTCGATGGATACGGCCGGTATTGCCGAGGTTCTCGCATATCTGCGCCGCAAGGGTGAGACGGTGGCAGAAATCGTCGGTTTCGCCAGCGCGATGCGCGACATGGCGCAACCGGTCCATCTCGATCAGTCGCAGGAACCCGTGCTGGATACATGCGGCACCGGCGGGGATGGTGCGAACACGTTTAACATCTCGACGGCCACGGCATTTGTCGTTGCGGGAGCCGGACTGCGCGTCGCAAAGCACGGCAATCGGCGTATTTCCAGCCAGTGCGGCAGCGCGGACGTACTGGAGCAGTTGGGAGTGCGTGTCAGTTTATCGGCAGGAGATGTCGCCGAATGCGTTCGGCAGACCGGCATAGGCTTCCTCTATGCGCCTCTATTGCATCCCGCCGTTAAGCACGCACAGGAAGCCCGCCTTCAGTTGAAGGGCCAGACAGTTTTCAATCTGCTGGGCCCGCTTACTAATCCCGTGCAGGCTCGCATGCAGTTGATTGGGGCGTTCTCCATACGCGCGGCCGAGATTCTGGCTCAGACGGCTTCGCGACTCGGGACGGAGCGCGCCTATGTCGTACACGGCGCCGATGGATTGGACGAGATATCGACGACCGGCCCGACTATCTGCTTTCAAGTGGAGGACGGCAAAGTGCAGAAAGGCATGTGGTCGCCTCAGGACTTTGGCGTGGAGACCGCCTGCATCGAGGATCTGAAGGGTGGCTCACCCGAGGAGAATGCGCAAATCGTTCGAGACATTCTGGACGGCAAGATGGGTCCCCAACGCGACATTGTCCTTGTGAATGCCGCCGCCGCGCTATTGCTCGCCCATAAGGCGGCCGATATCCGCGCCTCCTGCCAACTTGCGCAGGAATCCATCGATTCCGGAGCAGCCAAAGCCAAATTGGAACAGTTAGCGAACTTCACAACGCAACATGGCTAAAGTAAGCGCTTCCGATCCTCACATCGCATCGTAAACGCGTGGGAGCGACGTGCGCTCGATTCCCGGGAAGTAGTACCTGGGAAATGACCCACTTGCGCGCAACGCATAACTATTTTACCGTGCGGATGCTGGCGCGCTCGTCGAAGCGGCGCCCGATGAAGTATGTTCCGCAAGCGCGGCCCTCACAATCCAGTTTGCTTTCTACAGCGCCATTATGCAGTGTTGTTGATTTTGGCGATCGCGTTCCTGAACGTCGCTCCGATTTTGTGGAAGGGCGTCGTACAGGGCAAGGACCTGGATCCACACTTATCTTACTTCCGCGCCTTTCTCAGCGAACTCGGTCCAAATGATCTCTATCCCCGCTGGTTAAGCACGTTGAACGGAGGACAGGGCTCTCCGATTTTCCTCATTCAGTATCCGCTGCCATATTTTTTCCTTCTGGCCGTGTATTGGCCAATTCACTTTCTGACCCGGATGGATGTAGCAAGCGCCGCGCCTGCCCTCGTCACGGCAACTTTATTCATTTTGATCGCCTCATCCGGTTGGGCAGCGTATGAGTGGCTGAAGTCGTGGTGTTCGCCGACGGCGGCTTTGTTCGGATCGCTCGTATATGCATTCGCTCCCTACCATTTCGGCGTCGATGCGTACGAGAGATATGCGCTGGGAGAGCTGGTTGCCTACAGCCTGATTCCGCTAATACTGCTCCATACTCGCAATCTGATGAGCGGGCGAAAGAGCCGGACGTATTTTGTCGCGATTTCTTTTCTCTTTGCCGCTCTTGTATGCTCCCATCCCATTACGGCCGCAATGCTGCTTCCCCTGATTGTTGTACAGGCAATTTTGGTAAGGCCGGTGTCGCCCGGTTCACGGACGCGGCTTGGCGGCTTAGGTTTCGCGCTAGGCGCCGGTATATTGCTTTCGTCGTTTTATTTATTTCCGTTTGCCGCCGACTATCGGAATGTCGAAATGCATCCCAATCCACGGCTGAATCACATCTACGACGACAATTATTTGAAGGTTCCGACCAGCAGTGTTATCTCAGCAATGCAGCGGCACGGCGCTTCGGCATCCGCCGAAAAGGCGGTGGTGCGCGCCTTACGGCTATTCGAGCCGGGCTTCGTTCGAGAGAGCAAATACGTCGGCTTTGCGGCGATCGAATCTCTGATTGGCGACGCGTTGATGGTGCTCGCGGGAGCGGTTTGCGTATTGATGACGAACCGGTGGTGGCGAGATACGAATCTGACCGTTTGGCTTGCCATCGGTATTATCAGCATCTATGTACAGACCTATCCAAGTCACTGGATCGCCGATGTCCTCCCGCCTTTGAAAACAATTCAGTTTCCGTGGAGATTTTCGACCATCACCTGCGTCGCTTTGGCCGCTGTCTCGGCGGGCTGCTGGGAACGCGTCCGCGCTCAACGACGCTCGCGCTTCCGGTTGGCTGGCCTGACAGCGGCGGTTCTCGTGCTGCTTGGGTCTGGAAACCTGGTGGCTCTGAGTATTTCGAGCTTTCGGAGACATGCGATCGTTACCGGAGTGGATGTGGATCAGTACTACTCTTACACCGGGCACGCATTTCAGCCCGTCGGCGATAGTCAGCAGCCGCTGGCCCTTGTACGAAGCCGGCGGCTTCCTGCCAGTCGCCACTGGAACGTTATCCGGAATCCCGTCGGCGGATTTGTTGTACACACAAACCCGACCACTACCGATACGGTAGTGATGAACCTTATCTGTTTTCCAGGATGGAAAGCCATCGACTTGAAAACCGGGAAGCCGCTTGTCATCGGTTGCGACAACACCCGCGGATTGGCCACTATCGCGCTTCCCAACGGCACGACCGATATCAAAATGTTTTTTGCTCTGAAGATCTCGGACTATGTTGGCCGGTGGGTAAGTTTCGTCCTGGCAATCGGCCTGCTAGTTTATGCAATGACGTCCGAAGAATGGAAGAATCTGAGGCGTTTACATGAATACGAACAAAGTGGAAGCCGTAGTGGGAGTTAGTTCACAGACTCGGCGCACCGCCTAAATTTTTTCAGCCCCGGATCGGCTACTTCCTTTGCTGTTGCGAGCCACAAATGTAGTAGGCTGGGGCCAGGGAGAAGTCCTCACGAGCTCAAAACTCCGAGATATCATACAGGGTCATCAGGGCCCCGCCACCACTGAATTGCCTAACTGGTTGGTTGCCGCTCGCGCCGCCGAATCCAAAAAAGCCAAAGATCTCCTGGTGCTCGATCTGCGCGAGGTTACGTCCTTCACCGATTATTTCGTGATCTGCACGTCGGCGAATCCACGCCAGGGGCAGGCCATCGCCGATGAGATCGGCAAACAACTCAAGGAGCTTGGCGAACTGCCAGTAAGCGCCGAAGGATATGATCCCGCCGAATGGATATTGCTGGACTATGGCGATTTTCTCGTCCATATCCTCTCGACCGCGGCGCGATCGTACTATGACCTGGAGCGGTTATGGCGGCACGCGAAGGCCGTCGATCTCGAATCGCTCCGTTAATTGGCTGGATTTCCGTCTGAGCCGGTTTTCCGGCATTTTCAAGACTTCGGTACTAATCGGGGCCGTAAGTACGTTGCAGGACCGGCGGCGCTTGATAGTCGCGCGCTCAGGCTCCAGGCCTTATACTCTAGTAATAGAAAGCGTTGCCGGTAGCAACCGGCGGCGAAACCATGAACCATTTCGGCGCTTTATCGCCTCGCCATTTCGAAGTTCTGCACGCCATCGTGCAGAACTATATCGACACAGGCGAACCTGTGGCTTCGCGGACGATTGCCCGACGCCACCCCCTGAGCCCGGCGTCAATCCGGAATATGATGGCCGATTTGGCCGAGGAAGGGTATCTCTCGCAACCGCATACGTCGGCGGGACGCGTGCCGACCGAACAGGCATTTCAGAGTTACGCGGGTACCCTGATGGGAAGCCGCATCGTGCAGGCGGAATTAGACCGGCTGCAGGCGGAACTACAGCAGTTTCCTGCGGTCGAGGACCGAATTGAGCGCTCTTCCCAGTTATTGACGCAACTGACGCGTCAACTCGGCATCGCGGCTGCAATTCCGAGCGAGAATCGGACACTCGATCAGATCGAATTGATGCTGCTGCCGGACTCGCGGGTGCTCATGGTGGTTGCCACGCGCGACAAGATGGTCCGCCATCGGGTGGTTGCGGTAAACGATCGCTTGACACAGGACGAACTGGTCAATATACGCAACTACATCAACTACAATTTCAGCGGGTGGATGCTGCCGAACATACATCGCGAATTGAAGCGGCGTTTCGAACTTGAGAGTGCCGCTTATGATGCGATTCTGAATCGTGTCAACCTGCTTTATTCGAAGGGATTGCTGGACTTCGGGCTCGCCGCCGAGGTACACCTCGACGGCGTCGGCAACCTGATTGGACTCGATCTTCATCTCACCAGGGAGAGGCTGCGGGAACTATTTCATACGCTCGAGGAGAAGAAGCGCATCCTTCAACTGCTTGATCGCTTCCTCGACCCGAATGGCGAAGTGGGCATTCATGTCGGCCTGTCGGACCTGCATCCGAGCATGGGCGAGCTTTCGCTGATCGGCATTCGCTTCGAGCTGGCGAACGGTCTCGAGACGAAAGTAGCGGTCCTCGGGCCAATGCGCATGAACTATGCGCGCGCGATCTCAGCCGTGTTACATGTGGGGCAGGCGTTCAAGACATCTGTCGTGTGATTGCGTAAAACGGTCGAGGCATGCCTCGACCCCACAACACACCACAGTTTCGTGTAGGCGCCAGGGCGCCTCTGTTACGCTGAGATTTCAGGAAGAATCGATATGGAAACCGTGAATTCTACGGCCGATCCCCAATCCTCGCCAGATTCCCAAGGCGAAGGGGCACAAAACAAAGAAGTTCTCCCTAATTTGGCCGAGCAGCTTACCGCGGCTAACGCCGATCGCGATCAGCTTGCAAAAGATAAGGGTGAACTGCACGATCTGCTACAGCGTCGGCAGGCGGAATTTGAAAATTTTCGCCGGCGCGTGGAGCGCGAGAAGACCGAGGTCTTCGAATTCGCGAGCATGGATAGCGTGAAAGCATTGTTGCCCGTGTTAGACGATTTCGAGCGGGCGCTGAAGGTGGAAAGCACCGATAAGGATTACGCGCGCGGTATGGAACTGATCTACCAGCGCTTTTACGATCTATTAAAGAAGCTCGGCCTGGAGCCGATTTCTACTAAGGATGTGCTGTTCGATCCACACATTCACCACGCGGTGGAAATGGTGGAAACGGATGAATACCCGGATCACACGATCCTCGAAGAATACCAGCGCGGCTACAACTTCAAAGGGCGTCTGTTGCGTCCCGCGATGGTGAAAGTCGCGGTCGAACAGTAAACAACCCTTGAAGCCAACCGGAATAGCGAGAAAATGAGCGTCGCCAAACGAGACTATTACGAAGTACTGTCGGTAACCCGCGACTGCGATGACCAGACGCTCAAGAGCGCATACCGCAAACTAGCGCTGCAATATCACCCCGACCGCAACCCCAACGACCCGGCGGCGGAAGAGAGATTCAAAGAAGCCGCCGAAGCGTATAGCATTCTGAGCGATCCTCAGCGCCGCGCCGCTTACGACCGGTACGGTCATCAGGCGGTGAACGGAAACGCCGCGCCGGGCTTCGACGAGTCCGTATTTGCGGATTTCGGCGATATTCTGGGCGATCTATTCGGCTTTGGCGATCTGTTCGGGGGCGGCAGCCGCCGGCGGTCGAGAACGCAGCAGCGCGGGGAAGACATTCGCTACGACCTGGAAATCAGCTTCGAAGATTCGATGAAGGGCTTGGGCGCCGACCTGCAGGTGCCCCGCCTGGAAGCTTGCGCGCGATGCCAGGGCGCCGGCGCCGAGCCCAACGGCGGCATGGTGAAATGCGCTACGTGCAATGGCCGCGGCGAGGTGCTGTACCAGCAAAGCTTTCTCACCATCCGCAAAACCTGCCCCACTTGCAGCGGCCGTGGACAGGTGATTCGCCAGATTTGCCAGCAGTGCAAAGGCGAAGGCTATTCGCGGACAGAAAAAAAGCTGCGGGTCAATATTCCGGCCGGCGTGGATAATGGCACCCGCTTGCGCCTGCAGCGCGAAGGCAACCCGGGGCCTCCGGGTAGCCAGCCAGGAGACCTTTACGTCGTCATCAAGGTAGCCGAACATCCTATTTTCGAGCGGCGGGATAACGATCTGCATTGCACGCTGCCCATCAATATCGCCCAGGCCGCGTTGGGAGCGGAGATCGGGATTGAGACGTTCGACGGCCAGCAGACCATCAAAATTCCGGAGGGAACCCAAGCGGGCGCCCAATTCCGGCTGCGGAATCTAGGCGTTCCCGAGGTAAACAGCCGGGGGCGAGGCGACCTGTACGTGCATATCGACGTGCAGGTCCCCAAAAAGCTCAACAAAGAACAGCGGCGCCTGTTCGAGCAGTTGCAGGAGCTGCTGCCCACCGAGAATAAGCCTCACGAAAAGAGCGTGTTCGAGAAGGTGCGGGACTTCTTTACGCAATAGTCCGCTATCCGTCCAATCCGCAGGTTTGGCGTGGACTGGCGGGGCGCGGCACCTGAGTACGGGTGCCGTTCCGTGAAATCACGGGCCGGAGATGTCACACTGGGGAGAGAAGTTCGCTGTGTTTGAATGGCCGACCACGCGGCATCATCGCTAAAACTGTCGCTTGCCGACTTACGGGAAAACTATACCCAAGGCGGACTAGATGAAGCAGCCGTGGAC
>Ga0134126_10003114_pt1 | contig 20713 bp, 15 predicted proteins | sample KB31752_FD_96881 | JGI IMG/M metagenome (GOLD analysis project Ga0134126, IMG submission 96881) | Terrestrial soil microbial communities with excess Nitrogen fertilizer from Kellogg Biological Station, Michigan, USA - KB3-175-2 | ecosystem: Environmental > Terrestrial > Soil > Unclassified ... | reverse complement strand
TGCGTACTCACCTACGTAATCCACGTTACTGCCGGGAGGCAGACCACTTCCTGCCTACCCGCCGCCAAACTCACAAACCACCTGGCTCGATCCTAGTCCTGCCAGGACATGAAGTCTGAGGGCAGCCGACGCACGAATGCAAAGCGCGAGCGCCGATACACTGAGCGAGCAGGAACGCGGACTGCGGCGCGGCCTGGGCAAAGCCCAGATCGTCATGATCGGCCTCGGGGGGGCGATCGGCACGGGCCTCTTCATGGGCAGCGGGCTCGCGGTGGGCTACGCCGGACCGGCCGTGATCGTGAGTTACTCGCTCGCAGGTTTCGTGGCGCTCGTGATGGTCTTCAGCCTGTCCGAGATGGCGGTCGTACACCCGACGGCCGGATCCTTCGGAACGTATGCGGAGACTTACCTCAATCCCTGGGCGGGATTCGTGGTGCGCTATACCTACTGGATCTCTCAGGCCATTGCGGTCGGTGGTGAGGCGGTCGCCGCCGGTCTTTACATGCAGTACTGGTTTCCGCAGGTGCCCGTGTGGATGTGGGCAGTCGGATTCTGCCTCGTGCTGCTTTACCTCAACTCACGCTCCGTCGCCAACTTCGGCACGGTGGAATCCTGGCTTGCGCTGATCAAGGTGGTGGCGATCGTCCTTTTCATCATCCTCGGCCTCGTGCGGATCATCGGCATCGGTCATCCGGCTGTCGGCCTGCACAACCTCACGGGACTGCCGGGCGGATTTCTGCCGAAGGGCATCGCGGGCCTCTGGATGGCGGTCACGGTGGGGATCTTCTCCTTCAACGGAATCGAGGTCATCGCCGTCACTTCCGGGGAGACGAAGAATCCGGAGGTCGCAATTCCCGCAGCGCTGCGCACCATGGTGTTGCGGCTCTTCCTCTTTTACGTCCTATCGGTTGCGGTGATCGTGACGATCATCCCGTGGACCGAGACCGGCGTTAAGGTCGTCGCGCAAAGTCCGTTCGTCACCGTCTTCCAGCACTCCGGTGTGCGGGATGCGGCCGGCATCATGAATTTCGTGGTGATCAGCGCGGCTCTGTCGAGCATGAACACCGACGTCTACCTGTGCTCACGCATGCTGTTCTCACTCTCCCGTGGCGGCTATGCGCCGCAGGTGCTCGGCACCTTGAGCGGCCGCGGCAGTCCGGTGCCGGCAATCCTGGTCTCGGGAGTGTTCGTGCTCATCTCGGCCGCCGCCTCGATCTTCACACCGAACGCCTACGGCGCGCTCTTCGGAGTCGCGCTCTTCGCCGCGATCATCGTGTGGATGTTCATTCTCGTCAGCCACTTGAGCTTCCGGCGGCAGCACGGGAATGCGGCGCTGCCGGTGCGCATGCCGCTCTTTCCCTGGATGCAGTACGCGGGCCTCGCCATCCTGGCGGGGATCCTCGTGACCATGGGACTCGACTCGACTCTCGATGTGTCGTGGCTCTACGGAGTTCCCTGGGTCGTGCTCATTTCCCTGGCCTATTTCGTACGCCGGGCAAAGCTGCGGGCGGCCTCCGGGCACGAGGCGGTAATCGACAAAGGTGCGAGATGACGACCGACTTCGAGGCGCTGCGGCGCAGGTTTCCGGTGCTCGAGCGCAAGACTTATCTCAACAGCGGCTCCTACTGCGCGCTGGCGGATACGGTACGCGATGCTTTCAATGCCTACATGGACGATCGCCTGGCCGTCGGCGCCAACTGGGATGTCTGGATCACCAAGAACGAGGCGGTGCGCAAAGCGATGGCGGGCGTGCTGCGGGTGACGCCGGATGAGATTGCTGTGACCGCATCCGCCTCGGCGGGTATCAATGCGCTCGCCAGCGCGTTCGATTTCACCGGCCCGCGCCGCAAGGTCATCGTCAGCGACTTCGAGTTTCCGACCAACGCGCAGATCTGGCACGCGCAGGAGCGCCGGGGCGCGGAGGTGGTCCACGTACCGAGGGCGGCCGATGGCTACATTCCACTCGAGAATTTCGCGCGCCTGATCGACGAGCGTACCCAGCTCGTCGCTGTCACCCAGGTCTGTTTCCGCAACGGTGCGCGCCTGGATATCGCCGGCATCACGCGGCTCGCGCATGAGCGGGGCGCGCGCGTGATGGTCGACTGCTACCAGGCGATCGGCGCCATCACCGTCGATGCCCGGGCGCTAGGAGTCGACTTCGCGGTCGGCGGGATGCTCAAGTATCTGCTCGGGACCGCGGGCATCGGCTTTCTCTACGTTCGCTCGGAGCTCATCCGCGAGCTCGTCCCTCACAACTCCGGGTGGTTCGCGCAACAGGACATCGCGGCCATGGACATCACGGCAAACCGTCCGTCTGAGAGCGCTCGGCGCTTCGAGGCCGGCACGCCGCCGGTCGCCAACAGCTATGCCGCCGAGGCGGGCCTGAAGATCATCCTGGAGACGGGGACCGATGTGATCGAGGAGCGGGTCCGGGCGCTGACGCGCCGCTGCATGGAGGGGTTGCGCTCGATCGGTTGGCCGGCCGTGACGCCGATGGACATGGCGCGCAGCGGTCCGATGGTCGCGGTGCCGTCGCGTGACGCTGCGGCACTCTTCGCGCGGCTCATGGAGCAGGACATCGTGACCTCCTTCAGGGACAACAACATCCGCGCCACCGTCCACTTCTACAACTCCGCAGCCGACATCGACCGCTTCGTGGCGGCCATGGCCGCGCTCCGCGGTCGATTCGGTCCGCAGACCTGAGGCTGTATCCGATGAGTGCGACTGATTTTCCGGTGGCGAGTTTGCGGCGGCGGTTTCCGGCGCTTCGCTCCGCGGGAGCCTGCGTCTTCTTTGACAACGCCGCGGGCGCTCAGGTGCCGGACGGGGTGCTGGAAGCGGTGCGGCACCACCTGATCGAGCACAACGTGCAGCGGGGTGGACGTTATCCCCGCAGTCTCGCCGTCGATGCGACGATCGCCCGGGCGCGCGCGCATGTGGCCGCCTTCGTCAATGCCCGCCGGCCTGAAGAGGTCGCCTTCGGCATGAATGCGACTTCCTTCATCCGCACAGTGAGCCTGGCGATCGGGCAGATGCTTCATGAGCGGGATGAGATCGTCGTCACCGATCTCGATCACGAGGCGAACATCGCGACCTGGCTCGCGCTCGAGCAGATGGGCGCGAAGGTGCGCTGGTGGCACATGCGGCAGGACGGGGCCCTGCACCCGCAGGATCTGCGCGCCGTGCTCAGTCCCCGCACCCGGCTGGTCGCGTGCACGCTGACCTCGAATGCCACCGGGACCATTGTGGACGTGCGCGAGGCGGCCGAGTTGGCGCATGCGGCGGGCGCGGAGATTTTCCTCGATGCCGTGCACTACGGACCGCACGGCGTGATCGATGTGCAGGCTTTCGATTGCGATTACCTCGTCTGCTCGGGCTACAAGATCTTCTCCCCTCACATGGGTTTTCTCTGGGGACGCTACGAGTCGCTCGTGAGGCTGCCCGCCTTTCGCGAGGACTTCATACCCGATGAGCCGCCGGGCAAGCTCGAGGCGGGGACCTTCATTTACGAGAACGTGGCGGGCATGGCGGCAGCGATCGACTATCTGGTGGAGGTCGGTCGGGCTGCGACAGGGCGCGGCGCAGCGCCGCCGGCCGGGGCATCGCTGCGTGAGGAGTGCCGTACGGCCATGACCGCGATTCGGGAGTACGAGCAGCTCCTGTCGCGCGAGCTGTTGCGCACACTGCGCGCGTGCGGCGCCGAGATTTACGGTGAGCGGGAAGAGGAGCGGGTGGGCCAGCGGGTACCGACTTTGTGCTTCAATCTTCCCGGGGTCTCGCCGGCGGCTGTGACCCAGGCCGCCGCGGCAGCCGGCATCAGCATACGGGATGGTCACATGTATGCGCCGCGCCTCATGCGCCGGCTCGGTCTGACCATGGAGAGCGGCGCAGTGCGCGCTTCGCTGGCGCACTACAACACCGTCGAGGAAGTACAGCAGCTCGGTGCCGTTCTCTCGCGGCTGCGCTAGCCCTTAGGGTCCGCGCCTGCCCGCTGGCCGGCGCTATACTTGCGCCGTCGACGGAGGCGCGGACGTGACTCGAGCTGAATTTGCGATTCTCGGGGCAGGAGCCATCGGCTCCATCCTGGCTGCGCACCTGGCGCGCTCAGGTCACTCCGTCGTTGTCCTGGCACGCGGCGATCGCGCACGTGCAGTGCAGCGCGATGGATTGCGGATCAAAGGATTGGCCGATTTCTCGGTGAAGGTACCGGTGCTCACCGATCCGACGCAGCTTCTGGCGGCCGAGACGCTCATTGTTGCGATGAAGACGCCCGGCACCGACGTCGCGCTGCAGCGTCTGAAGCATGTGGAGCTCGGAGCAGCGCTGTCCATTCAGAACGGTGTTCTCAAGAACGAGCTTCTGGCACAGGTCTTCGGTCCGGACCGGGTCCTCGGCGCTCTCGCCGATACCAGTGGGGAGCTGTTGGCGTCCGGCGAGGTACTGTTCACGCGCAACGTGAACCTGCCGCTCGGCGAGCTTGCCGGTGGCTCGAGCGAGCGGGCGCGGCGCATTGCCGGCATGATCGATGGGGCTGGCATTCGCTCGGTTGCCGTCACCGACATCCTGTCTCTGGAGTGGAGCAAGTTCACCGTGTGGCTCGCGCTGGTGAGCATGGGCGTGACGACCCGATCCGCCACCTGGCGCTATCTGAGCGATGCGGACTGCGCGCAGGTGCTGGTGCGCCTCGTTCGCGAGGTCGCTGCGCTGGCGAGAGCGCAGGGTATCGCCCTGGTCGACGGGGCTACGACGCTGCCGTTGCGTACAATTCTGGATACGTCCGAGCATGAGGCGGTAGAGGCAGTCCGCAGCGCGGGTGAAGACATGCGGTCGCGAGCGCCAGGCCATCGCATCTCGGCGCTTCAGGACCTCGAGGCCGGACGACCGCTGGAAGTCGAGGAGACCTTCGGCTATGCCGTCAGCAAGGCCAAGGAGCACGGACTGTCGCTTCCTCTGTTGGAAGCTTTCCACCATCTGGTGGCGGGCATCGATCACGCGACCCGCGCCTCGGGGAACTCACTGAAGGACGCTCCATTGTAAGAGGAGCGAACACCGCCGAGAGTGTCATGAGCGTCGATCCCGAGCAACTGCGGCAGTCGGGCCGCACACTGTCACAAACCGGTACCCTGGTCGAGAAGGCTGCGCATGCCGCGCGAAGCTCGAACTCGACTCTCGGCCGCATCGCTTCAGCCATCACGGTCCTGGAGCTCGGGGCCCGGCTGATTCCGGCGGCCGGACGCCTGCTGCGGCGTTACCCCGTTGGATCGCTGCTGCTCGTCGCCGGACTCCTCGGCGCTCTGTACCTGACGGGCACCCAGCAGGCCGCCACACGCACACCTCTCCGCCGAGCTGGCTGAGCAGGAACGGTCACCCCTGAGCTGGCGGATTTGCACCGGGGGCAACGTCCGGGGCTGCTGGTGGCTTTGCGTTGGATGTGACGTCCTGGCCTGCCGATTTCGCATCAGGCCCGCCCTCCGAGGCTGCTGATCTCGTCTCGGACGCAGCCTCCGGCGTTGCCGACCTGGTATCAGGGGCTACATCCGAGACCGCCGATTTTCCCTCGGATGGAGCGTCCGGGGATACCGGCTTCACATCGGCCGCGGGGTCCGCTGCCTTGGGAGTCAGCGGCCTGACGGTGCCGGCGGCCAGCGTGGAGAGCTCCTCGTGCCGGGTCTGCAGCATGACCGTGTTCTCGAGCACCAACGCCACGCCGTCGGTCAGGACCTGGATGCTTTTGGTGGAGTTGCGCGGAATAGGCACGCGCATCGTCAGACAGTAGTTGACGATCGCAGCCGCCAGCATCGACAGGGAATAACGGCGCTCGGTGACCTCGCCGCTGTCCTGCCGATGAATCGAGAGTACGACCCCCGCTTCGCCGTCAGCGGAGTTGTCGATGCTGGCCCCGACCACGGTGGCTTTCGCTGGCCAGTGTCCCTGCTTGTCTTCGAGCTCGATGAGCGCATCAACCAGGGTATCGAGCGGAAACTGTAGGCGGCGGTTCTCGTGAATCAGTGTATTCGCCACGGGGTTCGCTCTCGGCTGCGTGGCGGAAGTTACCACATCTGCAAATCGGCGGCCCGTATATAAATCGCCGTATACCACGAGCGCTGAGGATTATTTGTCCGCCGGGGGCGACTCGACGAATACTAGTCCTGCAGCAGCAATGCCGGAGGGGGTAACTTGATCGAGAATTGCCGTGGGACCGCCGGACCCGCAAGTCGCATCGTCTGTGCACTGGCGCTGCTGCTCTGCGGCCCTTGCTTCGCCTCTCCTCTCGTGCTCAACCGCAACGGTGCATACGTCGCCGTCGAGGCCTATGCGCCCAATATCGTGCGCGTCACGATCGCCACCGACTATGCTGCCGCAGCGGCGCCTGCCGGCTACGGTTTCATTGCCAATGCGGCTGCGCGCCCATTCGAGCACAGCGAGAACGCCGGCGGGGATGACTTCCGCTCGAGCGCCCTGAGCCTGCACATCGATGCGCCGCCGGCTCCTGCCGTCCCCTCAGCGGGCGAGCGCTATTTCGCGCCCTCCTTGCCACCGGTAGCGCTCGAAATCCGCAATGCCCGTGGCGCGCCGGTGCTTGCGATGACCGGCTGGCAGATGGCGCCCCACACGGTCAACGGTGAGGCAACATTCCAAGTCGGCGCGAGTTTCGATGCGCCGGCGGGCGAGCACTTCCATGGCCTCGGTCAGAACCAGGAGGGGATTCTCGATCTGCGCGGCCGCACGATCGATTGCAAGCACTTCTACGATGAGCCGCATGGCGAGACCGTGTGCATACCGTTCATGGTCTCGAGCCGCGGCTACGGAATCGTGTGGGACAACCCTTCCGACACCCACATCTATCCGGGCGTCAACGGGCGCACTTTGTGGGAATCCGCAGTCGGCGAGCGCGTGTCGTTCTTCGTCATCCTGGGCGATGATGCCGATGCCCTCTATGCCGGCTATGCGCAGCTCACGGGGCGCACGCCGTTGCCGCCCAGGGCCGCGTTCGGCCTCATTCAATCGAAGGCCCGCTACGCGAGTCAGCAGGAGGTCCTCGACGTCGCCCGTACTTATCGCCGCAAGGGGTATCCGCTCGATGTCATGGTGATCGACTGGTTCTACTGGACGCGCATGGGCCAGCTCGACATCGATCCGGTGCAGTTTCCCGATCCGGATGGCATGAACCGCGATCTGCATGCCCTCGGCGTGAAGTCGATGATCTCGGTGTGGCCGCGCTTCGAGCGCGACTCGCGCTATTTCGATGCGCTCGATGCCAAGGGATTTTTCCTGAAGGACAAGGACGGCAAGACTCAGGACGGGCTGCCGTTGCGCGCCGATCGCGCCGGTGCGCTGATCGATGCGACCAACGGCCGGGCGCTCGACTGGTTCTTCACGCACGTCCGCGACAACATCCTGTCGCACGGCTTCGACTACTTGTGGCTCGATGAGACCGAGCCGGATCTGGTCCCCGATGGCTTCTTCTTCAGGATCGGCTCGGGGGATCGCTATCACAACGTCTTTCCGCTGCTGTACGTTGGCGGAATGTCACGGCACCTCCGTGCCTATCGTCCGGATCGGCGCGTACTCATCCTGGCGCGCGCAGCCTATCTCGGCTCGCAACGCACCGGTGCAATCTTCTGGTCTTCCGACATCGATCCTTCGTGGGAGGCGCTCAGACGTCAGATCCCCACCGGGCTCAACATGACGGCATCAGGGATCGCCTATTGGGGTAACGACATCGGCGGCTGGCAGCCGCTGCCGAAGAGCGGCTCGGCTACGCGCCCTCTGCTGATCGATCCGTCCGATGCGCGTGATGTGGTCGGTGGCGACGATGACTATCCGGAGCTCTTCACGCGCTGGTTCGAGTACGGCACCTTCCTGCCCACCTTGCGCGTGCATGGTGAGCGCAAGCACACCGAGATCTGGGCGTACGGCAAGCAGGCCGAGGCGATCCTGGCGCGCTACGACCGGCTGCGCTACCAGCTGATTCCCTACATCTATTCGCTCGCGAGGCACACCTACGAGAGCGGCGCGCCGTTCATGCGGGCACTCTGGATGGACTTCCCCGGGGATGCAAGAGTCGCGGCCATCGGCGATGAGTACATGTTCGGGCCTGACTTCCTGGTCGCGCCGGTGACGGCTCAGGGCCAGACGCGCAAGCAGGTCTATCTGCCGGCGGGTGCGGACTGGTACGACTACTGGACGAGCGAGCGCCTCCCGGGAGGTCGCACCGTCACGGTGGACGCCCCGATCGATCGGATCCCGGTGTTCGTGCGGGCAGGCTCGATCCTTCCGGTGGGCGCCGTAGTGCCGAGCACGGCTACGCCACAGAAGATCGAGCGGATCAAGGTGTACCCTGGCCGTAACGCCGACTTCGACCTGTATGACGATGATGGTGTCAGCTACGATTACGAGAGAGGCGGCGGCCGCGTGACGCACTTGCATTGGGACGATGCGACGCACCGGCTCAGTTCGAGCGGCGGCGGGAAGATCCTGCGGCAGCCGGCGGAGACACTCTTGCAGTTGGTGAGCGCGCCCTGACTCCGGTCGGGCACGCAGAGGAGCGATATCACCGCCTGCGGGTGCTCAAATCCGACTCTCACCCGCTTGTGGGTCTACCGCAGTGTACGCGGGGGAAGGCTGCCGCGCAGGATTGTCGGGATCGAATTTTCGCGCCCACGGAACCATCGCCAGCAGCAACAGAGCGGCGCTGGCTGCAACGCCCGCGACCAGAACGAAGAAGGCGTATGGCGGCATTGCGCTCCAGAGCGTGCCGAGCACGCCCGCGCCGAGGTTGCCGGCAAATGCGGCAGCGAACCAGGCGGCAATCATGGTGGCTGCGATCCCGGGCGGAGCGACCCGGCCGAAGAGACTGAGGCCGACCGGCAGGATGAAGAGCTCGCCCGCCGTGAACAAGAAGAAGTATGTGGCGAGCCATACCCAGCTCGCCCGCGTCCCTGAGATGCCGGCGTGCAGCGCCGCTCCCGCGAGCAGCAGGAAGGATGCGCAGAGCACGAATGCCCCGATCGACATCTTCGCCACTGCGGAACGGCGCTTGCCGCGCGCAGCGCTCCATCGCCACCATGCCAGCACGATTGGCGTGAAGAGGAATATCCCGAGCGGATTCAATGCCTGGAACCAGGTCATCGGAATCGTCCACCTGCCGATGCTGCGATCGACACCTGTATCTGCCCACAACGCGACTGTGTTGCCGACCTGTTCATAGGCCGACCGATAAACTATGACGAGCAGCAGGACGGCAGCGAGCAGGGCGATGGTCCCGCCGTCGAGGCGCGCGGGCTTGGCCCGCTGCACCTCAGCTTCAGGCCTGCGCCGCGGTGAGTCCTGCTCGCGAGGTAGAAGGGGAGTGCCGATGAGGTACACGATGAGGCCGGCGAGCATGCCCAGGCCGGCTACGGTGAAGCCCCAATTCCAACCCCACAGCTCGCCAACGGTGCCGCAGACGAAGGGCGCCGCCATTCCACCGACGTTCACGCCCACGTAGTAGATGTTGTAGGCAACGGACTTGCGGGGGTCGTGATCCTGGTAGAGCTCATTGATCTGGCTGGTGAGGCTCGGCAGGAGGAGGCCGTTGCCGATGGCGATCGTCGCCAAGGCGGGATAGAAGGTGGCTTCGAACGCCATCATGAAGTGCCCCGCAGCCATGATACCGCCGCCCAGCAGGACGGCGCGGCGCCTGCCGAGCCAGCGGTCAGAGGCGATGCCGCCCGGGATCGGGGTGAAGTAGGCGAGAGCCAGGTAGACGCCGTAAATGAGGGACGAGTGAGCCTGCGAGATCAGCAGCTGCTGAGTCATGTAGTAGACGAGGAGCGTCCGCATACCGAAGAAGGAGAACTCGCTCCACATCTCGGTGAGAAAGAGGATCGTCAGCCCGCGCGGGTGACCGAACCAGGTCCTGTCCCGGATCGCAGCCGGGTGGTCTGGCGCGCTCGTCATGGTCGGACACCCGGCGGGGACTGTTGGGAGCTCGCAAAGCGCGATGGCGAGACGACGCTCGGATCGAAGCTCGCGAGTGAGGGCGGCGGTGGTTCATCGCGCACCAATGCGGCGGCCAGGGCCGAGGCGGCCGGAGCCGTCTGAATGCCATACCCGCCCTGGCCGGCGAGCCAGAAGAATCCAGGCGCGGCAGGGTCGAAGCCGATAACGGGTGAGCGGTCAGGGGCGAACGACCGCAGTCCCGCCCATTGGCGCCGCACCCTGCTGACGGTCACCCGTGTCGCCCTCTCCAGGCGATCGACGGCGATCGCAACGTCGAGCTCATCAGGTTGGACGTCACAGGGCTCGACCGGAGTCTCATCCGCAGGTGAAAGCAGGATGAGGCCGGCATCAGGCTTGAAGTAGTACGCCTCTTCCATGTCGATGGTCAGCGGCCATGAGTCGGAGGTTTCGCCATCGGCGAGCTCGATCAGAGCTGCCGTGCGCCGGCATGCCTGAATCTGCATCGGCGTGATGCCGGCGAGGCCCGCAATGCGATCCGCCCAGGCTCCGGCTGCATTGATGAGGGTGCCTACGTGGAACTCTCCGGCCGTGCTCGCGACCAGCCATTTCCCTGCCCTGCGCGCGACATTCGTCACCTGCGCGCCCGTGAGCAGCGTCCCACGGCGGTGGCGGAAAAGGCGCAGATAGCCATGATGGAGCGCGTGCACGTCGATGTCGGCGGCATCCTCCTCGTAAGCGCCTCCCGCCGCGGTCGTTTCCGGCCGCAGAAGTGGTGATAGCGCGAGCGCCTCCTCCGCGCGAACCCATCGCACACGCGATGCAACATCCTCGGTGGCGAGAAATCGCTCGAGCGCGGGAGCCTGGCTCTCCGAAGCCACGTGCAGCCAGCTGCGCCGCTTGATCAGAGGATTGGGGCTGAAGTCCGCCGGCGGGCGGTAGAGAAAATCACGGCTCGCCCTGGAGAGGGCACGCACAGCCTCGTTGCCGTATGACTCCGAGAACACCGCCGCCGAGCGGCCCGTCGAGTGATAGCCCGGCGCATCCTCGCCCTCGAGCAGCAGCACGCGATGGGTGCGCGCGAGGTCGGCTGCCGCCGAAGCGCCGGCAATTCCGGCCCCGATGATGAGGATGTCAGGTTGCGAGCCGGTCATGGAGGACCCTGGGACGCGACCTGAAGTTGGCTTGCGCGCAGCATTGCGACCGAGTAGAGCAGGATGGCGATCAGGACCGAGGGGGCGATGATACTGCTCATCGCGTAGCCGACGGCCTGGGGGTCATTGAAAACTCTATCGGTCACGAGCGCGACCAGCGTGGGACCCAAGCCGAGCCCGATGATGATGTTGTTGAAGGCGATCGTGGAGATGCCGAGCCCGCGGCTCTCCTGCGGTAGCAGGTCGAGTATGGTCGCGATGGCAATGGTGCCGAGGGCCGAAGAGACGACTATCCAGCAGCCACTGCTTGCCAGCGCCCCGGCCGGAGTGTTGAGCAGGCCGACGGGAATGCCGAGCAAACCTCCCATGGCGACCAGCACGAGGAGCGGAAATCGGGCGCGCGCTCCCCAGCGCGCCGTCACCCGGTCGCAGAGCAGGCCGCCCGCGGGCGTGCCAATGAGGCCCGCGAGGATGGCGATTGCGCCGAGGCTGGCACCGACACTTCCCGGTGACCATGCGAAGCGGCGCATGAGGAGGGCGGGGCACCAGGAGAGCAGGGCGTTGTCGACGATCGACCAGAAGGCGAGCGCCCCATAGAGCGGCAGCAGCAGCCTGGCATGGCGGCGGAAAGCGGATGTGATCTCGGAAAGGCCGAAGAGGCGCGCCCGGAAATTGGCAGGGGAGAAGGTGCGCCCCCGTGGCTCGTGCAGCGTCAGCATCGAGGCCGCCACCGCGAGGCCGGCGATTCCCGCCACGAGGAGCACGATCCGCCAGGGCGCGAGGGCGCCGATCAGCGGTAGTCCGTGCAGCAACTTCGCTCGTGCGAGCTCAAGCAGGCCACCGCCGATGCCGATGGCTGCGCCCGCGCCGATGACGATTCCCCCGAGGAACACACCCATCGCCGTGCCCCGACGATCGGGCGGGAAATACTCGCCGATGAGCGAGATCGCCGCTGGCGCGAGTGCCGCCTCACCGATGCCTACCACGAGCCGCGCACCGAGGAGACCTTCAAACGAGCGCGCGAAGCCGCAGGCCGCCGTTCCCGCGCTCCAGAGAGCAATGGCGAGCACCAGCAGCGCCCGCCGCGGCACGAGATCGGCTATGCGGCCGAGCGGCAGCCCGATGAACGAGTAGATTACGGCAAAGGCTGCCCCCTGCAGCACGCTCAGCTGCGTATCGGTGAGGTGCAGGCTCGCCCGGATGGGATCGACCAGAACGGCGAGGATCTGCCGGTCGGTGTAGGAGAGGATGGCCCCGAGAGTGAAGAGTCCTACGCCCCACCAGGCCGTGGCCGGCCGGGGATAGGCCTTCTCGTGACCGCTGACGTCCATGGACTCGAAATACTCCCGCACGGATTGAAGTGGAAGTATTTTTAGCGTATAGAAAGTTTTTTCTCAACCAGAAAATTGGAGAAAGTGATGCGCGTCTTCGTGGCCGGGCTCATCACCGAGAGCAATACCTTCGCCCCGTGGCCGACGGGCAGGCGAGGATTCTCGGAAGTTGGCCCCTTCCACGGCGATGCCACGACGCGCGGCCGGGATGATGAGACAGGCGTACTCGCCGGGGTCTGGAAAGAGCTGGCGAAGCGGGACGGACACGAGTTCGTGGAAGGCTTCTTCGCCCATGCTCAGCCGTCCGGCCCGACGGTGCAGGCGGTTTACGAAGAGTATCGCGAGGAGATCCTGGCGCAGCTGCGCGCCGAGAGGCCGTTCGACGTCGTGCTCTTTTTCCTGCATGGCGCCATGGTGGCGAGCGGCTGCGACGATTGCGAGGGCGACATCCTCGGCAGGGCTCGCGCCATCCTCGGTCCCGGCGCCACCATCGGTGCGCTGCTCGACCCGCACTGTCACCTGACGCCGGCGATGATCGAGGCCGCCGACGCGATCGTGCTCATCAAGGAATATCCGCATACCGACTATCCCGAGCGTGGACGCGAGCTCTATGAAATCTGCACCCGTGCGGCAGCGAGACAGTGCCGCCCGGTCATGCATCTCTTCGATTGCCGCATGGTGGGCTTCTACCCGACGACCACGGAGCCGATGGCAGGGCTCGTCCGGCAGATGAAGGACGCGGAGCGTCGGCCCGGAATTCTCTCGGTGAGCTTCGGGCACGGCTTTCCCTGGGGCGACACGCCGGAGACCGGCTCCAAGGTGTTGGTCGTCGCCGATGGGGATCGACGCCTCGCTGAAGCGGTCGCGACGGAGATCGGCCATGCAATCTACGACCAGCGACAGACCCTCCTGCCCAGCTATCCTGATATCGCCGCGGCGCTCGAGCGCGCCGGCAGACACGAGGGTGTCGTCGTGCTGGCGGATACGGCAGACAATTCTGGTGGCGGCGCGCCGAGCGACAACATCTCGCTATTGAGGGCCATGCTGCAGGCCGGCTTGAGAAGCGCCGCCTATGGCTCGATCTGGGACCCGGTGACGGTGAAGACCTGTGCCGAAGCGGGAGTGGGCGCGACGTTACCGCTTCGCCTGGGAGGTAAGTGCGGGCCGGCTTCGGGTAATCCGCTGGATGTCCTTGCAAGCGTTCGTGCTTTCGTCCCCGAACATAGCCAGCAGGACCTCGGTCCCGCCCGCTGCCCCATGGGCGACTCCGTTTGGTTGCGGATCGAAAGCATCGATGTTGTGGTCATGAGCGTGCGCACTCAGACGTTCTCGCCCGATGCCTTTACGGGCCTGGGCATCGACCTCGAGTCGAAGAGAATGATCGCCGTGAAATCGAGCTGGCATTTCCAAGCCAATTTCGCGCCCATCGCCGATGAGCTGATTGCGGTCGCCACACCCGGCGCCCTGCAGATGAATTTCGCGGCGATCGACTATCGCAAGAAGCGCGATCAGGCATTTTTTCCGCGTGTGGCCGATCCGTTGCGCCGCGGCTAGTCCGTCCGGCGGCTGCGCGCTGGAGCTCTGCCCGGCACCTCACGCTTCAGCGCTTCCTTGAGCTGTGATTCCGGGCCGGAGCAGATCGAGAGGACACGGCAGGGGCCGGGATCGGCGGCGAGGTACGCATGGCCCATGCCACTGTCGAAATAAATCGAGTCGCCCTTGCGCATGGTGAGCGGGGCATATAGCTCGGTATAGAAAAGCACGGTGCCTTCCAGCACATACGCATATTCCTCACCCGGGTGGCGGATGAGCTCACCGAATTCCTCGAGTGAGCGCGCGCGCAGCTCGGCGACGATCGGAATGAAGCGTTTGTTGAGGAAATCGGCGGCCGGATAGATGTGGTTATAGTTGGCCGTCTCGATGAACTGACCCTCACCGCGCGGTGTGAAGCTGCGCCGTCCGATGACCGCGCCGCGCACCGACCCGAGCGGCGGCGAGAACAGCTCCGAGATGTCCACGCCCAGGCTGGCACTCAACAGCGCCAGCTTGTCGTAGTTCAGCGAGATGCGCTCGTTCTCGATTTTGGACAGCGTCGAGACCGGTAGACCGGTCCGCTTGCTCACCTCCGCCAGCGTCCAGCCGCGCTGATTGCGCAGCGCCTTCAGCGCGGAGCCCGGATGGGCCACCACGCGGCCGCCCATCCCTGGGTCCACTTTCTTCAGTGCTTTTGCGCTCATGCACACATTTAAATCCACAGCCCGCAAATTGTCGAGGATGTCCGCACGTGAAAAAAAGTTGCTAAATTAGAAATACAGGATTAGATTTGGCGAAAAATCGCAAATGAGGTTGCGACTACCCCTCGTTGACCGCGACAAAGTGATGCAACTTCATATCCATATCGAGCACTGGCCTTTCAAGGCGCCTTTCCGGATCACCGGCTACACCTTCACCGAGTCACACATCATCGTGGTGACGGCGACGGAAGATGGCGTCTCGGGCCGGGGAGAGGCGGCGGGGGTCTACTATCGGGGCGAGACTCCGCAGACCATGGTGAGGCAGCTCGAGGCGATCAGGCCTCTCGCCGAGCAAGGTCTGACGCGCGAAGCGCTGCGGACACTCTTGCCTCCGGGAGGGGCGCGGAACGCGCTCGACTGCGCGCTCTGGGACCTCGAAGCCCGAAGATCGGGCGTTCCTGCCTGGCGGATTGCGGGGCTCGATGCTCCCAAGCCGCTTCTGACGACTTATACGATCGGCGCAGACACCGCCGAGGCAATGGCGCGCACGGCGGCCTCCTTCCAGGGCGTCAGCCGCCCCAAATTGAAGCTTACTGGAGAGAACGATGTCGCACGGCTGTGGGCTGTGCGAGCTGCGCGACCGGACGCTTGGATAGGCGTTGACGCCAATCAAGCGTACGACGTTGTCTCGCTGCGTGGTGTCCTCCCAGAGTTGCTCGAAGCGGATGTGCAGCTGATCGAGCAGCCGGTGCGCGTCGGCTGCGAGCAGGAGCTGACGGGCTTCGATTCGCCGATTCCACTGGCGGCCGATGAGAGCGTACAGGGCTTGAGCGACCTGCCGAAGGCGGCGGGCCTCTTCGATGTGGTCAACATCAAGCTCGACAAATGCGGCGGTCTGACCGAAGCGCTGGCCATGGTGGCAGAGATCCGGCGCCTCGGCATGAAGGCCATGGTCGGCTGCATGGAAGGGACCTCTCTTGCCATCGCGCCGGCGTGCCTCGCCGGGACGAAGTGCGATCTGGTCGACCTTGACGCCCCGATATTCCTGGCAGAGGACCGTCCCCCGGCCGCGCTTTACAAGGAAGGAACGGTGCACTGCCCCGAGGGTTGGGGTATGCCTCTGGCGGCGCACGGTCGGACCGGCGCATGAGGCGGCCAATGAGGCAGATTGCAACCAGGGTGGGGTGGCTGCCAGCAATGACGGCAGCCGCTGCGTTCCTCGCCCCGGCCCTGCTGCTCTCGGCCCCCGTGGCGAGTGGACCGGCTGCCCCGAGCGGCCAGGTGCCCGCGGCATCCGAGGCGTCACCGCCCGACAGTGGCGTTCCTGCCCTCACGCCAACCGATGTTGCGGCATTCCTCGACGGCATGGTTCCCTACGCCATCGCTCAGGCCAACATCGCGGGCGCTTCCGTTGCCGTGGTGGCGGATGGCCGCCTGCTCTTCGCCCAGGGATACGGCTTTGCCGATACCAAATCGCGCCGCCCGGTGATCGCCGATCGGACGCTCTTTCGTGCCGGCTCGGTATCGAAGCTCTTCACCTGGACCGCCGTGATGCAGCTCGTGGAGGCGGGCAAGCTCGATCTCGATCGCAATATCAACGACTACCTGGATTTCAAGGTACCTGCGGACTTCGGCAAACCCGTTACCTTGCGCGATGTCATGACGCATTCGGCGGGGTTCGAGGACACGGTCACCGATCTTTTCGTCGGCGAGCCGAGCCAGTTGTTCCCATTGCGGGAATATCTCACCCGGCACATGCCGCCGCTCATCCATCCGCCGGGCCAGGTGGTCGCCTACTCCAACTACGGCGCGACGCTCGCAGGCTACATCGTCGAGCGAGTCTCAGGCGAGCCGTTCGATGAGTACATCATGCGGCACATTCTGCAGCCGCTCGGCATGGATCATTCGACATTCCAACAGCCGCTGCCGGCGAATCTGCAATCGTTGATGGCCAGCGGATACAGAACGGCCTCAGACCGCAAGTCGGCTCCTTTCGAGCTGGTCGAGGCCGCGCCCGCCGGCGCGCTCACCACCGATGTTACGGACCTCACGAAATTCATGCTGGCGCAGCTCAACGGCGGGAGCTACGGCGGCGCGCAGATTCTCAGTCCCGTTACGCTCGAGCAAATGCATACGCCGCAGGGGCGGCCGCTTGCCGGCATGAATGGGATGGACCTCGGCTTCTACGATGAGAACCGCAATGGCCTGCGCATCATCGGTCATGGCGGTGATACCGGCGTCTTCCACTCTGACCTGCACCTCCTGCTCTCCAAGGGCGTCGGTTTTGTCATCATGCTGAACAGCACCGGCAATGCCGGTGCGGCCGAGCAAGTGCGCGTCTCCATCTTCCGCAGCTTCCTCGATCGTTACTTTCCGTACACGCCGCCCAAAGAGGCGACGGTGTCGGACCCTGCCAAGGATGCGGCACGCGTGGCCGGCTCCTATGCCTCGAGCCGGCATACGGTGTTGCGAATCCTGAACGCCATCAGCCAATCCGCCGTGACCGTCAGGCCGAATGGGCAGATCGAGGCGAGCGAGCTGACGCACCCGAGTGGCGCTGCCAAGCGCTGGCGGGAAGTCGGTCCGCTCGCATGGCGGGAGGTGGGCGGCCAGGCGCATCTCAAGTTCGTCGCCAATGAGGCGGGGCAGATCCAATACTGGATATCCGATGACACGATTCCGGTGGACATCAATCTGCCTGTCCACGGGCTCGGGAAAGGCCCGCTCCTCAGGCTCCTCGGCGGGCTCTTCCTCTGCATCATGCTGATCACCGTAGGGATCTGGATCGGTGGGGCGATCACGCGCCGCCACTTCCGCCGGCCACTGCTGCTCTCGCCGCTCAAGTCATCGCTGCGCCTGGCCTCGCGCATCGGGGCCGTCCTCTATCTGCTGCTCATTGCGGGATGGGTGGCGTTCTTCGCCAGTCTCACCAGCCTCGTTGCTCTGGTCGGGGGCGAGCTGTTGGGTCGATTCATCCCTCTTTATGTGCTCGGTGTGCTCGCGATCATCGGCAGTCTCGCGATGATCGCCAACGCGGGATTGCGTTTACGGGTCGGACCCGGCGGGATTCTGGCGCGGGGTGGCGAGCTCGTCCTCGGGCTCGCCGGTATTTATGGCATCTGGGGAGTGATCCATCTCGGCCTGGCGAGCTTTACGGTCTCCTTTTGAATGGTTAAGCCCGAAACAACTGCCACGATGGCCGAAGCGATGATGGATCATTCCTCACGGGGTAAAACGATCATGCTCAGATCAGCGCGTCTTTCATCGCCACTGTTGCTCGTTCTGGCATCTGCCTTCCTGACAGGTCAGTCGGCGCGAGCCGACGATGCAGCCACTTCGCCGGGGGTCGAGGCGACCCCGCTCCAGGAGGTGGTGGTCACCGCGCAGAAGCGCCAGGAGAAGCTGCACGATGTCCCGATGGGGGTCACCGCGATCACGAGCGATGCCCTGCAAACACAGCATCTCGTCGATTTTGCGGATCTCGAGAGCAAGGTGCCGGGCCTCTCGGTCGAGCTGAGCAATCCCGGCCAGGACCGTTTGACCATCCGCGGTGAGAACGTGGGCGGCGTCGGGTCGACGGTGACCACGTACATCGACGACATTCCGTTCGGCTCGAGCAATGCGCTCGCCAACGGCTTCGGGACGACGGGTGACTTCGACACCTGGGATCTCAAGCGCGTCGAGGTGCTGCGCGGACCGCAGGGCACCCTCTATGGAGCCGGCAGTGAAGCTGGTGTTCTCAAATATGTGACCAACCCGCCCGACCCGACCCGCTTTGACGGCGCATTCGAGCTCGGCGGTGAGAACGTCGCGCATGGCGACAGTGGCGGCTCGTTCAAGGGCATGCTCAACCTGCCGGCCGGCAGCGCCGCTGCATTCCGTGTCGATGGCTTTTACAGCCGCCTGCCCGGCTATCTCGATGACCCGCAGCTCGGGACGAGCGACCTCAATCGCAGCTATCGAGCCGGCGGGCGCGGATCATTCCTTCTCAACGTAACCGACAATTTGTCGGTCCGATTGGCGGCCTTCGCCCAGACGCTGCACACCGATGGCTCGCCCAATATCGATGTCATCGGATCTGCCGGCACCCCGGTCACCCCACCCGCGGACCAGCTGCAGCCCGCTGACGGCCCTTACGGCCAGCACCGCTTCATCAACGAGCCGGCCACGTTCAAATACAACATCTACAGCGCCACGGTCGACTGGAATCTCGGCTGGAGCAGCCTGACCTCGATCACGAGCTATGGCAGAACCCAGCAGGATATATTCAGCGATGTGACCTCGACCCCGGTCGTGCCCGGATTCAGCTTCGGTGATCTCGCTGATACGTTGGTGCCGCCGGGCACGAGCGCCGGCGTCGCCGAAACCAACGATCTCGATATCAAGAAGTTCACCGAGGAGCTGCGGCTGGCTTCCCCAACCGGCCAGTCGCTCGAGTGGCAGGTCGGTGCCTTCTACACGCGTGAGTCTTCGACACTCGATCAGACCCTGCCTTCGTTCATCATTCCGACCGAGGCCTCGACCGGCCTGCCCTCGCTCGAGAATGCGAATCTCGATGCGATCTATCGCGAGTGGTCGCTGTTCGGACAGGCGACCTACCACTTCACACCAGCGTTCGACCTGGCTCTCGGCGCCCGTTGGTCGGAGAACAAACAGTCGACGGACCAGGGGGTTGGCGGCCTGCTGGTGGCTCCCCCGCAAACTCAGAGTGGCGATTCGACCGGCACCGACTTCCTCTACTCGGTCGCACCGCGGTGGCATCTGAGCAAGGACACCATGATCTATGGACGGGTGGCGACGGGGTACCGCCCCGGAGGCCCGAACGCGCTGCCACCGGTCACCCCGGTGGGCGTGCCCCTGAGCTACCAGTCCGACTCCACCGTCAACTATGAGGCCGGCATCAAGTCCACCCTGCTCGACAACCGCCTGTCGATAGATCTGGCCGCTTTCCTCATCAAGTGGAAGAAAATCCAGCTGTTCGAATTCGTGAGCAACACCGGCATCAACGCCAACGGCGGCACGGCGACCAGCCGAGGCCTGGAGTGGTCTTTTGCGCTAGTCCCCGTGGACAGCCTCACCTTGACCCTCACCGGCGCCTACGTCAACGCCTACCTCACGGATGATGCGCCGGCGGCCGGCGGGGCCAACGGCGATCAGCTGCCCTATGCGCCGAAATGGAGCAACTCGCTCGATGCCGACTACACCTGGAAGGCGTTCGCCGGCTACAACGCGTTCGCCGGGGCGACCTGGAGCTACATCGGGTCACAGTTCAACGACTTCTCTGCGAGCAACACGGTCGTAGCGGGCGCCCTGGTCTTCGTGCCGAATCCGCGCGCCGAGCTGGGCGGCTACAATACCGTGAACCTGCGCGCGGGTCTCGACAACGGCCGCTGGCGCTTCGAGCTGTACTGCAAGAACCTCGCCGACAGCCGTGGGCTCACCTTCTATTCGAGCCAGGGGACGCCGAATTTCGGCGGCGGCATCACGATCCAGGACCCGCGCACGATCGGCCTGACGGTCGATCTTCGCCTCTGACGGCACCGGGCCAACAGACTATGAACGGGAGTGCCTAATGCACTATTCAACGACCGATGGCTTGCGCCGGCATGCTCGGGCGGCTGCCGCCGCTTTGACGCTGGCTGCCTTGCTGCTCGCGGGCGGCATCGCCGAGGCCCGTGCGTCCTCGCATCAGCAGAAGTCTCTCGCGCCAACTCCACCGCCCGTAACCGCTCCCAGCGTGCAGGCGCAGACGAGCCCTGGCGCTCCCGCGGCCGCAGGGGGCGCCCATACCCTGACGTCCGGTGATGTTGGCGCATTCCTGGATGGAATCGTTCCCTACGCCATCAATAGCGGTGATATCGCAGGCGCCACGGTGTCGGTGGTGGCGAACGGACAGATCATCTTCACGAAGGGATACGGCTTTGCCGACATGAAGACACGCCGCCCGGTCGTGCCGGACCGGACGCTCTTCCGTCCGGGATCGGTTTCCAAGACGTTCACCTGGACGGCGGTGATGCAGCTCGTGCAGGCCGGGAAGCTCGATCTCGATCGC
>Ga0134126_10003113_pt1 | contig 20720 bp, 22 predicted proteins | sample KB31752_FD_96881 | JGI IMG/M metagenome (GOLD analysis project Ga0134126, IMG submission 96881) | Terrestrial soil microbial communities with excess Nitrogen fertilizer from Kellogg Biological Station, Michigan, USA - KB3-175-2 | ecosystem: Environmental > Terrestrial > Soil > Unclassified ... | reverse complement strand
GCTCGATGTCTCGATCCGCGCACAGATCCTGAACCTGCTCGAGGAAATGAAGGCCCGCTACGGCCTCACCCTGATCTTCATCGCGCATGACCTGGCGGTGGTGAAGGCGGTGAGCGACCGGGTTGCGGTGATGTATCTCGGCAAGCTCTGCGAGCTCGGCCCGGCGGAGCAGGTGTTCGAGCGGCCGGCGCATCCCTATACGACGGTGCTGCTGCGCGCCATCCCGCTGCCCGACCCGGACGCGGCTCTGCCGGACAGTGCGGTACGAGGCGAGCCGCCCTCGCCGATCGCACCACCCTCGGGCTGCCGCTTTCGCACGCGCTGCGCCATGGCGCAAGCGCGCTGCGCCGCCGAGGAGCCGCAGCTGCGCGAGATCGCGCCCGGACAATTCGTCGCCTGCCACTTCACTGCCGGCGCGCTCGCCACCAGATAGGTGGTTCATGGGATTGCTCGTCGACGGCACGTGGCGGGACGACTGGTATGATACCGAGAAGACCGGCGGCGCTTTCGAGCGGCCGAGCACGGTCTTCCGGCGCTGGATCACCGCCGATGGCAGCTCGGGCTTCCCGGCCGAGCCGGGCCGCTATCATCTCTTCCTGGCGCTGGCTTGCCCGTGGTGTCACCGCACCTTGCTGTTCCGCCTGCTGAAGCGTCTCGAATCCGTGATCTCGGTGAGCTTTGTCGAACCGCTGATGCTCGAGAACGGGTGGACCTTCGCGGCGCCCGATCCGCTCACCGGCGCACGCTACGCCTATGAGATCTATCAGCGCGCGGACCCCCGCTATACCGGCCGGGCGAGCGTGCCGATCCTCTGGGACAAGAAGACGGCAACCATTGTCAGCAACGAATCCGCCGACATCATCCGCATGCTGAATCGGGCCTTCGACGCCTTCACGGATGAGCGCAGCGACTATTACCCGCCGGAGCTCGCCCAAGCGATCGACGCGCTCAACGCGCGCATCTACGACACCGTCAACAACGGCGTCTACAAGGCGGGATTCGCGACGCGGCAAGAGCCGCATGAACGCGCCGTCCGCGCGCTTTTCGAGACGCTCGACCAGCTCGAGGAACGGCTCTCCGGCCGCCGCTATCTCCTCGGCGACCGGCTCACCGAGGCGGATTGGCGGCTCTTCCCGACCCTGGTGCGTTTCGATGCCGTCTATTACGGCCATTTCAAATGCAATCTGCGCCATGTCTACGACTATCCCGCGCTCTGGGACTATACGCGCGCGCTCTATCACCGGCCGGGCGTGGCGGCGACGGTCGATCTCGAGAACTTCAAGACGCACTACTACGGAAGCCAGCGGCGCGTGAACCCGAGCGGGGTGATCCCGCTCGGGCCACGGATCGATTTCTCGATCCCTTCGACGCGCGGCTAGGCCGGATTAGCGGCCGATGGTCGAGCCCGGATTGCCGCCGGCGGGCGAGCTGTTGACGCCGCCTGTGCCGAGGCTGCCCGGCGTATTGCCCGGCGTTCCTGCCGGCGATCCCGGCAGCGGCGCGGTCCCGCCGGGGCCGTAATTCGTCACGCCGTTCTGCGACGGAGGCACCGAGCTGCCCGAGCCGCGGCCCGTGGTGGCATTCGGGTCGGCATTGTCAGGCGCGCTGCCGCTCAAGCCGGGACTGGAATTCGGGCCGGGATTGAGCGCGCCGGGCGTGCCGCTGCCCTCGCCGGTCATGCCGGTGCTGCCGCTGGAAGTGCCGGAGCCGGTCGCGCCAGTGCCGGCGCCGCCGCTGCTGGCGGCAAGGGCGAGCGGGAGCGAAAACGCCAGCATCGCCGCTGTCGCGGCGGCGGTGAGCATGCCTTTGCCTGTTTTACCTCTCATGCGCATTGCCTCGGTCTGTTGAAACCGCAGGCGGCGGCCGCTACCGCGACCGCCGCCCTCGGCATCGCCAACCCGAGGCTGGGCCGCGTCGTTCCCGTCTAACGCGTGGGCAGACTTGCCTGCCGGTTCCTCTCGTTGAACGCAACAGCGCCGCGCAATGCTAGACTGCGCGAAAATCGGAGGGCAAAGGCCATGACCAGGGAGGAATTCGCCGGGTTGCTGCGCGCGCTCACCGGCACGGCAGAGGCGGGAGACGGCGAGCGTTTCGCGCGCTGCTTCACCGAGGATGCGGTCTATCACGACTATATCTATGGCGACCATCGCGGCCGCGCGGCGATCGCCGAGATGCTCGAGAACTTCTTCCACCGCGATGCGGCGGATTACCGCTGGGAAATGTTCGACCCGGTCTGCGACGGCGCGCTGGGCTATGCGTGGTCGCTCTCCACCTTCACCTCGAAGCTCCCGGAGTTCGCCGGAAAGCGCGTGATCATCGACGGCATGAGCCGCTTCGAGCTCCAAGGCGGACTGATCCGCGACTACAGCGAATCCGTCAATGCCGGCGTCGCCATGGCCCAGCTCGGCGTCGCCGCGCCGCGGATGGAGAAGGTGATGCAGCGCTGGGCGCGCGAGCTGCGCGCACGCCCCGCGGTCGAAGCCTATCTCGCGCGCTGCGTCGGCGACCGAGCGGGAGGCCATCCATGAGCGCATCCCCGGTTCGGATCGAGCGCAAATCCCGCATCGCGATCGTGCGCTTCGAGCTCGGTGACGGCAAGAACGCGCTGTCACGCCAGATCATGCGTGACCTTACACACGCCGCGCGCGGCTTCGAGGACGACACGGAGATCTCGGCCGTCATCCTCGCCGGCGCGCCCGATGTGTTCACCTTGGGCTTCGACTTGCGCGAGGCGGCCCTGGGCGAGGTCGGTCTCGCTGAGCGGCGGCGGCTGCAGGCCCTGGGGCCGCGCCTCTGCCGCGCCTGGGAAACTCTCGAGCCGATGAGCTTCTGCGCCATCGAAGGCTGGTGCGTCGGCGGCGGCGTGGCGCTGGCGGCGTCACTCGATCTGCGGCTCGCCGGCACCGGCGCGCGCTTCTACGTACCGGAGATCGAACGCGGCATGAATATGAGCTGGCAATCCGTGCCGCGGCTGGTGGCGCTGATGGGTCCGGCGCGCACCAAGCGGCTCACGGTGATGGCCGAGCGCCTCGACGCCAAGCGCGCCCGCGACTGGGGCCTGGTCGACGAGGTGGCGCCGGCGGGCGGCGCGTTCGATGCGGCGATGGCCATGGCCGAGAGCGTCGCAGCGCTGCCGCCGGTGCAGGTGCGCATGTGCAAGGAAGGCGTCAACGCCGCCAGTACCGCGCTCCATCACGCGGTGAGCTTCATGGACCGCGACCAATACGCGCTCGCCGCCCAGTCGGAGGATTATCGCGAAGGCGTGCGCGCCTTCCTGGAGAAGCGCAAGCCAAAATACACGGGGCGGTAGTCGACGGACGTATAGCGGGCTTGCCGCCGCCGGCCCCTACCGCTGCACGCCGCCAAATTGGCGCACGCCCGAGGCGAGCGCCCATTCGGCGAACCATTCCGGCGTTTGCGGCATCTCGCGCGGCTGCCAGGCGGAGGTCAGTGAATCCATATCGGCGAAATACTCGACCGAACCGCCGCAGGGATTTTTGAAGTACCAGAAATAGCAGGACGATATGACATGCCGGCCCGGGCCGATATGCGTCTCCCAGCCGCACTCGGCAAAGGCGAGGCCGCCGCCGAACACCTCGTGCACGTCATGCACTTCGAAGGCGAGATGATGGAAATGCGGTTTGCCATCCGGGCTCTGCAGCAGGAAGAGCTGGTGGTGGTCCGCCTCCGCCTGGCCGCGCAGGAATACGCCGCGGCCGGGATAGCGGTCGGAGAGCCAGAAACCCAGCGCCTCGCAATAGAAGCGCTCGACCGGCGCGATCTCGGGCACTTGCAGCACGATGTGGCCGATGCGGCGCGGCCGCGCGCGCTTGTAGAAGGCACCGACGGTGTCGATGCGCCCGCGCCGCTCCGGCGTGTTGACCGGGACCTCCTCGACCGGCAGCGTGCGCCGTCCCGTCGGGGTCAGCGCCACGCCGAAGCCGGCAGGATCGAAGAAATGCGCGCTGCCGTCGCTGCCGCGGGTAACGCGCGTGACGCCGGCGATGCGCCGGGTGAGTGCTTCGAGCTCGTCGCTCGGCGTAACGCCCCAGACGATCTCGCGCACGGTCGAACCGTGCTCGACAGCCGCCGGCAGCGCCAGATCGTCCATCGCGCGCAGCCTCACCTCGCCACCGTCCGCAGTGCGAAACGCGTCACCCTCCGCGGCAAGCCCCCACTCCGCGAAGAAGCGACGCGCCAGCGCCAGATCCTCGACCCCGTAGACGACGCGCTCGAGCCCCAGAATGCCCATGGCGGCGCTCCTTTGACGACCCGCGGGATTACGGCGGCCGCGGCGCGCCCCGTCAAGCCCGCTCTTGACGCGGCCACAAGCCGCGCAGGACAGTCGCGCGACGCCATCCCGGAGGAGAGCGCCCATGGATCGCGAGCCCGCCGCTGATCGTCCGAATGCGCCGAGCGCGGCCGATGCCCTGCTCAAGGGTCTGAAGGCGCATGGCGTCGATTGGTTCTTCGCCAATCCCGGCACCGATTTCCCATCGATCATCGAGGGCTTCGCGCGCGCGGTGGAAAACGGCGCCGCGGTGCCGAGGCCGATGCTGGTGCCGCACGAGACCGCCGCCGTCGCCATGGCGCATGGCGTCTACATGGTGTCGGGGAGGCCCCAGGCGGTGATGGTCCACACCAATGTCGGCACCGCCAACGCCATCAACCCGCTGATCAACGCCGCGCGCGACAACGTGCCTATGGTGTTGCTGGCCGGCCGCTCGCCGCTCTCCGAAAGTGGCCATCCGGGCGCCCGCACCCGCTACATCCAATGGGCGCAGGAGATGTTCGACCAGGCGGGCATGGTGCGCGAGCTGGTCAAATGGGATTACGAGCTGCGGCTTGCCGATCAGGTGGACGCGGTGCTGGCGCGCGCCTTCGAGGCGGCGATGACCTCGCCGCGCGGGCCTGTCTATCTGACGCTGCCGCGTGAGATCCTGGCGAGCGCCGCCGCCGGCGCGACGGCAGAAGCGCCGCGCCGAGAGGCACCGCGCCTGCCCTTTCCCGATCCGCAGGCGATCGACACGGCAGCCGAGTGGCTCGCCGCGGCGAAGAAGCCGCTGATCATCACCGCGGGGATCGGCCGCACCGCTGAGGGCGTCGCGGCACTCGCCGCGCTGGCCGAACGCTTCGCGCTTCCGGTGGTCGCCTTCAATCAGCGCTACCTGGCGCTCCCTACCGCGCACCCGCTGCATCAGGGCTTTCAGCCGCGGCCGCTTCTCGACGAGGCCGATCTCGTGCTCATCGTCGAATGCGACGTGCCGTGGATTCCCTCGATCGAGGGACCGCCCGTCGGCGCGCGTATTGTTCATATCGGCGAGGATCCGGCCTTTCTGCGCTATCCGATGCGAGGATTTCCCGCCGATCTCTCGCTCACGGCTGCGGCGCCGGCGGCGCTCGCCGCACTGGAGCGCGCCCTCGCCGCGCGGCTTTCGCCCGAGGCGCCCGCCATCGTGCTGCGCCGGCGTGAGCTCGCCGAGCGCGCCGCCGGGCTCGCCGAGCGCCGCCGCGCCGAGACCGATCGCGACGCGGCGGCCCGGCACATCACGCCGGCCTATCTGAGCCGCGCCATCGGCGAGGCGGTCGGGCCCGAAGCGCTCATCGTCAACGAGTATCCGCTGCGGCTCGAGCATTGCCCGCGCAGCCTGCCCGGCAGCTATTTCGGCCTGAGCCCCGCGGGCGGGCTCGGCTGGGGCTTCGGCGCAGCGCTCGGCGCCAAGCTTGCAGCGCCCGACCGGCTGGTGGTGGCCACGCTCGGCGACGGCGCCTATGTCTTCGCCAATCCTACCGCCTGCCATTGGGTGGCGGCGGTGGACGATCTGCCGATCCTGGTCGTCATCTTCAATAACGGGCTCTACGGCGCCGTGCGTAATGCCACGCTCGATCTCTACAAGAACGGCGTCGCGGCACGGGACGGCGGACGTCTCCTCGCCGATCTCGGCCCGAGCCCAGCCTATGAGAAGCTGGTCGAGGCAAGCGGCGGCTATGGCGCCCGGGTCGATAGGCCTGAGGAGCTGCTGCCGGCTCTGCGGCGCGCGGCAGAGATCGTCACCAGCGAGAAGCGCCAGGCGCTGGTCAACGTCATTTGCCGTTATTAGGCGCTATTCAGGACGTCCGTCGGCGCCGACCTGGGGTAAATCCGAGATTTCCTGGTCGGCGAGCCGGCCGTCGATGGGGGCCGTCCAATGCGCGTGATGACCTCTCAGAGCGGGATCGCCAGCAATGTATCGACGCGGCGGCTGTCGAAGACGACGAGCTTCTCGACGAAAAGCGGCCCCTTGCCGCGGAAGCTCACGCGGTCGAGATAGCGGCCGCTGCTGAAGATCGCGGTCGCGCCGTCATGCATGATGCGCAGCACGAGGTAATTCGACTGCGCCCGGACGACCCCGTCCTCTTCGCCGAGGATCAGGGTCGAGGAGACGATGTGGCGATAGCGCTGCGCCTCGTAGACATTGGCTTGGCGCAGTGCGGACACACGGTCGCTCAGCATGCCGCGCGAATCCGCGAAGAAGACGCCGATCGGCAGATGCTGCTCGTAATTCTCGGCCGAGATGATCTGATAGCGGCATTCCTCGGTGAAGTAGCCTGGCCACTCCTCGAGCCGGTCCTCGTCGAGGCTCGCGACATAGCGTGCGAGCAGACGCTCCACCGCGAACTGGATCTCGATCTCGCTGCCCATCAGACGCCCATGAGCCGGCGATAGACTTGCCAGAAGCCGCGCACCGCCGTCTCGGTCGCGCGCGTATCCTGCGAGCAGACCTCGTTGCCGCCCATCTGCACGATCGAGGACTGCTCCTCGGCGCCCGCAAGCGCGCGCTGAATGAAGCCGCCGACCGCGCCATCCTCCATCGAGATGTAGCCGCCCGGCCCTACGAGGTTCGATTGCTTCTGGCGCCGCATCAGCATCGCCGCATCGTCGTCCTCATAGCCGAGATAGGTCCAGAGCAGCTCCGTCTCGCCGACGCCGCGCGGCACGATCTGGCGCACGGCGAGACTGTTCTGGATCTGCTGGACGATGAAGGCCGGGAAGACCGTAAGGATCTGCAGCGTGATGCCGTCGCCGAACTCGTCGACCCCTTCGAGCATGGAGGGATCGGCGAGCCGGTAATCCTCGCGCTTGGCGCGGAGCGCTGTGCCGTCATATTCGGCGCTCGGCCGGTCGGTGGCGCGCATCGAATAGCTGACGTGATGGCCGCCGCTCTCGTCGACGATGATGCCGCCCTGCTGCGACAAGCGATTCATGCGGAACGTGGTGAAGAAGGCGTGCAACAGGCTCGCGTGATATGAGTCCTTGTTGTTCTCGACATAGATCTTCCAGTTGTTCGGCAGGATCTGGCTGTTGTAGCCGAGCACCTTCATTTCCTTCCGCATGACGCGGCGGATGCGCTGGGCGATCTCCGGGCCGAGATAGCGGTCGACCGGCGGCGGCTCAGCCGAGAAGCTGCCGAAGACGATGCCGGCGAAGCTTTCGACCCGGAGCCGGCGGAGATTGTGCTGCTCGCGCTTGAACTCGGGCGGCATGCCGCCCTTGCGGGCGATGCCGCGCTCGAAGGTTACGCCGGTCAGATTGCCGTGCAGATCGTAGGTCCAGTTGTGATAGACGCAGCTGATCTCGCGGCCATGGCCGGCGCGCTTCAGGCAGAGCAGTGCGCCGCGATGGGCGCAGCGATTCTCGAAAGCGCTGAGGCTGCCGTCGAGATCACGCGCCACCACCACCGGTACGTCGCCAACGAAACTCGCGCGGTAGTCGCCGGGCTGCGGCAGTTCGGCCTCGAGGCAGAGGAAATTCCACACCGGCCCCATGAAGATGCGCGCGCGCTCCTCGGCATAGACATCGGCGCGGCTATAGACGGGATAGGGTACCCGGGTGAGACCGCCCTCCGGCCAAGCGAGATCGAGGGCATTGCGCATCGCGTTGCCTCCCCGTGAGCCCGGTTATTCAGTCATCATCGGCCAAACCGGTAGAGACCGCAAACTTTCGGTGGATGCGAAGCACCCCCCGTGAGCTGCCGCTCAGCGGTGCTCGTCCAGCTCGGGGTAGCGTCCATAGATCGGATCGAGGATGTGCATCTGGACTTGGCCTATGGCCAGCCCAACTCCTATCCCGATGCGCTCGAAATCGGGACCCGGGCACCACTCGCGGCAATCGTCCAGGAGCCGCGAAAGCTCCGCCACAGCCTTGAGCGCGCGATCGCGAATCTGTTCGGCCGAGCGTCGGTCGTCCATGGTGCGTTCCTCCGAAAATCCAGCCCGGAACAGTATCGCAGTTTCTGCCGGAATGGTCAGAGAACGATGCGGTAGACCCTTTGTGCGTTGTCGCGGAAGAGCTTCCGCCGCTCCTCGGGTGGCCGGTCAGCGGTGATCGCCTTGAATCCCGAAAAGATCGTGTCGAAGGAAGCGACCAGGCTGTCCACCGGGTAGTTGCTGGCGAACATCGCACGCTCGATGCCGAGAATGGCGATCGCCTCGCGCACGACAGGCGCATTCTCCTCGATGCGCCAGGCTCGGCCGGGGAGGCCCAGACCCGAGATCTTGAGCGCAACGTTGGGCTCCGCCGCGACGAGCGCGAGCGCGGTGCGCCAGGCGGCGATACCGGCCTCGCTGCGGTCGGCAGGCAGCCCGATGTGGTTGATGATGATCTGCGTTGCCGGGAAGTCGCGGGCGAGCTGGGCTGCTTCAGCCAGGTGCCACCACGGCACCTGCAGGTCGAAGGAGAAGCCGTGCCGTGCCAGCAGCGCATAGCCCCGCCGCCAGCGCTCATCCTCCATCGACCCGGGCGCACCGCGCCGCACCTCGCGCGGGCCCGGTGCGGCGGCGGGTTTGTGGCGGATACCGCGCACGAAATCGAAGCGCGCCTGTGCCGCCAGCACCTCGGCAACGTCCTCGCGGTCGAGATGCGCCTGCGCCACGGCAACGCTGGGAAGGCCGGCCCTCGCCCGCAGTGCCGCAAGCCAGCGCGTCTCGCCGGCGGGATCGGCCTGGCTCCATTCGGCCTCGACATGCACCGTTGCGACGACGCGGTGCGCCGCCGCATCGGCGCGGTAGTCCGCCGGCAGGTAGCGGCGCTTCAGCGCCGCATAATCGCCGTAGCGGAACGGAAGGCGCGCCTCGGGCCTGAGCCAGGGATAGTCGTTGGCGAAGGGATCCCAGAAATGCTGATGCGCGTCGATGAGCTCGAGAGCGGCGCTCATCGCCGGCGCTTGTCGTAGAGCAGCGAGACCGAGGCGCTGTCCTTCATCTCGTTGCCGGCCGCGACATAGCCGGTGTATTGCGTCACCGCCGCCTCGACCAGCGGCAGGGTGCAGCCCCACTCGTGGATGAAGTGGCGGACGTTCTTGAGGTCCTTTGCCAATTGCCGTGCATAGCTAGTGGGCGGCTCGAAGGCACGGGCGCACATCTGCGGATAGATTTTGCGGAGCACATTGCTGTCGGCGTGACCGCCGGCAAGGCATTCCGGCAGCTTCGCGGCATCGAGTCCCGCCGCTTCGGCGAGCGCCAGCGCCTCGGCCATCAGCACATAGCCGGTGCCGACGATCGCCTGGTTCAGGATCTTCGCCGTCTGTCCGGCGCCGAGCCCACCCACATGGGTGAAATGCCCGGCCATGTCCTGCATCAGCGGCCCGATCGCCGCCACATCGGCGGCCTCCCCGCCGGCCATTACCGTCATGCTTCCGTCGCGTGCCGCACCTGGGCCGCCCGAGACCGGCGCATCGATCCAACGCATGTCGTTCTTCTGCCTGAGCCGCGCCGCGATGTCGCGAGTGGCGTCGGGGTTGATGGTCGAGTGATCGACCAGGATCTTGCCCTCGCCGGGCATGGTGGCGAGCCCCTTCCCCTCGGCGCCGAAGCAGCAATTCTCCACCACCGGCGCGTCGAGCACGCACGTCAGCACGATATCGCTCGCCGCCGCCACCTCGGCCGGCGAGGCGGCGATGCGCGCACCCGCCGGGGCTATCCTTGCATAGCGGTCGGTGGTGAGGTTCCAGGCGGTGACCGCCCAGCCCTTGTCGATGAGGCGCAGCACCATCGCCTCGCCCATGATGCCGATGCCGATAAAGCCAAGCCGCTTCTTGTCCGCCACCGCTTTCCTCCCTTCGAGCGAGTGCCTGCTTTATTCCTGGGGGCGCGAGGCTCCGTCAACTCGGGGGGTGCCGCTGCCGCGGCGATCGGTGCTAGCCTCGGCCGCGAAGGAGACCCGCCATCGCCCGGGACGATGCCATTCCCTATCCGGCAAGGCGCCGCGCCCGGCTCGGCCGGCGGCTGCTGCTCGGGTTTGTCATCCTGATGCTGCTGCCGGTGCCGGTGATCCTGCTTTATCGCTTCGTGCCGCCGCCCATTACGCCGCTGATGCTGATCCGCGCCGCCGAGGGCGAGCCGATGCATCGCCAATGGCTCCCCTATGCGCGGATCTCGCCTTTCCTGCCGCGCGCCGTGGTGGCCTCGGAGGATACACGCTTCTGCTGGCATCACGGCTTCGACTGGATCGAGATCGACAAGGCGGTGACCGCCTATCGCGAAGGGGATCGGCTGCGTGGCGCGAGCACGATCAGCCAACAGCTCGCGCGCAACCTCTTCCTCTGGCCCGGCGGCGGCTATCCGCGCAAGGCAGCCGAGGCCTATATCACCGTGCTGCTCGAGGCGCTGCTCAGCAAACAGCGCATCCTGGAGCTCTATCTCAACGTCGTCGAATGGGGCGACGGCGTCTACGGCGCCGAGGCGGCGTCGCGCGCCCATTTCGGCCGCAACGCCTGGCAGCTCACGTCGCGCGATGCGGCCATGCTCACCGCCATCCTGCCGGCGCCGCGCGAGTGGCGGCCGGAGCATCCGACGCGCTTTCTCGAGGAGCGTGTCGGCACGATCATGGCGCGCATGCCGGAGGTCGCCGTGCCCGGCCGCGGCGGGTGCCGATAAGGACGCCGCAACACCCTCCTACAGCACCTCGAACACGTCGTAGACCGGGCCTTCGGGCCGACGATCGCCGGTGGCAACGGCGATAATGCGGTTGAGCCAGCCATATTTCTCCGACGAGGTCTCGAAGAAAGGGGCAGCGCGGAAATAGTACTGCGCCGGGTCCACCCGTTCGCCGCGATTGAGCCGGTCGATCACCGCCGCCGGCCCATGGCGATAGCCGCAGTAGGTCATGCCGATGATCGCTCCGTCATCAGTCTTGAGCGTGAGCCGGACATCGAGCTGCAGCGCGCCGTCATTGCGCAGTAGCAGCCAGTCCGTGCCGCCCTTCAGCACCGTGCCCTTGAGCCGCGCTCCCTCGAAATGGCCGCCTTCGACCACGGCGACGCGGCGGTCGCCGAAAGGCGTTTTGCCGAGCGGCTGCACCTCGCCCACGGTGAGCGTGATCGAGAAGAGATGCGCGCTGCGGAGCTCGGCCATGACTTCCTCACCAACACTTTCGTTGTTGCCGGCGATGATGCCACGTCACCCGCCGGGACGATAGCCCGGGCGCTCTTCCTGCCGCGCAGCGCTGGCATGATCCGCCGAAACTCGACGCCGCCGGCGGTTTTCGGCATGATACCCGCCAGCGACGGAGATTGCTGAGGAGGACGCTATGAGCCGGGTTTCCGTGGTGGAGATGAAGCCGATCCGCGACCGCGTCAGCGACGCGGAATGGCAGACCCGCGTCGATCTCGCCGCCTGCTACCGGCTGGTGGCGCGCTATGGCATGACCGACCTCATCTACAACCATATCACCGCGCGTGTGCCGGGTGAGGACGGCCATATCCTGATCAATCCCTACGGCTTCCTCTACACCGAGATCACCGCGTCGAGCCTCTATAAGATCGATCTCGACGGCAATGTCGTGCTCAAGCCCGACACGCATTACGGCATCAACCATGCGGGCTATGTCATCCACAGCGCCGTGCATGGCGCGCGGCATGACGTCGGCTGCGTCATCCACACGCATAGCCGCGCGGGCATGGCGGTCTCGGCGATGAAGTGCGGGCTGCTGCCGCTGACCCAGACGGCGATGCGCTTCCATGGCAAGGTCAGCTATCACCCCTATGAGGGGCCGGCGATCGATCTCGCCGAGCGCGCGCGCCTCGTGCGCGACCTTGGCCAGAACGACGCGATGTTCCTTACGAACCACGGCATTCTCGCCTGCGGCCGCAGCGTCGCCGAGGCGTTCAACATCCTCTACTGGCTCGAAATGGCCTGCAAGGCGCAGGTCGATTGCATGGCGGCCAATACCGACCTCGAGCTCCCAGCCGAGGATGTCGCGGCCAAGACCGCACATCTCTTCGCTCCAGGCACACGGCGCGTCTATGGCGAGATGGAATGGGAGGCCATGCTGCGCCAGCTCGACCGCGAGGATGCGTCCTATCGGAGTTGAGCCCCGGCCGCTCTCGCGCCGGCAAGCGCCGCCGGTAATCTTCCGTCAACCATTGTCTCCTTGACATTGGCGCGCCGCGGGGGCATTTACCGCCCAGCAGATGTCTCGCGACTGCGCGACGCGCCGCCGGTTTGAAGCCTAAGGCGCCCCTCCCGAGAACAATCGAACGTCAACCAAGCCTCCCGGTCGCGCGGATGAGGCCCCTTCCAGGGTGAAGTGGCGACCGCTTGGCGACGGCGTCCTCGACGCCGCGCCTCCAAGGCGCATGTCCGCGGCTTTTGAACCCGACACAACGAGCCGGTACCGCGCCCGATCGGCGACGGCGGCCCCTATGAAAGAATTCGATCCAGTGACTTCTACCTTTTCCCAGCTCGGCCTTATCGAGCCGCTCCAGCGCGCGCTGAACGCCGAGAACTACGTGACTCCGACCCCGATCCAGCTTCAGGCGATCCCGCAACTGCTGGCAGGGCGCGACGTGCTCGGCGTGGCGCAGACCGGCACCGGCAAGACCGCCGCCTTCGCGCTGCCGATCCTGCAGCGGCTCGCCGCCACGCGCGGAGCAGCCCAGCCGAAATCGCCCCGCGCCCTCGTGCTGACGCCGACCCGCGAACTCGCGCTCCAGATCGACGAGAGCTTCCGCAGCTACGGCCGCTTTCTGCACCTGCGCCAGGCGGTGATCTTCGGCGGCGTCGGCCAGCAGCCGCAGGTCGCGGCAATGGCGCGCGGCGTCGACATCCTGGTCGCAACGCCCGGCCGGCTTCTCGACCTGATGAACCAGCGCCATGTCCGTTTCGACGGTCTGGGCTTCCTCGTGCTCGACGAGGCCGACCGTATGCTCGATATGGGTTTCATCCGCGATGTCCGGCGCATCGTCGCCGCGCTGCCCAAGGAGCGGCAGACCCTGTTTTTCTCGGCCACCATGCCGGGCGATATCGCCGCTCTGGCGTCGAGCGTGCTGCGCTCGCCGGTCAAGGTCGAGGTGACGCCCGTCTCCTCGACGGTCGAGCGCATCGATCAGCGCGTGCTCTTCGTCGAGGGCGGCAGCAAGCGCGCGCTCCTCGCCGAAGTGCTGCGTGACCCCGAGATCGCGCGCGTGCTGGTCTTCGCGCGCACCAAGCACGGCGCCGACCGCATTGCCAACGATCTCGCCCGCGGCCGCGTCGAAGCCGCGGCGATCCACGGCAACAAGTCGCAGAATGCGCGGCAGCGGGCGCTCGAGAGCTTCCGCGACGGCCGGGTGCGCGTGCTGGTCGCCACCGATATCGCCGCCCGCGGCATCGACATCGATGGCATTACCCATGTCATCAATTTCGACCTGCCGAACGTGCCGGAGAGCTACGTCCACCGCATCGGCCGCACCGCGCGTGCCGGCAGCTCCGGCGTCGCGCTCTCCTTTTGCAGCGCCGAGGAGCGGCCGCTGCTGCGCGATATCGAGCGGCTGACGCGCCGGCCGCTCTCGGTCGTCGCCGACCATCCCTTCGCCGACCGTGCGCCATCGGCAGCGGCGGCACCGCAGCGGAATCGCACGGCTCCGCCGCAATCGCGCCGCCGCCGGCGTGGCCGGCCTTCGCCGCACCGGCATGGCGGCGCGCCGGCCCAGCGCGCCCAGGCCTGACTGACTCGCAAGAGCGCGTCCGCCCTCGCGCGGACGCGTTCTTGCGGTCGTCTTCGGAAGCGTATAGTGTAGACACTGCATGATTGTTCGCCGAAAACCCTTGGGACGGCGGGCGGTTTCGTAGACATTGTTCGGGGTCTGAGCGCCAAGCTCGTTGGGGAGAGGCGGGTGCTCGTCGTGCCCTCTTGGGCGGGTTTTCGACACGAGCCAAGCCCGCTGATCCGACCTGTTCGCACCGTTCATTGAGGCGGAAGCTGCGTCACGCGGCAGCCGAGGCGCCGCACGTCGTGATAGACGAAGCGACGCGGCGCGATCGAGCGCGGTCGACAATGCCGCGCGGCGTCGGTTGCTGGCGCGCGGGTGAACCGTGCGACGGGTGCAGAGAGGGAGGAGCGAGCACCGATGAAGACTCGTGCTGCGATCGCTTTCGAGGCGAAGAAGCCGCTCGAGATCGTCGAGGTCGATCTGGATGGCCCGAAGCCCGGCGAGGTCCTGATCGAAATCAAGGCGACCGGCGTCTGCCACACCGACGATTACACGCTCTCCGGCCTCGACTCAGAGGGGCTCTTCCCCTCGATCCTCGGCCATGAGGGCGCCGGGGTGGTGGTGGAGACCGGCGCCGGCGTGACCACGGTCAAGGCCGGCGATCACGTTATTCCGCTCTACACGCCCGAATGCCGGCAATGCAAATCCTGCCTTTCCGGCAAGACCAATCTCTGCACCGCGATCCGCGCCACCCAGGGCAAGGGCGTGATGCCCGACGGCACTTCGCGCTTCAGCTATCGCGGCCGCATGGTGCATCATTACATGGGCTGCTCGACCTTCTCCAATTTCACTGTGCTGCCCGAGATCGCGGTGGCGAAGATCCGCAGCGACGCGCCTTTCGACAAGGCCTGCTATATCGGCTGCGGCGTCACCACCGGGGTGGGCGCGGTGATCAACACCGCCAAGGTCAAGCCCGGCGCCAATGCGATCGTCTTCGGCCTCGGCGGCATCGGGCTCAATGTCATCCAGGGGCTGCGCCTCGCGGGCGCCGACAAGATCATCGGCGTCGACATCAACGACCGCAAGGAGGAGTGGGGCCGGCGCTTCGGCATGACGCATTTCGTCAATCCGAGCCGCGTGCCGGGCGACATCGTCCAGCATCTCGTCACGCTGACCGATGGCGGCGCCGATTTCACCTTCGACTGCACCGGCAATACAACCGTGATGCGCCAGGCGCTCGAGGCCTGCCATCGCGGCTGGGGCGAGAGCGTCATCATCGGCGTGGCCGAAGCCGGCAAGGAGATCGCCACCCGCCCCTTCCAGCTCGTCACCGGCCGCGTCTGGCGCGGCACCGCTTTCGGCGGCGCCCGCGGCCGCACCGATGTGCCGAAGATTGTCGACTGGTACATGGGCGGCAAGATCGAGATCGACCCGATGATCACGCATGTTCTGCCGCTCGACCGCGTCAACGACGCGTTCGATCTCATGCATCGCGGCGAAAGCATCCGTTCCGTAATCGTGTACTGATCTTCCTCCTGAAGAAAGGGGCGCACACATGGCTATCTCGATCCATCCGGCGATCGATCGTGGTGTGAAGAAGGGATCGGCCGGCTTCGAGGGTGGCACGCTGACCTGCAAATGCGCCAGCGCGCCGGTGACGGTCAAAGTGTCGTCGCAGACCGCGCACAACCACGTCTGCGGCTGCACCAAGTGCTGGAAGCCGGCCGGTGCGGTCTTTTCCATGGTCGCCGTGGCGCCGCGCGAGAGGGTGGAAGTCATCGCCAACGGCAACAAGCTCAAGATCGTCGACGACAGCGCCGTCATTCAGCGCCACGCCTGCAAGGACTGCGGCGCTCACATGTTCGGCAGGATTGAGAACAAGGCGCATCCCTTCTACGGGCTGGACTTCGTCCATACCGAGCTGTCCAAGGAAGACGGCTGGTCGGCACCCGAATTCGCCGCCTTCGTCTCCTCGGTCATCGAGTCCGGGACGCCGCCGTCGCAGATGGCCGCCATTCGCGGCAGGCTGAAGGAACTCGGGCTCGAGCCCTATGACTGCCTGTCTCCGCCGCTGATGGATGCCATCGCAACGCATGTGGCGAAGTCGAAAGGCACATTGCGCGCCTGAGCGCGCGGCGCGATTCGCCTAAGGTCGCCCGGCCGCGGCCGCGGCCGGGCCGCGGCTCAGGTCGGCTGTTGACGCGGGCCGAATTTGCAGCGCCAGCCGTCGAGGCGCCATTTGGGATGATCTTCCAGCCATTGCGCTGCGATCTGCTGGCCTTGCACCATGCAGGCCATCGGGTTGATTGCATCGATGGGCGGGGTTTCCTCGTGGCACGTACTCGGACTGCCGGAAAGACAGACGATCAGAACAAGAGTGACCATAGCAAAAACAGCCTCACCAGCAGTTGCGACATCCCCCGGACCGCGGCAATGGCATACCAGGGCGCGTCCGGGTTCTACACCACAAGCACTTTTAGTGCGAACCTGTTCCGACTGCACAGTAACGGAGCAACTGTTGCGCCGATTTGGTAACCGGATGGTTAAAGGCCGGGCGGCGGCCGGTTCGCGACAGGGGGGCGCCTTTCGGGCACTCCTGGCCGCAGCGGCAAGCCTGAGCGTGGCGGGCGCGGCCGCGGCCGCGGACCTCTCGGCCGACCAGGTGCGCGCGATGCTTGCCCGGGCGATGCCGGAGCACCCGGCGGACTTGTCCGGCAGGAATCTGCGCGAACTCGATCTGAGCGGGCTCGACTTTAAGCGCGCCAATCTCGCCCATGCCGATCTCTTCGCCGCCAAGCTCGTCGCGGCCAATCTGGCGGGCGCCAATCTCAGCCATGCGCGGCTCGACCTGGCCTGGATCATGCGCGCCGACTTTACCGGCGCCGATCTCCGCTATGCGAGCCTTTTCGGTCCGGTGGTCGCTCCCGGCATGGCGCCGCCTAGGCCCGGCGAGGCGCCGCGCTTCGAACGCGCCAATTTCTCCGGGGCGCGCGTGATCGCGCGCTTTGCCGGATTCGACCTGAAGGGCGCGCGCTTCGTCGGCGCTCGGCTCGGGGTCGATCTGAAGAATCAGCCGATGGGCCAGATGCGCAACGACTTCACCGGCGCCGATCTCAGCGGCGCCAATTTCTCCGGCGCCGACCTCAACCGCGCGGTACTCGCCTTCGCCAAGCTTCGCAATGCCAATCTCACCGGCGCCAATCTCTTCGGCGCCGACCTCGCTCGCGCTGACCTCACCGGCGCGGAACTCGTCGGTGCCGATTTCACCGAAGCCGATCTCGACGGCACGATCCTCGCCGGCGCGAAGCATCTCGAGGCGGCGAAGGGGCTCGACAAGGCGGTGAAGACCGACCGGGTTGCGCACTGAGCCGGTCAGCACCGATTACTGATTCACGCCCTCGCCTTTGGCGTCGAGGAGTGGCACGCCATAGGCGCGCAGAATCCCGTCGATCTCCTGCCGGTCGCGCTGGAGCAGATCGTCGATGCGTCGACGCCACTCGGTGTCGCCATGGCGCACCCCCATCGCGATCTGAAAGGTGAGCGGCGGCATCCCCGGCTCCTCGCGCAGGCGCACCATCGCGAGCGGCAGATGGTCATGCTTGATGTAATAGCCGGCGAACGGTCCCCAGACCATGCCTGCATCCGTAACTCCATTGGCAACATCGAGCAGCAGCCGGTGTGCCGGCGCCTCGTAGCGCGTGTCCACCGCCAGCGGATAGGGATGCGCATTCGCCATCAGCCCGTGACGCAGCAGGAGATTGGAGGGCGGCGTGCCGCTGATCACGCCGATATGCAGCGCCTGTAACGCGGGATCATCGAGACTGGCCGGGACCGGCTTGTCGCGCCGGAAGACAAGCACATAGCCCGTTCGGTAATAGGGCCTGCTCGTCTCCATGAGGTCGTCGCCGACCACGGTGCCGATGACGAGGTCGCAATTTCCGCCGTTGAGGCCCCGGCGCACGAAGCCGATCACCTGCGGAAACCAGAAATACTGCACCGGCAGCGACAGATCATGGCCGATGAGCTCGGCGAGCTTGTTCTCGAAGCCGTCGCCCGCCTTGTTGGAAAATGGCAGGTCGTTGGGGTCGGCGCAGACGCGGAGGACGGCGCGAGCGGGTGCGGTACCGGCCGCCGGCGCCGCGCTGCTGACGCTTTCTCCGCCGGCGAGCAGGAACGCCGCCGCGGCCGCCAGGCGAAGCACAATATGACTGCGCAATCGACACCTCCCCGGCGGCCCGCTTCGGCCGCCGCTCTCATCGCTACTCATCGAGGCGCTGGGGCCGGCCGCGACCGAGCATGCCGTCCGACCGCGCTTTCAGATAGGCGTAGATGTCGTCGATGTACAACATGACGTCCGGAACCAGCCCAAAGGAGGGCATGACGTTCTCGGCCGCGGTGTTGACGTTGGTCCGGCCGTTGACCACGACGTCGTTGAACTGTTCTTGGCTCATGCTCTTGAGCGAGCGGGTAAGGTCGGGCGCATAGGAGCTGCCGGCGCCGTCCGGCCCGTGGCAGCGCAGGCAGGATTCGGTGTAGCGCCGCCAACCATTGTAAGTTTGCTTGTCGACCTTCCCGTCCTTGATCGTGTAAGGCGCATCGGCCGGCTTTTCCGCCGCATTGGCGGCCGTCCAGCCGATCCAGGCCATCACGCTTATCGAGGCCAGCGCCGCAACGCAGTGCCGCCACGTCATCCGCATCCTCCCGGAACGACCATCTTCGAGTCTGTGGGCGAGGGTGGAGAAGGGAAGCCGGCATTCCGTTCGATCGCGGAATGCCGGCCGCCGCACCTTCGAATCTCTCCATCGCTCAAGGCGATGGATCTCGCGAGCGTTCAGGGCAGAGCGAAGATCGTCAGCACACCGCCGAGCTGAGTGTAGTTGGCGAGCGATCTGTAGGCGCCCACCGCCCCGAGCCCGTCGGTATCCTTCGTCAGACCGGCCGCCATGCCGATGCCGGCCCAACCGCCGACGCCGGAGAGCACGGCGATGTACTGCTTGCCGCCGTGCATATAGGTCATGACGTTGCCGATGATGCCGGACGGGGTCTTGTAGCGGTAAAGCTCCTTGCCCGTCTTCTCATCGACCGCCTTCAGATAGCCTTCCAACGTGCCGTAGAAGACCACGCCGCCAGCGGTGGCGAGCGCGCCCGACCAGGCCGAGAAGGGCTCCGGATCCGACCAGACGATCTTGCCGGTGCCGGCGTCCCAAGCGATGAAGTTGCCGAGATTATTGTCGCCCTTGGGCGGGTACATGGTCAGAGTCGCGCCGACATAGGGCTGGCCCGCGGTGTAGGACACGTGGAACGGCTCGTAATCCATGCAGACATGGTTGGTCGGCACGTAGAAGAGGCCGGTCACCGGTGAAAACGCCGCCGGCTGCTCGTCCTTCGAGCCGAGCGCGGCCGGGCAGATGTCCTTGGTGTTGTGGTCTTCGCCGCCCGCCTGGGTGCTGTACTCCTTCACCACCTGCGGCCGGCCAGTCGCCATGTCAACATTGGTCGCCCAGTTGACCTTGGGATCGTACTTCTCGGCCACCAGCAGCTCGCCCGTAGCGCGGTTGAGCGTGTAGCCGAAGCCGTTGCGGTCGAAATGCACCAGCGCCTTGGTCATCTTCCCTTTGACCGGGATGTCGGCGAGGATCATCTCGTTGACGCCGTCATAATCCCATTCGTCATGCGGTGTCATCTGGAAGACCCACTTGGCCACCCCGGTATCCGGGTTGCGCGCGAAGATGGTCATCGACCACTTGTTGTCGCCGGGCCGCTGCGTCGGATTCCAGGTGCTGGGATTGCCGGAGCCGTAATAGATGAGGTTGAGTTCCGGGTCGTATGAAATCCAGCCCCAGGTATCGCCGCCGCCAATCTTCCACTGGTCGCCCTGCCAGGTCTTGAGCGACGAGTCCTTGCCGACGGGCTTGCCCATCGACGTCGTGTTGGCGTCGAACAGGATCTGGTTGTCGGGCCCCTCGGAGTAAGCACGCCACGCCAGCTTCCCGTCCTTGACGTTATAGGCGTCGAGATGGCCCTGCACGCCGAATTCGCCGCCGCTGACGCCGACGAGCACCTTGTCCTTGACGACGAGCGGAGCGCTGGTGCCGGTCGCGCCCTTCTTGGCGTCGTCCACCATCGCCTTCCAGACTTCATTGCCGGTCTTCGCGTCGAGTGCGACCAGCGTGTTGTCAGCCTGATGCAGGAAGATCTTGCCGTCGGCATAAGCGACACCGCGATTGACCGTGTCGCAGCACATCACCGGGATGACCGTCGGATCCTGGCGCGGCTCGTACTTCCAGAGAATCCGGCCCTGATTGTTGAGGTCGAGCGCGAAAACGGTGTTCGGGAAGGGCGCGTGCACATACATCACGTCGCCGATCACCAGCGGATTGCCTTCGTGCCCGCGCAGCACGCCGGTCGAGAAGCTCCAGACCGGCCGCAGATCCTGCACGTTCTGCGCGGTGATCTGGTTGAGTTTGCTGAACCGCGTATTGGCGTAGTCGCCGGCCGGCATGACCCACTGATTGGAGTCCTTCTCGAGCTGCATCAGCTGTTCGCTCGCCGGCGCGCTGCTCATCGGCAAGGCGATGAGCGCAAGAGTCACAAGCCCAAGCTTTTTCATTCGCTCCCTCCCACACTTATGTTCTGTTCGTCGAAACTGGCTTGCCGCAGGGCCGCCAAGCGGCCCCCGACGTAACCGTCGCGGCAAGCAGCTGCGTCAAGATGCGAGGAAAACGATAGAGCCATGATACCCTAAATATTTGTAATCTTCAATCTAGTAAT
>Ga0134126_10003111_pt1 | contig 20727 bp, 16 predicted proteins | sample KB31752_FD_96881 | JGI IMG/M metagenome (GOLD analysis project Ga0134126, IMG submission 96881) | Terrestrial soil microbial communities with excess Nitrogen fertilizer from Kellogg Biological Station, Michigan, USA - KB3-175-2 | ecosystem: Environmental > Terrestrial > Soil > Unclassified ... | reverse complement strand
ATTCCAAAGAGAAGCTTTATCATTTAATGGTAGCAATGACTATGTTGAAGTTCCTGAATATACTGGCACATTAAATTTTGCAACTAGTGATTTTACATTAGAGGCATACATAAATCCTACTACCCCAAATGGCGGCATTCAATCAGTTCTGTCTAAAAGAAATGGAGTAAATGTATTTAATAATGGCAGCGATGGTTTTATGTTTGGTATATGGAATGATGGAACTGTATTTGCCCAATTTATGGATTCTCCAAATATGGGAGCTAACAGTGGCCCTAATGTATTAGACGGACAATGCCATCATATAGCTGTAAACCGTTTAGGAGATCTTGTAACTTTTTATGTGGACGGAAATCAAACTTTTACATTTATTGAAGAAGAGTCTTTCCGTAATGTAAGCTCCTCCGGTTCATTATGGATAGGAACAGATCATGTAAGCAGTCTTTATTACAGTGGGCTTATTGGGGAGGTTAGAATATGGAATTATGCTAGAACGCAGTCTCAGATTTCAAGTAATATAGCAAATATGTTAACTGTGCCCCAAACAGGACTTGTAGGTTATTGGCCAATGCACGATGGGGGCAATAGCCAGGTAGTTAGTGATATTTCTGGAAACTTCAATAATGGAACATTAGGCTCAAGCTCGAATGTAGATAGTAATGACCCTACCTGGATTTCAGATGGTACTACACTTTGTAAGGTTCAAGGCAATTTTAGAAAGGCAGGTGTAGGAAGTAATAATTTACCTGTTAATTCGGTGGGAAATTCTAACATCACCATAATTCCTAACCCGGCACAAACCTCGTTTAAATTAAATTTACCTTCAGCAAATACTTTATATGATATAAAGATACTTGACCTTGAAGGACGGTTGTTAAAAGAAATACAAACATCTGAAATCAATCCTAAGATTAGTATAGATAATATTTCTTCGGGATTGTATATAGTAAATATAAGCTATCCGGGAAATATAGTAACCAAAAAGCTCGAAGTAATAAAGTAGCTCTTTCAGAGATTTCCGTAATACATAGTATATTACGGAAATCTTTCTGACTAAGAAGCTAAAGCTGATGAGCTATAAAAATGATTGTAAATATTTAACAACTATTATTTTCTTATTCATTTATGGTTTCTGCTATAGTCAGAAAGAAATAAATATATGGTATTTTGGGAACAGTGCAGGCATAGATTTTAACCAGAACCCGCCGGCCCCCCTGATTAATAGTAACATGAAAGCTGTAAACGGAACATCGGTTATGAGTGATGAAAACGGAAATCTGCTATTTTATTCTAACGGACATAAAGTATGGAACCGAAATCATCAGGTTATGTCTCATGGAACTTTATCAGTAGACACAGTTGTAGTGGCTAATCAATCAGTACTCATTGTGCCAAAACCATTGTCCTCTACTATATACTACATTTTTGTTGTATCTAGTGTAAACAGTAGTTATATAAACTTAACTTATAATATAATCGATCTTTCATTAGATAATGGCTATGGAGATGTTACTGTAATGAATCAGATTCTTTACTATCAAGTAGCTTTTGCCTTAACAGGTATAGGAACTAATGATTGCAATGGAATTTGGGTAATAAATCTTGACGAACATAGTAATTTTTTATCCTTCAAAGTAGATAGTTCAGGGTTAAATACTACCCCCGTGATTACTACTATTGGCTATAGTGTTTCTGAGCAAGATGCTTATATAAAACCTACGCTGGATGGAAAGAAAATAGCTTCCACACATCAACATGGAATAGATTTGTTTGACTTCAATTTTAGCGCAGGGACAGTAAGTAATAAAGTAACATTAACGGATATATATTCTCCCCGAACGGTAGAGTTTTCACCTGATAATAGTAAAATATATACTATTACCGAACCTTATCCTTTAGAGATTTTACACCAATATGACATTTCTTCCGGGGTATCTAGCACTATTATGAATTCACATACAATTGTTGATACTATTAATTGTTGGGGGTCTTCAGGGGATTTATATTTGGGACCTGATAAAAAAGTATATTGTGGAATACTAACATGTTCAGATAGCATTCACCTTATCTCTAATCAAAATTATCTTGGGGTTATTAATTACCCTAATGCCTCTGGAACGGCTTGCAATTATAATCCTGCCTATTTCAATCTGGGAAGTGGCCAATATATAAGTTATCTTTCTAACTTTGTACGTAATTACTATAACAACAAACCCCAGCTTAATTTTCAGGATTTATGTGTAAAGGATACAGTACATTTTACTGCCGATACAATTGCAGGTATTAACTCTTATTCCTGGAATTTTGGCGATACCAATTCTTTAAATAACTATTCTTCGCTAAAGAACCCATCTCACTATTACGGCAAAACCGGTATATATAAGATCACACTTTCTGCTAATGAATGTATGGTTACAGATAGCATAACTATTTCTGACCCCATACTAGTTAATTTAGGAAATGATACTTCTATCTGTGATGGAACCTCGCTGAAATTAGACGCAAAAAATTATCCAGCTATTTATTCCTGGAGTACAGGTAATACAACAGAAATAATAACTGTAAGTAAGGCACAACGGTACAAAGTTCAGGTATTGAATTCCTGCAATGAAGGAGTTGATAGTATTGATGTTGGTATTATTCCTTATTTGGAGAAGCCTTTATCTAAAGATACAACAGCTTGCACAAGCAGCTCTATTGATTTGAGGGCAGGAAGTGCCAGCGCAAAATACTATTGGAATACTAACGATACAACGGAAACTATATCTGTAGATCAATCTGGTAAATACTGGGTTACTATTAGTAACCGTTGCTTTAATAAAACAGATAGCATTAATATTAATATAATAAATCCTAGAGTGGATTTAACAGGGGAGAACATAATCACTCCTAACAACGATGGGAAAAATGATGAATTTATATTATTAAAGGAAACGTCTAATTTAAATGATTTCCATTTAGAAATATATAACAGATGGGGAAGCCTGGTATATGTTACAGATAGTTCAGATAGTTATTGGCAGGCCAAAAACATTTCTGATGGAATTTATTATTATTCTGTACGAATTAAAAATTGTAAAAATGAAACAGTCGATAACAAAGGTATTATCACTGTACTTAGGTAAGTATTAAATATATAAAATTATAAAGCTTAAATAACACGTTAAACTCTACTATTATGAAAAAAAATACTTTTATTGGCATTTTTATTATTGCCGCTTTCATGTTCGCTTTTACTAGTCCAAAAATTAGCCTTAATGACAAAAGCAATTTCTTCCCTCTTATACAAGGGAACTCACTTGAAATGTTTTATTATGATGCTAACAATTCATATTACGCTAAAACTGTTGCTGCTATGCAAAATGTACAGAAAATCTCTGGCTCTGATATTCAAGGCACATTAGATACTAAAGATTATGATTCTAAAAATAATCTGATAGATGATACAAAATACACAGTTAAGTTAGGGAGTAATTCTATGTCAGTAGATATGCGATTATTTATCCAACCTCTGCCTTCTCTACCATCTGATGTTAAAACAAAAGATGAAATTGGATATGTTGATATACCGTATAACTTGAAAATAGGCGCTAGTCTTGATGATGCATCTACTACAACTAATTTGTATAGGCATGATTCTTTAGTAGCCAGTGTAATATGGAAATTTGTGAATAGAAAAGTAGAAGCCAGAGAAAAAGTAACTGTACCTGCTGGAACATTTGATTGTTTTAAAATTACCTTTCAGAGTCAAACTAAACAGAAAAATAAAAAGGGGGAGCAGGATGTTAACACAGAAAATAATACATGGTGGTTCTCTCCTGGAACTGGTTTAGTTAAGACAGCAACCTATGATAATAATAAAAACTTGTTATATACTTCTGTTCTTAATAAGATAAAAACTAAATACCCATGTAGTAATTAGTAATAATTATATTATGTCATTAAAAAAGCCCCAAATAGATTTGGGGCTTTTTTAATACTAGTAATTACTGATATTCTTGATTTCAGGAATTTCACATAAATCCCGAAAGCATACAAAGTTTTTACTCCAGATTATAAATATCATTTACGCTGTTTGGTATAAGGATATATTGAATTCCCTTTCGAAACTAGACTTCACCTTTTGTAATAATGTAGAAATACTTATAAAGGCAACGTATTTATACCCTCCCCTCAGTTTTTTTAAGGAATAAGTACTGGAAATAGAGTAAATTAGTTTATACCTGCAAGAAAGCAGTATTTTTACTTAACTCTAACGTCCTTTCTCTTCGTCTAAGCACTATGGCCCCTTCAAAAGACAGTACGCCTGATAAGAATTCTAGTGACCAATTCAAAGATAGCAGGGAGTTTATTGAAGAAATCGTAAGTATAACTCCCGATCTGATTACTATATGTGAAACAGAAAGCAATAGGATTATTTATACCAGTAATGAAAGTTTCTTGCAAGGCATGTTTAGCCCGGCAGAAATGAATGAAATGAAAGGACAGATAGCTGCTATGATACATGCGGATGATCTGGAGAAAGCGAATATTTTTATGTGGGAAAGAAGGCTGCTTAAAGGCAATGAGGTGAAGGAGGCAGAGCTAAAAACGAGACAGAATAAATGGATAAGAGTACGGAGTAAAGTTTTTAAGAGAGACGAACAGGGTGTAGCCTTGCAGATTATTTCATTTATTACTGACATTACAGAAATAAAAAAAGCCGAACAGGAAATAAAAAAGAGCAGAGATCTACTTCAGAAAATAATAGATGCACCAAACGTAGGCATTGGTGTTTTTAAAGCAGTGCGCGATGAAAAAGGACAGATTGAAGATTTTGAAGTTGAGTTTGTAAATCAGCAAACTCAGGCTGCTTTAGGAGGCTTTAATCCGGTAGGTAAACGTATCAAAAATTTTGGCAGTGATGGTATAGAACAATTATCTTATTTTAAAGAAGTAATTGAAACAAAAAAAAACATTTCCTATGTCAGAAAAGCAGAATCAGGTATTGTAGTAGGATGGTATCATTTTTCAAATGCACTGCTTGGTCATGACCGTGTTGTGCAAATTTGGGAAGATATTACCGAGATAAAAAAGGCAGAACTGGAATTAAAAGAAAACAGGGATTTTATAAAGATAATTACAGAAACAATACCGGATATGGTGAGTGTGATGGAGTATCCTTCTCAAAAAATACTCTATATTAATTGTACTCCTTTTAATTTGCATGGGTTTAATGCGGATGATATGATAAATATGACTACTGAAGAAAAGAGGCAGCATTTTACTCATCCTGATGATGTTTCTGCTTTAGCTCATTACTATAATAGTTTTGTTACTATGACAGATGATGACTTGTCTGTAGTAGAGTACAGAGCAAAAAACAAAACTAGTGAGTGGGGATGGTTCAGGGCAAGAGGAAAAGTTTTTGAACGTACACCTGACGGGACAGTTAAAAGTATTTTAAATGTTGTTCAAAATATTACTGCTTTAAAAGAAGCTGAAAAGGAACTACTACAACTAAAACTATCTCAGCAGAAAGAAATATTAAATGCAGTTCTAAATGCTCAGGAGGAAGAACAGAAAAGAATATCCGAATCCCTTCACAATGGATTAGGGCAGCTGCTGTATGCTATAAAGATTCATACAGAACGCATTCAGCCTGACATTACTATTAGAGACCAAATGGAACAGAAGCAAATTGTAGATAAGCTTCTTGAAGAAGCAATAGGCCAGGTTAGAAATATCTCTCATCAACTTTCGCCACAACTACTGGAACGATTTGGGCTTGAAGAAGCTATTAAAGAGATTATAGACCATTTCAGGTCAGATGCCCTTTCTATAAAATTTAATTTTGCTTCAGAAAAGAAAAGGATGAAACCTGATGTTGAGATCGCAATATTTAGAATAGTGCAGGAACTCCTGAATAACATAGTTAAGCATGCTCAAGCCTCTAATGCTTATATAGATATTGAAATATTTGAAAAGAATATTATTATAATAGCGCAAGACAACGGTGTAGGATTTGAATATCCCACAGAAGCAAAAAACGGAATGGGAATAAAAATGATAGAGAACAGGGTGAATTTACTCAATGGCCGTCTACAGATAGGAAGCCACGAACAGTTTGGTACTACAATTACAGTAATGTTTACTTTATAATAGTAATAATTTACTGAAACAGCATGTTAGTAGTACCTATATTGTAATCTACTAATACATTTTACTGTAGTATTTATTTCAGCAGCTACCACTCGCTATTATATTAAATCTTAAATTAATGCTATTATAGGTATTAATATTCTTTTAAATACCCTTTTGCATCCTTGGTAGGATAAATCTAAAACCTAAAATTTCGATCTTCTTAAATCAACTAGCTATGAAAAAATACAACACAATTCTTTTAGTGGACGATGATCCTATTAGCAACTTTATTAATTCGGCTGTCCTGCAAAGGCTAGGAATAGCCGGAGAGCTACTTATTGAAAGAAATGGCCTGAAAGCTATAAATTCAATAATAGATCTCTATATGAAAAATATGTCCACCCCAGAGCTTATTTTTCTGGACATAAATATGCCAATAATGGACGGCTTTGAATTTTTAGAACGGTTTGAAAAGCTTCCGGAAGAGGTAACTACAAAAGCTAAAATAATAATAGTAAGCAATATTTTTCGTAAATCTGATATTGAAATACTAAACAAGAAGGAGCTGTTATATATGGCCAAGCCTTTAGAAAGTAATATGCTAAAGACAATTCTGGATAAATATGATAGCAGCAAACAGGTAGAGCAAGCATTGTAATACGCTAAATAGCAATCAGCATAATATCTTAATAGAGTCACTTATGGGTGTATTTTAAAGGTTTATTCTTTCATAATCAGGAATAAATCTTTAAATTTAAATACGTATTAATTCCGGATTTTATTAAGTATTAAATAGCTGAAAGAACTTTTCCTGATTTTAGCTAAAATAGTAACAATCAAGTTTTCAAGTTGTTAGTGTTATTACATTATAAACCCTAAGAAATACTATGATAAAAGTTGTACTTGCCGAAGATCATCAGATTTTACGAGATGGCATAAAGGCGCTTTTTAAAGATCATCCTCAAATATCCATAATAAACGAAGCATCTAATGGAGAAGATGCATTAAAAATATTGGATGAAACAGAAGTAGATGTACTTATTGCAGACATAAATATGCCGCTAATGGATGGTATAGCTACTACCGAGTATATTAAACAACACCACCCACGGACTAAAGTGCTTATCCTTTCTATGCTGGAACATGAGAAATATGTTAGCCAGAGTTTTGAAGCAGGAGCCATGGGCTATATATTAAAAACCGCCGGTAAAGAAGAGCTAATTAATGCGACGCTTAAAGTAGCCAATGGCGAACCTTACATCTCCCATAAAATTTCCAGAGCTCTGTTAAAAAGAGTAAGACTCACAGGTGGGTGTGATAACCTAGTGGATGTAGAACTATCAGACAGAGAATTAGAAATACTTAGCTATGTAGCAGAGGGCTATACCAATGCAGAAATTGCAGACAAAACTTTTACTAGTAAACGAACGGTAGAAACACACAGAAAAAACCTGATAGAAAAGACAGGGGCTAAAAATACTGCTTCGCTCATCAAGTTTGCAATTATGAGTGGAATTCTGAAATAATCTTATAGTAATCATTCAAATCATAATAACTAACTTATTAAAAACAAAAAAGACTAATTACAGCACTGTCTGTAATTAGTCCTTGCTTAGAAGTATTATACCTATTATTCTACTTTAACAAGTCTTTTCACATAAGTCTCACTTTCTGTAATTATAGTAAGAATATATACGCCAGAAGGAAGCTCTTTTCCGATTACGATTTTCTCACCCTCAATAGTACCAGTATTAAAATACTCCTTACCAGTTATATCAACTACCCTTGTCTGAAGAATAGTTCCTTCAATTAATGAAACAGTAGTTTCATCTGTAAAAGGATTAGGGTATATAACAAGCTCTTTTGATGGAGAAGAAGGCATAAGTGCTGTAAGTCTTGCAACGCAATTACCCACTTCTACAGACTTTGAATATTGTGTATAGTAGGGAGATGTATTAAGGTTAGCTCCACAATATAAAATAACAGCTCCTGAAACGCTTGCTCCATATTTTACAGTAACTTTTTTGCTATCACTAGGGTCTACAGTAATAGTAGCATCTGCGTTTGTCCACCAGCTTGCCTGGGTAAATCCTGTTGGTGGAGTTAAAGTATAAGATGAAGAAGTATTCTGCTCTATACACGAAGCACCACCTATACCTATCGTAGTAGTACTAGATACTGTTATAGATGCTACAGAAGAGCTTGTAGTTGCTCCTAAATTGTCAGTTGCTATTGCTTTAATACTATATGTTCCTGCAGCAACATTTGTCCACGAATAAGAATAAGGAGAAGTAGAATCAGAATTCAGAAGCGTAGTCCCATTATAGAAACTTACTTTTTTCACTGTCCCGTCTGCGTCTGAAGCAGTAGCAGCAATAGTTACAGATGCTGGAGCAGTATAACTTTGTCCATTTGTTGGGGATGTTAGCGAAACTACTGGAGGTTTATTAGTTGGTGCAGAAGATACAGTAACAGAAACTGCAGAACTTGTTGTTACTGCATTAGAATTATCTGTTGCTTTTGCAGTTAATGAATAAGTACCGGCAGTAGATTCGCTAAACGTGAACGTATAAGGAGCAGTATTGTCTGTTCCTAGTAGTGTAGTGCCATTATAGAAATCAACTTTTAAAACAGTTCCATCAGGATCTGAAGCAGAGGCAGCAATAACTATTGATGCCGGAGCAGTATAACTTTGTCCATTTGTTGGAGATGTAAGCGATACTACCGGAGGTTTGTTAGCTGGTGCAGCAGATACAGTAACAGAAATTGCAGAAGAAGTTGTTACCGCATTAGAATTATCGGTTGCTTTTGCAGTTAGTGAATAAGTGCCAGCCGTAGATTCGCTAAATGTGAAAGTATAAGGTGCAGTAACATCAGTTCCTAATAATGTAGTACCATTATAGAAATCAACTTTTGAAACAGCGCCATCAGGATCTGAAGCAGATGCAGTAATAGTTACTGATGCTGGTGCAGTGAAGGTAGTTCCATTAGTAGTGATGCTAACAACAGGTGGCTGATTAGGGGGTGGTGTTGAAGTACCACAACCTGTTGTACTAAGGGTTAGTGTAGTTGGTAATATTTCTTCGCCAAAAGTAGCATTAAAATTATTTCCACTTAACGTACCTACAGGGCAACAGCTACAATTATACCATCCACTTTTACCTCCTGTTTTATTAGTCCAGTTTACCTGGTTGCCTTCTACTGTAATAGTACTTCCATCGCATGGATAACCTGATGCTATTTCACTTGCCAGGCCCACATACAATCCAACATTGGTAAAGCTTTGTTGTTTGCCATAAATCTTGTTATTCTTAACAGTAATATTTTGTCCGGCAGGTACACCTATTCCATATTGCCCAGGGTCAACCACAATATTATCTTCAATATCTATATATTTTCCAAAGTTATCTCCAATCATTATCCCCCCACCAGTAGTACTTGGGCCACCACCACGCAAATTATTACCAATAATCTGGATAGGGTCAGACGCAGTTCCCTGCGAAGCATAAATATTGATTAAGTCCTCAGGGGTCATAGTAGAAGACAACTTGTGGTCTGAGATATTATAGTTAATTCTATTGCCAGGACCTGTGCAAGTATTAAACTGAACAATCTGTCCTCTTGGCTTTGGACCTACAATAGCTTTAAAAGAATTACAGTGAATGTTAATACCACCAGTACAGCTAACGGCATACACCCCTGTATAAATAGTATCAAAAACGCAGTCAACAATTTCTATGTTACTACATTTCATTAGTTGTATACCAACATTGGTAGGAATATTTCTAAACCTGCAGTTAACAATTTTTACATTACTACAGCTTGTCAGGTAAACGGCTGCACCACCACTACCCGATGTAAAATCTTTGCCTGAAATAGTAAAACTGGTCTTCCCGGTATAATTGATGGGAGCAGAAGATGTGTACTGTGCTCTTGCACTTGGTACTAGAATAATCATAAAAATAATAAATATGATTTTCTTAAAGCGTTTAGTAAGTTGACGTTTTTGTTTCATAGAGTTTGTGTTTTCTCTCTATGACAATCGTCAAATAAAAAAGTAAACAACTAGGGAAGATTTTTTTAAGGGCAGTGAAATATAATTAGTCTTGCCTAATTACACTTATTTGAATCTTTACCTGGTCATTAATAACAATCATATATAAGCCAGAGTCAACAATAGCTCCGGAGTCACTGGTACCATCCCAATAATTAGGCACATTAAAATGCCTTACCACGCCCCCAGATACATTATATATTATACCAGACCCTTTATTTTCTACATAATAAGACGATTCTGGCCCTCTGGAATCTGGATATATTACAGGGTCACATTGAGGCCCTCTTGTAATTATGATTTCATTTTTCAAATTCGCAACACAGCCTTTCGAATCCTTTATTTGCAAATCGAATGAGCCTTCCTGGGGGATGTTTAATAAGGAGGAAGTAAACGTTGCCTGGCTTCCATTTACTGAATTCACAATAGTATAACTATAAGGAGGATATCCTCCGACAATAGCAGACTCATTAACGGACACCTGAAGGGGGAATGTACAATTGTCTTCCGGGATTTGTACAGATACATTGCTTGCGTTAAAACAGGAAACTAAGATTAGTGTTACAGGGTAAGAACTTAATACCAAAGAAGAAAGACTTGGATTATTGTTTTTTACCTGCACTGTATAAGTACCAGCATTTAGGAATGTAACAGAGTCTATTTTAAAGGTATTGCTAGTAGTAGTTGAAACCAGAGTTGTATCTTTATACCAGTAATAAGTATTACTGGTAATAGTACTGTCAATCCCCAGGTTCCAGGTAAATGGGGCGCCTGTTATAAGTTGCAGGCTTTGAGTTTTTCCAACAAGATTCTGTGGACTTATAGTAAAAGAACTAAAGTTAGGATTGTTTGTAAGTGGTAGTAAATCATCAAATGTCAGATTATTCTGTTGTACATTAAAAATTGTTAAACCCGTAAATGCTGATAGATCAGGTAATGAATCAATATAGTTTTTACTTACATCTATATCTGTAAATTGCGTTCCTTTTAGTTTAGGAAATTCTGTGAGTTGTGTAAATATCAGATTTACCTGTTGAAGATTAGGGATACTTGTCAAGTCTGCCTTTTTAAGAGGATTATTTGTCAATAAGTATCTCTTTAAAGAAGAGAGCGTACTCATATCAGGTAATGTATCAATAGAGTTGTCGGATACAATTAGATGCCATAAAGCAGTATCTCCGGTTAAATCCGGTATTTGGGTAAGCTTATTTCTATCAATCATTACTTCTTGCAGATTTGTTAACCCTGCCAAAGAAGGAACAGAAGTTAACAGATTTACCCTGCATGAAAAAAACACTAAATTACTAAGCTGGTTTAAAGCAGGAAGAGAGGTTAGGTTATTGGTGTCTATAACTAGTTTGGTAAGTCCCGTAATAGTTGTAAGATTAGGAATAGTAGTTAATTTGTTTCCCGTCAGGTCAATCTCTGTAACACCTTGGAAATACTGTATACCTGTAACATCAGAAACACCCTGATCTGTACATGTAAAACTACCTGTAATTGTTTTGGAAGTAGTTGTGTCAAGCTGTTTACTGCTGTTTACAACAGAAGGGTATGTAGCAGCGATAAAGTTGGCAAATACAGTATCAGGCAAAGTAATGTATTGCCCAATACTCTTTAAAGAGAAGATAAATATAAATAAAACAAATAGAATTATCTTATTCATTGTTGCTAGTACATAATGCTAATATAACCATTTTGCTCTGTGCCATCTTTAAATGCTATCACAAAAGCATAGAGCCCTTCTTCTAGTTCTTGTCCGTGATTGTCTCGTCCATTCCATTCTTCTTTACTAGAAATATCTTTTGAATAAACCAATCTGCCGCTTTTATTGTATATTTTTATATTTCCCTCTTGGTTTTCGTCCATCGGAAACTTCCATGTAGATACGTTCGGATTAAAAGCATCGTTTATTACTTCTCTACATTTTTTTTCGGTAACCTCAATGGCAAGTTCGGCCACACATTGTCTGGCATCTTTTACTGTAATAGTATATGACCCTGCTGCCAGATTTAAATATACCTGATTTCGTAGTTCCACTATTGTTAATTGAGAATTTAAAAGGAGCTTTGCCTTCTAAATTCTTTTCAGGGTCAATACTTATACTGCCATCAGCTTTACCTACGCAGGCTGTAGATATAGTAAACAAATCATCTGATAGTTTAAGATTGCATATAATATTCTCTTGTTGTGCAATAGTTGTCTTTATAGAGTCTTTTGTTATTACAGGAGGAGTTACAATATTCTGATGATTACTATTATCAGATGAAACCCTAACTTCTTTCTTCTCTATAGGAGTGACTATGCTGTCCGATTTTATCGAAATGGTTTTTCCATTGGAATTATTTTCTTGAGGCACCTCTTTCTTGGTAATAAAAGGCAAATGACTTTCCTCTTCTACAGATGCGGGAGTTGATTTTTCAGAAATAATAGTTGTAGAATTACTACTATTATTTGACGAGTCAGTTTTTTTGTCTTTCAAATATAAATAAGTAGTTGCAACAAAAGATACTAATAGGACAGCAGGCCAAATCTTCCTAAAAAAATTACCATTACCTTTATTGGTATTGGCTAAATCAGCCTGCATTTGTTCTTTAAGAACAGAAAGCTGTTTTGTAATTACAATATTATTAGCAACTTTCTGAAGTTCTACCTTTTCTCTGAATTCAGAATCCTTAAGCTTTTCGTTGAACTGCCCAAGCTCTCTCCCCTTCAGTTTACCTTTCAGATAAGCCTCTATCTCATCGTGTATGTCTATATCTTCACTCATTTGAAAAGGTTAATAATGTTTGGATTTTCCTTAGCTAAACTCATTAACTTTTGTTTGCAACGGTAATTATATGTTTTTGCAATATCTATACTTGAGTAACCCATCTTTTCACATATTTCCTTCATGCTTAGGTTGTCGTATATAGAATATTTTAATAATTGCCTGCAGTTGTCCCCGAGTTGACCAAGCAGTTGATTAGCTGCCTCAGTTCGTTCTTTTGAGATAATATCATTCAGAAAATTATTAGATACATCTTCCCTCTCTGGTATATCTCCTTTAATATGTCTGCCATTCTTTTTTACTTCATTAATCCAAAGATTTTTACTAATGGAAAAGATATATGTGCTTACAGAGCTTGTACCTTCAAATTGTCCTTGTTTTACCGAGGCATAAAAACGTATAACAGCATCCTGAAAAATATCTTTTGCCTGGTCGTCCGTACCCTGATTTTTTATAATAAACCTCTTCACTTTTGGTAAAACATCTGTATAAAGAAACGACAAAACCTTCTGGTTTTCACCATGTTCAATAGCATTTAATATATCTTTATCTCTATATCTTTGAAGTAATTTCAATGATTTTTTTAGTCTTAGACAAACATAAGTACGTATAGGTAAACATTTCAATTGCTAATTTTCTAAAGAAATCACATTTATTTGTGTTCATGTATAAGATTTTACCATTTTTTTGTGGTTTATTTATTTGTATTAGCAGTTTTGCACAAACACAGAATGGTGAAGTACTTCCCGTACAATTTACACAGTTCTACCAAAATTATTCATTAGTTCATCCCGCAGCCACAGCTTTAGAAAAGCCATTCCAGATTTTTTCAGGTTTCCAATCTCAAACAGGGGCATTTAAAGGAGTAAATACTACTTATTTTGGAGGGAATTTTCAATTACCTTCAAAAGACAGTCTTGACAAACATGCACTGGGAGTTAATGTTTCTAATAATAGGGAGGGTTATTTTTTTAACAGAGGAAGAATAGATGTCTCGTATGCCTATCACAACCGAATATCATCAAATTGGATTTTTAGTGCCGGGATAAGTGCTGGCATTATAGATTATGTATACAATTCATCTAATTATAGTGCCGGAGGTAGTGCATTAAAGCCTAATCTTAGTACAAGTCTCTTTTTATCATCACCAAATAAAACTCATATTGGCCTTACATTTGGGCAGCTAATTCCGGGCAATATGTATCCTTTGGAAAGCCAGCTTAAAATTAATCCTTATATGATTTTTAGTGCAGACAAACGTTTTTACCTTTCGCCCTTTTTTTCATTTATGCCTGCCGTTATTGTCAGAGCAGCAAAAAACAATCCCATAAATACGGATGTAACACTATTAGCAATTGTACATGATGTCCTTAGTGCTGGGTTAGATTATAAAGTTGGTAAAGGATATTCTGTTGTTGGTGGAGTATATGATACAAGACTGGGAAAATATTCTTTTAATTTTTTTCTTTCTTACTATTTATCCTTCACAACGGTAAAAGCAATTAGTCCTTCTTTAATTGAGCTTACGTGCATATTTAATGGAAAGAGATTTGTTAGTAATGATAATAATATTCCTGATGAATAAATCAATGCATTACTTTCTATCAGCATAAAGACTGTTATGGTTCACATCGCCTCTTTTTGAGGGTAGTAATTTATATTCATGAAAATCTGATGGACGCAAATTAGTAAACAGATAAAAAGTATTACTAAACGCAGAAAGGCTCTGATAACCGATTGAGTATGCAATCTCGCTTACTGATTTATCTTTTAATAATAACATTTCAAAAGCCCGTACCATCCGCAGTAGTTTAAGATATTGCAGAAAAGAAACCCCCACTGTGGTTTGAAATAGGCGAGATAAAGAGCGCTCACTCATTCCAAACTTACTACTAATACTTTGTAAAGAATGATTTTCGGAAATATGTTTATCTATATATTTAATTATTGCCTGCATTCGTTCATTCTCTGTCTGAGGTAGAGCAATAGGAATCATTCTTGTACTTATTTCGGGAAGAATATTTTTAATAACAGAAAGAAACTGATACCTGCTATCTTTAGGAGTTATTACTCCATCCCACTTTTCAGTATATTTTATCATTTCCATTAAAAGATCATTCATGGGGTAAATTCCCATTTTAGTATAAAAGGGATCTTTATCATCGTCGTAATTATAGAAAAAGATAGATCGAAGCACTGTAGCAGAGTGCCCTACCTTTAATGTATGTTCCAATCCCACAGGAACCCAAAAGTAATGGCGGGCAGGTATAATGTATGTTTTGTTTTTAACATATATATAAGCTATTCCTCCTTCTACATACGAAAGCTGTCCTTTTTTATGAGTATGAGCAGGTATATACTTTTCCGACTTCTCATGCATTACATATACCGCTTTTGAATGTTTGTCTATTTCCGGAAGAGAAGCTATTAAGCTCATAAATATCAATATATAATTTTATAATTCTAATATAATCAAAATGGCTGGAATCATCAAATTATTGTCTTGTTAGAGAAAATTAAATTTTGTCCCTCACAGTACTTTTGTATAAAAAATTAAAGAGCTGCGGAAGTTATTTTATATGAAGAAGCTGATTTTATATGTTCTTCTGGTTTTAAATAGTTCATTTACATACGCCCAAAGTATAGCCGATACTATTTCTCCTGTTAAACTATCCCTCTACGATATATGGCAAAAAGTTGATGAAAATAGTAAGGCCATAGAACTGAGAAAATTTAATGTGGAGATTAAGAATGAGGAAATCAGAGATGCCCAGATAGAAAGGCTTCCGGAACTGTCAGTTGCTGGAAATCTTGAGAAGGCCACAAACCTTCCGATGTATACAAATGGCTTATTTAATGAACCAGTACAACACGAAGTAATACATACCCTTTATAGAGTTGGAGGAGGAACTTACTTTAATCTTTATAATGGAGGAAAGACCAATCTGAAAATTGCAGAAGGCAAAACATTATTCCAGATAGCAGAGGAAAAAAAGAATATGACTATCTCGGAAATAAAATTGCGTGCTGCGGCTTATTATTTTGATCTTCAGAGGAGCTATATTTTTAGAGACTTAATGATAAAAGATATAGCCAACCAGGAAAAGCAATTAGATGAGGTAAAGCATTTCTTAAAGAATGGAGTAGTACTAAAGAGTGACGTCTTAAGAATAGAATTAAAGCTGTCTCAGCAAAAAATGGTACTGGTTCAAATAGAGAACGACATTCTCATTGCAAATCAAAGATTAAATATTCTAATAGGCGAAGCAGATGAGTATCCCATATTCCCAACGGAGCAGTTAAACCCAGGTGCACTACCATTAAAATCATACGAAGAATACCTGGATGAGGCGATGAATAAAGCGTATGAGAATAGAATTTCTGAAAAAGAAACAGCATTGCGCAAACTACAGCTTAAAATGATAAGGGCTAATATTGCTCCTAAGGTAGGTTTGTATGGAGATTTCTACTATGCTAATCCACAAATCTTCTTATATCCTTATGCTCCTAACCTTTACTCTTTAGGTATTGGAGGGATAAAGGCATCCTTTCCTATTTCATCTTTCTATCATAACAGGCACAAAACAACTGCTGCAAAATTAGAATACGAAAAGCAAGAATTAGAACATCAGGATACTCAGGATAAAGTAAGAGAGAGAGTTAAAGAAGCTTATTTACGCTATAAGGAAGCCCTTATCCGGATTAATGTATCAAAAGTTAATGTAGATCAGGCAGAGGAAAACTGGAGGATTATAAAGAATACCTACTTCAACAAAACCTCTCTGGTAACAGACTTGCTAGATGCAGATGTACAAAGGTTACAAACCCAGTTTGATCTTGCAGCTGCAGAAATTGCAGCCCAACTACAGTTTTACAAATTACAACATGTTATAGGAAATCTTTACAATGAATAAAGTACATAGTAAATACACAGTAACTGACAAATTAGTTACACAAATTACGGGAGTGATTGCAGGGTTAATAGTAATAGTTCTATTGGTATGGGGAGGCTGGACAATATGGAGATTATTTGAATACGAAGAAACCAACGATGCGCAGGTGCAGGAGTATATAAACCCTGTTATAGCAAGAGTAGGAGGGTTTATAACGGAAGTTAAATACGATGAAAACCAGGAAGTGAAAAAAGGAGACACATTACTATTAATTGATGATCGGGAATATATAATTCAGCAACAGCAAACAGAAGCAGCATTGCTAAATGCAGAAGCAAAACTACTTGTTATAAAAAATAAGATAAAAACATTAGAAAAGATGTCTCAGGTTAATGATTCTAAAATTGCAGAAGCAAAAGCAAATCTTTGGAAACAGGAATTAGATTACGAACGATATCAAAAGCTATTTGAAGTAGAGTCTGCAACGCAACAACAACTGGAAGACGAAAAAGCTACACTAGATATAGCGAAGGCTAAATACCAATCTGCACAAGACAACTATCAAGCATCGCTATCAGAAGTGGATGATGAGAAAGCTCAACTAGCAGTTGTGAATGCTGAGATTAAACGACTACAGGCATTGCTAAACAGACATAAGCTAGATGTTTCTTATACTATTGTTACAGCTGCCTATAATGGAAAAATGGGAAGAAGAACTATTGAGAAGGGACAAATGATAGATCCTGGGCAGACACTGGCATATATAGTAAATGGAGAAACGGACAAATGGGTAGTTGCCAATTACAAAGAAACTCAGATAAAAGGAATGTATATAGGAGAGAGTGCAGAAGTTGAAGCTGACGCTTATCCTGGCAGAAAATTTATGGGTAAAATTATTTCCATATCCCCTGCAACCGGTTCTAGTTTTTCTCTGCTTCCACCAGATAATTCTACCGGAAACTATGTAAAAATTGTTCAGCGCGTACCTGTTAGAATAAAACTAACAGGAGATAAAACAGAAACAGATTTGCTAAAAGCAGGAATGAACGTCAACGTAACTATAGCTAAAGAACGGGCTAAGTCATGAGAGAGGAATTACCACTATTTAAACACTGGGTGCCTGAGTGGTTAATAAAAATAACCATGTTTCTTGTTCTATTGCCTAGCTTAGTCTTGTTTTTTCTTCCTTTGTCTAATGTAAATGCAGCAGCGGGACATTATGGTTCCGAACCTTTAGATATACAGTATTCAGTAGTTTTGTTTTACGCAGGATACGCAAGCTTCTTTTCTCTTGAGCGGCGTTTCTTTAACTATATAGCTACCAAAGAATATTTCTTCATATTTACGTTCATCCAGATACTGACTTTGTATATATGCTATCTAACGCAGGAAATAGTAATAATATTTATCCTTCGGTTTATTCAGGGTATGTGTTTTACTAGTACAGTAAATCTATCCCTTGCGTTAATATTTAATCGTCTTCATACTGAAAGGGCTAGAGAAATAAGTTATTCGGTATTTTTTGGAATGCTTGTTTGTATGATTCCATTCGACAATTTTATAACGGCTGAACTGATTGATGCTTTTAATTTTAATATTGTTTATAAATGTGCAATGATTTCGTACATAGCTAGTATACTATTACTAGGCATTACAATGAATAATGTAAGACTTAACACTAAACTACCATTATATCAGTTAGATTGGGCTAGCTTTGTTATATACGCTTCCTTTTTATGTATTGTAGGATATGTGTTGACTTATGGACAGGAGTACTATTGGCTTGAAGATAAAAGAATATTCTGGTCTGTAATTACTGTGGGCTTTCTCCTTCTCATATATATAGTAAGACAACTAAAACTAAAGCGGCCATATTTTAATATGGCAGTGTTTAAATACCGCAATTTTATTATTGGAGGGTTGCTATTATTTGTATTCTACATCTGCAGATTTTCATTTGCACTAACTCCAGCTTATTTAAATAATGTGTTAGGGTTAGATCCAATACACGTCTCTTACCTAACCTTATTTAATATTATAGGAATAGTAATTGGTGTAATAGTATCCTGCGCCTTTGTTCTGCAAAAAAGGCATGCAAGAGTACTCTGGTTATATGGCTTTACACTCTTATTTATTTTTCATTTCTGGATGTTTTTCCTGTTTAACACACAGGCAAACGAGGATGAGTTTTTTATTCCTTTAGTTATTCAAGGGCTTGGTGTTGGCTTTCTTATGACACCTACTATCATTTATATGATTGCTGCTGTACCTATACATCTTAGCGCTACTGCAGCGGGTATATCTCTCTTTGTAAGATGTTTTGGATTCTATGTTAATATAGCGTTTCTAAACTATTTTGAGTTATTGGCAAAAGGCAAACATTTCAATAGGTTTCAAGACGCAATCACCCAGCTTAACCCTATAGTAAGAGAACGGTTTCTAAAACATGGTAGTTCTTTAAGTGGCCATGGAGTTTATTCCAGTCAAACGGTTAAAATGACAAATCGTCTTTTAGTAAAAGCTATTGATGCCCAAGACATGATAAGGTATGCGATGGATTACTACGAGATGATAAGCTGTATGTTAATAGTTACTATTTTACTGGTAGCTGTAGTGCCATATATAAATAGAACAGAAATTCATTTAAGGGCTAATGACCCTGCTCCATTTTAAGCAAATTAGATTATGAAAAAATTATTAATATTAATAGTATTTATTGTTGGTGTAGTGGCATGCAGGAAGGATAGGTATGTATTTACTATGAAACTGGTAACATTAAATTCCTATCACCAGTCGCAATATCCTGCACAAAATATATACATTAAAATAATTGATATCGACGAGGGTAATGCAACCCTTGCTACTACAGGAGCCTATACCAGCAGTTTACCACTTCCATTAACGCTTACACTAAACCCTAACCCTAAAATACATTTATATAAAGAACACATTACTGTTCAATTATGGGGCGACTCAACAGGACTTATAGGAAGTAGTGCCATAAATATGAAAAACTATAAAATAAGTTTTCAGCTTACAATGGAAACAAAAAGCAGTAATTTAGACGCTACCATTAGTGGTACTTGGCAGTAATTAAAAATAAAAGAGACTGATTATGTGTCAGTCTCTTCATTTTTAGTATTCTCAAATATTTTATATTAGTTCATTTTTCAAGCCTTCTATTGTTGCTAACTAATCTGGAATATTATAACCTAATCAGCTTTAATGTTGTTACCTGATTACCGAAGGCTACTTGTACAAAATAAATTCCAGATGCAAACTTATCTCCAAGAATAATAGACTCATTAGTATATCCTGATGACGAACTTACAGTTATTCCATTCACATCTGTTATGGTAATAGTTACTGTTTCTTTTTGAGAACTATTAATTCTTAATGTAGCAGTCTCCGTATAAGGATTAGGGTATAATTCATATAAATCTTTATTCACTATGAAGATTACACCTGTGGTTGTTGTGCCAACACTTACCGATAATGATGATGTAGTACTACCATAAGGATTAGTTTCTGTTACTGATACTGCTCCGCCTGTGGCGCCAAAGTTTATAGTAACCTGACTGCTATCAGCATTGGTAGAAGAAAAGGAAGCCCCTGGAGGTAACACCCAGTGGTAGGTAGAACCACTATTATCTGATACCGAGTATGTAACTCCTGTCTGATTAGCAGTTATGGAAGTGTCTCCTATAATAGTCTGTTGTGTAGGAGCATTACCAACTGATATAGGAAGTGATGATGAGGCGGAACCATACGAATTAGTTTCTGTTACTGATATTGTTCCAGTCATTACTGAAGAACCAAAATCTACTGTTATTTCACTACTATCAGCATTCGTTGATACAATTGTAGCTCCCAAAGGTAAAGACCAT
>Ga0134126_10003110_pt1 | contig 20727 bp, 25 predicted proteins | sample KB31752_FD_96881 | JGI IMG/M metagenome (GOLD analysis project Ga0134126, IMG submission 96881) | Terrestrial soil microbial communities with excess Nitrogen fertilizer from Kellogg Biological Station, Michigan, USA - KB3-175-2 | ecosystem: Environmental > Terrestrial > Soil > Unclassified ... | reverse complement strand
TATCGGGAGCAGCACATATTTTTGGTTAAGCGCCCAAACATCCGGCAGGTTTGTAATGAATGAGCCATCCAGCATCAGCCATTTTTCCCGGTCATTTTGTTGTTTGCGGCCTAAAACTTTATATAATATCCCCGAGGCCTCGGCCACGGTATATTTGCCAAATTCGGTGATAATGTCCGGCTCCATGGTATCATTGTCGGCACAGATCTCTTTTATCCGGCTCACAATTTCGTTGATCATATATTCATAATCAAAGTCGAAAACCAGCGAATCTTTGAAAGGCATACCGCCGCCGATGTCGAGCGTGTCCAAGGCAGGGTTTATCTTTTTAAACTTGCAGTAGAGGGTCACGTACTTTTCAAGCTCATTCCAATAATAAGGCGTGTCAGAAATACCCGAATTAATAAAAAAATGCAGCAATTTAACCTGGAAATTGGGGTTGCCTTCTATCTTGTTATAATAAAAATCAATTATAACCTCCATGCGTACACCCAGGCGCGAGGTGTAAAATTGCGAGTCGGGCTGCTCCTCTGCCGCTATGCGGATGCCGAGATTGCAGGGCGTTTCTAATTCCACCTCGTCATCATACAAGTTAAATTCTTCTTTATTATCAAGCACCGGGATGATATTTTTAAACCCGTCGTGCAGCATATCGATGATATAGGTTTTATACTGAAAAGTTTTAAAACCATTGCAGATCACTGTGACATCTTTGTTTACAACTCCTTTTTTCTCAAGGATATCGATCATGGGCATATCAAACGCCGATGAGGTTTCCAGGTGAATGTCGTTTTTAAGCGCTTCTTCTACCACGTGCTTAAAATGGGAGCTTTTGGTGCAATAACAATATTTGTAGCTGCCGCGATAATTGTTTTTTACTATGGCCTGCTGGAACAGCAATTTTGCCTGTTGTATTTTTTTCGAAATAATGGGCACATAGGTGAAGCGTAAGGGAGTACCATACGTTTCAATCATCTCCATCAAATTGAGGTCGTGAAAGTATAATTCATCCTCAATAATCTCAAAACCTTCCTGCGGAAAACCTACACTCAGGTCAAGAAATTCCTCGTAACTCTGCATTTTTTAAAATTTTGCCAAAAATGTAATTTTTAAATGGAATAATTGTTTTATTAGCAACAATTTTTGCTCATCATATAATAACAGCGTTGCTATAGCAGTTGAAGGAGGAATTTTATCAAATGGCGCCTTTTATAAAACAAATGGTAAAATTATTAAACAAACTTCACGTCTAAACGTTATCACATCTAACTTGTTTAAAGTAAACCACAAGCTTTACACTATGTGCCTGCGTTTGTTTATTTTTTTCAACCCAAACTAATGTTATTATTAAGCCTTCGCCCCGAGGCAATTGCTTTCCGAAAGAAACCACCACCATTTTATGCATGCTTAAAGGATGAAGAAGGTACTGATTATTGAAGACGAACCGGACATCAGCGACCTGGTAACTATGGTTTTGCAAGAAGAAGATTACCAGGTGATGCAGATGAGCAACGCTAAGGGATTTGAGTTGATATTGCGGAAATATAAGGCCGACGTGGTACTGCTCGATTTAAATATTGCCGGATTTGACGGCTGCATTATTTGCAAATACATTAAGGGTGACAAAGAACTTAACGATACCCCGGTAATCCTTTTATCGGCAAATATTAATATAGCCGAGGCAAAAGAGGAATGCGGCGCCGATGATTTGATAAAAAAGCCGTTTGATCTTGATAATTTGATCAGTAAGGTTAACGCATATGCCTGAGTGGGTGTAACCAAATTAATACATTTTCGATAACAACGCATTCAATGTAAATTACTATATTAGACTTTATTATCGAAGAATATTTATGACTAAAAAAGTGGTGGTAATTGAGGATGACAGGGACATTCTTGATTTGATCCGTTACATTTTGGCAGATGAAGGATATGAGGTTACGGGATACCGGCATCTTGAATCCATAGAAAAAATTATCGCAGAAAACCCGTCGGTAATTTTACTTGACAACAAGTTGCAGGATGGTTACGGCAATGCTTTATGTACGCTATTAAAATCTGATGAAAAAGCCAAAAATGTCCCCGTCATATTAGTTTCGGCATCCGGAGGCCTGGCGCAGCTTGCCGTTAAATGCCACGCCGATGCATTTTTGCAAAAACCTTTCAATCTTGTAGACCTTGTTGCGCTTGTGAAACATTACTCCGAAACCACGCTCGAATCCGCAGAACAGCTATAGCCATTTGAAGCAACCTAAGACCATTCTTGAAACGGATAGATTATTATTCAGGCAGCATATATTGGCCGACATTGACGATTACTGCGCCATGGAAATGGATAGCGATGTGCGCCGTTATGTAGGCGGCAGGCCGCGTACCCGCGAAGAAGCTGAAAAAAGATTTAATGGCACACTGCAGGCTGTAAAAGGCAATTTGAATATGTGGGCGACAATTTTAAAATCCGGGGTGCGGTACATTGGCCGCTGCGGTATCTACCCGCATTTTAATAATGATGGAAATCCTATTAGCGGAGAAGCTTCCCTGGGTTTGTATATCGCAAAGGAATACTGGAATAAAGGTTTTGCAACCGAGGCAGGCCGGGCATTTATTGCTTTTGGCTTTCTTAAGCTTGGGCTCCACCGCATTGTCACTGCCATAGATACCCGTAACGCTGCATCAGTAAAAGTGGTTGAGCGGCTTGGAATGGAGCTAACATATACTGAAACTGGCGAAAGCCGGTCGTTTTTTCACTACGCCATAAACAGGGACAGGTATTACGAGTTTTCGAAAGTTGAAAAATCTGCTTTTTGACCTGTTTATTTCACATGGTGCCCGATAGGAGGCACTGTTTGCAGGTAAGCATATATAGCATCGATTTCCCTGTCGTTCAATTTCTGAAACCTCGGCATCGGCGCGCGCAGTTTCCGGTTTGGCGCTTCGCCTTTCTTTACCGCCATCAAAAATTCCGCCTCGCTGAAATTGCCTATGCCGCTATCCCTATCGGGGGTAATATTTGCGGCAATTACCGCTGTCCCATTTTCTCCTTTGAGCCTGGCGCCCCCGGCCAGGTAACCTTTTGATTGTTCAGGATACAAGTAATTTAACTTAGTTAAACTCTTAGAGTGGCAATGGTAGCAACCCAGGTTGTCGACCAGGTAACGGCCCAGGGCAACCGGCTCGTTTTCCGATGGCCTTTTTATCCCGGTTTTAAATGGCGCCGGCCTGGCGCTTGCTGCCAAAAACATCTTGCCAATCAGTGTGAAGTGGGTGAGGCCGACGGTTGTGTCCGTTGCCGCCAGGCCGGGATCATCCGACCGTAAAAAAACAATGATGGCATTTATGTCTTCATCGGCCATATTTGGGCGCAGCATGTAGGAGAGAAAGCGCCCGTCCCTAGCGATACCCGTTTTAAGCAAATACCTTATTTCAGCATCCGAGTAGCGGGACAGCACGCCATGGGTTTTTGAATGGGTAAGGTTCGCAGAATAAACCTTGCCGGCAATGCCGGGGACGTCCTCAATTTTGTTGCCGATAAATTTGTTAACGGCCCGGTTATAGTGGCAACCCGCGCAAATGCTGTAAACCAATACGCGTCCGCGCGCTAATGCATCTTGTGAGGTGAGAGCATCATAACCGGCCTTGTTCGTTTCGAAGCGGGTTTTACAACTTATTACTACTATGACTATGATAAGCGGGTATAATGCCCCGATAAATTTATATTTTCTCATCATTTTGAAAATTAAAGTTTATTTAGCCCAATGAATTTGATCCACCGCGTATACTTTTCTATAAATCAGAAGATTTTGCTTTGCCGGCAATAAAAAATCAATAGAATTAAACGGCTATGATTAGGGAGAACAGGAATATCCTGTTAGCTTTGTTTAATCAGATACGTTTTTGATAGCTGTTTAAGTTGCCTTAAGCCGTCAAAGAACATCAAAATAAAGATGCATTCTAAGCATACGTTATGCTGGGATAAAAAATAATGATACTGATGAAACCGAGAAATTTTACCTCAGCGCTGCTGTTGTTTACGCTGATTACCGGGTGTCAAAAGAATGAACAGAGTCCCCAGCCGGTTATTACAGGCAAATCATTAACCGATAACGACCTCACCTGCATTCCAAGGCTTACGGATGTTGAAAATATGGAGATATTCCCCGCTAACAACTGGTGGAACCTTGATATTTCAAAATCACCTATTGACCCATACAGCAAGCAGATCATCGCTAAGATAAGCGGCGCGCATTTGAAGGCCGATTTTGGCAGCGGTTTATGGGATGGCGCCCCTATTGGAATCCCCTTCGTGGTTGTTTGCGGAAGCCAGCCTAAAGTAAACGTAACTTTCCGCGCCAACGCGTACGACGGCAACTATGGGAGTGAGAGCGACAAAGGCCCATATCCCATCCCGGCAAACGCTCCTATCGAAGGTAACGGTCAGGGCGACTCGCATGTACTGGTGGTCGACAAAGACCATAAAATGCTGTATGAGCTGTATAATGCCAGCATAAGCGGCGGCAAATGGAGCGCCTCCAGCGGCGCTATCTTTAATTTAACATCAAATGCATTAAGGCCCGCCGGCTGGACATCGGCCGATGCCGCCGGGCTGCCTATTTTCCCCGGCCTGGTGCGTTATAATGAGGTGTTGAAGGGGGTTATCGATCATGCCATCAGGTTTACGCTGTCAAAATCGAATGTAAAGCCAGGATATATTACTCCCGCAAGGCATAAGGTAAACAGTACCGGCGGTATATACTCCCTGCCTTTTGGCGCCAGGATGCGGCTAAGGGCAACTTTTAATGTCAGCGGATACCCGGCCCATGTGCGGGTAATACTTACGGCAATGAAAAAATACGGCATTATCCTGGCCGACATTGGCAGCGATATGTATTTTAGCGGCGTTCCTGACAGCAGGTGGAATAACGACGAGCTGCATAAGATTGGCGGCGTGACCGCTGCAGACTTTGAGGTAGTGAAGTTTCATTGATCAATAGAAGGGGCGGGGCACGAAATGCCGGCAAACGCGAACCTAAGCATGCTGTTCGGCAACTTCAGTTTTATCTGTTATGTCCCGTATAACATCGTCCAGTTCATTTGCAGATGTCACTAGATAATTGAGCATTTTTTCCCTTTCGATGCGGTTTTCTTTTACGTCATTAATAAGCGGGATAAGCCCGATAATGCGGGCGAGGGGAGCCCTGATCACATGCGATTGCATCCATGATATTTCTTTCAGCTTTTCGTTTTGCTTTTCAAGTACCTCCGCATGTAGTTTCCGCTCAAAAGAAAGCTGCGCTTCCTTTTGCAGTTCAGCCATCTGAACCGTTTGAATGATCTGTATCTCGTTATATTTTTTTAATTGGTAGGCCCATAAGCCGCAGATAAAAAATATTACAGCTGCCAGCAGCACGTGAATAATAAATGTTTGGAGGGTAAAATAATCCAGTTGTGTGAAATACACCTGCGAAAAACCAATATCCTGCAGGTAACCCAGGGTTGCATGGTGGACAACTACTACTATGGTCACGGGGATTTGCAGCTTCCAGTTTTGATAGGTTATAAGTATGGCGCTGCCAATAAACGCAAAAAAGTGCATCTCGAACAGGCCGTGCATCTGGTAAATGAACTGCGCCATAAAAATACCTAATACAACACTCAGTACATATTGGTACAAGTCTGAATCCGGCAGGGCTATTTTTGCGGAATAATATGCAATAAGCGAAAGGCCGCCTACACCAAACGCGATAAGCCAGGTACCATAAAAAAACGCAAACGCCAGGCCGACCACGAAAAAACTGATTAAAAAATAATTCATCAATCTATCTGATCGCTCCTTTACTTCGGATCGAAAGGCCAGGGTGTGGATGTCAAATGCTTCAGACTCGCTCTTTATCATATTCTACTATCGTTTACAATTGGGTAATTCACAGCCGTAGGCCCTTAATGCCAACTGGCTGAAAACCAGTTTGGCACGGTCGTTAAGTAAACCTTTTATAGCTATTTTTGCGAAACTTGTTTTTTCGTTTGTGCAGTACCGGCTGCTGTTATAATTTCCCCTGAAATACAATTTGTGATCAGCATCGAGCAATACAGCCTGAGGGGTTGAGTATACCCCGCACGAAATCGCTATCGACGGATCGAACAACACCGGGATGTTTAAATTCAATTTATCCTGTATGGCTTTGGCGGTATACTTGTCATTGTTCATCACCACAATAACAAAATTCACCTGGCTGGCATATTGCTTTACAATAGATTGGAAACTCGTCATATTGAAACGCGAACACGGGCAGTCGGGATTAAAGAAATGGAGAAAAACCGGCTTATTCCGCTCTGCAGGCAAAGGGCTTTTTAAGGCAACATATTCGCCGGGGTAAACAGGCTTATAGTTTTTTGGTACCGGGGTGGGTAAATGATAGACCCATTCGTTGTACCAAAAAAGCGCCCCAACTGCAGAGAGAAGGAGCATCAACCAAATGAGCACCATCAATTTTTTCATCGCTATCAGTAATACTTCAGGCTAATACGTATTAGCACGTCAAAAAGTTGTGCAGCCAAACTCGGCTAATGCGTTAAGAATCAACGGCTAAGCGATAAAATGGCAACGGAAGCCAAGGAAAATTGGCTGAACAGCAGGACAAATTATTGTCAGATTGACAGATTACCAATTGATTATCAGCTCATTGCCTCTTTTCGCTGCGCATCGCCCAATATGGTAACGATATTGTTACGTCGGATCCGGTGAAAGTACTCGTGAAACGCGTTACGCCAGCAATTTTTTAAATACCCGGATTGTGTCGAAAGTTTGTAGCCGAGCCTTTCCATTAGTGTAATTCGAAATAATTCGTAAACCTTCGTGTCTAATCTTTAAATTCGTGCCTGTTCAATACTTTCAACCTGATTCATGGAAACAAAAAACAATAAAAAAACCATCCGGGCCTGGGCTTTTTTCGATTGGGCTAACTCGGCGTACAACCTGGTAATCACCTCGACCATATTCCCGGCATACTATGTGGCAGTCACCGCAAATGCTAAAAATGGCGACCGGGTAATGTTTTTTGGGAAAAGCTTTATTAATACCGCGCTGTCTGACTATGCCCTGGCCGCCGCCTATCTTATTATGGCGCTGCTGCTGCCCATATTAACTTCGATTGCGGATTACCGCGGGAATAAAAAGATATTTATGATGTCGTTTACCTGGCTGGGGGCGCTGGCTTGCTGCGGCTTGTTCTTCTTCGATATCAATACCCTCGAATTCGGAATTATATGTTTTGGCCTGGCGGCGATAGGTTATGCCGGCGGTTTTGTTTTTTATAATTCCTACCTGCCTGAAATTGCGACCGTCGACATGCAGGATAGCGTCAGCGCTAAGGGCTTCACCTACGGCTATATCGGCAGCGTTATTTTACAGATCGTTTGCTTCGTATTTGTGCTTTTCCCGGCGACTTTCGGCTTAACAAAAACGTCGGCTGCACAACTGTCATTTTTAATGGTAGGGGTATGGTGGATCGGTTTTGCCTATATTCCGTTTACGGTATTGCCGAAGGGCAGCCCCAATGCTGTATCGCACCATAAAAATTTAATACGCGGCGGGTTTATCGAGTTGGGCAAGGTATACGCCCAGGTTAAAAAAATGCCCTTGTTGAAACGTTACCTGTCTGCATTTTTCTGTTATTCCATGGGCGTACAAACCATTATGCTGGTGGCGGCGGGTTTTGGCGCTAAAATATTGCATCTGCCCACACCCAACCTTATCGCCGTTATCCTTGTAATACAACTGGTAGCCATAGGTGGCGCTAACCTGATGTCGAAAATGTCGGAAATATATGGCAATATAAAGGTATTGGCCGGCGTAGTGGTGATATGGATAGGCACCTGCGTAGCTGCCTATTTTATTCAAACGGCGCTCGAGTTTTATTTGCTTGCCGCCGTGGTAGGCCTGGTTATGGGCGGGATACAGTCGCTTTCGCGCTCCACCTATTCAAAATATCTGCCGCAGGATATTCCTGATACAGCATCGTTTTTCAGCTTCTATGACGTTACAGAAAAGCTGGCTATAGTTGGCGGCATGTTCAGCTTCGGCTTTATCGAGGAGCTAACCGGTAACATGCGCAACTCGGCGCTGGTGCTGGGCGTCTTTTTTATCGCGGGGTTGGTTTTGCTGTTTTCGGTGTTAAGGGAGGAGAAAAGAACGGTGAAAAAGGTAGAGGTGAGAGCTGCTTAGTTAGATTTGACAAATCTATTAATCGGCCAAGCCCAAAAACTCTTCTTCCGTCATTTTAAAATCCGGTGCAAAAATAGCTTTTGCCTTGCCTTCTAAAATGCCCAGCCTGCGTTTTGGCTTATTTGTCAATTCACTAGCGAAATAGCCGATTATTTCTTTCCTTTTGCCATAAGTGACAGCAATTGTTTCACCGGCCTTTACGTGCTCGATCACATCAGAAAAATGCCTTTTGAACTCGGTGGCAGACATCATTTTCATTGATTGGGTACTTTTCCCAAAGATAACATATATTACAGATTGTCAAGAAATATCTATGTCTTTAACCCTTAAACCGGTCAAATGACTTCCAGTATTTATCTTTGTAAATATCGTAATCCAGGCTGATCATCGGATTATATTTCTTTTGTATTTGATCAAGCACCTTCGAAGGCTTCCTGAACTCTTTGCAGGCAAAGTAAATTTCCCTCAGGCCTTCAGCAGTTTGATGCCCAACGTTCAGGTAACCGTCAGCGTCTTTTAAATGCTCCATAATTTCTTCCTCAATGGTGTGCATCAGCGCCGAGGTCTCCCTATCGGGCATGCCGTTATTACCGCTGCCGTCATACTTGATTTCTATACTCGCTATCCAGGGGTGCGAAGCCTTGCTTTCCCAATTCAGCAAAGCGGTATTTATGGTCGCGATAAGCACGTGGCCGTTTTCAAGTTCCGCCTGAAGTAAAGCGTAGTTATCATTTTCGGTGTCGTGCCGCGTGGCTTCATATTTCTCAACAAACTCTTTTTCGCGCCAGGTTAAAAAATCTTTGAGCTTACTGATCGGTACCAACTCTTTAACCGCATCTGCTTTGCCAATAATGTTTAAATGATCAATAGTCGAAACAAAATTGAGCTCGCCCAGGAAATTATCAAGGAAGATGTATACACCCTTTATTATTGTTTCCCGGTTCTTTTCATTTAAATCATGGTGTATGATCGAGAGGTCGATCTGATCGGGGGCGTTAGCATGGTCGTTCGAATAAAAACTAATGTTATCTGTAGTAAATTTATATCCTGCCATTTCAATATTCGTCACCGAGGCGGGCTTTAGCGCTGTAAATTTCCAGCCTTCAATTTGCGGCGCCGCTTTTACAAGTTCTTCTACAAAAAAGATATTTTTAATGTAGCAGTCGGGCGTTAAAATCAGCTCCACCGTTTCTTTGTCATACATGCCTGTCAGGAAATAAATGCCTTCTTTCAGTTCCTTCAATTTCGGCCCAAGCTTATTGAAAAACATGTGCTGTATGTCGCCGTTTACTTTTACCACATGGTAGAAATTACGTTCGTTGTTTTTAAACCAATCCCAAAATTGTCCGTAGGTTTGCATGGGTTCGTTTTTGCTCTTTAATAGATTTTTGAGGAGGCTCATGGTTAACTCTTATTTTTTCGGATTTCTGTAAGAATTGGCAACATTCAGTTGAGGTGCTTTTTCTTTTGGGCAAAAGGTAAAAATAAAATCATAAAAAAAACAAATCTGAAGCAACTAAAGATAAATTCCCGATGACGGGCCTGTGATGATTTCCCAACAATTTTCCCCAAATTTACTGCCGACAATTTCTGCCCATGAATATTGAACTCTTTATTCCCTGTTTTATTGACCAGCTATACCCGGAAACTGCTTTTAACACCGTAAAGGTGCTTGAGAAAGCGGGCTGCGTTGTACAGTATAACCCGGCACAAACCTGCTGCGGGCAGCCGGCTTTTAACGCTGGGTTTTGGGATGATGCCAAGGCAGTAGGCGGCAAGTTTTTAAATGATTTTTCGGCCGATAGCGTGATCGTTGCGCCCTCGGCTTCGTGTACCGGCATGGTGAAAAACTACTATAACGACTTATTTACCAATACGGCCTCGCACAATAAATGCCGGGCCATACAGGGCAATATTTATGAACTTTCCGATTTCCTGGTAAACATTTTGGAAGTCGATTATTTTGGCGCCGAGCTGGAGGGCAGGGCCGTGTACCACGACAGCTGTGCAGCCCTGCGCGAATGTAAAATAAAGGATGAGCCGCGCCGGCTGCTGTCAAAAGTGCTGGGGCTGGACCTGGTCGACCTGAAAGACAATGAAACCTGCTGCGGTTTTGGAGGCACTTTTGCCGTTAAGTTTGATGGTATTTCATCGGCTATGGCGCAGCAAAAGGTGGACAATGCAATTGCCGCTGGTGCGGAATATATCATCTCTACCGATGCCTCCTGCTTGCTGCATTTGCAGGGCTATATCGATAAAAATAATATCCCTATTAAAACTATGCATTTGGCTGACGTGCTGGCGCATGGATGGGGGAACGTTTGACCGCTGATTTTTAGAAGAATTTTTTGATTGCGCTGATTTTAAAAAAGCAATCAGCGAAATCTTTAAATCAGCTTAAGTAACGGTTCAGACAATTAATTGCCCAATATTCAGTAACATTGATGTATACTCCGGTATCTAATTATGAACTATTATTTAAAAACAAAAAACTAAAGATCATGAAAATCACGAAATTCTTTTTTTTGCTGTTAACAGCGGTATCCCTGGGTTTCGCTGCGAAAGCGCAAACGGCTGATGACATTATCGGGAAATATGTCGACGCTATTGGCGGAAAGGACAAACTGGCCCAGATAAAATCGATCAGTACCGAGGCCACGCTCAATGTAATGGGAGGCGATAATCCTGCATCAACCACTGTGCTTGTCGGAAAAGGCTACCGCAGCGAGGCCGAGGTGAATGGCTCCAAGATAATACAGGTTTATACCGATAAGGGCGGATGGAGCATTAACCCCTTCGCAGGCGGCGACGATGCAGCGCCGATGCCTGACGATCAGTACCAGGCTGGTAAAGACAACATTTGGGTGGGTGGCTCGCTGCTGAATTATAAAGCCGCCGGCTATACGGCTGAACTGCTGCCAAAAGACGGGAACAACTACCCCATAAAGATCACTGCCGGCAAACGGGTATCCACCTATTATATTGACGGGAACACCTGGCTGCTGAACAAAATAACCGCAGTAGCTTCCATGCAGGGCCAGGACACAAACGTGGTAACTACCCTTTCTAATTATCAGAAAACAGATTTCGGCTACCTGCAAGCTTATAAGATCGACGTGGACCTGGGCCAGATCCAGCTGGGCTACGTATTGAAATCGGTCACCGTTAATAAGGATGTCGACCCCAAAATATTTGAAATGCCGGGGAAATAGACCAGGCTATATCTATTGATAAAATATTGGCGCAGGGCTCCGAAAGAGGCCCTGCTTTTTTTTAGGCACAGACGCAAGCATTGGGCGATACGGCAAGGTGGCATGCAACACTCGTTTTGTTTTGCGACGTCTTCATGCAATAACGACAAATAAATAGGGCACATATCAAAACAATATTTTGTTACTGGCGTTATAAATAATGTAATATTATAGCTTATGTTTAAAAAATAAAATAATATTCGTCAATAAATGCTTGCAACAAACCTAACCCATCACGCCGCATCATGGATAAAAGAACCGAATTTGCTGATCTGATTACCGCCAACCGGGAACTTGCCTTTCAAAAAGATGAGAAGGTAAAACGTGCGAAAGAGTTAATCATTGCCAACGTGGAGCTTGCTTTTCAAACTAAAGAAAAAAAATGCCGAGCTGAAGAGCTTGTTATTGCCAATAAAGAACTGGCTTTTCAGAATGCCGAAAAAGAAAACAGGGCCGCAGAACTGATCATTGCCAATAAAGAGCTTGTTTTTCAGAGTGAGGAGAAGGAAAACAGGGCAGCCGAGCTGATCATCGCCAATAAAGAGCTGATTTTCCAAAATGCCGAAAAAGAAAACAGGGCGGCAGAGTTAATCATTGCCAATAAAGAACTGGTTTTTCAAAATGCGGAAAAAGAAAATAGGGCAGCCGAGTTGATCGTCGCCAACAAAGAGCTGGTTTTTCAAAATGAAGAGAAAGAGAACAGGGCGGCAGAATTAATCATTGCCAATAAAGAACTGGTTTTTCAGAACAAAGAAAAGAAAAAACGCGCTGCCGAAAAGAAGATCGCCGATGTTGTGTTGGCGGCGCAATACGAAAAACTTCTAAAAATTGCTTTCCTTCAATCGCACCAGGTAAGGGTGCCGGTTGCAAATATCCTCGGCTTATTCGAATTATTTGAATTTGACAATCCATCCGACCCGATCAATGGTAAAGTTCTCGTCATGTTAAAACTGGTGGCGGAGTCGCTTGATAAGATCATCCAGGAGATTGTAACAAACACCGCAGGGATAAGCAAGTTAATTAAATAGTGAATTTGAATTGGGCTTTTGTTAATTCGGAAGCCGGAATACCGGTTGCGAATGATTTGATTTCTGATTTACCAACCGGAACGCCAGGCGCGCGCTTGTTACAGCACCGCAATATTGTTCAATGTTCATGTTCATCACGCCGGTGTTTTTAGAGATGCCTTATTCACAGTGTATTATGAAAATTTTATCACAAAAATCGACCCCTTCAAGGTGACAAAATCGTGTCACTAAATTTCGTGGGCGCCTAAAACAGCGATGGATTACCGCCCAATTTTATCTTACCCAAATGTTTATAAGCAAACTCGGTAACTTCGCGGCCACGCGCCGTGCGCATCAAAAAGCCCTCCTGTATTAAAAAAGGCTCGTAAACTTCCTCAATAGTACCTTCATCTTCGCCTACGGCGGTAGCGATGGTTTTTAATCCCACAGGCCCGCCTTTGAACTTATCGATGATTGTTGAAAGTATTTTGTTATCCATTTCGTCAAGGCCATGTTCATCAACATTCAAGGCATTTAGCGCAAATTTAGCAATGGCGGTATCGATATTTCCGTCGCCTTTTATTTGTGCAAAATCCCGGGTGCGGCGCAGCAGGGCATTGGCTATACGCGGGGTACCGCGGCTGCGGCGGGCAATCTCATACGCGCCCTCGTCGCTTATCGGTGTTTTCAGGATAGAGGCCGAGCGCAGCAAAATAGTGGTCAACAGTTTGGCATCATAATATTCAAGCCTCGAATTTATGCCGAACCGGGCACGCAGGGGCGCTGTTAACAAACCCGACCGGGTAGTGGCGCCAACCAGCGTAAACGGATTAAGCGATATCTGTACCGACCGTGCATTCGGGCCGCTCTCCAGCATTATATCTATCTTAAAATCCTCCATCGCCGAGTATAGATACTCTTCAACCAGCGGACTGAGGCGGTGTATTTCGTCGATAAATAAAATGTCGCCGGTTTCCAGGTTAGTGAGCAGGCCGGCAAGGTCGCCGGGCTTATCTAAAACAGGGCCGGAGGTGATCTTAATACCGACACCCATTTCATTGGCAATGATATACGATAACGTGGTCTTACCGAGCCCCGGCGGCCCATGCAGCAGCACGTGGTCAAGCGCCTCGCCGCGCTGGCGGGCAGCCTGTACAAATATTTTTAAATTTGCTAATAGTTTATGCTGACCGGTAAAATCCTCAAAAACCTGCGGCCGCAAAACTTTTTCAATATCACGTTCGGCAGGAGAGAGGCGTTCGCGGTCAGGGTCGAGGTATTCGTTCATTTATAGAGGTTAGAGACTGAAGATTAGAGATTAGTTTGTTTCGGTTCCACATAGCGTTCGGTGCATGGAGTTAGAAGTCAAATATAAAATTGTGCACAATCCAAACTTACGAAGTTTTTAAAACTTCGTAAGTTTTTCTCCGGTAAAAAATAACTAATCTCCAACCTCTAATCTCCAACCACTAGCCTTCTGGAAACTTTCTGAAAATCGCGTTTATCCGCATTTGAATAACTCCAAAAAAGGCTTCCCTGAAGATACTGGTCGACATTTTTGAAGTGCCGAGGGTGCGGTCGGTAAAAATGATGGGCACCTCGACCAGCTTAAAGCCATGTTTTACCGTGGTATATTTCATTTCGATCTGGAAGGCGTAGCCAACAAATTTAATTTTATTAAGGTTTACTGTTTCGAGCACTTTGCGTTTATAACACATAAAACCGGCGGTGAAGTCCTGTATGTCAATGCCGGTTATAAAGCGAACATACACCGAGGCAAAATAACTCATTAATACCCTGCTCATAGGCCAGTTTACCACGTTTACGCCATTAATGTAGCGCGAACCAATGGCGGCATCGGCGCCTTCCATGCAGGCTTGCCTTAACTTAAATAAGTCATCCGGGTTATGTGAAAAGTCGGCGTCCATTTCGAAAATATAGTCGTACTGGTGCCCGATGGACCATTTAAAGCCGTGGATGTAGGCGGTACCAAGCCCCTGTTTTCCCTCGCGTTCCTCAAGGAACAAGCGCTCGGGAAATTCAATTTGCAGCCCTTTTACAATATTTTGCGTTCCGTCGGGCGAGCCGTCGTCAATGATAAGTATATGAAAATCATGAGGTAAAGAAAACACTTTGCGGATCATCCGCTCTATGTTTTCTTTCTCGTTGTAGGTGGGTATAATAACGATGCTATCCGGCACTACCGTAGGTTTCTGTTAATAAAACGACAAAAATAGTTGATTTCACACGATTAAAAATAAAAAACAGGAAAGCTTAACTAACTTTCCTGTTACAATAAAAAGAATATCGCGCTGATTTATAAATTATCTGTATCGGCAATGATCTTATTGTGGTCCGCTGGGTCGATGTCAGGATTATCAATGTAATTACGCTCTTTAATGTAGGGCGACACGATAAGGAACGCTACAACAAACACCATGATAAAACATACGTCAAAATACCAGTAAAAATTTGCACCGGCAAGATGTTTGGCAAAAAAGCCGCCCTCAGCTTTTTTACTTTGTACCCAGGCCGTAATAAGATTACCCACTGCTACCACCATTAACCAAATTGCTGTCATGGTACTTTTCATCGATTTTGGCGAATGCGTATAAGCATATTCCAGGCCAGTGATCGAAACCAGCACTTCGGCCGCTGAAAGCAATACGTAAGCGAACGCCTGCCACCAAAATGATGGATGCCCGCCTTTGTCGATATTGGTTTGTATGAGCGCTATCACTACAAATGACATGGCGGTAAGTACCAAACCAACACCAAACCTGCGCAACGCGGTACTCTTAAGGCCGATTTTATCAAACCATGGATACACCCAATAATTAAATACCGGTATAAGTATCAATATGATCAAGGGGTTGAAAGTTTGTACCTGGCCAGGGTAAATGGTGAACTTTACAAAGCCCAGGTTGATGTTCCGGTTCATTTTTTCGAGCTGAACTACCCATTCCGAAAGATTTTGGTCCCAAACCGCCCAAAATCCCAGTGCGAAAAAGAATACGAACATCACACGCCAAACAGCTTTAGTGCCTTCCACTTTTTCAGGATCAAATTTATCCTTTGCTACATCCAGCAGTGGTTGCCCTTTTTTCTTTTTCGCTATATTAAACAGTGCATATATGGAAATAAAAACAAAATTGTTTTTATTCACGCCGCGGGGAGGTACCCTTACATACATTTTTCGGCCGGAGAAGAAGATGATGGTCGCCAGCGCCATCAATATGCCCGGGATGCCGAATGCTAACCTGGGGCCAAAGTTGGCGTATGTCCAGGGAATCAGTATTGTGGATACCATTGAACCGGCATTGATACTGAAATAAAACCAGCCGTAAACCTTTGATAACAGATCCTGGTTTGATTTGTCGAACTGGTCGCCCACGTTGGCTGATACACACGATTTAATACCACCGGCGCCGACAGCGATTAAAACCAAACCTGTTGAAAACAAGGGAAGGCTGGTAGTAAATGAGGATGTAAAAAGGTTACCCAGGCAGTACACCATGGATATCCACAAGATCACTTTATATTTTCCAAAGTACCAATCGGCCATCAGGCCTCCTAAAAGCGGCATAAAATAGGATAGCGCAACGAATAGGTGTGTTTGCTCGTTTGCCTGGGCGGCGGCTTTTTCTGCCAAAGAGGCAATTTTGTGCGGGTTATAAAATTCGGCTACCAGGAAAGTCACCAGGATGGAGCGTAAACCGTAATAACTAAAACGTTCGGCTGCCTCGTTCCCGATGATAAAGGGCACCGCCCTGGGAAATCTTGATTTTTTGGGAGCAGCGTCTGCTGATAATGTTTCTTGAGCCATAAGATCAGTTAAAAATTCAACTAAAGTACTATTATTCCTTTAAATCCAAATTAAATACTGACCTGGAATTGGTTTTCAGTTGAATATGTTGATTAGGTCTCAATAAGTTGGTATAAATTGTATCAGGTACAGTCTAAGCTCCAGGAGCAACCGCACACCTAATCAACCACTTGCTTAATCAACCCCCTCATTTATCTTTCCTGACGCTTGACCTATCCGCCTGCGCCTGTTTTTTTGGGTCGACATAATCAGCATCGGTGCTGTTCGGCATGTTCCTCATATCAAGGTTGTCCACATATACCCATCTCCCGTTTTTTAACTTGTACCCATCGTAGGTCATGTCGGGCCCGTAGGTGTTGCGCTGGCCCTTTAGCTTTGGGTCTGGCGGCGCCAGGTGGTCGAACACGATCAGGTCCTGGTCGGGTACATACTTCAGCAGCATGGAAACCTGGCGGGTATATTCAAATACGACCCTATCCCTCCTTTTTCCGTTTCCGTCAAAAATAGGCATGCCCAGTACGGGTTTGTCATCTTTAAATGAAAGTACTTCAATAACCTTTTTGGTTGATTTTACGGTATAACCCTTCCAGCCAAGCAAAACATAGTACAGTTTAGGCGAGTAAACCGGGATGATCCTGTAATATTCGGCCCCGAACCATTTTTTGTTGTCGCCAATCGAATCTTCCGGGTTTTTCATGAAAGGGGAATCATCACTCAACGGGTACATCTGTAAATTACCACCCGTATTTATCTGGATAGTCCCATAAAAACGGTAGCTGCCATCGTCGTTAACAATAGGCCAGCTTATAATCCGGAACCGGTTGTCAGGCGAATTAATGATGCTTACAGTTTTCACCGAATCGAAGGGGTAAAGAAAGGAATTCGGGATTTTTAAGGCGCTTACCAATGTTTTAATAAAAGCATAGTTCGCGTTTTTACGCTCCAGGTCATTATCCTGGTTAATAAATTTATTGCCCAGGTCCTTTAAGCTGTCTTCGTAAATTTGCAGTTGTTTGAGGCGCCCGTTTTCGTCGGAATGCTGCGCGAAGGTAAGCCGCGGCAAAATGGCCAGGATAAGCAGGGTTATGCGTATTCGTTTCATCATTTCTAATTAACGCAAATTTTCAATAACCATTGCGCTTGCGCCGCCGCCGCCGTTACAAATTCCGGCAACGCCATATTTCCCGTCGTTTTGCTGCAGCACGTTAAGCAAAGTTACAATGATCCTTGCGCCGGATGCCCCAAGCGGGTGGCCCAGCGAAACCGCGCCTCCGTTCACATTCACCCTGGCAGGATCGAGTTTTAAAAGCTGGTTATTGGCAATGGCAACCACTGAAAATGCCTCGTTAATTTCAAAGTAATCTATCTGAGCCGATGATAAGCCGGCCCGGTGCAAAGCCAGCGGAATAGCCTTTGCCGGCGAGGTAGTAAACCATTCAGGGGCTTGCTGTGCATCGGCGAAGGAAATTATTTTTGCCAATGGTTTTATGCCCATTTCGTCGGCTTTCGTTTTACTCATTAACACTACGGTTGCCGCGCCATCATTCAAAGTAGATGCGTTTGCAGCGGTTACTGTGCCCTCTTTTTTAAATACGGGTTTTAAGGTTGGAATTTTATCGAATTTTACCGCTTTCGGCTCCTCGTCTTCGGCAAATAAAGTAATGTCGCCTTTTTTGTCTTTTAGCTCAACCGGCGTAATCTCGTTGTTAAACCTGCCTTCAATTTGCGCCTTTTGCGATCTTTTATACGATTCGATAGCAAATTCATCCTGTTCGTTGCGACTAATATTGCATTCTACAGCGCACAGCTCAGCTGCCGAACCCATGTGATAATCATTGTAAACATCCCACAGGCCGTCTTTTATCAAACCATCGATAACCTGCCCGTTGCCAAGCCGGTAACCATTGCGGGCTTTATCAAGATAATAGGGGACATTGCTCATGCTTTCCATCCCTCCGGCCAAAACAATTTCGTTCTGCCCGGTGGCTATGCTTTGGGCGGCCAGCATAATCGCCTTCATGCCCGATGCGCATACTTTATTAACCGTAGTGGCCGGTAGCGACGGCAAACCGCTAAAAACGGCTGCCTGGGTAGCAGGCGCCTGCCCTAAGCCGGCTGATAAAACGTTACCCATATACACTTCCTGTATGTGTTCGGGAGATAAGCCCGCTTTTTCAACGGCCGACTTGATAACGATAGCTCCCAGCTGCGTGGCGGATAAACTGGCAAGGCTGCCGCCAAAACTGCCGATAGGTGTGCGTGTGGCAGAAACAATAACTACTTCTTTCATAAAATGATGTTAAAATTGGAAAGACAAATTTAGGCTTTTTTAATGTGGGAGCGGCAACATTTTGCGTCTCCGCAGGGAAATGGCTTTTTAAATATCCGGATAATCGTTGAGGGATGGTTTTGTTTACGAGGTGAATGATTAAGGTCAAAAAAAACGGCCATTTCATTTTCATCCCCAATACCCCGTCGGGTCTTTTGAACTTTTTTTAAACTTGAGAGGTCCTCGCAGAGGCGGCCTTCGTTATATTATCACGTAGTATGTAGATATTTTCCTGGCCACCAATCTTCACGAATCCATGCCTTTCAAGCAATTGGACCGAGCGCAGATTCCCTGGGTCCGTATCGGCCATAATCGCTTGCAGACCTAAGCGGCCAAAGCCATAAGCTAATACATGGGTCATTGCTTCCTGCATGAAACCCTGGCCCTGGTGATCGGGGTGCAATTCATAGCCTATTTCGGCCTGGTGTTGTTCCAACTCGAAATTCCGCAAGCCAATAGTACCCAATAGCTTATCTTCGTTTTTGCGGGTTATCACCCAATAAAGGCCCTCATTGTCACGCGTAATTTGGTTCACGTTTGCTATAAACTCGCGGACATCATTCAAAGACCCCGGCAGGGGCCGGCCTAAAAAACGGTTCACCCGCTCGTCGGTGCGCAAGGCAAAAAGTTCATGAACATCGTTATCCTGCAATTGCCTTAACACCAGGCGTTGGGTTGTTATTACTGGGAATGGTGTAAAATTCAGGTTAAGCATATCGGTATAAAAATTAATGCCTGTTTAATTTATCATCAACCTGGTCTCCTTTAGAAGCTGTCTAAAAATGATAATGCAAATTTACTGCAAACGTAAATTCATTGCCGTTGGCTTCAGCCAACGGAACATTAGTAAGGAAGCTAATGGCTTCAGCCAAAAAAGCCGCCGGATCATGCTCACATATTATTTGGCTAAAGCCGACCTTTCATTTATTTAATCCCGTTGGCTAAAGCCAACGGCAATGATAAATTTATCCCATTTTTAGACAGCTTCTTAGAATTATTTTCGGTAAGCAGAACGCGAAATATTGCTTTTCTACGAATCTTTCTTCTTCCGGCCTTTCCTGCGCTCATTTAAAGCTTGCTGCAGCAGGTATTCTATCTGGCCATTAGTGCTCCTGAATTCATCCCCCGCCCATATTTCAATCTCTTTTAGTACATCGGGATTAATACGTAATATAAATGCTTTTTTTTCAGCCATGATTTAATGTCTTGCCTTTCTTCGCCTGCTTAAAATAACTAAATAGGTTCCGAAAAAAGTTAGCAACGGGATCAATGTTGCAGGCGCCAGGCTCTGATCAATGTAAATAGTACTCTTCAAACTAAAAGGATTGCTTTTAAAATGCATTATTTTCCCGTACCCCGCCGACTCCCAAATATATTCGCGCGACCAAATTGACGGCCTGTAAAAATCAGCCCGGAAACCGGTTTGTAAGGTTAATGTTGCCCTGCGGCTAAACCATTCACGGGTTAATTTTCCGATAAACCCGTTATTGCCCTCTGTGATCAATATTTCCCGCTTAAAAAGATCACCACGCTGAAATATCCGGGTCCCGGTAGCCGATTCGGCAGTTGCTTTACGTCGCGTAAGCTGGTGAAAAGTTATTTTGCCATAGCTGTTAAGGCCATCGGTTAACTCATATTCGGGGCTGAACCAGCCTTGTTTTATAAAGGAAAGTTCCGTTATTATCTTTGGATCGAGTATAGTGTACATGTGCTTAATGATATAAGGTACCTGTATTAACAACCGGGTTTACGCTGCGGTCGCCGCATAAAACAACCAGCAGGTTGCTCACCATGGCTGCTTTGCGCTCTTCATCCAGGTTGACAATGTTTTTTTCAGAAAGCCTGGCCAAAGCCATTTCAACCATGCCAACCGCGCCTTCAACAATCAGCCTGCGGGCAGATATAATGGCCGATGCCTGCTGGCGCTGCAGCATAGTATGAGCAATTTCGGGCGAATAAGCCAAATGCGATATCCGGGCTTCCAGCACCTCTATGCCTGCGCGGTCGAGCCGTTCGTTCAATTCTTTTTCAAGTAAGTGGCTTACCTGTTCAGCGCCGCCACGCAGCGTGATGCTTGCCGTTTCGTCCTCGAT
>Ga0134126_10003109_pt1 | contig 20728 bp, 16 predicted proteins | sample KB31752_FD_96881 | JGI IMG/M metagenome (GOLD analysis project Ga0134126, IMG submission 96881) | Terrestrial soil microbial communities with excess Nitrogen fertilizer from Kellogg Biological Station, Michigan, USA - KB3-175-2 | ecosystem: Environmental > Terrestrial > Soil > Unclassified ... | reverse complement strand
TTGTGCGCGTTACAAGTTCAAGTACGAGCGCACCGGAGCGATGAATTGATAGTTTCCATCCCGGTGGCACGACTGTCGTAGCCGTGTACTCGGCCACAATCAATGGTCCTGCGGAAGTAAATCCCGTTTTCAGGTGCTCGCGCGTGAGCACTCTCGCTTGAATCGCTTTCCCCGCAAATATGACCGAGCCCCGGTCTTCTTGTTGCTTTCTCTGCTTTCCCGTTTCCGAACGCGCCCGGTCAGCTGATTTTTGCGCGATTGTGGCGCGCAGGCGAAGCGTAACTGCTTCTATCTTCTTTTCTGGATGGTGATATCCAAATCTCCGCTGATGGGCCTGATGGAAGTCCTGGAGCAGCGAAGCAGATTTTTTCCACGGAATCCGCAGCTCGTATCCCTGCCCCTGATAACGCATATCCATGGAATATTCCAGGCGAGGAGAACCGTGCCATTCCTCATGCGAGTACTCTCGTAGCGCGGCTTGTTTTAGCTCGTTGAAGATCGTGCAGATTTCCGTCGCAGAGTTCTGAAACTCGCTCACCCTAAGCAGCATGGGAGCCGTGCGGGAAAAATCTTTGACAACGTCGCTGACCAAAATCCCGTGGGCCGAAAGGGCTCCCGGTGCTGGCGGAACGATGACACGCGGCATGGAGAGCGCAGCGGCCAACTCGCATGCATGAAGGGCCCCTGCGCCTCCGAACGCAAGCAGCGAGAATTCGCGCGGATCGTAGCCCTGCTCAATGGAGACCACACGAATGGCTTTTTCCATGGTGGCGTTGACCACGCGAATGATGCCCGATGCCAACTGCTCCGGCGACCAGTTCAGCCCGTTCTGAAAAATCCATTCTGCAAATAGAGCTTGCGTGCGTTCGATCTCGAGACGAAACTCGCCTCCAAGGAAGTTTTCGGCGCGCAAGCGACCGAGCAACAGGTTGGCGTCGGTGACGGTTGGCTGTGTGCCTTTGCCGTAGCAGATTGGACCGGGATCGGCTCCGGCCGATTCCGGTCCTACCCGCAATGCGCCGCCAGCATCGACACGCGCCAGCGATCCTCCGCCCGCTCCGACTGTGTGTATGTTGAGCATGGGCACGCGCACCGGTAGACCTGCAACTTCGGCTTCGGAAGTCAGGTTCAGCTTGCCTTCGAGCAGAGCAACGTCAGTGGAAGTGCCTCCCATGTCAAAGGAGACGATCTTTTCGAATCCTGCAGAGCGTCCAATCTCCAGCGCGCCGACTGCTCCTCCAGCGGGACCGGAGAGGACAGTTCGCACCGGCTGCGCCCCGGCGGTGGCCAGCGCAGTAATGCCTCCGCTCGACTGCATCACGAACACACGCGTCTTTCGTCCTATTGAGAGACGCGACTGAAGGCTTTCCAAATAGCGCTGCATGAGCGGCTGCAAGTAGGCGTTTACCGTAACCGTGCTCATGCGTTCGTACTCCCGAAATTCAGGAAGAATCTCGTGAGAGAGCGAAATCGGAACGTTAAGTCGCCGCAACTCGCGCGCGACTGCGAGTTCATTTGCAGGATTGGCGAATGAGAACAACAGGCACACTGCGAGCGACTCGGGATTGCGTTCTCGAATAGTCTGCAAAAGCGTGGACAGTTCTCTTGACGATGGAGCAAGTTCCACGGTGCCCTCGGGCCGCGTGCGTTCTTGCACACCGAAGCGCACCTCGCGAGCGACGAGAGGTTCGATTCTTGTAACGTTCAGGTCGTAGAGTCTGGGTCGAGCCTGGCGCCCAATCTCGATCGCGTCTTCGAATCCAGCCGTCGTTACCAATGCTGTACGTGCGCCTTTCCGCTGTACCAGAGCGTTGGTTCCTACTGTCGTACCGTGGAGCAGGACGATCTCACATTCACGACCGGCGGCGATTTTCTCTACTGCCTGAGCTATGGCTTCGGATGGATCATGAGGCGTGGAAAAAACTTTGAGGATTCTGAGGCGGCCATCTTCGATCCAGACGCAATCGGTGAAGGTGCCGCCGGTATCCACGGCAATCCGCAGCGGTGATGCTTGCTTGTCTCTAGAAGAAGCCAGGCTGATCTCCGGAAATCGCGAAACCGGATTTTACCGAAAGCGCGGAAGAAGCAGGTCGGCAGCAACGAAAAGAAACAGCACGACAGAAATGATGCCGTTCATGGTGAAGAATGCCGCGTTCAGCTTCGACAGATCTTTTGCAGAGACAAGCGAGTGCTCGTAAGCAATGAGAGCGGCAACGGCTATGACGCCAGCGATGGCGAGCTTGCCGAGTCCAAACGCAAATACCACGGCGAAGAGGAACAGAAGCATAAGCGCGTGCATAATTCGCGCCAACAGCAGCGCATTGCCAATCCCATAATGGCGTGGCACCGACTGCAGACCAAAGCTGGTGTCAAACTCGCAGTCCTGACATGCATAGAGCACATCGAAGCCGCCTACCCAGAACATCACCGCTCCCGTGAGCAGAAGGATGCGCGGATCAAGCGAGCCGCGAATCGCGATCCAGGCAGCGGCCGGAGCGATGCCCAGAGCGAATCCCAGTACCAGGTGTGACCATCTCGTGAATCGCTTCGTATACGAATAGAGGAAAACAATCGCCAATGCCACTGGAGAAAGAATCAGTGTTAGGCGATTGAGCATTGCCGCTGAAAAAACAAAAATGGCACTGGCAATCACGACAAACGCCGCGACGAAGTTCTTATTCAGAATTCCTGCCGGCAGAGCGCGTTGGCTGGTTCGCGGATTTGCGCCATCAATCTCTGCGTCGGCGTAGCGATTGAAAGCCATCGCGGCGGAACGCGCGGCGACCATCGCGACAATGATCCACAGGAGTTGCCAGGCGCTGGGCCATCCATTGCTGGCCAGCATCGCGCCGCAGAGAGCAAAAGGCAGGGCAAAAATCGAGTGCTCCCACTTGATCATTTCCAGCGAGACGCGCACGTTGTGCAGAGTGGACATGCGCATTCATTCTAACCATTGGAGAGGTTAAGAAAGATTTGTAGAGAAAATTGCGCAGTTTCTAACGCCAGTGAAAGTCCAGCTTCACGATTTCCGTACTGGCAACGGGCTTGTCGCCCAGCATCGCGGGCTGATATTTCCAGCGTTTCACGCAGTCGGTTGCAGCAGCTCGAAGTAACGGCGGTCCTGAAACAACTGTGATGTTGCTGACCGCGCCCGTGGGATCGACGTTCACATTAAGCAGGACCTCGCCTTCGACATGGAGCTGCCGAGCCATTGACGGGTACTGAGCCGGAACGGAACGGATCAAATGTGCGGGAACGGCCGTTTTCGGAACTGGTGCGGCCAAAACTGGCGTGTGAGCCGGTACGTCGGCGACCACGTCTTTCAGCGCTTCCGGTTTGGCTGCGCTGGCCGTTTCAGCTACGCGCAGCGGCAGAGCAACCGGCTCCTCGGCTGAATCGTCAGCCTTAGTTTTGCGAACTGCTGCATAGGAAGAACCGTGGCGGACTGCGACCGGTGTCTCCGGTGCCACGCCTGGAGCTTCAGTTTGCGTTGACTCAGCGGCGGCCTGGACAGGGATTTGGGGCAATTGGGCATTTACGTCGGACGCACTGGAAGGCGCTGCCACGACGGGCCGAGCTGAAGTCGATGGCTCGGGATATGCAGATTCCGTTGCATCCGCCGCGTCCAACGCACTTGCTTGCGCCGCATTCGACTCCTTTGCCGGAATTGCGCGAGCGATCTTCTGTGCGATCTTGCGCACTTCAGGGGCAGGTGTCGCCTCTAGCAGCTGGGGCTTATGTGCAAACCAGTAGCGCGCGCCTACGGCGTCTCCGGACAGCGCAGCGAAAAATATTGCTGAGTAGACAGCCTTCTTGCGTTGCTCACGCTTATGAGCAGCGCGATTGGCTGCGCGGAACTGCGCAACGGAATCGGTCGTCGCAACCTTGGTTGCGATTCGTTCCGGAGAATGGGCGTGTCCGCCGTTGAAATCTCGTGCCACCGAATCTGCGAGGACGAGGAGGTCCTTATCCGAAACTGGAGTCGCCTGACGCGCTTGTGAAGTTGAGTTGCCGATTTGCGCCGCGGTAACGGCGACAGAAGGTCTCGTCTCCTCCGCTGGAAATTGGACGGGCCAGAATTCCGGCTGGGCACTCGTGAATTCGATTTCAACCTGGTGCGTGCCGTTCAGCCCCGGCTCCACGCCAATCGCGTGGCACTCTGCCGTGCGCCCATTCTTCAGATTCTGGAGAGTCAGCTTATTGCCGACCCGCATCGATAGCGTAGTGCTCAACACGCAACCACGGAGCATGACAAATTGAGTGCGCGGCTGATCCTTCCCACCAAACTGGTCGCGAAGCTCGACAGGCAGTGAAATGGCAATGCGGACCACTCTCCTGCTGCGCGTAGCATGGGCCAACGCAGCGCTATCGGAGACACCGCCGATCGGCTGATCGGTCTCGAGTGCTGAAAAATCGCTTCGCTGCGTCATCTTGCCTCTTCCCGAATTGAGATTCGGTGCCTCGATTACACACCTTATTTACCTCGCAAGTCACATCACGAAAGGCGCAACAGAAGGACGAACTCCGCATAGCACTTTCGTGCATTTACCAGCTCGCGTTACTATCGGACTAGTACTTTTGAGCAGCGGATTTAGAACCTGTGGCGACTGTGGTCGAAAGCAGGGGTTCGAGTGGGCAGCGTCAGTACCCTCCGCAGTAGCGGATCGGTCTGAAAACTAACCCATCCGCTACCGCGAAGGGTACTGACGGAAACCGACATTGCAAACAAAGGAATGAACTTGATCAAAAAACTCCTCCTTATTTTTACGGCGCTGGTCTTAGTAGTTTTCTGTTTCCCCGGTCTCAGCTATGCGAAGGATGAAGGTGATCGGGCCAAGCTCCAGGATCGTCTGAATAAAGCGGGAACGATTTTGAACCAGGTAACCGCTGCTCCCGATAAAGGCATTCCGCAGGAGATCTTGGCGCATGCTGAATGTGTCGGGGTGATTCCGTCGCTGATGAAGGCGGGTTTTGGCTTCGGCGGCGAGTACGGACAAGGTGTTGTGACCTGCCGGACGGCACATGGATGGAGCGCTCCAGCCTTTTATCGTCTCGGCGGTGGGAGCTTTGGGCTGCAGATCGGAGGCGAAGCTGTCGATCTGATCATGCTTTTCATGAACGACAAAGGTGTGCACTCGCTGCTTGCGCACAAAGTAAAGATTGGCGCCGATGCATCTGCGTCCGCTGGTCCAGTTGGACGTACGGCAGCCGCGGACACCAACATTTTGTTGCAGACAGAGATTCTTACTTACTCTCGCTCGAGAGGGATCTTCGCCGGAATCTCCCTGAAAGGTGCATGGATCGAGCAGAACGGCGGTGATACTCGAACGTTTTATGGTCGTGACATTAACTTCCGCGTCATCCTAAGCGGAACGGTGCGGCCCCCGGCAGGTTCTGAGGGGTTCCTTTCTGCTGTGCGCAAGGACTTCGGAGAAGCCAAGGCGGCAGCGCGGTAGTTCGCGAGCATTCTGAAACAGGTAGGCTCTTATTCACGAAGTAAGAGTGCCCGTCGCTATCGCAGCGGGTGCTGCAGTACGTTGCAAGTCTTCGCAGTCGAATGGTAGCGTCGCGATTCGCATGCGAGAGAACCTCGAGTACGTACTGGTCTGGGCGTTCGTTCACAGCATCGGCGCGCTGCCGAGGCCGCTCGCCATCGGGACTGGCAAGTTTCTCGGATTCACGGCGTACGGGTTGATGTCCCGGCTGCGAAAAGTGGGATTCCGCAACCTCCAGATCGCATTTCCCGAGATGGCCGAGAAGCAGCGGCGGCGAATTGTCTTCCAGCTCTTTCAAGGCTTGGGGCGGCAGCTGGCCGAGTTCTGCATGTTTCCGCGATATACGGCCGAGAACGCACGCAAAGTGGCTACCTATGATGGCTTCGAAAACTACGAGGCTGCGCGAGCTGCCGGTCGCGGAGTGCTCTTGCTCACCGCGCACATCGGTGGTTGGGAGATCGGCTCGTTCGTCCATTCCATTTTTGGGAATCCCATTAAGATTGTCGTGCGCCGGTTGGACAACCGCAAGGTTGACGAGCTCGTCGATCGTTATCGGACGCTTCACGGAAACGAGACTTTCGCAAAAGAAGACTTTGCACGTGGGCTGCTGGCAGCCATGAAAGCCGGCGAGACGGTCGGCATCTTAATGGACACAAACATGACGCCACCGCAGGGAGTCTTCATAGACTTCTTCGGTGTGCCTGCTTGTACGGCTTCGGGAATGGCGCGCGTGGCGTTACGGTCTGCGGCCGCCGTGGTCCCGGCATTCACGATTTGGGATAGGCAGTTGAGGAAGTATCGCGTGCGCTTCGATCCGGCCTTGAAGCTCGTTTCCACCGGCGATGACGAAGCCGATGCAGTCGCAAATACCGCAATATTTACGCGGGTGATCGAGGAGTACGCTGCGAAATACCCGGAGCAATGGTTGTGGGTGCATCGCCGCTGGAAAACACGTCCACCGGGCGAGCCTCCGATTTACAAAGCTTCATGAAGGGCGAAAGCTACAAGATTGGAGATCTCGCCGCACGCTTTGGCGCACAGTTGCAAGGCGATGCCACCACCCTGGTTACGGGGGTTGCGAGTATCAGCACCGCTCGCGAGGGCGACCTCGTGTTTGCTTCTGATGAGGATAAATTTCAGCAGGCGCTGGACTCGCGTGCGACGGCGATCGTAACAGGTCGCTTTGCGAACACGGCGCGCCGCGACAAGCCATTCCTGATTGCCGACAATCCCAAACTTCAATTTGCGTGTATTGCCGCCGAGCTTTACCAGCAGACTGCGGTCGAGGGCCACGATGAGAGCGCTCAAATCCACGTCACCGCACAGATTGGCGAGCACACCTACATCGGCGCTGGAGCGGTGATTGAAGAAGGCGCTTCGGTCGGCGACTATACGACAATCGGCGCGAATTCCGTGATTGGGAAAAACGCGCACGTTGGGAACCACTGCCGGATCGATCCCAACGTGACCATTTATGCTGACGCGAGGCTCGGCGATCGAGTGATCATACAGGCGGGCACTGTGCTGGGATCGACCGGATTCGGCTACGTTCAGGATGAGCATGGCCGACATCAGTTGTTTCCCCAAATTGGAGGATTGTTGATCGAAGATGACGTCGAGATTGGCGCGAACTGCACCGTCGATCGCGGCTCGCTCGATCAAACAGTGATCCGCAGCGGAGCCAAGCTCGACAACATGGTTCATATCGGCCACAACGTCGAGATCGGCGAGAACGCGGTGATTGCCGCTCAGACCGGCATATCCGGCAGTTCCCGAATTGGCCCTGGAACCTTGATTGGAGGCCAGGTGGGTATAGGCGAGCACGCGGAAGTGGAAGGTGGCACAATTCTGGGTGGGCAGAGCGGCGTGCTTAATGGCAAGGTCTTGCGCGGGAAGGGAATTGTGTTTTGGGGAACGCCGGCGCGGCCGCTGAAAGAGTACTTGAAAGAGCTCGCCACGCTCGCCCGTCTCAGTCGCAAAGGAACGAAGTAGCTGCTTCATGGCGCTGGTCGTTGTCGGCGGGCAAACGAAGCATGTGGGCAAGACCACGCTGGTCTGCGAGATCATCCGCCGTTTTGTCAGTGCCCGGTGGACGGCTGCGAAGATCACCTCACATTCTCACAAACCACACGGATGCGCCCCGGTTGCGTCCGGATCGGACTGGACAATCTGGGAGCAGAGCGCCAGCGATTCACAAGTCGATACAGCGCTGTATTTGAAGGCAGGAGCCGTGCGATCTTTGCTGGTCTCGGCTGAAGCAGAGAGTCTTGCTTCGGCTTGCGCCGCCTTGAAAGCGGAATTCCCCGCGAATGAAAACGCGATTGTAGAGTCAACTGCGGGCTCTGAGGTGCTCGCGCCGGATCTGTTTTTGCTTGTTGTGAATCCCGAGAATCAGGAATTCAAGTCTTCAGCGAACCAACAGCTCGCGCGGGCTCACGCGATAGTCGTGAACTCGCCGGTGCAAAGGATGAGCGTCGTTGAGAATGTAGAGCGCGCTCTTACAGTTCACGCAATGCAAGCTGGCATTGATCCGAGGTTGGCCAGCTTGATCGAAGGTTTATTGAAAAGGCCCGGCATCTGAGGTCTCGAAGATTCCGCGCCCCTCTTCCATTCCGCACCCCTCTTCCAACGTTCTCAAGCTGCCCGTTTTGGGAATTCTGTCCGGGGGCCGGTCTTGCCCGTATTGCCGCCCTCGAGCGAGATTTTCGCGAACGCGATGTTCAGCACAAGGCCCGACAAGACGTCGAGAAATTCCTCGGTGATGTGAATGGCTGCGCTGATCTCTTCAGCGCTCAGCCCAGACTCCTGCATGCGCTCTACTGTGAGTTGAGGAGCATTCGGGAGATCCGCGGCCAAAGTGAGAGCCGAGTCGTGCAGGGCGCGTCGATTCTCACCGTAGAGTGGCGATGAGACTGCCGGTTTCAGCGCTCCCCAGTACATATTCAGGAAATCCGGAAAGCGCGCGAATGCCTGGTAATCGGTGTTAACGACCGGTACTCCTAATGTGCGCTTAATGTCCTCATAGACCTTCCGAATTGGCGCCGACGCCTCTTCTTCCGAAATCTTGATCGGCTTCTGAGTAAAGATGGGATGTTCAGCATTGCGCTCTGCACTGCTTGTTACCGGAGGACCATCTTCAAATGCCTGCAATTGAGCAGCGGCAATCATGAGCAGCAGAGGATTGTTATAGTGCAGAAGTTCGACAACATCGGTGAGCTCGTGCTGAGCTCCGGTTGAGAAATGCACCTGCTGGATGCTCGCGCAGAGATCTGGCACGGCGAGGTAATTGTGCGTTCTGGTGTATGCCTCTCCCCGCAATCGTTCGGCGCACCGGAAGAACTCCGTTGTTTCTACACACGGACGCAGAGCGTTCCAGATCGCACCCAGAGCAGCGGGATACGCGCCGTAAGCCTGAAACATGACGTTCACGTGAGGAACGCCGAGCGCAGCCTTGATCTCCTGGTAAATCTCCAGAGTGCGGCCGGAGGCGTCGGCTTCGCGCACGAGAGTCAGGCGCCGTTTGCGACTCAGAGGCATAGATGGTGTGATGACGCACTGTGGCGCACAGATGTCATCACAAGCATTTACTCGCTGCTGCCGAGTAAGTGACCCAGCTTCTCTCGTTTTGTTCTCAGATATGCAGCAGAATGTGCGCTCGTCTCCGGCTCACAGGGAACGCGCTCGACTACACGCACGCCGGCAGCTTCCAGTGCAGAGACCTTCTGTGGATTGTTGGAGATGAGTTTGATCTCACTCACACCCATCGCTTTGAGGACGGCCGCAGGCAATTCGAACTCGCGATGATCGGCCTTGAAGCCGAGTTTCTCGTTGGCTTCCACCGTGTCGAGTCCCTGGTCCTGGAGTTCGTAGGCCTGGAGCTTCGCAATAAGTCCGATCCCCCTACCTTCCTTCTGTTCGTAGAGCAGAATTCCTGCTCCTGCGTCGGCGATCATGCGCAGAGCGAGTTCGAGTTGTTGCCGACAGTCACAGCGCAGAGAGTGGAAGACATCGCCGGTCAAACATTGCGAGTGAATGCGCACCAGCGGAGGCGCAGAGTGAATATCTCCCATCACGACGGCCACAGCGGCCTCTGGGCGGCAGGTCTCAGGATCGCGTTGGCTGCCCTCGAATCCCAGAATGCGAAAGTGGCCGAACTGAGTGGGAAAGTCAGCCTCGGCGCGCCTGGTCGCCTGGATTCGATCAGAAGAGGTGCTCATCCCTCGAATTATAGCGAGCCATTCCTGCTAGGCTTAGGGCGTGGACGAGAAGCTGATCCTCATCACGCTGCTGATTCGCCTTGGCGTCGTCGCTGCCATCGCCAGCGCCGTGGTGCGATCTCGCTACTTCAAATCGGTTTTGTTTCGCAACGAAGTGCGCAGCGCCCGCCAGCAGATCAACATTGTCCTCTTCGTCGGTGTGCCCGTCGCCTTGGGTGTGTGGGTGCGCGCGATGGTCCCGAACTTCTCCGCTGCCGACGTAGCGTTTGAGAGCGCGATCATCGTGGGGGTGATGGGCGGCCGACTGGCGGGAGTGGGCCTTGCCGCTTTGTGCGCCGTTCCAGAGCTGTGGCTGCATGAGTTTCTTTCATTTCCCATGAACGCTCTGGCCGGATATGTCGCCGGAGCCTTTCGGGAATTTGCTGCCAATCGCGAGGACATCTGGTCGTTCTCGCCGATGGTCGATCTGAGCATCTATCGCTGGGTTCGCCGGAATTTTCCGCGTCCGCGCCATGACTGGCAGGTCGCATTCTTTGTCGGCATCCTGCTGCTGCAGTTCCTGCGCGAGCAGGTTGGGCGCGCGTTTCCCAATCACGTCTTTTTCCTGAGCAGCAACAATCTGTGGGTCGAAGTTGCCATCTATGTGGGAACAATTGCTGCGGTCGCTATTCCCATAAAGGTCTGGAATGCAACACGTATCGAACTAAAGCTTGAAGAGCAGGAACGTCTGCTGCTGCAGGCTCGACTCGATGCTCTCCGGAGCCAGATCAATCCGCACTTCCTTTTCAACACGCTGAATTCCATTTCTTCGCTGGTGCGAGTAAGGCCGGAGCAGGCGCGCGAGTTGATCGTGAAACTGGCGAACATCCTGCGCTCGCTTCTCAAGAAACATGATGCGTTTGTTCTCCTGCGGGACGAGATCGAGTTCATCGACAACTATCTCGACATCGAAGTTGCGCGCTTTGGCTCCGACAAGCTGCGCGTAATCAAAGATCTCGAACCGCAAACGCTCGAGGTGATCGTGCCCAGCATGATGCTGCAGCCAATCGTAGAGAACGCGATCAAGCACGGACTGGCGCCGAAGATCGACGGCGGCAGCATCGTCCTGCGCAGCCGTTTTCAGCCGGAGCATCGGTTGCGCATCGATATCGAAGACAACGGCGTAGGTATGACCACCAGCAACGGCAAGTTTGGCGAACGAAGAAGATTTGCTCGTGACGGCGACGAGACTGACGCTCATGTTGACGGAATAGGAATGTATAACGTCGCCGAGCGCTTGCGGGTGCTGTACGGAGCGAACGCACACATGACCGTCCAAAGCAGTCCCGGAATAGGAACTCGGATTTCAATCGAAGTTCCTCTGTTGCAGACGGAACGAGAATTCTCTGCCGCGTCTGCGATCTATGAGGCCCGCTCCAGCAATCGTCGATAGAACTTCTCATACTCCGGAATGATCCTGGAGGCGCAGAAGCGCGACTGCGCTTCGAATCGCGCGAGTTTCCCCATCTCCCGCAAGCGCTTCTCATCGGAAAGGACTTCAATCGCGTAAGCAGCCATCTGCTCCACGTCTCCCACAGGAGCAAGAAAGCCATTCTTGCCGTGCTCTACGACTTCCGGCATTCCGCCTTCATTGGTGCCGATAGTCGGAACTTCGCAGGCCATGGCTTCGAGCGCGGCGAGTCCGAATGATTCGAGTTGGCTGGGAAGAAGCATCAGGTCGGAGATGGCAAGCTTCTCGTGAACATTGCACTGCTTGCCGAGGAAGTACACGCGATTTAACAACCCAAGGCGTCGGACCTGCCATTCCGCCGCCGAGCGCTCGGGACCATCACCGATCATGATCAGCCGCGAGGGAACCTTCTCCTGCACGCGATGGAAGATCTCGATTACATCTCCGATTCGCTTTACCGGACGAAAATTCGAGAGATGCACGAGCAGCTTCTCCTCCGGTTCGGCAAACACGGATCGCTCGGCGCTGATGTCTTTCGGGCGCTTGTACAGATCGCAGTTAACGAAATTAGGAATGACTTCGATCGGCTTTCGGACTGCGAACTCCTGAATCGTTCGCTCGCGCAGGTAATCGGAAATCGCCGTCACTCCGTCGCTCTCTTCAATCGAGAATCTCGTCACGGGAAGGTAAGAGGGATCCTGTCCCACCAGGGTGATGTCGGTTCCGTGGAGGGTGGTCACATACGGTAAGTGGCGGGGGAAAGTTGCCTTAGCGAGCATTTGCCGCGCCAACATGGCGCTGACGGAGTGCGGAATCGCGTAGTGGACATGTAGCAGGTCGAGGTCGTAGATCTCGGCTACTTCAGCCATTCGAGTGGCGAGCGCAAGGTCGTACGGTGGGTACTCGAAGAGTGGATACTGCGAGACCGTCACCTCGTGATAGCGGATGTTGTCGTGAGGAGCTGTTAGCCGAAAAGGCTGCGAATAGGAGATGAAGTGAACCTCGTGACCGCGATTAGCAAGCTCGATACCGAGCTCGGTCGCGACCACTCCACTGCCGCCGTAAGTGGGATAGCACGTGATTCCTATTTTCATTTCCGGTGAGCAGGATACCGGAATTGGATGTGCCTGCCCGAATTTCGCTGCAGGAAATCTGGTTGGAACTGGGTCGGAAAAGCGGGTTGTTACTTTCTGCTGCGGGATAAATATTGCGTAGCGCACTTGGCACGCTCCGGCCTATAACCACTTGGCAAGAAGTGCAACTGACGCTACTTACCTCCGCAGCGACAAACAGATGCACATAAATCAAAGCGACAGGCGAAAAGAATCTCTGAATATTTCCATTGTGGGCTCGGTCTACGTTGGCCTGGTAGCAGGCGCTTGCCTCGCCGAAATCGGACATCGAGTCATCCTGGTCGACAGCGACCAGAAGAAAATCGCAGCGCTCCGGAATGGGAAAGTTCCGATTCAGAATTAGGCGGCGAGGCCGATAGCTTAGAAGCTCAGGAGCTTAGCAGCGTAGGAGCTGCCTTGGCCACGTTCATCAGGCTGCAAAAGGCTCCGGATCGTCATCATCAGAATTGCCCAGCAGCTTATCTGCAAGTTGCAGCCAACGATTGATGCGAGCGCCTTCGTTGTTCTCGCGCTCGTCTCGGGTGAGCATATTCCCGGTCAGGAAACGAGGATTTCTCTCCCGTTCCTCGTGATTCTTCCACCATTTTTTGGCCATCGTTCTTTCCTCGGCCGCGGCAGCTTGGGGAGAGTACCCGGCGACATCGGAGTAGATGCAAGTGAGGCAGATCGGAGTTGCACGTAACAGCATTGTTATCAGCAGCTTGGAATATCAGGAACATCGCTCCCTTCACCTCGAATCGGGGAGAAGCTGCCTGGATGTCACGCGTCGGAACGGAGAGCCGGAGGCCAGGAATGCCAGTACGGAAAGGCGCAAAAACAAAGAAAAAGGGAGCGGATCAGCGCACGCAAGAAGGGCGATGAGCACAAGACGAGCACGAGTCGCAGAAAGAGCCACACTCGTCCGCATCGAGAGCCTGAGCTCTAACGCGCCTACCAGACTCCTTTATCGCTGCCGGTGATCCTGTATGCAACCGCCGCAGCGGAGGCCAGATAGGGCAGCAGTCCGAGACGGAAGGTTCCGGGAACATCGCCGCGCATGGCGGCGTGCGTCACCTGATGGGTGTACAGCGCAGCTCCGTGCGGAAGCACCGGAACGCGCAGGAAACGAGCTCGCGGCTTGATCTCGTTGCCGCCAAAACGTGCCGCTGTGACAACGAAATTGGGTAATGCCAAGGGAATTCCACGATATTGCTTCACGTGGTCCGATACCACAGCCAGATAAGTCGCCACGCCGGGCCAGATTCCAGCCGCTTCCGTTGACCGCTTGAGTTCATCGAAATTTAACTCGCCCGATTCGACAATCGCCGCCGAGTTCACGATGTCGCAAACACGGAAGTAGAAGTGTCGGTACATGCGCTGAAGCGTTGCCACGACGATGCGCTCTTCCGGCGCAGGGACGTGATAGGTCTTCTCCTCCACGACTTTGAGCACTCTCCTCGTAACAAACCTGCGCGCAAGCGCGGTATGCTCGCCGGTTTGCCCCAACCGCTGGACATGAATTTCAACCGATTCCTTCAGACCAGGCACAGCGAAGTTCCATTTATTGGCGAGGCGATCGCCCCAGCTTCGCGGCTCGATGTGAGCGTTGAACTTGCTGGTCATCACGTTACAGATAGACTTCTCATCTGCGGTGCTGTAAAGATCGAGGTCGTTGCCGAGATCGGGATAGTGATCCAGCGACTTCATTACCGTCGTCGGGCAATTCGCCGCTTCCAGCTCGTTGCAAATTTCCTGCAGATACACCAGCGCGGTTGAAATCCGCTTGTGTTCCTTCTCCAACTCAGTGGCGGCCCAGCCCGCCAATCGAGTGTCTCCACTGCGCGTAGCGAAATCGAGGACCGTACTGAGCCCGCGCACTACCACATGATGAGAGTCCGCCAATGACAGAAACTCGGTCCGCTCCTGAGGGGTGAGCGATGCGATCAGATCCGTCGCCCTGGAACCCTGAATCGGGTTCAGAGTAAGGGTGAAGAGTGCATTCAGGTACTCTGCTTCGCGATTGATCTTCGTGGACATCTGGCGCGCAACACCTCGCTGTAATGATTTCGAAATGTAGGATGTGTGCTGCTGGATTGTGGTTGGACGGTGAAAGGCAGCTTCTAAGCTGCTAAGCTCCTCAGCTCCGAAAAGAAGCTCCTAAGCCGCTAAGCTCCTAAGCTTCTAAGCCCAAAGCACTGATTCGTATAATCGAGCTTCTTCTTGTCATTCCAATGCTGAGGCTCAGCAGCTTAGGAGCTCAGCAGCTTAGGAGCTTCTTCTTTGGCATACAAAGACCTGCGTGACTGGATCTCCGCCCTTGATCGTGCCGGTGAACTGAAGCAAATTCAGGTCGAAGCGGATCCCATCCTCGAAGTCACGGAAATTGCCGACCGCGTATCCAAGTCCAAGGGCGGGAAGCCAGGCGGCCCCGCTCTTTTATTTGAAAACCTAAAAGGACACCATGGATCGAAGCTCTTGATCAACCAATTCGGTTCCGAGCGCCGGATGCAGATGGCGCTCGAAGTAAATTCGCTCGACGAAATCGCAGGCCGCATCCGCGAGTTGCTCAACCTGAAATCGCCCGAGGGGTTCTTAGAAAAACTGAAGATGCTGCCCATGCTCGCAGAAATGGGCAAGTTCTTTCCCAAGTTGGTTCCGACCGGACCGTGCAAGGAAGTCATTAAACGAGATAGCTTCTCGCTTCTCGATTTTCCCATTCTGAAATGCTGGCCGCAGGATGGCGGTCGCTTCATCACTCTGCCCTGCGTGATCACGCGCGATCCGCGCACCGGGAAGCGCAATGTTGGCATGTATCGCATGCATGTCTATGACGAGCGCACCACGGGCATGCACTGGCAGCGGCAGAAGGTCGCCGCCGAGCACTACCGCGAACGCCTGCGCATGGGCGCTGCCGCAGGATCGAGCGGAGTAGAAAGAAGCAGCGCAGTGGACATCATGGCGCGTTCTTCCGGCGGCAGCATGCTCGCCGAAGGAGATCGTCCATCCGGGAAGATGGATGTTGCTGTTGCCATCGGTACCGATCCTGCACTCACGTTTTCAGCCATCGTGCCTGCCCCCCCTGATGTTGAAGAGTTCATCATCGCCGGCTTCCTCCGCCAGCAGCCGGTCGAGCTGGTGAAATGCGAAACCGTAGATCTGGAAGTTCCCGCGAATGCCGAAATCGTTCTTGAAGGCTACGTGCAGCTGGATGAGCTGCGCCCGGAGGGTCCATTCGGCGATCACACCGGTTTCTACACGCTTGAGGACGACTACCCGGTCTTCCACGTCACCTGCATCACCCACCGTAAAGATCCCATCTACGCGACCACCATCGTAGGCAAGCCGCCGATGGAAGACGCCTGGATGGGCAAAGCCGTCGAACGAATCTTCCTTCCCTTAATGAAACTCACCATTCCCGAGATCGTCGACGTGAATCTGCCGGTCGAAGGTGTCTTTCACAACCTGATGATCGTTTCGATTCGCAAGTCTTATCCCGGCCAAGCGCGCAAAGTGATGAACGCCGTCTGGTCGCTCGGCCAGGCCATGTTCACGAAGTGCATTGTGGTGGTCGATGAAGACGTAAACGTCCACGACATCGGTGAAGTCACACTCAAGGTCTTCAACAACATCGATCCCGAACGCGATATCCAGTTCACGCTAGGTCCAATCGATTCCCTGGATCATGCCTCCCGGCTCCCCAATTACGGTTCCAAAATGGGCATCGACGCCACCCGCAAATGGTCCACCGAAGGCTTCTCCCGCCCCTGGCCGGATGAGATTCGCATGGATCCTCGCGTGAAGGATTTGGTTAACAAGAAATGGAAGAGTTTGGGAATTGAGTAGAAAAACACGACGCGGATTTCGCGGATGGGACGCGGATTAACGCGGAAAGTTTTGAGTGGAGCAATCGTGACAACTGCAGATCTCAAGCACTCGAATTTGACGGATAAATTGATAAACACGTACTACTCCCTTTACAACGAACTTGGCTACGGCTTTCTGAAGAGCGTTTACCAGAAAGCGTTCGCGTTGATGCTGAAAGAGCAGGGGCTTGCTTTCAGGGAACAGGCTCCCATTCGCGTTAACTTTCATGGCGTTGAGATGGGTGAATTCCTGGCCGATTCTGCTAGTTGAGAGTTGCGTACTGGTGGAACTCAAAGCGGTTCGAGCACTGGAACGAGCACACGAACGCCAATTGCTGAATTATCTCCGTGCAACGAACGTCGAGGTAGGCCTTCTGTTCAACTTCGGCCCACGACCACTGTTCCGACGATTAGCATTCGACAATGAGAGAAAAGGCAGAGCCGCAAAGGCCGCTTCATCGAATTCATGAGCCTTTGAAATAATTCTTCCGCGTTTAACCGCGTCCCATCCGCGCAATCCGCGTCGTGTTTTTGTGTCCGCTTCCGAACAGCCAATGCTGTTGCCGAACATGCGCGCACACGCCGCAGGTCGTAAGCTCAACAAAGTCTTAGCATTACCACGGCATAAAGGGTGCTAACTCAATCATTGTCGAGCCGTCTGGAGTGTACATGGAAACGTTCTTACAGGACCTGCGTTACGGCGTTCGCATGCTGGCCAAATCGCCGGGATTTTCCGCGATTGCCATTCTCACTCTGGCTTTGGGTATTGGCGCCAACACTGCCATCTTCTCAGTTGTGGACGGAGTGCTGCTGAGCAAGCTTCCGTTCCCGCATTCGGAGCAGATCGTCTCGCTATTCACGCAAATGCCCAACTTCAAGAATGGATCCATCTCGTACCCGAACTTTGAAGATTGGCGTCGCAACAACCGGACCTTCAGCACCATGGCCGCCTACCGCTCCGACGGCTTCAATCTCGTCGGCACCGGCGAGCCGGAGCGGCTGCACGGAGAAATGGTCTCGGCCGGATTTTTTGAGATACTCGGCGTGAGTCCCATTGTGGGCCGAACGTTCTCCATCGACGAAGACCGCATCGGCGCCAATCCTACGGTCATGATTACGGAAGGATTGTGGAAGAGGAAGTATGGCTCCGATCCGAAGATCATTGGCCAGCGAATGGAATTGAACGGCGTCGGACGCACGATTATCGGCGTTGTGCCTTCGAGTTTCCATTTGCACATCCAGAATTTTCAGCGTGGTGAAGTGCCGAACGAACTGTACGTCCCAGTTGGGGAATGGAATGAGCATCAGTTTCACGACAACCGTGCGGCCGGCTGGGGACTCGACGCAATCGGTCGTATGAAGCCCGGTGTCACCTTCGAGCAGGCGCGAGAAGACATGGCTCGCGTATCGCGCGAGCTAGCTGCGGCCTATCCGGATGTGAATGGTGCAAAGCAGGCCTATCTCGTGCGATTTGAGGATGAGATTGTGGGTGCCGACGGTACGCCCGGCGGACACAATATCCGGCCTGTGTTGGTTGTGCTGCTAGTCGCAGTTGTGTTTGTGCTCCTTATTGCCTGCGTGAACGTAGCCAATCTGCTGCTGGCTCGTTCGACCGTCCGCAATCGGGAATTTGCGATTCGTATCGCACTGGGCGCGGGCGAGGGCCGCATCGTTCGTCAGCTCCTTACCGAGAGCATTCTGCTGGCGCTCATCGGTGGTGGGCTTGGCTTGCTGCTGGCGAAATTCGGAACTTCGGCTGCGCTCGCAGCCATGCCGCGAACTATGCCTCGCGCCGAGGACATTGGGCTCGATCATCGAGTGCTGCTTTTTACGCTTTTCGTTTCAGTCATCTCCGGTATCGCGTTTGGACTCGCACCGGCAATGCGAACATCGCGTTCTAACGTCGGCGCAACTCTGAAAGAAAGCGGCCGTTCTCTGGCTGCTGCGCGCAGCCGCACCCAGTCTGTATTTGTCGTTTTCGAAATGTCGATGGCTCTGGTGCTGCTGGTCGGCGCGGGGTTGATGATCCGAACGCTCTTTGTCCTCTGGGGGCTCAGCCCGGGATTCAATCCGCATAACGTCATGACCTTCTCTTTCTCCGGCCCGCCCTCCTTCAAAGGCGGATCCCCGGATACGGTTCGGGCGGCGCAACGAGAGCTTCACGACAAACTGGCCGCTATGCCGGGTGTTGAGGCAGTTTCGTTCAGTCTGGGCGCAACGCCAATGGCAGGCGACGACGACGATAACTTCTGGATCGTAGGCAGGCCGATGCCGAAACGTAGTGAACTCCCCATGACACTGGAGTATGACGTCGAACCTGGCTATCTACAGGCGATGCAGATTCCGCTGAAGCGGGGAAGGTTCCTAACCGAAGCCGATAACGAGCACGCGCCGTATGTAACTGTGATCGACGAGACCTTTGCCGAGCAATATTTCAAGGATGAAGACCCGATCGGTCATTACATTGATCTGAATACCGATCCTTCCGATCCCAACAAAATTCCCTACCTGCAGATCGTGGGGGTGGTGGGACATATAAACCAGTGGGGGCTGGACTCTGACACGCGTAGCCCTTTGCACGCGCAGCTATATATGTCCTATGCACAAACTCCCGATTTCGCGCTGAAGCGGATTGGGCTGGCTTCTGACGTCTACGTGCGCACTTCGCGCCCTAATGTCCCCTCGTTCGACGAAATGCGGCATCTGTTTCTTGCCACCAATCGAGATGTCGTTGTTTACGCGCCGGAATCGCTGGAACAAACGGTTGCTCACTCGATTGGACAAAAGCGCTTCAGCATGACTCTGCTCGCGTGCTTCGCCGGCATTGCTCTGCTGTTGGCCAGTGTGGGGATTTATGGCGTCCTGTCTTACCTGGTTGGGCAGCGCACACAAGAAATTGGCGTGCGCATGGCTTTGGGCGCGCAGCGTGTCGATGTGTTACGCATGATTCTTGGTGACGGCGCTCGCATGGCGCTGATCGGAATCGGCATAGGACTGGTTGCCGCACTGGCCCTCACACGCTTCATGGAAAGTATGCTGTTCGGAGTGAAACCGACGGATCCGATCACCTTCCTCGGCGTTTCAGTCTTGCTCTGCGGGATCGCTCTGCTGGCGTGCTACGTCCCCGCGCGACGGGCAATGAAGGTGGACCCCATCGAAGCGTTAAGGTACGAGTAGGTTTGCGTGGAGCCAGGCGCCCTCGCCCGGGTTTTCGGCTCTGCATTCGTTCGACAGAGATCATTGGATGTTGCCGATTACGTGGAGGCGCATAATCGGCATGGACTCGCAGCAAACCCGGGCGAGGGCGCCCGGCTCCACGCAAGCTCAAAACAACGCCAATTGCTCGCTTGTTGATCCCTTCGTGCATTCCCGAATCGGTCCTCGCGGTCCCGGCGCCCCGATTCCGTACTTCCGCTTGAACTTGGTCATAAGAGCGCTGAGGTGCTTGCGATAGATCTGCGAACCGAAATCGCGCTCGCCGTATAGCTGCTCGTACCGCTGGACCAGATTGGGAAACTTGTCCTTAATAAACGGCAGAAATACCGATCGCGAGCACGGTTTCAAGAATAGCGGATTGGCGAAGATGCTCGTCGCATGAGCGTCCGCCGAAGCCTTGACCAGCGCCTCCAGCTCCTTTGGCGAATCCGTAATCCCAGGCAGAACCGGCGCGCAATTCACTCCTGCCACGATTCCGGCATCGTTCAGCTTGCGAACAGCGTCGAGCCTCAAATCCGGTCGTGGTGCGCGCGGCTCGAGAATGCGCGCGAGATCGGCGTTCAAGGTCGTCACCGTGATGTGCACGCCGATTGTGTTCTCCTCCGCGATCTGCTTCAGCAATTCTACGTCGCGCAGGACGAGATTCGATTTGGTCACGATTCCAATCTCCAGCCCCGCGTGCCTCGAGAGCTCTTCCAAAATGGAACGCGTGACCAAATGCCGACGCTCGGCAGGCTGATACGGGTCCGTTGCCGTGCCAATCGCAATCTCCTCGCCTGGACGAACCTTCTTCAGATCCTGCCGCAGCAGCCAGGCGGCTTCTTCCTTCACGAAAATCTTGTGTTCGAACTGGTTGGCATCGCGCAGCTCCATAAATTCATGCGTGTACCGCGCATAGCAGTACTTGCAAGCAAATTCGCAGCCACGGTACGGATTAATCGTCCAAACAAAAGGAAGCTTTCGTTTGGGATCGCAGCGATTCAGGATGGAACGGACTGGCAGCGAGAAGAACTCAACCTGATGCCCGTTATCGACGTGCTCGGCATCGCTGGCGAGCTTGGCAATTCCGACCAGGCGCGGCGTCGCAGGAATGACATACAACGGGAGAGAAGTCATACGAAGTGATTCGCCTTATATTCGCCTAGAGCTTAGCCGCCCGAGAAGACAAAGTCAAAAGCTTTTGAACACGGAGGACGCGGAGGGCACAGAGGAATCATTCTCGGGAAGTACGGAAGATCGTCGCTATTTGACCGCTTGGGAACACGGGAGAACTCGGAACTGCCAGGCAAACCTCCGCGACCTCCGTGCCCTCCGCCTTCAGTCTTTTCGACGGTCCACCACCAACTTCATTCCATGTTTCGGACGTAACGTAATG